>Ga0181559_10000937_pt1 | contig 28076 bp, 24 predicted proteins | sample 011ome_21_FD_133752 | JGI IMG/M metagenome (GOLD analysis project Ga0181559, IMG submission 133752) | Coastal salt marsh microbial communities from the Groves Creek Marsh, Skidaway Island, Georgia - 011508AT metaG (megahit assembly) | ecosystem: Environmental > Aquatic > Marine > Intertidal...
CCTCGAAGCCAATCAGATCGACGTGCATACTGTCTCAGAACGCAAACCGCTGTTCCTAGATGAGAGCGCACACGACTGGCAATTCGTCGCATTAGGACGATCCTTGGGCTGGACCGGCGTGGCATTGAAAACATGTAAAACACAATCGGGTGCAATCCTAAGCCTCTGCTGGGCAAAAGCCCACGGCATGCCATTAATGGTGCAAGACTTGACCAACCCAATGCTGGCACAGATTCCACATGTTCGTCTTGCTGCCCACGCTGGAACCATCATGGGAGTGGAATCAAATGGGATGCAGTTTTATCCAGAGGCATCGCTTCCGGAGGCAAGTGTTCATCCCGGGATCTACAAGCGACAACAGGGTTATCTCGACCTCTCCACCATCGCAGGGAACGGATTTGGATACCGAGTCGATGAGATGCGTCGCACACTCCCTCAAGGGCACTCCGCTACTTAACGGGCACCCAAGCGTCCCGGTAGCCACTCAGACAACGTGATCGCACGTCTATCGAGCAACAACCCGCGTCTTGAACCGTCTGATGGGTTGGAGTGACGACGTATCAACAGCACGATAGGTAATCGTTCAGTGCGTATCCTCAACGAGGATTCAAGGGTGCGAATAGGTGTTTGATCAACAACACGCCAAATCAGCAAAACGCCTCAAAGTCATTCTCCGATGCGTCTCACAGAGGCTTCAAGGTCGCTAACGCTTCGTCAATTTTTAGTTCACGACGCTCTCTTTCGAGAAAATAGCTCACGCGACTGAACCCTGACTCTGACAGCAAGCGAAGCGCCGTTTCAAAACCATCTCCGACTCTCAAGGGCTCATGAGCGTCCGCACCGAGAGTAATCGGAATACCTCGTTTTGAAATCTCGCTCAGCATGCTAGGCATCGGATTCATCTCCGACACCGTTTTATTAACGCCCGATGTATTCAGCTCCATCGCCACACCGGTCTTGGCGATTCGATCAAGCGCATCACAGATATCCGAAAAGACGGCATCGGGATCCCAAGTCGTAAAATTTTTAATCAAATCCGGGTGCGAAATGGAATCAAAGAGTCCTGTTTCTGCGGCCTTGGCAAGCAAGTGAAAATACCTTCGCTGTACCTCAATCGCGTCATCATGCCAGTAACGCTCCCTCCACTCAGAAATCTGAGGATGGACTGAACCAAGAACGAATTGAAAATCAGCAGACTGAAGCTGTCGCTCCAAATAAGCTTCCATTCCTTCGAAATAATCGGCTTCGATCCCCAAGCGAACATCCACCCTCCCCATCAACTGCTCGCGCGTTTTTTCGACTAATTCAACGTAGGTTTCAAATTCATCTTCGGCCATCCTCACTGCCGCAGAAAAACCGTTTGGCATCGGATTATGGCATGTCACAATCAGCCCCTTGAGTCCGCGTCTTTCTGCCACCGCAGCGTATTCATCAGGCCAACCGTGTGCATGTTTGCAAAGAGGGGTATGCGAGTGAGATTCATAAAGGAGTGGTTCAGACATGCTTCTTGTTTTGTTGGTGGTTGATTCTGATCTTCGAATTCGATCCGATTGAACCCTAGAAGAGCATCATACGAAAAGGATTGTCGCAAGATCTAGCGAAGATCCCTAAGATGTTTGGATCTACCGCGAATTGACCAATGATGATCACTCCACTTACTTGTCAAAAACCAAAACGAGACTTCGGTGTTTTCGAAACCGCTATTTGCAAATCCAACGAAGAGCATTCCTTTGAAATCGTCAAAACAAATCATTGCACTGATGCTGTTCGCTCAAGCTTGCTTTACAGGTCTCAAAGCAGAGGCAAAGGAGCAAATTGTCACGAATCGAACCAAGTCGCCCAACATCCTGTTTATCGCTGTGGACGACCTTGCCTGTACATTGGGTTGCTATGGAGATGTCGTTGCTAAAACGCCCAATCTAGATCGCCTTGCCGCTTCGGGGGTCATATTCCAACGAGCCTACAATCAAATTCCACTGTGCAATCCAACGCGAGCCTCATTGATGACAGGGCTTCGGCCCGATGAGATCAAGGTCTATGATTTAGACAGGCACTTTCGGGACGAAGTTCCCGACGTTGTCACGTTACCGCAAGCATTCCAGAACGCTGGTTACGAAGCGATTCGAGTCGGAAAGATCTATCACTACAACGTCCCAGCATCAATCGGCACCGATGGTTTTGATGATCCGCCATCATGGAACCAGACCATCAATCCTTCAGGAAGAGACAAGGAGGAAGAGTCACTCATCATCAACGCCGAGCCACATCGCCCCGTTAGCGCCGCATTAAGCTGGCTCGCAGCAGAAGGGGACGACCAAGAGCAGACCGATGGCATGATCGCGAGTGAAGCAATCAAACTTCTCAAACAAGCACGCGAGAAACCTTTGTTTTTAGGCGTTGGGTTCTTTCGTCCCCACACACCCTATGTCGCGCCGAAAAAATACTTTGATCAACATCCACTTCGTTCCATGCGACTTCCCTTTGCACCGACCGGTGATCGGGATGATATCCCAACCGCTGCGTTTGCTCATAACTGCCCAATCCCCAACTACAATCTACCGAAACCTCTACTGCTTCAGGCAACTCAGGCCTATTACGCGTGCGTCTCATTTATTGACGCGCAAATTGGACGAATTCTCGATGCGCTCGACGAAACCGGACAGGCCGATCATACAATTGTCATTGTCTGGAGTGACCATGGTTACCACCTCGGTGAACATCACGGCATCTGGCAGAAGCGAACCCTGTTTGAACAGTCAGCCAGATCCCCACTGATCATTCGTGATCCATCGATCCCATCGCGAGGTAGGAACTGCCAACGAGTCGTCGAGTTCGTTGACATCTACCCCACCCTCACTCATCTAGCTGGCATCTCGTCACCCACGCATCTATCCGGTCGTGATTTGACTCCACTGATCAAAGATCCACTCGCTCAGTGGGACGAGTTTGCAATCACCCAAGTCCTACGCCCAGCTGATTCACGCCTCACGACACCGGTGATGGGATGCAGCATTCGAACCTCACGTTGGCGATATACAGAATGGGCAGAGGGTGCGGAGGGAATCGAGTTGTATGATCACCATGTGGATCCCGGTGAATTCGAGAACCTTGCCAATGCACCAAATCCAGAGACACAGCGGATCGCTAAACGATTAAGAGATAAACTGCGACAGCACGCTAGTGGTAAAACACCTATTACACCTTTCAATCCTGCGCGACTTTAGGAGGGTTTAGTCTGCTCTGCGTCGCCTTCGCTCCCGCAACAGGCCTCGGCTTTTCGGTTCGACGCCGCCCTGTTCCTGCTCTCGCCAACTGCAGAAAGAAACAACTCATCTGAATGGCTTTTGGATGGATTAGGGATTCTTTCGGCGTCTGTGAGAGGGGGGAAAGGCGAATCAAACAAATTGAAAGGAACAATAGGGAATCGCCGCTATCCTTGGGCGAGTACTGAATTCAACCAAGCCACTTCGGCCGCGATGTCCTCCGCTAATCCTCGCTGGCGCATCGATTGCGGCAATACCGTCCAAGCATAGGTTTCGATTTCGAGATGACCGGTGAATTGCGGGCTAAGATTCGCCTCGGACAAGAAACGTAAACACTCAACCACATCGGCCTGACTCGTTTCGAGATGCCCAAAACGTTCCAGAAAAATAGGCACGTGAAAATGCACGACCCACGTTTTCTCGTCTTCGATGGCAACCTTGCCGGAGCGCACATCGGCAAGTAGCAGGGGAAGATCTTCGGCCAACTGAAACGCACCCGAAGCAAGCCGTCTACCGGTCTGATGCAAATAACGATCTTCTCCAAACTCAGCCAACTGAGTCACCGCCTCCTCTCTTCGTTCCTCCGACATCTGGTCCCAACGCACTTGGATAGCAGAACTCACCTGCACCTTGCCAACCGTGATCCCCGCGGCGGCTAAGCGTGTGAGCACCTCTGCTTGTGATTCCATCATGACCGCTGAATGACAAACATCATGACAGACCGTTAGGTACCGCCGATGGTGAGTCTCGGGTAATTCCGTTTCAAACCAGCGAATCACATCGTCGGTGGTATCAAGCTGGCAGCCAGGCTCGGGCTCGATTGCCACGACGATGTGACGACCTGAACGAGACTCTAACTCATGCAAGTAATCCGCGAGCGAACGCAATGCCGCGCCACAGTCCTGAAGCTGTTCAGCTGACCCCAGCTTGTCAGGCCATCCAAGAGGCAGGGTACTAATCGATCCTACCTGATCCTCGGGCATCTCATGCAACAAGGTCGCCAAAATATCTGCGAGCTGGCAAGTGTATTGAAGCCTTTGAGAGTCAGCCCAGGTTGGTTCATAAACTCGATGCTTGACGATGTCTTGATGAAAATTATCAAACGGAAAGCCATTAATAGTGAACGGCCTTAATCTTCGTTCTCGAAGGAATTTTGCAAATCCACTCGCGTCGACCGCAAGCTCCTTAGCAGCCTCTGAGGGAATCCACAAACCAACCCCGAGTTCATCAGAGTCACCGGAGTCTCGAACCGCAATCGCGTATTGGTCTAAATTGGATTGAATCGACATCAAGTCCACACCAGCGTGGACATTCGTGCAGTAGCCGATTTGTGGATTCGAAATCATCTAATTCTGCCAATTAATTTTGATAACATTCTTAGTCATGAATACCTCAGAGCATCTTAAAAAAAATCGGCGTTGAGGGTTGACGGGATATCTGGCGTTCCGTTCAAAAAAAACCATGCGAACCAATTCGTCATGACTCAACGCACTTGGCTCACTCGCGATACATTGATCGTGGCACTGCAGGAACCAGCAAAGCCGCTTATGCTGCGAGGTCTTGTTAAAACATCTTACAAGATTCTAGGGTTCCTAATTATTCGTGGCGAAATCTATCGGCCACGAGAATCCTCCTCCTTGGAGAAAATAATTCTTCAAGCCCGAGTGACCTCATGAGGGATTCGATCATGGGGAGTGAAAAACGTTGTATCGATATGTCGGGAACAGCGGTTTTCAATCTCTCCCAAATCGCTTGCCATCTTTGCATGACTGCCACTTGGGGGGCACCGTCACGGCGCTAGCCTTTTCGGTAACCTGTCATATGAACCGTTTGCAAGTGCCAACCGTCGCCCGAAAACACGCGTTTTAACCGGCAATTAGACTGCTTTACGGCGACCGGACAACGGGCCACTGCTTACCATGGTTGATCGATTCACCAAGTTCATCAAAAGAAAAAATCACAATGACCCTCGGCGGGTACATTCGCGCTCAACGTTGGGTCCATCCATCGCTTACCATTTGCGATCAATATCGTTGGTAGCAGCAATCCAGTCATCACGGAGACTTTTTTTACTGCCCAACCAAGCTAAAATACTGAATCAAGTCTCATCGCTAAAATCCGATCCCATCGCAAAACAAGACACAACGTGCGGCGTCCCAACATCATGCAATATCTTTTCTCAACCCTCATCGCCATTAGCCTAGGACTCGGTTTCTGCAACACTGCACTTGCTCAGCCGCTCCCCAATTCAAAGCACACGGATTCTCAGGGCGACCGCTTCTACCAAATTGACCAGTGGTTACCGACGCCGAATGATCAACGAACTGCATCGGGAGCACCGGGGCCCGAATACTGGCAACAGCGAGCCGACTACAAGATCTCCGTTGCTCTGGACGACGCCAATCAACGCATCAGTGGTATCGCAAGAATCGACTACCACAACGAGTCACCCCACATACTGAATTACATCTGGGTTCAATTGGATCAAAATCGGTTCTCACCCGATGCAACCTCCGCGACGGCTTCGCCAGCACCAGCTTTGGAACCAAGAGTGACATTTGATCGTCTACGCTCCATCTTTGCCCGGATGACTTTTGATGGTGGCTACAAAATTAACTCCGTTACCGACCAACAGGGTAAACCACTCAAACACACGATCGTCGAAACCATGATGCGGATCGACTTAGACAAGCCGATAATGCCCGGTGATTCACTGATTTTCTCAGTCGACTATGGATACAACATCATCGACTCTAATTTGATTTCCGGGCGATCGGGTCACGAGTACTTCGAGAAAGATGGAAACTACATCTACGAAATTGCTCAGTGGTTTCCGCGTGTTGTGTCCTACACCGACTACACGGGCTGGCAAAACAAGCAGTTCATCGGACGCGGGGAATTCACGCTCGAACTGGGCAACTACGAAGTCAACATTACGGTGCCGGACGACATGGTGGTAGCATCAACTGGCGAACTTGCAAACCCTGACCAAGTTTTAAAACCCTCTTGGATTAAACGTTTAACGGAAGCCAGAAAGTCCGCCACACCGGTGTTCATCGTTACACCTGATGAAGCCAAAGAAGCAGAATCGAAACGAACAACCGAAGCACCCCAGGGTGGTAAACAGGCCAATTCCGAGCGGGTGAAAAACGGAGCAACAGAAGGAACCAAGACGTGGCGTTTTATTGCTCGTAACGTCCGCGACTTCGCTTTCGCCGCGAGCCGTAAATTCATCTGGGATGCCATGGGTGTCAAAGTTGGCGATCAAACGGTGATGGCGATGTCTTTCTATCCAAACGAAGGAGAACCACTGTGGAGTCAGTACTCAACCGAGGCCATTGCCCACACGCTTGAAGTTTACGGCCGCTATTCCTTCGATTATCCCTACCCCGTCGCAATCAGCGTCAACGGACCTGTTTACGGAATGGAATACCCGATGATTTGCTTCAATGGGCCGCGTCCGGAAGACGACGGCACCTACAGCAAGTCCACCAAGTACGCGCTGATCTCCGTGATCATTCACGAAGTCGGACACAACTATTTCCCAATGATTGTCAACAGCGATGAACGTCAATGGACCTGGATGGATGAGGGGCTTAACACCTTCTTGCAATATCTCAGTGAGCAGGAATGGGAAGAAGACTATCCCTCGCGACGCGGAGAACCGTCGAAGATTGTCCCTTACATGCGAGGCGGAAACCAGCGACCCATCATGACCGGCAGCGAAGAGATCTTGCAGTTCGGCCCGAATGCATACGCCAAACCGGCGACGGCGTTAAATATTTTGCGTGAGACGATTATGGGTCGAGAATTGTTTGACTTCGCGTTCAAAGAATATGCCGTTCGCTGGAAGTTCAAACGTCCAACCCCGTCTGATTTTTTTCGAACGATGGAAGATGCCTCGGGAGTTGATCTCGACTGGTTCTGGCGAGGTTGGTTCTACAGCACCGACCATGTGGACTTGGGGATCGAGGATGTCAAGTTATTCGTGATCGACCAAGGCGACCCAGACGAAGCTGCCGAACGCAATCGCAAAGAACGCGAAGAGAAAGAGCCGTCGATTTCCGAACAAAGGAACAAGGAGTTGCCTAAACGCATCGATTGGCAACCGGGGCTCAAGGATTTTTACAACAGCCCTGACTACGATGAGTTCGCGGTCGAAGAATCAGCTCGCAAGGCCTACCAAAAAATGCTCGAGGGGCTCGACGACACACAAAGATCATTATTGCAACGAACCACCAATTTCTATGTGGTGCGATTCCGCAACCACGGTGGAATCGTCATGCCAATCATCATTCGACTGCACTACGCCGACAACACGAATGAGATCGTGCGTATTCCGGTTGACATCTGGCGATCCAACGGAGATCAAACATCAAAGCTATTCGTCTCAGAAAAAGAAATTGTCCGCATGGAACTCGACCCATTCAGAGAAACGGCAGACACAGAATCCTCGAACGACCATTGGCCTCCTCGACTGATTCCAAGCCGCTTCAAGCTGTACAAGAGCGGTGATTCGGACAACGAGATGAGAAAGGCCCAAAAGCGGAAAGAGGCTGAGGAGAAAAAGGCTGCCAATAGCCAAGAAGCCGATCAACCAAGTGGAGACGCCTCGAAAGGGGGCGATGACAGTGAATCCGCCGGGCAGAATAAACCTGCCGATCCAGATCCGACTTCAGAAGGCGAGCGAACTGCGGCTAACGACGACTCCTCGGCCAACAATGGCGAAGGCACCCAGTCAGGCGAGGGTAATGAGTAACGTAATTTTGGCTCTTTTCACGACACTGCTGGTACACCCGGTTCATGAAACCATTGCAGAAATTGAATGGAACGATGAAACCAAACGGCTCGAGGTTGCACTGCGTCTCGATGCGATTGACGATCAGTGGATCCGCATGAACAAGTCTCGAATACTAAGCAGGCAATTAGAGGTATCGCAAACTGCGGACAAACTTTCCTCACTGCAACCTGCCAACAAGCTCCCTTTCAAATCAAATCGTTTCTTTCGAAAAAACAGACCAGCGACCAAAGCTGCGGCGTCAGATCGAACGGCGTTTGGAGCGGAAGATACAAATGACAATACGAAACTTTCCTCAGCCGATTCTTGGCGTTTGGAATACATTCGTAGCCGATTGCAAATTGCGGAAAATCAAAGGGATCAACAGAACGAAGCGGACATCATCCAACAACAATCGCGAGACTCGGTTCCGAACAAAGGCGTCAGCGTTTCAACTTTCATTGATCCAAACCCTGCGATTTACCATTGGGTAGGAATCGAGGAAGATCGAGGTCACGTCTGGTGGTTTTTTGAAATTGAGCCCAAGTCCGGCGAGCGTCCGAAGCACCTTGTGAATACCCTTTTATTCGAAAAAGAGTCGAATCAAATCAATCGCGTGATCATTCTCGGTGAATCCCCTGCCCAATCGATCCTCCACACATTCAGCTCGCCCAGCCAACCGATTTTCCCCTAAGCGACGCATGACCAACCCCAACGACCAACTAATCGCCGAAGTCATCTCGATCGGCGACGAGATGACGAGCGGTGCAAGACTTGACACGAATGGCCAATGGTTGAGTCGGCGACTTGGCGAACTGGGAATTCAAGTCGCCTTTCACACGACCGTCGGGGATACGCTATCGCACAATGTTGATGTCTTTCGCATCGCTTCCCAGCGTGCTGACATCGTGGTCGCAACCGGTGGACTTGGTCCAACCCGTGACGACCTGACGCGTGAAGTGCTGGCTGAACTTGCCGGCGTGCCCTTAGAGTTGCGACAGGATGCACTCGACCACATTCTGGAATTGTTCAGTAAACGCAATCGAGTGATGCCCCTGCGCAATCAGGTTCAAGCGATGTTTCCGATCGGCAGCACGCAGATCCATAATCCAGAAGGATCAGCACCCGGTATCGACATCGTTCTGAAGCGAGAAAACCAGACAACTTCCCGGGTCTTTGCGTTACCCGGTGTTCCTGCCGAAATGAAGCGGATGTTTGACGAAACGGTTGCGCATCGAATTGTTGAGCAAGGTAATGGTGGAACCGTCATCGAGCACCATGTCATGAAGTTTTTTGGAACCGGTGAAAGTGACATGGAGCAACGACTTGGTGAAATGATTGCCAGGGGCCGCGAACCCCGCATCGGCATCACCGTCAGTAAAGCAACCATCTCTCTGCGAATCACCGCGACCGCTAACACCACCGCGGCCTGCAAGCAACAAATCGAGCAGGCAAGAAAAGAAATACTTGAATGCGTTGCGGAATTCCATTTTGGCGACGGCGAGGATTTTGAACAGCAACACGCGATCATCGAATTGCTGACAAGACGCGATCAATCGCTCATGATTATCGAACTCGGCAAAGCTGCGCCTTTGGGAGATTGGTTCGCAGCAATTGATCATGCCGACTGTTACCACGGCGGGATCTCGCTCGCCGACATGCAGCAACTCGCCTCACTGGTTGACGGCAAGTGGCTGACGGCTGTCGACAGCATGGATCCGGAAAAGCAAGACAGCGTCTGCGATGATGCGATGCGAGCGTTACTCAACCGTGTGAGAGATGGTTTCCCGTCCGATTGGATTTTGATTGTCGATCCATATCCGTCTTTGACACAGGATCGCCCCGGACCTTTGCCGGCACAAGATGTCACGTTCTGGATCACAACGCCGGATGGTAAGATCCTGCAAGAGCAGCAGTCGATGGGCGGGCATCCCGATGTGATTCAGCCAAGGATCGCCAAGGCAGCGATGCAGTTCCTGAGAAAACAACTCGCTTAGCGCGACTCGACGAGGCTGAACACATCGCAAACAACCCGCGGCACAAAAGTCCCAAACAAAAGAAAAGTCTTCAGCAAAACAAAAGCTTGGAACAAAGTCTCTGCCAAAGAAACACGCACAAACGACTCGCCAAGAGGACTCGCTAAGAGGACTCCCGGCCCATTAGAGTGCTCTGCCTCTCGAGACGTACCCGCTCTCGAGACTTACCCGTAGATCGATACCGCCGAAGCCTAATCACGTTCGCTTCGGCAAAAGCGTTATTCTCGATAATCCAACACGACCGGGCAAAATGGGACGTGGCGAATCGCTGCACCACCGTTGTAAAACCTGATTCCCGCGACCTCATAAGCATCGATGCGGCGGTGTGTATGTCCGAATACAATTCGCTGAATGCCTGCGACCTGCTCGGACGGCTGCTGATTCATCCAGTGCAGCAATCGTAGACAAGTTGATCGCCGGCGGTTAACGGCCAATGCGGCGGCCTGATGGGCACGCACGGCGACTGCTAAATCATACGCGCGACTTGCCAGCGACGACGCAGTGGATCGATTCTCCCATCGGGCTCGGTAATCCCTAAAAGACTGGAGATTCCCCCGTCCCTCAATGACATCGCCGTGCGTAAAAAGTGTGTTACCAATGCGCAGACAGTCGTAGCCACAGTGGAAGTTTTTTTGATCATCTCCCCATCGCTGAAGTTCGCGACGAAAGGGAAGGTGGGCATCATGATTGCCATCGAGGTACAGATAGGTCTTGCTGGGAAACAGACGTAGCCATCGCTCGAGCCAACCAAACGATTCACGAATCGAATGCTTCTCAGATCCTAGACGACTCCAACGAAAGTCAAAAAGATCGCCACCCCAAATCACAAGATCCGAGGCCTCAATCACTTGCTGCACGGTGTGTTGATGCTCGTTCCAGTTGCACCGATCACTGAACAGATGGAGATCCGAGACAAAACACAGAGATTTCACCGAATCGTCGGGTATCCATTGGTGAATCATGTATCCCCCTCCACCTTCATCAGCTGACAACCGTGCGTTCAACCCTGATTCAAGCACCCAAAAATTGGCTTCAAAAAGGTTGGATCGCAAACAACACCATCCCTAAGTCGCGGATCGGACGTTCGTCGATCGCAAGCGATGCGGAACCAACGCCATTGGCCTATCATCAAAGATACTTAGCGAATACCCGCAGGCGGCTTCCATCCTTCGCTCATCTCCTCAGGATAAAGCCGTTTCCCATTGCGTGTCGCATTACTTCTTGGCGAAGGATCCCATCGCTTTGCATCACCTTCCTTAATCACTTCCTTCACATCGTCGAGTGAAACGTTGTATAGCGCGGAAAAACGATTGAGTTCACGATCAAAAGTCTGTTGCAACATTTGCTCAAGCGCGGCCCGAGGTGGACTGCCCTGCGGAAGTGGCAAAGGTTTTTCAATCGTGGTTCGAGCTACACCGCGATAGTCGTTGTACAAACGCTTGCGTGTCTCCTCCGGCAACCGCACTTCACGGAAGGTAACGGTCGGCGTTTCGGGTTGCGACGCCTCACTCTCCAAGCTCGAGTGCTCAATCCGATCAACTGACTCAATCACCTGTTTACTCTCGGACTCGCTACGAAACGAGAAAACCGAAAACATACCCACAACAACAAAAAGCAAGAGACTGACCAGGCCCCCGACAACAATCGCCACAATCGACGTTGTCGAGATGCCAGAACTGTTAGCTCCGCGATTCACGCCATCATTTGGCGGTGATGCTGCGGTCGCAGTGGAAACAAATACATTTCCGCATTTTGGGCATCGTGGTTGAACCACAGCGTTTGGGTGGTTCGACGATGCACCGCAGCTTGGACACGATACAGATTTGTATGAATTGAGAGAGTTAGCCACGGTAAGCACCAGAAGGTTTTTTATCACTAGATATTTAGATCACTCAATGTCGACGACTCAATGCACACGCAATGCCAAGCTGTTTACGCAATGCCAAGCAGTCGGCGCCGCTAAGTCTCGACTGGCCTACCCATCGCCAAACAATTCACATCGGTTTGATGAACAAAGCTTGGAACGAAATTTGACATCAACAGACGAGGGGGATCAAACGTCGACATTCCAAAACAAATCCGACAAGCGGCAACTGCGATGCGTCGACCGCGGTTTAGACGTTTTATCAAGCCGCGAACCGTTACACTATAACACCGTTATCGCAAGCCAGCCTGAACCAGCCGGTTATGCCTCAGTCATGCCAAAGTTTTATGGCAAAGGTTATCATCTTCGGTCGTCACAGATTCCTGCTTGTGTAAGTACCAGATCAGATCGAGCACCAGATCAGGTCCACATTGGGGTGCTTGCTCGGAAAATGGTCTCCTCCGCAACGAACGCTAATTCCTTACCAAGGTGACGCGAATTGCATGGTTCGCTAAAATTCACATCGGCGTGGAACACTAAACGCCGAAGTTGCTACGACATCCAAGTTCCATCAACTTCCATGCATTTGTTTTTTTCTCCATCGACCAGGATCCCATCATGCGAGTGCTCGTCACAGGTTGCGGCGGTTTCTTGGGTCGCGAGATTGTTGGGCAACTGATCACGCGTGGCGATCACGTGGTGGGGATCTCTAGGAGTGTCTATCCAGAGTTGATTGCATCTGGGATGGAACACCGATGCGGCGATTTATCCGACGCATCATTCGTTCTCGAGTCACTGCGTGGCATCGACTCAGTCATTCACACCGCAGCGGTAGCAGGCGTTTGGGGAAGCAGTGATTACTTTGTTCGAAATAACCTGACGGCCACTGAAAATGTCATTGAGTCCTGCAAGCGACAGGGGATTCGAAACCTCGTCTACACCAGTAGCCCGAGCGTAACCTTTGATGGGCAGCATCAACGCGGAGTCAACGAGCAGGTTCCGTATCCCAGCAATTGGCTCTGCCATTACCCACGAACCAAAGCCTTGGCGGAACAGAAAGTTCTCGCGACTCACCAATTCGATGCCGTCAGAACGGTCGCACTTCGCCCCCATCTCATTTGGGGCGAAAACGATCCACACATCCTGCCGAGAATTCTCCAACGAGCCGCCTGTGGAAAACTGAGAATCGTCGGGGATGGAACCAATCGAGTGGATACCGTGCATGTGGTGAACGCCGCAGCGGCACATGTGGATGCACTCGAAGCCCTTGAGAAAAACGCAGAAGTCGCTGGCGGCCGGGCTTATTTCATTGCACAGGATGAAGCGGTGAATTGCTGGGACTGGATCAGTGAAATCTGTCATCTAGGCGGTGTACCTGCGCCGCGAAAGTCGATTTCATTCAGCGCTGCCTACCGAGTCGGAGGGCTACTTGAATTCGGATACCGATGCTTGGGAAAAACCAATGAGCCGCCAATGACCCGATTTGTGGCCGCACAGCTTGCCAAAGACCACTATTTTGACATCTCCGAAGCAAAGAAACGGCTTGGTTATCACGTGAGAGTCTCGATGGCAGAAGGACTGGAGCGACTCAGAATCGCTTGGCAAACCAAGCTAGCTGGTTGAGTTTTTGACTTTTACTGTGTGCAAACAGCTAGGCGTCGCCCAAGCGGCAGAAAAAAATCCAATTCAGTCGGCTCTGCCTAGGCATCACCGTTCCGACAATCTGGGGAAAACCGAGCCCAGTGGGGTTTGCCTTGGTTGATTCTCGGGGAATTTAACGGTCTCGCACCCTGAAGGGCCAGTCTGTTGCCGGATTCAAGAGGAATTGTTGCTTGGATAATCAGGCGGGCGTTGTCATTCAGAGGCGTCACTGGTAGCCTTTTGCCGTTCGGTTCGTCCTAAATTCGTCAACCAAACTTGCCTCGGTCGTCGTGACCCTTGGCGCCGCGAGTAAATTTCGCGGACCGGTTTTTCGTTAACTAATGAATCAGCTACCGTGATTGCTCCCAATCGTGCCACGAATCTCCCAGACGATCAACGAATCGTCATCACCGGCTTGGGGTTGACCTCCCCAAACGGAAACGACTGGAATTCGTTCCGCCAGTCGCTGCTAGAGAAACGCAGTGGGGTGCAACCTTACGAGATTCGTTATTTCGGCAAAACGCTCGCCGGCATTTGTGATTTCGAACAAACCCGTTATCAGACACGGAAAGATCTTCGTCGCGGCACCCGAGCCGGCAGTGTCGGGGTCTACTGCGCCAACGAGGCAATCAAACATTCGGGAATCGACTGGGATAACACCGACAAATCAAGAGTGGGCATTTACGTCGGAGTGACAGAACACGGAAATGTCGAAACCGAAAATGAAATCCATGTCATCAAGGGTTTCGATTACGACACCAGCTGTTGGTCACATCACCACAACCCCAGAACGGTCGCAAACAATCCTGCGGGTGAGATCGCGTTGAACATGGGGATCACCGGTCCCCATTACACCATCGGAGCTGCTTGTGCGGCTGGAAACGCGGGTATTATCCAAGGTGCACAAATGCTTCGGCTGGGTGAATGCGATCTGGCGATTGCGGGGGGAACGAGCGAAAGTATTCATACGTTTGGAATCTTTGCGAGTTTCAATAGCCAAAACGCTTTAGCGATTCACGACGATCCCACCAAGGCTTCGAGACCGTTTGACGTTCATCGCAACGGAATCGTAGTTGCGGAGGGCGGTTGCCTTTACACCCTCGAGCGACTCTCTGATGCAAAGGCCCGTGATGCGGAAATCTATGGTGAACTGGTTGGATACGCCATCAACACCGATGCGACCGATTTTGTGCTTCCCAACCCAGAGCGACAGGCGCAGTGCATTCAGATGGCACTGGGCCGCGCCGGTTTGACGCCCGATCAGATTGACATTGTCAGCACCCACGCCACCGGCACCAGCAGCGGAGACTCGCAAGAATGTATCGCTCTAAGAAGCGTTTTTGGTGACTCCAAGCACACTCGCATTAACAACACAAAAAGCTACATTGGTCATGCGATGGGAGCCGCTGGATCACTTGAATTGGCCGGCAACCTCCCCTCGTTCAAGGATCATGTTGTCCACCCTACGATCAATGTCGACGAAGTGGATCCGGACTGTCACCTTGATGGCCTTGTGATCAATGAACCACAGGAAAGTCAACGCGTGGACTATATCCTCAATAATTCCTTCGGGATGCTTGGGATCAACTCGGTGGTGATTATCAGTCGATTTTAGAGAATCACGAGCAAGAGCCACCTCACCGAATAAACGATCACTGCGAGGCAGTCGCGGTGGCAAACAGGCGATCAGCAAAAAGTCGTTCGCCGAAATACCGAAACACAACAAACGATAACGATTCAGCAAAATCATTGGAGAGATCGAATCGATGACGCCAGCAGAAATCCGTGATGAAATCCTCGATATCCTCGAAGACATTTCACCCGATGAAGACTTGGATAACCTCGACGATGAAAAAGCGTTTCGTGATCAACTCGAATTGGACAGCATGGATTTCCTTGACATCGTCATGGAATTGAGAAAGCGTCACCGTGTCCAGATCCCAGAAGAAGATTACGGCAACCTTGCCAGCATGCACTCAACGGTGACCTACCTTGAGCCAAAGATGAAAGACATCGTCAAATAATCGTTTCTATTTTGGTGGGGCCTGGTTACGAAGTCACAATCCTACCGATCTCAGACGTTTCAGCCTCTGCCGAACGGGTTTCCGTGGAGGCTTGTAACCGGTCGACCGTTTCCCAGACTCGTTATTCCCCTCCTCGATCTTCCCAGACTCGATCTTCCCAGACTCAATTTTCTTCGGTGCGATGGGTGGTTCCTGACGCTTCTTAGTCGAACTGCAAACGCATCAGCCAGACGACAACCTGTATTCACTTTGACACAGGCGGCGTGATTGCGTCTCAAATTCGCGGCGCCAACTGGCTTTCTCGACCTTCGCAGCCAACGCTTACGCGAGAAAATCCGCGCATTTATCGGCCAATACCGGAAAAAAACTCAAGAGATTCGCTTCACTGCTGTCGTAGTGAGTGTTTTGGCACGGACTTCGCTCTCTCCTAGAACCAGAAAGGCCAAAACGCCTCGGCACGGGGGTACAAACACCTGATTCGTCGGGGCAATCCCTCCCAACCTCGTTTATGGAGATGAGTAAAGATGCTAACGAAAAAGCAATGGATTCTAGCCCCTGCCCTGATTCTTGCCTCGGTGGTCACCATGGGTACACAGGAGGCGAAAGCTGATGTTCGCGTCAGTCCTTGGGGCGGTATCAGCATCAGCTTCGGAACCCCCAGATCTAGTTGTCGCCCAAGCTACAACAGTTTCTTCGGTTCAAGAATGATCCATCGGCACTACAGCCCACCGCTGCGGTACAACTCATATTCACGGTACGGAGTTCACCGACACACGCCCTCCATTCGCTCGCGAAGCCATAGTAACTGCAACCCGCGGTACCGCCGATAGAGAGTGAAGGCATTGAGTCATCCGCTCGGCGCGAGTCTATAGAAGCCAAGCGATTTGCCTGAGTCAAATCGCTTTTACATCGCCGCGTGGTACGAGCGAAATCACCGAACAAGGTGAGTGAAAACATAGAACTGGGGTCAGAATTGGCTCCAGTTTTTTTGTGCGCGGACATCCCGACCATCGAAAAAATCGGAAAACCGAATATCATGGATCCGCCGGTCCATCAACTATCAACCCTGACAACAGACGGTGAAACCATGCATGTTCGCCCCGTATCCAAAACAACTCGCTCAATCACTGCAACAATATTTGCTGCCACCTTTATTCTGACGACAGTGCAATTGAGCGAAGTTTCGATGGCCGATTCAACCGGCGGGGGATGGAAAGGTGAGTGGATCAGCGAAACCACTGGCCATCATGGCCCTCTTCGAGCGAGAATTCGAAAACTTGATGATAACCATTACCGAGCTGTGTTTGCTGGCAGATTTTTCAAAGTGATTCCCTTTGTTTACCCAACAAAGCTGGAGCGAGTGTCCTCAGCGGCAGACGAAAGTGAAAGCACATCCGAGACGCTACGGTCGATCCAGCGACTTCCACTACTAGGCACGTATGAAATGGAAGCAACGGTCACAGATGGCCATTTTCACGCCGATTATAAAAGTAAACGGGACTCCGGCTCTTTTATTCTCTCTCGATGATCAAGCCGTAGAAATGCGATCCCTTGCTCGTGAGTTCCTTGGTCGATAGAGTTTTCGTGTCAGTCGAAAGTTAGTTGAACTTCACGAAGACTCGAGCCATTGAGAACGATGGACGGCGGTCGCCACAACCCAAACTAGCTTGAAAATCGAACCGAGAAAGCCTGAAATTGGTCGCCCAAACCGCCGAAGGATTAGGATTTGAAAATCAGCGAGCGTCGACCAAAGCATTTTCTACGACGTCACGGGTTGATCCAGAGACCATGCTCAGCCCTTCGGGTGGGTCTCCTACCTTGATGGCCCGACAGCGATCCAGTTTTGCCGCGACTTGCATAGGCGAAACGGTCGCGAGAGTTTCGATCGAACCGATCCCTTCGACGATAGACGATTTTGCGTTGTGTCGTCTTGACCTCGACATGTGAAAACTTGCTTGAGAGCGATTTACTCCCCATCCACCCGAAAGGATTCCGGAACTTGCCCAATCAATTCATTGACCCGGCTTTGCTGTTTCGCATGGAGATTCCAATCGAACATTGGGATGGCCAGTGGGACAGTAAGGGGATCACGCTACCGGATCAGTACCAAGTTCCATGCTTTGCCGAGTTTTCTGACCGTCCGCTTTTTGCAGACATTCGAATCGGATGGAGCCTCGACGGACTCGCAGTTCAGGTTCTGGTCAAAGGAAAGCGGCAACTACCCTGGTGCCGAGAGACGCGTCTCGACGAAAGTGACGGTTTCCACCTGTGGATCGACACCCGCTGCAGCCCCGGGATCCATCGAGCCACCCAATACTGCCATCGGTTCCTTTGGATGCCATCGGGGGGTGGACCGCGTCGAGAAAATTCGGTCACCACAATGGTGCCAATCAATCGAGCGAGGAATCACCCAAGGCAAATCGATCCAAGAATTTTGCAGATGCATACAAAATTGCGTCACGACGGCTACGAAATCTCTGGATGGATTCCCAAAGCCGCATTGACCGGTTTTGATCCACAAGAGCAACCTAGACTTGCAATTTACTACGCCGTGATCGATCGAGAACTGGGATGGCAGGGTCTCACATTAGGGCCAGAGTACCCGGTGACGGATGACCCTAGCTTGTGGTCCCAAGCGGTGCTGGTTGACTCGAACAACGACTAAATCGGTATGCTGTCTCGAACCAATTGTGCCCAAATCGACGACGATCCGTCGTGATCCCGTTTTGCTGAAAAAAGGGCTTGACGTTTTTCTCGACCTCACACTCGCCAATTCAGTACCGGGACGCCATCTGGACGCGAGTGCTTCGTCGATGAATCGCGAAATCGATGATCGAAGAAAAACCCTCTAATTTTCAGACATATTTTTCTGAAACGGCCTTCAGTGACCGTTACGTGGGGAGTGCGGATTTATAGACTAGGGACCGAGCAACGGCTGTTCGCCAAAAATCAGAGCGGCTTGCCCGATTTGCAAAGATGGAATGAGCCAAGGGTGCCATGTGTGAAAGACGTGGATACTTATACTTTCCGCATTCGCAAAAACTCGCACGGAATCGCCGCTTTTTCACATCACTCCATCGAACCACATCTCTTTTCGACACTCGATCATGATCGTGGTTGAGTCCCATTGATATCAGAACATGGAAGCTACCACTACAAAAGCCGTTCGATCGGTATCGGGTATCACGGTCCGCCTCGCTGGTGACTCTGGCGACGGAATGCAGCTACTCGGCACACAGCTCACCAATACCAGCGCACTTGCCGGAAATGATGTCGCGACGTTCCCTGATTTTCCCGCTGAAATTCGTGCACCACGTGGAACCCGGGCCGGTGTGTCGGGATTTCAAGTCCAGTTCGCAAGCGAAGAGATTTTTACCCCTGGGGATGTGCTCGACGCCCTCGTTGTGATGAATCCCGCTGCCATGGTCACCAACCTCGGGGATCTTCGGAAAGGCGGCATTCTGATCGCGAACGAGGATGGGTTCAACGAAAAGGAATTCAAATTAGCTAAGGTCGAATCGAATCCACTCGAAGCCAATGTGATCGAAGAGACGTATCGGCTCATCAAAGTGCCGATGACGCAGTTGACCCGCGATGCCGTCTCGGAGTTTGGTCTCGGTGTTAAAATCGCCGATCGCTGTAAAAACTTTTTTGCCATGGGGCTGGTCTACTGGCTGTTCGGCCGCTCCCTGGATCCAACCCTGCGATTCATTCGTGATAAGTTTGGCAAAAAGCCCGAAGTCGCCTCAGCCAACGAAGCGGCACTCCGCGCTGGTTGGGCCTACGGAGAAACGACGGAAGCATTTGGTGAAAGTTACCAGGTTGATGCCGCCGAACTGACTCCCGGAACCTATCGAAATATCATGGGAAATCAGGCTCTTGCTTGGGGGCTGATTTCCGCTTCGCAACTAAGTGAAAAAGATCTGTTTTATGGCACCTATCCGATCACACCCGCCAGCGACATCCTGCACGAATTAACCAAGTATAAAAACTTTGGTGTGCGAACCTTCCAAGCCGAAGACGAGATTGCTGCCGTCTGCTCAACCATTGGTGCAGCATTTGGTGGCGGGATGGCGGTCACAGCCAGTAGTGGTCCAGGCATCGCACTCAAAGCCGAGGCAATGGGACTGGGAATGATTCTCGAACTCCCGATGTTGATCATTAACGTTCAACGTGGCGGTCCCAGTACCGGTCTACCCACTAAAACCGAACAGAGTGACCTGTTGCAGGCCATGTTTGGACGCAACGGTGAATCACCTATTCCGGTGCTTGCACCGAGATCACCCGGTGATTGTTTCGATGTCGCCATCGAAGCTTGGAAGATTGCAACCGAGTGCATGGTGCCGGTGATGATTCTTTCCGATGGATATATCGCCAACGGTAGCGAGCCTTGGAAGATTCCCACGTTCGAGGGACTGCCAAAAATCGCGGTTCGACATCCAGAGGGTACCGATCCCAAGGAACCATTCCTCCCTTACGCCCGAGATGAATACCTAGCTAGACCTTGGGCGATTCCGGGAACGCCGGGCCTGATGCACCGAGTCGGCGGCCTCGAAAAAGAAGATGGCACGGGTAACGTTAGCTATGACCCAGCCAATCACCAGCACATGACCAACACCCGTGCCGCGAAAGTTGCAAAGATCGCCGAGCGAATCCCAACGCAGGAAGTTTTCGGAGAGGAAAGTGGTGACCTGCTCCTTGTTTCTTGGGGCGGCACTTATGGCGCATGCCACACAGCGGTCAAGCGTGCAAGAGATGCGGGCCATGCGGTGAGCCATATTCACCTTCGCCACCTCAACCCGATGCCATCCAATGTCGGCGAACTGCTTCGTGGCTTCAAAAAAGTTGCCGTTGCCGAACTCAACCAAGGCCAACTGCGAATGCTGCTGAGATCCCAATACTTAGTGGATTGCAAAGGCATCAACAAAGTTCAAGGCAAGCCGTTCACCGTTTCTGAACTCACTGATGCCATCAATGACTTACTCGCCTGAGCTTTTCGTGCGAGTCGAACGCCAGACCTCATCATTTGATCCCTCATGTACTGCCAACTATCCGTGAAGAATTGCGAGAGAGCAAACATGACGCGCTCAACCGAGACGGCAAAGAAACTTAATCTCGCCGCATGACGAACCGACCCCAGCACAAATTAAACACCCAAACTAAACGCTCAAACTAAACGCATTGCGACCTAGACGGTAAACCCACGATGACGCTACCTGTCCTAACCGCCTCCGATTTTGCTTCCGACCAAGACGTCCGATGGTGCCCAGGATGCGGAGACTACTCGATTCTTGCACAGATGAAAAAGGTACTTCCTGACCTTGGAGTCCCTCGTGAGAAAACCGTTTTCATTAGCGGGATCGGCTGTAGCAGTCGGTTTCCGTACTACATGAATACCTATGGAATGCACAGCATTCACGGACGTGCACCCGCATTTGCCACCGGGCTCAAGTCGACTCGTCCCGACCTCATGGTCTGGGTGATCACCGGTGACGGCGATGCACTGTCGATTGGGGGAAACCATTTCATTCACGTGTTGCGTCGAAACCTCGATATCAACATCGTACTCTTTAATAACCGCATCTACGGCCTTACCAAGGGGCAATACAGTCCAACCAGCGTTGAAGGACAGGTCACCAAAAGCACCCCGATGGGTTCGATCGACCATCCGCTGCAACCCCTGTCAGTCGCACTCGCTGCTGAAGCGACTTTTGTGGCTCGAAGTATTGATGCGCACGTCAAACATCTCGGCGAGACACTTAAACGCGCTGCGGAGCATCAAGGCACTTCGCTCGTTGAGGTCTATCAAAACTGCAATGTGTTCAATGACGGAGCGATGGCCTACGCCCAAGAGAAAAAACAGCGAGCCGAGAATGTGATCGAACTCGAGCATGGCAAGCCGCTTGTTTTCGCCAACGGAACCAAGGGAATCCGCTTAGTTGGCACGCACCTTGAAGTCGTCAATACGAGCGATGTCCCCATGGATGACTTGCTGATTCACAATGAATCCGATCCAAATCCATCCATCCAAATGATGCTCGCTCGCATGAGTTACCCAACGATGCCCGAGCCGATTGGGGTCCTCAGAGCCGTTAGCGATATCCCAACCTATGATGATCAGATCAATCAACAGGTCGAGACCGCCAAGCAGAAGAAAGGGAAAGGCGACCTGAATCGACTGTTCAACGGCGGCGACACCTGGACCGTGAAATAAACGGACCCTGAAAGAATTGCACCGCGGAATAATTGCACCGCGCAATCATTCCGAACCGCGTTACAACACGCGTGGATCGATGCAGGTAACAATGATTCCAGGTCATTGATACCGTGACTGTAAACCAACCTCCACTGTTCCGATATTGCTGCGTTGCCAATCCGGCTGAAACTCTTTTGGAAGTCAGCTTGATCTCGAACGCTAAAATTGTGGACAGTACTCGCTCTGAATTTGCTTCCTAATACACTTTTCGAGGAATCCTATGCCCCGCCAAAGAACCTACGGAGATACTTCTCAGGCGATCGGCGATACGCCGATGATTCAAATCAATCGACTTGCCCCTGAAGGCGGAGCGACCATTTTCGCAAAGTGTGAGTTCTTTCAGCCGCTCAACAGCGTCAAAGACCGCATTGGTGTGGCGATGATCGAAGCCGGTGAGCGAGACGGAAAGATCACTAGCGGAACCCACATCATTGAACCGACCAGCGGAAACACGGGAATCGCACTCGCATTCGTCTGTGCCGCCAAAGGATACAAGCTCACACTCACGATGCCAGAATCCATGTCGGTCGAACGCCGGGCGCTTCTGCGTGCGATGGGCGCAAACCTTGTCCTCACCCCTGCGGGTGAAGGCATGAAAGGTGCAATCAACCGCGCCCACGAACTGGTCAGCACGACTGAAAACTCTTTCATGCCACAGCAGTTCGAGAACCCAGCAAACCCAGCGATCCACGAAGCAACCACGGGTCCTGAAATCTGGGAAGACAGCGGACACAATATCGACGCGATTGTGGCCGGAGTCGGAACGGGTGGAACCATCAGTGGTGTCAGTCGTTTTCTCAAAAAGATGAACCCTGACTTCAAAGCGTTCGCGGTTGAACCTAAGCATTCACCTGTTATCAGCGGTGGCGACCCTGGGAAACACCGCATCCAAGGAATTGGTGCTGGCTTTGTCCCCGGCAACCTAGACACCTCAATCGTTGATGGTGTGGTACAAGTTGACGATGAAGACGCGTTCGAATGGGGCCGCAAGCTTGCCAAGGAAGAGGGTATCGTTGCTGGGATTAGCAGCGGCGCAAACATGTGGGCAGCCGCCCAAGTCGCTGCGAGACCCGAGATGAAAGGCAAACGCATTGTGACGATTATGTGCAGCCTCGGTGAACGCTACCTAAGCACACCACTATTCGGTGACCTCGGTATGTAGTACCGACACAAAGCGGATTAGTCCTTCTCAAGACAAAACAAAGCCGTGGCAACCGGATCCATCTGGTTGCTGCGGTTTTTTGATCGTCGGACCTAAGTTTTAAGATATTGCCCCCGGTTTTATCGATGGGCCTATGTCACCAAATCACCGGTAATTTGCCCGCGTAAAAAATGAAACCGACGAGTGCAACCTGAATCCCCAACTCTTGATGCGTGACCAAGACCATCGTTGTCGATGAAACCAACCCAGTCACCTGCGGTAAAGCGGTGCTCGTCTAAATTCTCTTGAGTGCCGACATAAACATAGAACTCACCGTCAAGAATTTCTTGCAAGTAAGTCACCGCACCGTACTCGGGGTGATTCTCAGCAAGGTGCAAGCCTCGTGCACGCCCGGCAGGCAAAGTCTCCTCGGTTCGCGAAATCAATCGCTGCTCAATCTCGTCGTGTGCGACCATCATGGTGACAATCTCAGCGGTACCCGCATCGCTGCCGTCATGCCTTACCAAACGGATCATCCGTGTCTTCATTAGTTCACCACCTTCATCCGGTATAAATTGACCTAGTCTAAAAAAGCAACAACCCCTGAGCCCGAGCAAGCCGGATGCTACAAACGGAAAGCAAAGTCGAAAAGGTTGATCTTGGTTCCCCCAGTGAAAGCATCCAGTGAAAGCATCCAGTGAATGAACCTCGCTGCCCGACTCGTATGCCCAACCTGGCAGAACACCTTGACTGCTGCCCCCATTTGTCGATTCCTTGCAATCCGCTAACGCAATGTTTGAAACGGAGGGTTGGCCTGCTTGCAAAGGGATGATTCACCTTTTCACAACGCGACTTCCATCGTTCGTTATGATCCGTTTTCAGGGCGAATCTATTCCACCTCAGGCCCCGTATCACTTCAGTTGATATGATGAACCGCTCTTCGGTTGAACAAGCCCTCCGCAAAGCCTAAACATAAAATGCCCTCCAAACCGTTCCTTAACGCAATCACGCCTCCGCCAAGTGATCCAACCGCGATCTTTGAATTCTTTCGTGGAGCTCACGCCACCGAGTTGCTGACCGCAGCAGTTGCTCATTTCGATATCTTTGGTCGACTCGCACAGCAGCCGATGAGTCAAGATGCGTTAGCAAAAACCCTAGGCTTACAGAATCGCCCTGCAGTTGTTCTTTTAACCGCGCTTCGTGCCATGGGCCTACTGGAAAAACAAGGCGATCGACTACATCCTACTGAACTGGCTACCAACCACCTCTTGCCTGGAGGCGACTTTGATGTCGGGAACTACATTGGCTTGGCCGCCTCATCGTCCGGAGTTCTGGCCATGGTGGAACTGCTGCGAACGAATCGGCCTTTAGACGGCGGCGGCAACGGAACCGCCTTCATCTACCGAGACGGAGTAAAGTCGGCAATGGAGGAGGCCGATTCAGCCCGGCATCTCACCCTCGCCCTCGCTGGAAGAGCCAAAAATGTCGCTCCAAGCTTCGCCCGCGCAGTCAAACTCTGCGACAACTCAAAAATCCTTGACCTGGGCGGCGGAACGGGAATCTATGCTTATGCGTTGCTGCAGCTAAATCCGAGTGCGACAGCAACAATTCTTGATCGACCAGAAGTGTTGCGTGTTGCAAAAGAAATGGCTGCTGAATACGGAGTATTGGACCGAGTCGAGTTTTGCTCGGGCGATATGTTCGAAGACAAAATATCAAGTCAGTTTGACACCATCCTGCTATCGAACATTCTTCACGACTGGGATGTTCCTGAGTGCAGTCTGCTCGTTAACAAATCTGCCGCCGCACTCACTGAGCACGGGCAACTGGTGATCCATGACGTGTTCTTGAACGATGAAATGGACGGACCGCTTCCCATTGCACTCTACTCCGCCTCACTGTTCTCTCTCACTGAAGGGCGAGCCTACAGTGCCAAAGAATATCGTGGATGGCTGACCGACGCTGGCTTGAGTCCACAACCGATCCAAACGACCCTGGTTCACTGCGGCGTCCTGAAAGGAATCAAACAGTAGGGTAAACGTCACCCGAGCAACATAAGTCAAATGCATCACTGCAAAGAGCAGAGCAGTAGTGGCACGCCCGTGCCAACCCCACGATCTCTCAATCACCAACCATGACTGGGTCGCTATGCCTTTTACCCTTCGATCGGCGAGAAAAGTTCGGGCAGCTCGCTCTGCCAGATGGTGTGGGTCGATGCTGAACTCAACGCCTTAACGAACACGGGTTCTTGCCCTGCGATTCCTATTCTTGCGGCTCGGTCATACTCCAAGGATCCAAAGCAGCACGGAGTGTTTCCTCGGGCAGAATTTCTTTCTCGAGACACAGTTCGCGAATCGTCTGACCCGTTGAAAAAGCCTCTTTGGCTAACTTCGCTGCCATTTCGTATCCGATCAACGGATTCAAGCTGGTACACATCGAAAGACTTTGCTCAACCGATGCTTCGCACGCTTGTTCGTTTGCCTCCATCCCGTCAATGCAAAACTCAATGAACGCGTCAACGCCCGAGGCGAGAAGATGAATCGACTCAAGAGCAGTGTGAGCCATCACCGGCATCATGATGTTCAGTTGAAAGTTACCGCCCGCAGCACCACTTACCGTCATGCAGGTATCGTTCCCCATTACCCTCGCGGTTAACTGCATCATTGATTCGCACATGACAGGGTTGACCTTGCCGGGCATGATGGAACTACCGGGCTGGCGACTTGGAAGCGAAACTTCGAAAAACCCACAACGCGGTCCGCTTCCCAACCATCGAATATTGTTGGCAACATTGAAGAGAGTCTGCGCAACGGTTTTAAGGTCTCCGTGAGACTGCACCAATGCGTCTCTTTGTGCATTCGCCTCGAAATGGTTCACCGCTTCAACAAAAGCCAGACCAGTCTTTTCTGCCAGCACTGCCGCAACTCGTGACCCAAACTCGGGATGAGTATTGATCCCGCTACCGACTGCGGTCCCACCAACAGGCAATTCCAGAACGGCATCGCGGGCCGCGATCGCTCGTTGAATCGACAACTCAACTTGTCTGGCGAAGCCACCGAACTCTTGGCCAAGCCGCAGTGGGGTCGCATCCATTAGGTGTGTGCGACCGATCTTGATCACCTTGTCCCACTGCTGGGCTTTGGCAGCAAGAACGTCATGCAAACGCCTAAGCGAAGGCAGTAACGTTTGCTCGATCGTATTGGCAACTGCAACATGAATGGCGGTGGGAAATGTATCGTTGGTGCTTTGCCCCATGTTCACGTGATCATTGGGATGAACTAATTTTTGTTCCGACATTCGATCGCCACCAGCAAGTTCGGTGGCGCGATTGCTGATCACTTCGTTGATGTTCATATTGCTGCTAGTGCCGCTGCCCGTTTGAAAAACATCAACCGGGAATTGATCGGCTAATTGACCGTCGGCGATTTCGAGTGCAGCATCAAGCATTGCCTGCACTTGTTCGTCGTTGAGGGTCTGCTTTCCGCTGCCGGTCAACTTACCGAGATCACGATTGGCGACTCCGCACGCATACTTGACCAACCCCATTGCCGAGATCATCGTTCGTGGCAATCGCCAGCCGCTAATCGGAAAATTCTCCACCGCTCGTTGCGTCTGAGCTCCGTAATAAGCATTAGCTGGGACTTCTACGTTTCCCATCGAATCTCGCTCAGTTCGCATGTCACTCATGGATACACTTTCCACATCAAAAGAGAATCAATCAAACAGTCGTCCGGACGCTACAAACCGACCTAAACCGCTGCAACGTTAGCGAATATCATAGGATGTGTTCAAAGAAACGCGAAGGAGGGAGACAACTTGCAATAGGATCCGAACCGGTCGAAAATGATCTTCTCTGCGATGACGTCTCACACAACGACAGCTACCCCCATCCGCCGACACCAAAAAACCATGCAGCGTCTCAATCTATTCGTCGTGTTTTTCTTCTCGATCGCGATCAGCAACCTTTTTCAGCCAAAACTAGCAACCCTATCGGCAGATGAACCTTCCGTCGACTCAAAAATAACGTTTGCCGGAACGGGAAAATCGACTCAGCAGACCCAGCCCTACGCCGAGGGCCAACCTCACGGACCGGCAGCAACCATGCCGGTCGGCAATCCCTTTGGGATTGAGATTCAAGGTCAAAAAGTGTGGATCACATCGGTCGACGACCAATGCATCTATCACGGATCGATCAACGGTACGTCACTAAGTCGGGTCGCCGGTAATGGATTGCTGGGCTACAGCGGCGATGGCGGTCTAGCCACCGAAGCATCCTTCAACTGGCCACACGAAGTTCGTGCGGATGAGAGCGGAAACCTTTTCGTCGCCGATACTCGCAATCATGTGATTAGACGAATTGATCACGCCACCGGGATCGTCACCACCATTGCCGGTGATGGAACCGAAGGGTTCGCAGGTGATGGTGACAAGGGAGACAAGGTCCGTTTTCGACAGCCGCACAGTGTGGTTCTCGATGGTGAAGGTGGTCTCTTGGTGGCGGATACCGTGAACCACCGAATTCGTCGTATCGACCTTCGAACCGGGATCGTTCGGACGATTTGCGGGACCGGAGAAGGTCGCCTGCCCAAGGATGGACAAGTCGCAGAAGGTGCGCCGCTTTTTGGCCCTCGCTCGCTTGCGATCGATGAAACATCAATCTGGATTGCCCTACGCGAAGGCAATAGCGTCTGGAGAATCGACCGACAGACCAATCGACTGCAACATGTCGCTGGGACCGGAAAAAAAGGCTACTCGCAGGAAGGTGGCCCCCCCAAGGAAGCACTTTTCAAAGGTCCCAAAGGCTTAGTGATTGATGACCAAGGACGGATCTTGTTGGTGGATACCGAAAACCAAGCGGTTCGTGAAATCGACCCACTCAAGCAAACGGTCATCACCGTTCTAGGTGAAAGATCCAAGGCATTTCCCACCACACTCAAACGGCCACACGGAATCGCGTTTTCCAAGGAATACGGCTTTATGGTGGGAGATTCCGAGAATCACCGCGTGCTGCTAGTCAAGTAGCAGCGGAACTTGCTCCTAAATTCCCCAATAGCTACGAGCAAAAGAGTCCTGA
>Ga0181559_10000939_pt1 | contig 28060 bp, 20 predicted proteins | sample 011ome_21_FD_133752 | JGI IMG/M metagenome (GOLD analysis project Ga0181559, IMG submission 133752) | Coastal salt marsh microbial communities from the Groves Creek Marsh, Skidaway Island, Georgia - 011508AT metaG (megahit assembly) | ecosystem: Environmental > Aquatic > Marine > Intertidal...
ATTGCCTTACTTCAGACATCTGTCGGTTTATTCGCGGCAAATGCGGCCAGTTGCGCCGCTGAGGCTGGCGCTTGGTGGAGTGCCTTCCATTCCGAATAGGGCATCCCGTAAATTCTTGTCCTGGCCTCTTCATAATCCAGCGCAATTCCTTTATCCTCAGCGGCCGCTTGGTACCACTTACTGAGGCAGTTTCTACAAAAGCCAGCAAGATTCATTAAATCAATATTTTGTACTTCTGGATGCTGGTCGAAATGCGCGACCAGTGCGCGAAATGCAGCGGCTTCCAGTTCCATTGCTACTTGAGCGTCTGAAGCAGGTGAGTATGAGGTCTGTAAGCCTGGTGCGTCAGACCCGGAGTTCTGGGAATCCGGGGCGTTTGGGTTGATTGTTTGCTCACTCATGATTTTACTCTCCATGATACATTTTTAAGCGATTGTTAAACGATCACTCGGCGATCGCGACTTGCCAGTCTGATGAGTGACAACACCCAGGACTGACCCCAACACTTGACAGCGAATCCCCTAGCCCATGAATGCCTTTCAACTCGATCAAAAATGGATTAGCACCGCTGAACCTGAACTTGGCATGGGCAGAGTCACCCAGTTGAGCCCGCGAACTGTCAGCTTGACCTTTGACCGGATCAAAGAGGACCGCACCTACGCGATTGCGAAGGCGCCACTGGTTAGAGTCAAGTTCAGTATCGGTGACCTCGTCACCAACCGTGACAATATTACCATCTGCGTCACCTCGATCGAAGACAAACAGACGCTATTAACCTATTCAGGGTCCGTACAGGGCATTGACAGTGACGTCACTCAAACGGAACTGGTAATCAACGAAACCGATCTGGACCCAAATATAAGATTCAGCAAACCCGAGGATCGCTTGCTGACTCACCAGTTGGACGAGAATGCCTGGTTCAATTTGAGGTTTGCAACCTTGACGGCTCTGGCAGACCTGGCCGTGGCGCCCTCTCGAGGCCTCTACGGGCCGAGGGTCGCTTTAATTCCACACCAACTCTACATCGGTAATGAGGTCGCCGAACGCTTTGCACCTCGAGTATTGCTCGCTGATGAAGTCGGACTGGGTAAAACCATTGAGGCCGGCCTGATCATTCACCAGCAACTGATCACTGGCCGCGCTCGGCGAGTACTGATTATCGTGCCACCTGCTTTAAGCTTTCAGTGGTTTGTCGAAATGATTCGACGCTTTAATCTGCACTTCACCCTACTTGACGAGACTCGGTGCCAGAATATTGTTGCTGACAACACCTCAGCGACTGACACTCAGGTCTCGACGGCAGCGGGGTATAACCCCTTCGAAGCCCAGCAACTCATGATTTGCAATCTCGAATTATTCCTCGACAATCCGCAACGGCTGGCGCAGGTGTTAAACACCGAATGGGACCTGGTCGTTGTCGATGAAGCCCATCACCTGCAATGGGCACCCAGTCAGGCCAGCCCGGCTTATGAGATTGTCGAGCGCATTTCTGCCATAGCTGCCGGTTTATTGCTGCTGACAGCGACACCCGAACAGCTGGGGCGCGCCGGACATTTTGCCCGTTTACGCCTGCTAGACCCGGCTCGCTATGATCAATTTGACCAGTTTCTTGTTGAGGAGGAAAGCTTTGTGGCGATCGCATCACTGGTCACCAATCTGCTGGAAGCCTCAAAGACCCAACAGCATCAGGCACGAACCGCAATCAAAGCTCTGCTGGGGCAGTCTGATGAGGGACTGAGTGACTCAGACTTGATTGATGCAGTACTGGATCGCCACGGTACCGGCCGCGTCCTGTTCCGCAATGTACGCGCCTCTGTCAAAGGTTTTCCGCAACGTCATGTTCTGTCCTACCCCTTGCCGGTTGCCAAAGAGTTCAGCAACGTCATTGGCTACTTTCCTGAACAGGACTTGCCAAATTGGACCCTCCACGACCCTCGCATCTCCTGGCTGGCGACCCTGTTACATAGCCACCCGCTAGAAAAATTCCTTCTGATCTGCGCTCATCAGCAGACAGCGCTGGACCTTGAGCAGTGTCTGCTGACTCTGCTACCCATTCGCACCACCGTGTTTCATGAAGGTATGGATCTGGTCGCTCGAGATCGAGCGGCCAACTATTTTGCGGAAACTGATCGTGGCGCTCAGCTCATGATTTGCTCAGAAATAGGCAGCGAGGGACGCAATTTTCAGTTTGCCAGTCACCTGGTACTGTTTGATCTGCCCTTGGGGCCGGATCTTTTAGAACAGCGAATTGGACGCCTCGATCGTATCGGTCAAACCGAGGATGTTAAGATTCATATCCCCTACCTGAAAGGCTCCGCCACCGAGCGCCTGTATCAGTGGTATGCCGAGGGGCTGGATCTGTTCGTCGGCCCCAGTGCTGTTGCACAAGGTATCTTTGACGAGCTGCTGGCTGAGTTTACAACCGCCGACCTGGCCACCTTCATTCCTCGCTGTCAATTGCTAAACCGCGAACGTTCTGCCTCTGTGCAGCAGGGTCGTGACCGCCTACTGGAGCTGAACTCTCATAGGCCCGTCGTCTCTGCCAAAATTATTGCGGACATACAACAGCACCAGGGCGGCCAACGGCTAGAGCAGTATATGGAGCGCTCGTTTGCCATGTTCGGTCTGGAGTCAGAGCCGCTGGGTAATGAGATCTACCTTGTAAAGCCCGGTGCCATGATGGTCCGGCATGTTTCTGTCAGTGCTGAGACTCAAGCTCATTTTCACTACCCGGAAATCCCTGAAGAAGGTCTCAGAATTACCTACGATCGCGAAACCGCTTTGGCTCGAGAAGACGTCCAATTTCTCACCTGGGAGCATCCATTAGTCCAGCAAGCCCTTGACCTGGTAGCAACTGATACCCATGGCAACAGTACCATGATCGCTGTCAAACACTCGGCACTGGCCGCAGGGACTCTGCTGCTGGAAACCCTGTTTGTCGCCGACTGCATAGCGCCTGCCGGGCTAATGGCGGATCGCTTCTTACCACCGACCGTGATCAGGGTCCTGATAGAACCAAAACTATCTAATATTACCGCGCTGCTAGACTGGTCTGACTTTGAGACGGAACAATTGAGCATTTCAATCCCAACATTGCAAAGCATTCTCGAGTCCCAACGAGACGGTATTAAAAGCATGCTTGAGACGGCCAAACACCAGGCTCAGGTACAATGCAGCGATTTGCGCCTTGCGGCACGGTCGCGCGCCGACGCCTTCTTGAGCGGAGAAATTCACCGAATGACTGACCTACAACGCTTGAATCAGAATATCCGACTTGAGGAAATCAAACACCTGAGGGAAACCCGTCGTTTAGTCTTGGAGGCCATTGATGCGGCCGATATTCGGCTAGATGCTATTCGTGTGATCGTCGCCGCTTGAGCCGTTATGTGCTGTGCCTGGTCGCACCAAAACACGCCAAATATTCAAAAGTTCCGCCAGGGGTCAAGATTGATCGGCGTCCGCCCTCGCGATCGCCATGAGCTCCAGTTCGTCAGCATTGGCTTGCCGAGCCTCAACGATTTTCAACTCAAAGTGGAAAGTTACCCCTGCCAATGGATGATTGGCGTCAATGGTGACGCCATCTTCCGTCACCTCTAAGACGCGAACGACTTCGGCCTCCTTGCCAGAACCTACCTGAAATATCATGCCTGGCTGCAGCTCATCTACATTGGCCTGGATCGTCTCATGGGACACTGTTCTGATCAGGGATCGCTGTGAAAAACCATAGGCATCTGCCGGCGCTATCGTCACGCTGAACTCATCCCCTTCGGTACGGCCCACCACCGCCTTCTCAAGACCCGGCATCATAGTGCCATCGCCGGCAATAAACGCCAGCGGCCCACCGCCTTCAGAGGAATCTACAACTTCGCCAGCAGGATTGAGCAAATTGTAATCAACGCGATAAAACATCACCATCAACGAAGGCTCCAGGATTACTTGAGTAGGCCAGCAGCGGCTTTCATACCTTTGACCGTGCGGGCCGCGAGTATAATCTATTATTCCGCGTCGTTCGCAAAATATTGCCCCTCGCTTTCCGTCGGCAGGCTAGTGACAGCTTAAGTTGCCTGCCAGACTCGACGCCTCGGCTAACCCGTAGTTCATGATATCGCCTGCTCGAGCCACCTTGTCGATTTTTGCCGTTGATAGCCGGCTATTGATGGCACTGTGACGGTGAAATGGTATCCGCAAGTCCTGCGCATTGTGTAGAATAGCCGCTGTTTTTTGATTTGAACGGATGAATTATGGCAGCAATGGTCATTTTAGGAGCGGGTCAAGGCGCAGGACAAGCTGCAGCGAGTTTTCGTCAGGAGGGCTATGAGGGTGACATCATCATTCTTGGCGACGAGCCCTTTCCACCGTATCAGAGACCACCGCTATCCAAGCAATATCTTTCCGGTGAGATGCCGCTGGAAAGGGTCTATGTCCGCCCGGAAAAATTTTACGCAGACAGGCATATTGATCTGCGCACCAACACTCGGGTTGAGAAAATCGACACCAACGCCAGAACCGTGACCACTGCCAAAGGCGACACTATCGCCTATGAAAAACTCCTGATCGCAACAGGCAGTCGCCCTCGCAAGCTCAGCATTGCGGGTTCTGATCTGCCAGGTATTCATTATCTGCGAACCATCAGCGACGTCGACGGCATCAGTGCTGCCATGAAAACTGCACGCAAGGTCGTCATCGTCGGTGGTGGCTATATCGGGCTTGAAGTCGCGTCTGTGGCTGTGACCAATGGCCTTGATGTCACTGTACTGGAAATGGAACAACGGATTCTGCAGCGGGTCACCACTCCGGAGATGAGTGCCTACTATCATCAGCTTCATACAGGACGTGGACTGAAGATTCTGACGAATACGACCGTCAGCGGCTTCACGGGACAGGATCATGTGGAACAGGTACTTTGCGGCGATACACGCATCGATGCCGATCTGGTCATCGTCGGCATAGGGATTATTCCCAACATCGAACTCGCCAAAGATGCGGGCATCAACTGCGAAAATGGCATCTTCGTCGACGATCACTGTCAAACTTCCGTGCCGGACGTCTACGCCATCGGCGACTGTACCTATCATCCAAACCCCATACTCGGCCGTCGACTTCGGCTGGAATCTGTACCCAATGCGCTGGAACAAGCCAGAGTTGCCGTCGCCAATATGTGCGGTAAAGACAAGGTTTATGCAGCAGTACCCTGGTTTTGGTCCGATCAGTATGAGCTGAAGTTGCAGATGGTCGGCTTTTCTTCAGATGGCGATACGCAAGTCCTCAGAGGTGATATGAGCAAGAACGAGTTTGCTGTTTTCTACCTGAAGGACGGTGCCGTCGTGGCAGTAGATGCCGTCAATAGCCCCCGTGAATTCATGATCTGCAAGCAACTCTATGGCAAACCCGTCGATGCCAAAAAGCTGGCCGACCCTGATACTGACTTGAAATCATTGCTTTAGCCCAACTTATAACTCCAGGAAGTCAGACTTAGATGGCCTCTATTGCGCCGGCCCAGCAAGATCAAGAGCATGAAGTCGACGCGAATAGCATTCGCGCCGCATATGAAAAACTGGCACCCTTTATTGTCAACACGCCAGTCGTCCACTCAGCGACATTTTCGAGCATGGCCCACTGTCAGGCTCTGTTTAAACTCGAAAGCCTGCAGATGACTGGCTCCTTCAAAGATCGAGGCGGGCTCAACAAACTGCTGTCGCTGACGGCCGCTGAGCGGGCTCGAGGCGTCATCGCAGCGAGTGCCGGTAATCACGCTCAGGCCATCGCCTATCACGCCAAGCGCTTGGGCATTTCTGCAAAAATCGTGATGCCCAGAATGAGCCCGCTGGTCAAGATTCGCTCTACGCAGCACTGGGGCGCAGAGGTCATTCTGGAAGGCGAGACATTTGACGATGCGTTTAATTACTCGCAGCAGTTGGTCAAAGAAGAAAACCGTCTTTATCTGCACCCCTTTGACGATCCCTACGTGATTGAGGGCCAAGGCACCATGGGCGTTGAAATACTCGCTCACCCGCTTTGTCAGGACCTAGCGGCGATTCTGGTACCTGTCGGTGGCGGCGGCCTCATTGCCGGCCTGGCAACCTATATCAAGCAGACGCGGCCAGAAATACAGGTTATTGGTGTTGAAGAGCTCAGCTGTAATAGCATGTATCAGTCGCGGCAGGCTGGCAAGGTAGTTCAACTCGCGCCTCAACCTAATATTGCCGATGGTATCGCCGTTCGAAAAGTATCGGCACGCAACCTGGCCACTGTCATGCGTTACGTCGATGATCTGATATCCGTTACCAGCGACGAGATCGCCAACGCCATCATGCTGTCTATGGAAATCGAGAAGATCGTCATAGAGGGTTCTGCCGCCGTCACTGTGGCAGCATTACTCAATCACCGATTACCGACGCTTCAGGATGGCACCGATAAAAAGGTACTGTCGATCCTCTCCGGCGGTAATATCGACGTCAACCTGTTGTCGCGCATCATCAACCGCGGCATGGCCTTTGATGGCCGAGTGTACGAGTTTGAGCTGGTGCTTAATGACAAACCTGGCAGCCTGGAATCGATTCTGAGCATTTTTCGAGAATCTGGTGCTAATGTCGTTGAGGTTCATCACCATCGCTTTGCAAGCCATGCAGCGATCGGCCAGATTGCCGTGTCAATTACCGTAGAAACCCGCGATAAGGCGCATATCGCTCGCCTCAAAGGCGTCATTCAGGATCGAGGCTATCCAGCGCGACTACGCGAGCCTTCCTAGTCTTCCGCAATGGCGATGCGTCTTTGGAGAGTTCGTTTTAACCCCTTGATCTGCCACTATGTCGTCAATTTTGGCAGTATCGACGGCAATTAACCTGAAAATAAGGGCTTTATTTCGGTTTCTGATTAGGTCAAAGTGCAAGTCAAGATTCTGACCTGCCTATCAGCATGCTCTCACCGACGCCCTCAACTATTCCGGAAAAAGCCGGCAAGATACGCTCAGTGTGGCTTGAATGGCGCACTCTGCTGATTTTTCTGGCGGTAATGGTCCTCTTTCGATCCGCGATCGCCGATTGGAACCAGGTTCCCTCTGGATCTATGAAGCCAACGATTCTTGAGGGTGACCGAGTCGTGGTCAATAAGTTAGCGTACGATCTGAAGATCCCCTTTACCACCTGGCACCTGACCGAATGGGCCGACCCGCAAAGAGGTGAGATAGTGACCTTCTATTCGCCTGACGATGACATACTGCTGATCAAACGTGTCATAGGTGTACCAGGCGATGTGGTGAGCATGCGCAATAACCAGTTATATATCAACGAGCAGCCGGCGCAATACACGCGTCTAGACGATGAAATCGTCGAGCAACTGGACACTTGGCAGCGTCGAAATCATGCCTTCTTTTATGAAGAAATCGAAAACTCGGTGCATGCGGTGATGCTTCGACCCGCACAGCCTAATGACGCTAACAGCTTTGGACCGATTGAGATTCCCCACGACAAGTACCTGATGCTCGGCGACAATCGGGACAACAGTCGAGATTCTCGCCGCATTGGCCTGGTAGACCGAGACAGAGTGACGGGGCGCGCGCACACGGTGGCTTTTTCAGTGGACTATGACAGCTATTATCTGCCGAGACCGGACCGCTTTCTGCGCAAGCTACTGTAATTCGAATTAAGTCTACGCCCAGCCCTTTCCCAGCTCGAGCAGCCAGCAAGAAATATTCTATTTACTGCATTAATATCAATATCTTGAGAAAAGATATTAATGTTGTAACTTAGGTTTTTTAGACTTCACGGCACTGCGTTTGGGCGCTGTCTTCTGATCGCGGATTCAATACTACCACTAAGACAGTCTCAGCGATCTGCACTCGGCGCCTCGAAAGACCCTTTCGCCTGACCCTTGACCGAGTTTGGTTTCTCGATATTGCGGTGCTCGTTCTGCGCATCCTGCTCGCCGTCCGGGCTAGTAGAGCGACTGGTTGCGTCAATGGCGTCCAATAATCCGCTGGAGCGCCGCCGCAGTAATCTGAGCAATACTGAAAAAATCAGAGCGACAACAATAAGCAGTAACACTAACAGGACTGACATGGCCAGAAAGACCCAGATCACAGCCATATCAACATGAAAAAAACGTACAGCTACCCAGACAAAGGCAATGGCAAAGAAGCTGCCTGATACAACGCGAATAAATAGGGGGTCTTTAATAATCTTTAAAATGTTCAAGTTATGCTCAATTGTCATTGTGGTACGTCCTGACATACACTCTGATCAGGACAACGTGTTGTTGCTCGTTACTACGCCAGGAGATTATACATGCCTTTAGATCCAATTGTTGCCGCTATGCTGGCCCAGATGGCGGAAGCCGGTGGTCCGGCTATCGAGGATATGCCGCCTGCCGCAGGGCGCGAGCTTTATCGAATGATGAACGCCCAGAATACGCTGGCTGATTTACCATTGGTGGAGACAACCAAGGCGAACGCAATCCCGATTCGCATTTACCGTCCCATCCTGGATACCCAACTCCCCTGCCTCGTGTACTTCCATGGTGGCGGCTGGGTCATCGGCGACCTAGAAACCCACGACAACGTCTGTCGCCACCTGGCTCAACAGGCAGGTTGTGTCGTCGTCGCTGTCGACTACCGGCTTGCACCAGAGCATCAGTTTCCAGCGGCGCTGGATGACTGCTTTGATGCGACCTGCTGGGTCATTGAGCAAGCCGCTGCGCTCGGCATTGACTCGAATCGTGTGGCGGTGGGCGGCGACAGTGCCGGCGGCAACCTGGCCGCCAGTGTCTGCCTCAAAGCTAAAGATCTCGGCGGCCCGAGCCTCGCGCACCAGCTCCTGGTCTATCCGTGCACTGATAATGCCCAGGATACGCCCTCCTATACCCAAAACCGCGAGGGCTACAGTCTCTCAGCATCACTCATGGCCTGGTTCTGGAATCATTACCTGGGTGACCAGCCACGAAATAACTACTTGATGGCTCCTCTGCAAGCCGCTGATGTCAGTGGCTTACCCTCTGCAACGGTCATTACAGCCGAATATGATCCGCTGCGGGATGAGGGTGAAGCCTACGCAGAGAAGCTCAACGCAGCCGGCGTTAGCACTAAGATGAAGCGCTACGATGGTATGATTCATGGATTCTTTCATATGCAGGATGCGTTGGCAGATGGCCGGGCTGCTATGGCTATGGCGGTCGCCGAATTGCAGGCGGCTTTTCAACAGCGGGGATGATGTGTCGTCAGGTTGACTACCCAGGTTGACTACCCGACGCCTCCCTCTAAGGCAGGCGCTACTCAAGCCAGCCCTTCTAGTCCAAGCCCTTGAGCCAGGCGTGCCTGGCTCAAGGGCGGGCTTTCTGGCTTGATCTGACTGACCTCTGTTGCGGCTCTGCCAAATCAAGCGCTGCATTTACTTGACCTCGAGTAACTCGACCTCGAAAATCAGCGCAGAGTTAGGCGGTATACCACGGGTTCCACCAGGTCCATACGCCAGATCTGCAGGAATGCTGAACCGAGTCTTACCGCCGACCTTCATTAACTGCAAACCTTCTGTCCAGCCAGCAATCACCTGGTTAAGGCCAAACTCTGCAGGCGTACCCCGTTCGATGGAGCTGTCAAAAACCTGCCCATTGACCAGGCGACCCACATAATGCACCTTCACGGTGTTGGCCGGTGTTGGCGAAGCACCATCGCCGACGACCAGATGCTCGTACTGCAGACCGGAGGCTGTCGTCTGGACACCAGGTTGCGCTCCGTTTTGCTCTAGGTAAGTCGCAGACATCACGGCTACCTGACTCGCCATCTCTGTTTGCGCGGCTTCTCGCTGGGCTTGCGCAGATTCCTGTTGAGCACGTATTGCCGCAATGACCGCCTGCTGTTGTGCCTCATCCAAATTTGGCATCTTTTCGCTCAAAGAGTCTTCCATACCCTGACTCAGCGTCATCATGTCAATGTCGACGTTGCCACCTTCTTTCAGCATATTTCCAAAGGAGTAGCCAAAAAAGTAACTGAGATCCTTGCGCAGATTATCAGCATTTGCCTGAGTCGCTGGCTCGGCACTAGCTTCAGCAACTGTTTCTGCCGCCAACGCAAGCCCAGGTATCATTAGGGCTGATAGCGCAAGAGAAGTGGCAAGTATTGCATTGTTTATTCGGGGTTTTATCATTTAGTTCTGCTCTAAGTTCTAATAGTAGGATCAATCAGCAGGATCAATCAGTAGGAAAAATAGGCCAAACGGCAATTTTTGCAACTGCCATTATGCCACAATCGACCCATTATTAAAGCAGCTGCCTGACCAGCCCAGGGGAAGACTAGGATCGCGACAGACGCAGAAACCGGCGCTCAAAGGACCGCGTATCAAATAGACGACAGATCTGCTCGAGCCATCGCTTATCTGCTTGATCCGTGCCCCAAAGGAACACTACACTGGGGCCAGGAACCTTCGACATTGATCGTTGACTAAATCCTGCGCTGAACCACGCTTAAGCGGGCATTAGAGGAGTTACTGTTTTACTGGTAAATTCCAGGCAACCTAAAGATAAGCAAGAAGATAAGCAAGAAGATGAGCTAGCAAGAGACAGGCTGGCAAGAGACAGGCTAGCTAGGATACGCAAGAATAGAGAAACGTAGCACAGAAGGCCATTCGCCGAACCAGGACTGGTCGCAAAATGTGGGGCTTTAAGAGCTTTCCCGAAGAGCTTTCCCGGCTGCAATTCTTTTGAAAGAAATGATCAGGAACTGAACCATGACGATGATGACACTAGGGCGCCACGTAATTTTTGCATCAGCTTTGATGCTGCTGAGTACCGCATCGCTGGGCTTGGCAACGGTGGCCAGCCCTGCTGACGCTGTCACCAACGACAAGCTTGTCACCTTGGTGCCGATGCCCATCCACCCTGAGACCACGCGGAATATTGTTGATGCGCTTGCCAGTCGGCATTATGTCAGCGTCACCCTGGACGATGCGCTCTCGGCAAAAATCTATGACAGTTACCTGGAAGATCTAGATGCCAGTAAAAGCTATTTTCTAGCCAGTGATATTGCCGAATTCGACCAGCTGCGCCTGAAACTGGATGACGCCTTTAAAGCTGGCGATGTGACGCCGGCTTTTACTCTGTTCAATCGCTATCACCAGCGCGTCACCGAACGCTTCGAGCAGGTCATTGCCACGCTCGAAGAAGGCATTGATCAGTTCGATTTCACGCTGGATGAGTCTTTGCCATTGGAGCGTAAAGACGCGCCCTGGGCCACTACTACCGCCGAACTGGATGAACTCTGGCGCTTGCGCATCAAAGATGCGGTATTGAATCTCAAGCTAGCCGACAAGGATCTGGAAAAAACCCAGGAAATCCTCGTCAAACGGTACCAGAACCGTTTGTCGCGCACGTTGCAGACCAATAGCGAAGATGTCTATCAACTTTACATGAATGCCTTTACTCGTGCCTATGACCCGCACACGCAATACTTTTCGCCAAGGACATCCGAGAATTTTAATATCAACATGAGTCTCTCTCTGGAGGGCATCGGCGCTGTACTTCAGCGCGAGGATGAGTACATCAAGATCGTCAGTCTTGTGCCTGCCGGACCTGCCGAAAAGTCCCAACAAATTTTTCCCGACGACAAGATAGTCGCCGTTGGTCAGGGGGTTGATGGTGAAATGGTCGACGTCATCGGCTGGCGGCTGGATGAAGTGGTCGAGCTGATTCGTGGCAAGAAAGAAACCCTGGTTCAACTCGAAGTCGTACCAGCTAATGCCAAGGACAGCACATCCAAGCTGGTCCAGATCGTTCGCAATACTGTCAAACTGGAAGAGCAATCAGCCAAGTCAGAAATCCTTGAAGTAGAACAATTTGGGCACAAGCACAAAATTGGCGTGATCGACATTCCGACCTTTTATATGGACTTCCAGGCGCTACAGGAAGGCAACAGAGACTTTAAGAGCACCACGAGAGATGTCAATAACCTTCTGGTTGAGTTGCTGGCAGAGGGTGTCGAAGGCATTATCATTGACCTGCGGGACAATGGCGGCGGCTCACTTCAGGAGGCGCGCACGCTTACAGGTCTGTTTATCGATCGAGGCCCCACGGTTCAAGTGAGAAATAATACGGACCGAGTTGACATACTCAATGATCGCGATATCAGAACCGTCTATGACGGCCCCCTCGCCGTAGTTGTCAATCGTCTGAGCGCATCAGCTTCCGAGATCTTTGCCGGCGCAATCCAGGATTATGACCGAGGCGTGATCATCGGCAATCAGACCTTCGGCAAGGGCACTGTCCAAACCTTACTGCCATTGAACCAGGGCCAACTAAAGCTTACCGCCGCGAAATTCTATCGAATCAGTGGTGAAAGCACCCAGCACAAGGGTATCTTGCCAGACATAGATTTCCCCCTCGCCTATGACCCGGAATCCATTGGCGAAAGCACATTGGATAGCCCTCTGCCCTGGGACAAGATTCAGCCGACCAGCTATCGAGTCAAAAGTAATGTATCAGCGCTGAAGAAGGAACTCGTTGATTTGCATAATGCTCGGGTTGAAACTGACCCGGAGTTTATTTATATGCGTGATGCTGCGGCCTATCGTCAGGTGCGCAGCAAGCAGACCAGCCTCTCACTCAATATGGCGCAGCGCCAACAGGAAAAGGCCGACTCAGAGGCTTTCTGGCTGGATCTGGAGAATGCTAAACGTAAACGTCAGGCGCTGCCTTTAATCGCCTCTCTGGACGAGTTGAACCCAAAGCCTGCAGCAGATTTGGCCTCCGCCGAGTCAGCCAGCGCACCAGTCAGTGGACCCACCGGTGCTGCTATCCTGGATTCTCCTGACGCAGCCCTCTCTATCGCTGTCCCCGCTCAGCTGGATATCAATGATGAAGCGCCAGCCAATGACTCAGTACCCCACGTTAAAGCTGACTCGGCACCGGATCCTCAATTGGTCGAGAGCGGTAATATTCTTCTGGATATGATTTCACTGGAAAAACGCCTCGCAGCGGAACCACAAAAGCAACAGGCTATCTGATATTAGGGTGTCCGTATTTTCGCTTATTGCCTCCCGCTGACTGCGCAGTATCAGACCGGTTATTCAGACCGGCCTGATATTGCCTTAAGGCGTAAGCCGAGCAGAATCTCCACACTCTCGACACTCTCGACACTCTCCACACTCTCCACGCTCTCTCAGAAACAAATCTCGGCAACCTCTGCAAACGTGCTGACAAAGTGCACAACCAGGCCTTTCTGCAAATAGTCAGGCATCTCGTGATAGTCTCGCGCGTTAGCGCTCGGCAATATCAACTCCTTGAGGTTTGCTCGTTTCGCCGCTATCACCTTTTCTCGAATGCCACCCACCGGCAGCACTCTACCCGTGAGAGTCAGCTCGCCAGTCATAGCAAGATCACGTTTAATGGGCCTATTTTTTGCCAATGATAAAAGTGCTGTGGCCATCGTCACACCCGCGCTGGGACCATCTTTGGGGGTTGCGCCCTCAGGGACATGCAGATGGACAAAGGCTTCATCAAAAAAATCCTGACTGCCCCCCAGCTGAACAAGTCTGCTTGAGACAAAACTATAGGCAATCTGTGCTGACTCCTGCATCACATCCCCCAATTGGCCCGTTAACTTAAGACCTCGGTTTTTGGTGTGAATCAGAGACGCTTCAATGGCCAGCGTGGTACCGCCCAGGGCTGTCCAGGCCAATCCGTTGATGACACCCAGGCCTCGCTGAGGCCGCTGTTGCTGAAAATAAGGCGCACCCAGATAACGCTCGACATCTTTCACGCCGACTCTAACTGCCGACTGAGACCCCTCCAACAGCTCCACAATCGCTTTGCGCACAATTCGTCCTAGCTGTTTCTCGAGTCCGCGAACACCGGCTTCTCGAGCATAGCCATCGGCGACGACCCTGACAGCGGCATTCGTGATACTCAGTTTGCTGGCAGAGACTCCAGCCAGCTGCAGCTGGCGCTTCCACAAATGGTGCTTGGCGATCATCACCTTCTCTTGCGTCAAGTAGCCCGCCAGACGAATGACCTCCATTCGATCCAACAGCGGTGCGGGAATCGTATCCAGTTGATTCGCGGTACAAACAAACAGAACCTTAGACAGGTCGACGCGTAAATCCAGATAATGATCCAGAAATTCGCTATTTTGGGCCGGATCTAGTACCTCGAGCAGCGCCGAAGCGGGATCACCATGAAATGACGCACCAATCTTATCGATTTCGTCCAACATGATGACAGGGTTTGAGACACTGACTTCCTTCAGCGACTGAATCAGCTTACCGGGCATAGCGCCAATGTAGGTTCGCCGATGACCTTTGATTTCAGCCTCGTCGCGCATGCCGCCCAGACTAAACCGATAAAACTTCCGCCCCAGTGCATGGGCAATAGACTTACCAATGGAGGTTTTGCCGACCCCCGGCGGGCCTACTAATAGCAAGATGGAACCCGCCATTTCGCCGCGATAGGCGCCAACGGCAAGGAATTCAATAATCCGCTGTTTGATATCTTCCAGCCCGTCATGATCTTGGTCGAGAATCAGGCGCGCTTGTTTGAGGTCGAGTTGGTCAGCACTGGTCACACCCCAGGGCACAGAAGTCAGCCAATCCAGGTACTGGCGGGTCACGGCGTACTCAGCAGACGCTGATTCCAGAACCTGCAGCTTTTCAAGCTCCTCATTCGCCCGATCCTGGACATGTGCTGGTACTACCAGGGACGCTAGTCGCGCACTGAATTTCTCGGCGTCTGCCTGCCGGTCATCCTTGACGATACCCAACTCCTTTTGAATCACCTTTAGTTGCTGCCGCAGAAAAAATATCTTCTGCTGCTCGCTGACCTGCTCATTCACCTGCGCCGTAATCTTCGCCTGCAGGCGCGCGATCTCAAGCTCTTTGCGTAACAGTAGCAGCACCTTCTCCATACGCTCCAGCAGCGGCAGGGTTTCGAGTATGTCCTGCATGTCGTCGGCTGCAGCGGATGTGATCGCAGCCGCAAAATCAGCGAGCGGACCAGGCTCGTTGGGATTGAAGTAATTCAGGTACTGTTTAAGCTCTTCATTGACCAGAGGATTAATCGTCATCAATTCCTTGATGATATCGATCAGCGCCATCGCGTAGGCACGTAACTGGCTTTCATCATCCAGGCTAGCCGGTTCAAGGTACTCGACTCTAACGATGAAGGGTGGCACCTTGCGTATCCACTCCTTGATTCGAAACCGTCGTATACCCTGGGCGATAAATTGCAGCTTACCTTTGACTTCCTGCAGGCGATGAATGCGCGCCACACAACCGACCGCTCGAACATCATCTGGCCCAGGTATACCACTACCGCTGGTGATCGGCGCATAACTCATCGCAATCAATTTATGCGCTGTCTCTGCGACCCGCTTGATGCCGTCACCCCAGGGCTCACTATCGATCACCAAGGGCTGCACCAGAACTGGAAAATAAGGACCGGCCGTCAGCGGAATCAGTTGCAGGGTATCAGGTAATACCTCGTCTGGACGTGCCAACTGATGTCCTTGACGGTTGCTGCGTGGAATAAATTCGCTTTGTTCGTGCTTCTTGTCGTTCATGCAGGGTCTACTCACTCAGATTTATCACGGTTTTTTGGGGCCAGACCCCTTTGATTCAAGAGCCCATCTCACCTGAGGAGTGCAGAAACAGGCAGGCACCGGCACCTGCAGCCGTATATTCCGTCAAGCTAGGACTTTTCTCCCACGACGACCTTAAGGAAAATTCACTCTGTCCAGCACTTCAGGCTAGAATCAAGTATCTGCCACACATATCGAATCGGCCATGACGACAGTCACAAGCATTGAAGATCTCAGAGTTTTATACGAAAAGCGCGTTCCCCGCATGTTTTACGACTATGCTGAATCGGGTTCCTGGACCGAGTCCACATTCAGAGACAATGTCGAGGCGTTTGCCAAAATCAAGCTTCGGCAAAAGGTCCTGGTGAATATCGCGAATCGTTCCTTAGCCAGCACCATGGCGGGTCAGGCAGTCACGATGCCAGTGGCGCTCGCGCCAACCGGTCTCACGGGCATGCAGCACGCCGACGGCGAAATTTTAGCGGCCCGCGCCGCTGAAAAATTTGGCGTGCCCTTTTGTCTGTCAACCATGAGCATCTGCTCGATTGAGGACGTTGCCGAGCATGTGACTCAACCCTTCTGGTTTCAACTCTATGTTATGCGCGACCGAGACTACATTGCTCGACTGATCCAGCGAGCCAAAGCGGCCCAGTGTTCTGCACTGGTACTGACCCTGGACTTGCAGATCATGGGACAACGTCACAAAGACATTAAAAACGGGCTCTCCACACCACCCAAAATGACGCTGCGGAATATCGCTAACATGGTCACCAAGCCGCGCTGGGCTCTGGGAATGCTTCGGACCCGCCGCCACAACTTTGGCAATATTGTGGGACACGTGGCCGGAATCGACAATATGGGCAGCCTCAGTCACTGGACAAGCGATCAGTTTGATCCGGCCTTAAGCTGGGATGACGTCGCCTGGGTGAAGGAACAATGGGGTGGCAAACTGATTCTAAAGGGCATCATGGATCCAGAGGACGCCTATAGGGCTGTCAGCAGTGGCGCGGATGCCTTGATCGTCTCGAATCATGGTGGGCGTCAGCTGGATGGGGCGCCGGCGGCGATTGATGCCCTGCCGGCCATTGTAGCGGCGGTCGGTGATAAAATTGAGGTCTGGATGGATGGTGGTATTCGAAGTGGTCAGGATGTCTTCAAGGCCATTGCCCTTGGCGCTAAAGGCACGCTCATAGGTCGCGCTTTTCTCTATGGCTTGGGTGCCATGGGAGAAGCCGGCGTAACTCGTTGCCTCAGTATCCTTCACAAGGAGTTGGACCTGACCATGGCCTTCAGTGGTTTATGCGACATTAACGAGGTAGACGAAAAAGTCATCTGGACTCACGGTCATCGCTGAATGCTAGCCAGCACCCCAGCAGCCAAGCAAAGATTGACTCGAGCATCGACCTATCTAGCCGGCGCAGTGACACTTGTGCTTGTCGTCATGACCTGGATTCCGCATTTTGACCGTGCGGCGAGCCAGTACCTGGATGACGCACTCAACACCAACCTAGTAGTCTACGCCAGTGCCAGAACCATTAATGCTATTATTTCCGTGATCTCTTCCGTAGAGGTCAGTCTCAACTTTGGCGCTGGCGTCGCACTTCATCCCGGCGAAGCTCTGGATCCCTTAAACGATCTGATTGAGCGATTCTCAGGCTTTTTACTCTACGGGCTTGCGGCACTCGGTTTGCAACAGGTGATATTAGTTGCGACTGGCAGCCTGATCGCCAAGCTATTCACATCATGCGCCTTGCTGGGGATGTTTGGAGCCTATGTCTGGCGACTACGCCTGCCTGGGTGGTTGCTGCGGATGCTCCTCCTGCTGATACTGGTTCGTTTCGTCTTCGTGCTGCAGGCAGGCCTGAGTTGGGGGCTCGACCGAGTCTATTTCGATGAGCAGCAGCGCCAGGCTTTAGCCTCACTCGATTTGGCAAAGGATCAACTTCAGGACTTACGGGATAGTTATAAGCAATCAGTCGAGAATGCGGGCTTCATCAGTGGTGCATGGCAAACCGCCCAGGCTATCCTGGGCACAGACCAACAGCAGAGTATTACCGACATAGCCGCGACGGCCATTGTTCACTTGATAGTGATTCTGTTGATTCGAAGCCTGCTCATGCCGTTGGTATTTCTCTGGTTGGTCTGGACCGGCGTTCGATCTATCAGCGCGCCAGCCCAATCGGGGCCAGGTCACTGACATCCTGAACCTGGTTGGTTCAACAGTAGTTAGCTCGCCTGGCGTTTGTGTTTTTCAATAATATCAAAGGCATTCTGTATCTCCTTGAATTTCTCTTCGGCAACCGCAACCAGTTCCGGAGACATGCCATTAGCCTGGACTCGATCTGGGTGATATTCCATGGCCAATTTTCGATACTTGGCCTTAATGGCCTTTATCTCATCGGTTGGTTCGCAGCCAAGGATTTTAAAGCAACGGCCAAGATCGTTACTGGACCCGGTAAAACGGCTCTTAAGCTGCTCATAGTGACCTTCTAACTGAAAAATCCGAACCGCTTGCAGTAGCAGTTTTTCTTCAGCGACGTGCAAGGACCCATCGGCATAGGCCACGAGCAGAAGTAGATCGACCAGAGACTCCTTGACGACTCTGACTCCACCAAATTCTTGTTGAAATTGTTGTGCAAAACTTTCAAAGGTCGAGTCTGAGTCTTTTGCTGCGTTAAATATCTCGATCGCCAGCTGCCGAGTACGAGCATCAAGTCGCAGATTGTCGCGCATGACACGTTCAATCACATCCACCTCAGCCTGCGAAACGAAACCGTCGGCTTTCGCAAGCTTGCCTAACATGGAAAAAGTGGCAGCAAAATAAATACTCTGCTTACTTTCAATAGCGCTCAGTATGCCTCGACCTTGAGCCTTGGAATCGAATTGATGACCCATGACGGCGCCCATGACACCACCCAGCGGCCCCCCCAGTACAAAGCCAATACCACCGCCTAGAATTTTGCCCAACCAACTCATTCTATACTCCGATAAAAATCTACCATCAGATCAAGCAGCATAGGCACGACTGCAACGGGAATATTATGGCCCAAACCCTTCACGACTCGCAGCTGACAACCCGAGATGCTTCTGGCTGTGTCTTCGCCTGCAGCAAGAGGTACCAGCGGGTCAGCAGCACCATGAATGACCAGCGCAGGTATCTTGATCTTAGCTAACAACGCCGTTCTGTCGCCAGTGGCGATGACCGCGGCCATCTGCCGAGCAATACCAGCGGGTGCATAGTTGCGCTCGAAACGTCTTTTCGCAATCGCGAGTCGCTCTTCCAGACTCTCCGGATAGTCTGGACTGCCACAGATCAACAAGCCTTCCGCAGTCAAGGCAATGACCCCGTCCCTGCCGGTGGCCGGATCCGGAGTCGCCATCAGGGACGCCTGCGCTGCAGGCGTTGGCCCCGGCAAACCTTTTCTGCCGCTGGATGACATCATAGATATCATCGACAACAGACGATCACCGTGAATCGCTGCCAGCACCTGTGCAATCATGCCACCCATGGAAATTCCCATAACATGGGCCTTCTCAATGCCCAGCGCGTTCATCAGTCCGACCACGTCAGCCGCCATATCCTGCAGATTATAAGCCAGCGTCGATCTATCGCCTCGAGCGATGCCAGCTAAATCTGGTAGCCCCGCTTGTTCAAAGGATTGAGACAAACCCACATCACGATTGTCGAAAACAACAACATGGTAGCCTCGACCCACCAGCCCTTCGAGCATCGTGCTTGGCCAATCAATGAGTTGTGTACCCAAACCACGCATCAACAGAACCGTTGGCTGCTGTCGATCGCCATGCTCCTCAAATTCAAGATTAATGCCATTTGCAACAACCTGACTCACAAAGCCTCCCCTCCCATCAGTGCCAGCAGCTCTGTGGTTTTTTCCTGCATTAAGGCCGTATTACCACGAGACTCGACATTCAACCGGACTACCGGCTCAGTATTCGACATACGAACATTGAATCTCCAGTCGCTAAACTCCATGCTCAACCCATCTGTGTGGTCTATAGCCAACGCTGCAGGCGTGTATCGAGCTTCTAACGAGGCTAACAGAGCTGCGGGGTTAGCGATTCGGCGATTAATTTCGCCACTGGCAGGGAAAGCCAACATCCGCTCATCCACCATTTCGGCAAGACTCTTGTTTCGTTGCGACATCAGTCCTACTACCAGTAGCCACGGCACCATGCCACTGTCGCAATAAGCAAAATCGCGAAAGTAATGATGAGCGCTCATTTCGCCACCGTAGACTGCATTTTCGCGGCGCATTCGCTCCTTGATAAACGCATGACCAGTCTTGCTCAAAATCGGTATACCACCGCCACGTTTGACAATATCCAGCGTATTCCAGGTCAGTCGTGGATCGTGCACTATTTTGCTGCCAGGCTGTTGCTGCAGAAAAGCTTCGGCCAACAGACCGACAATATAGTAGCCTTCTATAAATCGACCACTGGCGTCAAAGAAGAAACAGCGATCAAAGTCACCATCCCAGGCAATACCCAGGTCAGCATTGTGTTTCAGAATCGCATCAATAGTCGGTTGACGATTAGCCTCCAGCAAGGGGTTGGGTACGCCATTGGGAAAATGACCATCCGCCGTATGCTGAACCTTGATGAAAGTAAATGGCAGCCCCTTTTCCAACAGATCGACAATGGCACCTGCTCCACCATTACCACTGTTGACGACAATCTTCAGCGGTTTTAAGGCACTCACATCGGCATATGCAAGCAACTTCTCCCGATAGGCTGGGCGGTGCTCAAGGCGCTGCAACTTGCCTATTCGCTGAACTTTGGCAAAGCTGTTTTGCTCGGCCAGGCGTTGAATTTCAAACAAACCTGTATCGCCACTGATTGGTTTGGACGCTTCTCGGACCAGCTTCATGCCATTGTAGTCCTTGGGATTATGACTCGCGGTCACAACAATACCGCCGTCCATTTCGAAATGAGAAGTGGCGAAGTAGATTTCCTCCGTCCCGCATTCACCGATGTGAAATACATCAACGCCACTATCCAACAGACCATCAATCAAGGCATCGCACAGAGACGGACTGGAGAGCCGAATATCATGCCCTACTACTATTCTTTTGGGCTGTAAATATTCGGCGTAGGCTCGTCCGACTCGATAGGCGATCGATTCGTTCAGCTGGTCTGGAACCCGGCCGCGTAAATCGTAGGCTTTAAAACATTGTAGAGAGTCAGTCACAGGCAATCCCGCGAGGTTTAAAGCGCCAAGTCTAACACTTTCGACCGTGCCGCCCCACTTGTCTCAATGACATATTTAGCCGCTGGTTTAGCACTTGGTTTAGCACCTGGTTCAGCACCTGGTTCAGCACCTGGTATCTGGAGTTCACTCTGACACCGGCGACTTAAGCCGGTAGCTTTTAAGGTTGACCCCTAGCTCAAGATCGGTTTTCAGGCTGACCAGCAACCGACAGCGCAGTACCAGGTCCTTTTCAGCCTGAATACGCCCGATAAGGGGATCGCTGGCGTCTGCCTTAAGGATGCCGATCAGAGAATCATGGGCGTGCAGCAAGCCAATGGCAGTCTTTCGGCCTACCCTGGGCACGCCTTTGATACCGTTGGTTGGATCTCCCGCCAGGGCCCAGAAGTCAACCAGTTGGTCAGGGCGTAAATCAAAACGCGCTTGAACCGAGCTGATCGAGATAAAACGTTGCTCAAAATGGTGAAAAACCTGAATCTGGTCGCTCAACAGCGGTAAAAACCCCTTGTCTGTCGACAGAATCACGACCTGACCACCGCCCGCAGCAATACCTTGAGCCAGAGTGCCGATGATATCGTCAGCCTCAATATTGGCTCGCATCAGACTGGCGACTCCAAGACTTGCAAAGGCTGAGTTAAAGTCGTTCAGGTGCGCCAGTAACGTTTCGGGAGTCGGCGTTCGGCCCGACTTATAGTCAGAATAGAGCAGATGCCGCCAGCTCTTTTCATGGCTGTCAACTACAGCAACCCCATGGCTGGGGGCATGCTGACGCAAGGCCTTTTCAAGTGATCGGCGACTTGCCTCGATGACAGCCTCGATAGGCTCACCTCTGCTGCGGCCAGCTTCATAGACTCGGCGAATAAGATTGAACGTATCGACCAACAGCACCTTGACAGTCACCGCAACCCTCCTTTGGATTGGCATCTATTGCGTTGAATCAGCCTTGATTTTGTCACCTGGCAGGCTGACAAAACAGCGTCGAACACGGCCAGTAAAGACCGCCTTGTGCTGCGCAATGCACGCGCTGCCATACAAGGGTGACACCTGCTAATATTGCCCCATGTTGCCCATTATACCCTGTTCACTGCAAACCGCTCGCCGCGCAGCACTACGCCATCAGGGGCTACAAAAAGGCGCTTGTTTCGGCAAGGGAAAGCAGGCGGTCGTCCAAGCTATTGAGGCTCTCGGATATCTCCAAATTGATACCATTTCGGTTGTCGATCGAGCCCATCACCATGTGCTCAAGACTCGAATCAAAGATTACCGACCGGCAATGCTGGACGAACTGCAGGCAAAAGACCGCCGAGTATTTGAATATTGGTCCCATGCGGCCGCCTACCTTTCGACTCAGGACTATCGTTTTTACCTGCCGATGATGCATGGCGTCGCAGCACAAGAAAGCCACGACACACGTCTCACTCGAAGAATTCTCGCGCAAATCGCCGCTGAGGGGCCGATGCAGTCCAAGGACTTCGAGCATCAGCGGGACCGGCAAAGCAACGGCTGGTGGGACTGGAAACCCGCAAAACGATCCCTTGAGCATTTGTTCCTCAGTGGTCAGCTCATGGTTAGCAAGCGAGTTGGCTTTGCCAAGGTCTATGATCTCACCGAGCGTGTTTTACCGAGCGATATCGATACTCGAATGCCCGATGTCGACGAATGGACTCGATTCACTCTGCTTCGTTCTCTTCGAGCGATGGGAATCGGCACCCTGTCCGAATTAACCTATGCCCGTACATCAGTTCGTCGATTCACCGCTGCGAACTTTTTACCTGACTATGCAGGCGTCATGCAGCGCCTGCTGGACAAAGAAGAGGTCAGGGCCATCGATGTCGCGGGGACAATCTGGTACGCGCTACCTAATCTGTTCGAGTTGCCCACTGTGAGGTTGGACCACTCGCGGGTCCAGTTTTTATCACCCTTTGATAACCTGATCATCAACCGATCTCGTACTCTGCGGCTATTTGATTTCGACTATCAATTAGAGTGCTATCTGCCAGCAACCAAGCGCCGCTACGGTTATTTTTGTCTGCCCATACTCTGGGGCGAACAGCTGATTGGTCGACTGGACTGCAAAGCCGACAGAAAAGTCAGCACTCTGCGAGTCCACTCTCTGCAGATAGAACCCACTCAAAAACTGACTGACGCTCTGCTGAACGCCTTAAAAATCGGCATTCAGGCGTTCGCAGAAGACCTCAATTGTTCGGCCCTAGACCTGTCAGATTCAGTCCCGGCAGAATTGCGCCGAGCACTGGCATAGCCGCCGTCAGGTTGACTGTACGGTTGAGAGTACTTTAGATTTGCCGATCTCGACCGGCCCAATAGGGTTCTCTGACGAGTCGTCGTTGGATCTTGCCCGATGGCAGGCGCGGCAGGTCATCGGTAAAGTCAATCGTTCGAGGCGATTTGAACGCCGGCAAATATTCTCGAACAAACGCGATCAAGTCGTCGACGATTGCCTGATCCGGCGCTACGCCCGGCTTCAGCATCACGACAGACTTAACCTCTTCACCCCACTCCTCGTTGGGAATACCGATCGTACAGACATCTGCAACGGCGGGATGCTTTAGCAGGACATCATCGGTTTCCTGAGGATAGATATTGACCCCGCCAGAGATAATCGTTTCTGCGCTGCGGCCGGTAAGAAACAGATAGCCATCCGCATCGAAGTAACCCATGTCACCAAGGGTAAAATAATCGCCTTGATAACTGCCAGCGGTCTTGGCCGTATCTTTGAAGTATTCAAAGCGAATTTCTGGCGCTCGAAAATAAATGGTACCGACAACACCAACACCGACTTCCTTGCCATCATCATCACATATCTTGTTGTCTGCCGAGGGTGGTGCCTTGCCAACGCTGCCGGGTTTAGTCAGCCACTCTTGCGGGCCAATAAAGAATCCACCTCCCCCTTCGGTCGCTGCATAATACTCATAAACCACCGGTCCCAGCCAAGCCATCATAGACTGCTTGACATGCACCGGACAGGGCGCAGCCCCATGCAGCACGAACCTTAACTGGTCCAACTGGTATTTATCTCGCGTCGCCGCCGGCAAAGCGAGCAGTCGATGAAACATGGTCGCGACCATATGGGTATGGGTGATTCGATGCTCTTCCACCAGCCTCAGGGTCTCTTCAGGATCCCACTTGTCCATCAATACTGTGCCGACGCCGGCAGCCAATGGCGCGATGATATTGAAAGCCAGTGGCGCCGCATGATAGGCAGGCCCAGTGCACAAGGCGCGGTCAGTCTCAGGGTTATAGGCCGCTGCTGCCAGCGAAAGGGCCGTCGTCTCGGCTGCTGCTCGATTTGGCTGGCCCTGATTTGCGGCACCTGCCACAGGTACTGGCGCGACTCGCTGGCGATAGACGCCCTTGGGTCGACCGGTTGTACCGGAGGTGTAGAGCATCTGCGCGCCGATTTCAGGCGAATCAATATTGTCAGGCGATGCGGCCTCGACAACCTCACCGTAGGCTTGAAAACCGTCCAAATCACCGCCGACCGCAAGGGCTATCTTTAACTGGTCTTTGTTGTCATTCAACGCATCGATCGCGGGTTTAGCGCAGCGAATATCGGCGATAAAAGCTTTAGCCTCGCAGTTACCTACTATATAAGCGGCATTGTCGCCCGTGAGATGCCAATTGATGGGCGTGATACGAAACCCTGCTCGCATGCAGGCATAGTAAACTTCGAGAAACTCCGGTCGATTAACCAGCAGCATAGCGACACCATCGTCGGGCTTCAGACCTGCATCTCTCAACACTCTTGCCAATTGATTTGCACGACCATTCAGCTCCGCAAAAGTACGATGCCCATAATTGGAGATCACGGCCATCTTCTCGGGGCGTTCCTGGGCGTGGTAGGCCAATGTCATCCCCACAAGCGTGGCTTCTGGTAATGTCAATTTCGTCGCGTTCGTCGTAGTGTTTGTCGTAGTGTCTGTCATAGCTGAAGTCCCCTTCACCTCATCACTGGCGTTAATTTATCTTGTCAAGACGCTCGAGATTGCATTATCTTCTTCTCTAGCGCAAGAGATGGAACTCTCTGCACTGATCATATTCCAGTGAAACCATTGCGTTAGCCGCCTTTAGGGTACAACGGATTGAGCACTGAGCAAGAGATCATTTTTGACTTTTACTGACAGGAGCATGGACATGGCAGACGCTTATACCCTCGCAAAAAACCACCTAAACGCTGGCATTCAAGAAGCGGCGGAAAACAATATAGACCTGAATGCGTATGGCCAGGCCTTGGTCTGGAAACTGATTGAACGCTACAAAGAAAGCGGCCGCAGTGCTGCTGACATCATCAGCGAGATCAAGTACACCCTTGAAAATGTTGACGACGACGGCACGTTCCATGTTTCAAGAAACTAGGCTTTGGACACAGTTTCACTAGTCAATAACCGCTAGACCTTAGTTTCAAGTGACACCCCCGGGATCAGATGGTTGTCGCCTTAATGAGGTTGGCACTGCTGTACATTAAACAACGACAAGGTGAACGATCAGCGCCTAGCATCGACACATTCACTCTCGCAAGTAGCGCAAACGAGTACGCAATGATAACTCAAGGTACTATCTCTAATGCTGAGGCTCAGAGTAATACTTAGCGTTTAAAGGTGCATTATTCATTTAGCGCTGCTGCAATACTGATAGTTTACTAGACTGCCAGACCATCAATATATTCAGCAACTTGCTCCTGAGCCGCACTTTGATTGGCATTAAACCGCTCTGAGACAGTCAAACTATCAGCAATCAAGACTCGTAAAGCCTGCTCAAGCAACGCTACATCAACTCGCAGTACTCTTCCAGCCTGATGTAGGAATCGATACAGTTCTTCAGCCGACATCTGAACCAGGGCATCAAGAACCTCATCAAGACTGGCATGGACATCTAGAGAATCAATGGCACTGGCAAAAATATCCGCTAGCGGCTCAAGATAAGCTCGAGAGACCAAAGAAGGCTCAAAATCTCGCATCATCACGATCCCATAGAAGCTATCAGGAGATCCTGAGATCTCTTTACCGTCAGCGAAAGCTAGAGATGTGTTTTCAGCTTTAAAGCCTGACAAGTCTACAAATGAGGCGTCCGCCTGCAATGCACCGCCATCAGTACTACCAATGTCCTTCGCTGCAGAAAGAGACAGAGTCGCGCTGGTTACCAGGTTATTACCATCTCCATCTAGATTATCAAGAATACTGCCTGTCTCTGACGCTACGGCAATCGAGCCCGACGTACTGTCTATCACAGTCAGAAGCACATCATTTGCTGCATCAACCTCTACCGCGCCAGAGTCCGACTCAATCTTTGCATTGCCTTCCATGACTACCGAGCCAGTTTCTGCAACCAAATTGACAGATCCAGTAGATGTCGAGATAGACCCTTGGGTATTCACATTTGCTTTAGCATCAATTGCAACCGCGCCACTGGCTGTGGTGATAGTTGATGTTTCTTCCACCGAAATTGAACCATTCTGTGAGTTAATCTCAACATCGCCGGCTGCTGACTCAATATCTCCGGCCAGGACCAGATCGCTATCAGCGTCAAGTTTAACTTCGCCACTAGTCGATTTAATAGTCGCGTTGCTGTCTACCGTTATCGAGGCTGTTTGCGATGCGACAGATACAGCACCTGAAGTTGTAGTAATCGCTGCGGAAACTACCACGTCAGTCTCTGCTTCGAGAGCCACACTGCCGCCACCGTCGTTAACGATATCTCCCTGAATTGCCAGACTACCAGACTCGACATTAATCATAATCGCATTGTCGCTCGGGTTTACTGGCTCAGTGCCTGCCGCTGGTGCCAAGATTAAGGACCGTGGAGCGCTGAGCATCTCACTAGACGTGCCACTGCTTGTTGAGTAGATGATGCTGTTGACGACCAGACTGCCCTGGGCCGCCAGATAAATACCACCTTGCCCTATTACAGTCACCGACAGACTAGCAACCAGGATATCAATATCGGCTACACTGGTACCGATTCCGGATGGTGCCGTAAGATTAAGATCTCCCGTAGTCTTAAAGTTTGCGGTCTCATCTATCGAAACGTCCCGTACGCCGCCTTCAACCAAGACCAAAATATCACCTGAATCACTACTAATGGTCGAGACTCTTAGGTCCCCAACGGCGTTTATGGTTATTGAACCGGCACTAGTCTGGATTCGACTACCATCAGTCATTTGAATAGAGTCGCCCGAAGAGATCCAGATCTCACCGTCTTCACCCGCCACAATATTCGACTGCGAAGCACTGACCTCCGCGACGCTGCCGTCGGCAAAGGCTTTGTTAACCAACACTGAAACTGCCTCTATTGTAAAGCCGGCGACATCGAGGACATAAATGCCCCCGTAACTTGAATCTACAGACAAACTGTCTATCTCTACGTCAATGGCATCTATTTCGCCAGCTTCTCTTCTACCCACATCACTCTGCGTCTTGATCATGAGCCCTGAGGCCTTAAGGTCTACGACGTCATCGCTAGCATCAATGACTGTTTCACCAAACAATCCGATGAAACCTAATGGACTGGAAATGTTTGTCACAGTGATACTTCCTGTTGCAAACAATACGACATTTCCGCTCACGGACGAGATGCCACTTCCGTCAGCCATAGTGATATGACCAGCTTTAGCCTCAACATAAACGGCTCCAGTAATAGTATCAATTGTCGACTCGGATGATTGAATAATGCTACCACTCGCAATGATAGAGATGTCACCTGCCTGAGAGACCATACTGGAATTCAGATTGATGTCCCGATTATCACCTTGAGCGAGGAGCAGAACGACGCCGCTTTCGACACTAATACCGACACCTGCGATGGGCATCAGCACTAGAGATCTCGTATTCTCAGCGCTCGGACTAACGTCTGTCTCATCGCCATCATTGACGGTGATAGAACCATCTATTGTCGTAACAAGTATCCTGCCATCGCCGGCTGTAACCAGATCGCTTTGAGATTCGGAAATCGTCTCAACGTTGCCGTCTACCTGGACTCGAGCAACAACCACAGAAACGAGGTCAATAGTGATGTCATCCAGCTCGTCTATACGTATATCACCGGAGTCACTGATCGCTGAAACCACATCAACTGATATGTCTAGAGCATTCGATGACAGACCTATATTCAAGTCAGCAGCAAGCATCAAACCGATCGCACTCACATCAACATCAGTATCACCACCATCTAGGATCGATTCACCCGCGATAACACTCACCGACCCCGTGCCTGCCGTCAGGCTACCTAGCGTCACATCAGTACCAGCAACCAAGCGGATATCTTTA
>Ga0181559_10000940_pt1 | contig 28032 bp, 17 predicted proteins | sample 011ome_21_FD_133752 | JGI IMG/M metagenome (GOLD analysis project Ga0181559, IMG submission 133752) | Coastal salt marsh microbial communities from the Groves Creek Marsh, Skidaway Island, Georgia - 011508AT metaG (megahit assembly) | ecosystem: Environmental > Aquatic > Marine > Intertidal...
CGAGTCGCTCGGCGAGACGCGCGCGCGGGGAGCGGGCGGAGCGCGGGCGAGTACGCGGCGAGCGCGAACGAAGGGATTGGCCCGAGGGAGGCGCGTCTCACGCGACGCGCGTGTTTGGGAGTAACGAAGGTGCTGGCACACTTTGATTTTGGCACATTTTCGCGCGCAAAGTCGATTTTCACGGTCGAGCGCGATCGGGGTTCCCGAACCGCCGAACGGCGGACCCGAAAAAAAGCAGATTCCGCCCTTTTTTATGCAGAAATCAAAGACTCCGCCTCCATGCAAGTTCGCCTGCAGATCTCGGTCTCGGCCCCGTCGTGGAACCGCCAATAAGCGTCCAGCATTCCACGGACGATTTTCGCGGTCGGTATCTTTTACCTATCCACCGCGGTGCGTCATTTAGGACGGCCGAGTTTCCGTGTCGCGTCCCCACTCGCGAGGTCGCCCTCGCGTCTCGTTCGTGCCTCGGGAAACACTCCCGGCCGCTGCCCCTTCGAAGGCGCGCGAGCACACCTCCTCCGCCTCGCGAGAGAAGAGTCTCCAGGCCCCGGCCGCTCTCCCGACCGCCTCGAAAAAGATGCAGGCGCTCTCCTTCGCCACCACCCCCGGCGCGATCGCCCGCGGCGCGCCCGCGCGCAAGGCGACCGTCTCCGCGCGCCGCGGCGCCGCGCGCACCGTCCGCGCGGCCGCGGCCGCGCCCGCGGCCGCGGTCGAGGCCTCGGAGGTTGATTTCGCGGCGTACATCGCGGAGAAGAACGCCGCCATCGAGCAGGCGCTCTCCGATTCCGTCCCCGAGATGTACCCCGAGCGCCTTCACGAGTCCATGCGGTACTCGCTCCTGGCGGGCGGCAAGCGCATCCGCCCCTGCCTGTGCATCGCCGCGTGCGAGCTCATGGGCGGCTCCATGGAGACCGCCATGCCCACCGCGTGCGCGCTGGAGATGATTCACACCATGTCCCTGATCCACGACGACCTGCCCTCCATGGACAACGACGACTTCCGCCGCGGCAAGCCCACGAACCACAAGGTGTACGGCGAGGAGATGGCCATCCTCGCGGGCGACGCGCTTTTGTCGCACGCGTTCGAGCACATCGGCCGCGCGACGCCCAGCGCGGTGCCCGCGGACCGCACGCTGCGCGTCATCGTGGACGTCGGCAAGTGCGTCGGCAGCGAGGGCCTGGTCGGCGGGCAGGTGGTGGACATCATGTCGGAGGGCGCCGACGCCGACGAGGTCACGCTGGACACGCTGAAGTACATCCACGCGCACAAAACCGGCGCGCTGCTGGAGGTGTCCGTCACCGCGGGTGCGATCCTCGCCGGCGCGGACGAGGAGGACGTGGAGCGCCTGGGGAAGTACGCGCAGCTCATCGGCTTGGCGTTCCAGGTGGTGGACGACATCCTGGACTGCACGGCGACGAGCGAGGAGCTCGGCAAAACCGCCGGCAAGGACGAGGCGGTCGGCAAGGCGACGTACCCCTCGCTCGTCGGCCTGGAGGAGTCCCGCAAGATCGCGGACGACCTCATCACGGAGGCGAAGGAGCTGCTCAGCGAGTACGACCAGGAGAAGGCGGCGCCCCTCATTGGCCTCGCCGACTACATTGGCAACCGCAAAAACTAAACGCGCCGAGCGAAAAAACGCGCGTCGCGCGCGAAGGAGAAGACGAAAAAACAGGTCGGAGAGGGCGTCGAAGGCGGACAGTTCGGGGATTCGCGGAGTGGGTCCGCGCGCGGAACTTTTTGACCGCGTCCGCCGCGCGGCGGACGCGAGCATGCGGAGACACGGAGAGAGGGAAGAGAGACTCGCGCGTCGCGGCGTTTTATTGATTGATTGGATTTCACGCAAAAATGTTTTTCACTAAAAAAAAGGTCAGGTGCGTCGCGTCGTTTTTCCTCGGCGCCGTCTAAAACGTCCCGCTCGCCGCGTTGGCGCGTATCCGCTCCATGCGGGCTTGCAGGTCCTCGAACGTCACCCGCTGCTCGGCGGCGCTCGCGGGCGGAACCGACCCACCGGATGTGTCGTGGGCGACGCCGGCGTTCCCCGCCGCTTTCGCCGCGATGCGGTCCATGCGCTCGCGAAGCGTCGTGAGCCCGGCGCTCGCCGTCGCGGGCCGCGCCCCGGCGGCGGGCGCCGGCGCCGCCTGCCCCCCCCCGCTGAGCCTGCGCTCGCGCTCCTTCTTGGACGCCGCCATCTTCGCCAGCCGCTCGCGGTACACCTCCGCAGCGGTGCGCTCCATCTGCGGCATCGGGCTCGGCGCGATGGGCGGCGCGGGCGCGGCCATCTGCGCCGCCGCGCGCCGCGGCGTCGCCGCCGCCAGCGCCGCCGCGCGCGCCGCCCTGGCGGCGTCAACCTTCCGCAGCCCGCGCGCGATGTAGCTCTGGAACGCCACGCTCGTCCTCGCGAGGTGCGGCTGGATGTCCACCGTGGGGTACTGCCTGGAGACGTCGTCCAGGTCCTCCAGGCCGGCCGCCGTCGTGGTCTTCTCGCCGATCTTCTTAAACACGTTCGCAAGCCGCGACTTCAAATCCGCCGACACCGGCGTCGGCGGCGCGGCGGCGGTTGCCGCCGCGTTCGCCTTCGGGGTCGCCGCGGGCGCGGGCGTCTTCGGCGCCGGTCCACTCGACGCGGTCTCGCTCGACGCCGCCGCTGTTTCGCTCGACGCCGCCGCGGGTCCCGCGTCCGTCGCGACGAGCTTCACGAAGGGACTCTTTTCCCGTCGCGGCGACGCCGGCGCCGCGACGGCGGGCGCCGCGACGGCGGGCGCGGCGGCGGCGGGCGCGGGCGCGGGCTCGGGGGTCCGCCCCGCCGTCTCCGCCTCCGCCTCGTTCGGAGCGCTCGCGAACGCGCGCGGCGTGCCCGGCGCGTCGGGCATGGATTGCAGGTTGAGGTCGACGTAGGCGTACACGATGGGCGCCGGGGTGGAGCCGCGCGGGGGGCACAGCGTGAACGCGTCGTGGATGTCGTGCCCCACCATCTCCGTGAGCTTGTGCAGGATGGTCTTCACCATGCGCAGGGGCTTGTCCCCCCCGTCCGCGGCGCGCCCGCGCCGCCGGATCTCCTCCTCGCCCAGCGCGTCGAAGTAGCGGTGGATCTCCAGCAGGAGCTCGGGGAGCCGCACCTCGCTCAGCGTCGCGCCGAGCGCCTTGGTGAGCTTGATCAGGCACTTCACCACGAGCTCGCGGAAGCGCGCGGCGGCGCCCGCGTCCGCCGCGACGGTCGCCGGCGGCGTCGCCAGCAGACGCAGCAGCGACTCGAACGAAGCCGTGCGGTCGCAGTGCTCCAGAACCTTGAGCATCAGCACGTTGAGCGCCTTGACCAGCGCCGGGCCTTCCTCCATCTCCGCGCTGCGCGGGTCCAGCAGCCGCTCCAGCAGCGCCGCGATGCAACGCTGCTCGCTCGCCTGTCCCACCGCCGACGCCAGGCGCGGCTCCTGGAACACCTGCATCAGCGCGTTGAGCACGTACTTGCAGGCGCGCGCGGTGGAGGCGCCGGGCGCGGCGGCGGCGGCGTCGAAGATGGGCGCGACGCGCGCCGCCAGGTCCGACACGAGCGCGTCGACGTCGGACGCCATCGCCGCGAGCGCGGCGTCGTCGCCCGAGCCCACGACGCCCATCACCTCGTGGCACAGGCACTTCATGCCCTCCACCGCCGCCGCGTCCGCGCCGGAGGCCACCGTCTCCAGCGCCCGTCTCCAGCCGGCCAGAGCCGCCGCCGCCGCGGGAGGGCCCGGCGCCTCCTCGCAGTCCATCGGCGCGGCGTCGGAGGGCTCGCCGTGCTCGTGGGCGCGGTCGCGGCGCACGAAGGAGGAGACCGCCGCGCCGAACGGCCGCAGCACCGCGGACGCCACCTTGGCGATGGGCGAGCCCACCGCCGTGGCGGTGGCCGCCAGCCTTCCGGGCGCCGCCGTCAACCGAGACGCCGCGCCGCCGACGGGCGCGCCGGCGCGCACCCAGGCGCCCGGCGCGCCCTCTCCATTCCCGGCCATCTCCCTCGCCACCTTGGCGAACTTGTCCTCCAGCGCCTCGCGCACGTGCGGACCCACGCGGCCTACGTGCCGCCACGCGTCCTCGCCCGCCACCTTGTACGCGCACGTCAGGCAGGCGAGCGCGGCGGCGCGCGTGGGCGCGTCGCGGGCGTCGGCGAGCTTGGCCACCTCCGCCATCGCCTTGGAGCCGCCCCTCTCGACGACGTCCAGGCCGTGCCTCTCCATGAGCAGCTCGAGCGCGTCCAGCATCTCCAGGCGCGTCTTGGTGTTCTTCGAGTCCAGGCCGCGGACGTAGTACCCCGCCGCGCGCGACGCCGGGAACACGCCGGGCACGAGCCGCAGGACGGCTCGGAACTTCTCGCGCGCCGCCTCCATGGCGTGGCCGCTTTTGTCCACAAGCGCGGGCAGGAACAGCGCCGCCTCTTGGTCGCTGAGACGCTCGCCCTGCGCCTTCACCACCGCCAGCAGCGACCGCGCCAAGTCCAGCACCCGGAGCAGCGACTGCGTGTTCGGGGCCTGCTCGCAGAAGCGGAGCACGACCCACCGGAGGAGCAAATCGAGGTTTCCGGGGACGAGCTCGGGCGACGCCTCTAGGCACGCCTCGAGGTGCTCCACGGCGCTCATGTGCGCTTTGAAGCCCGTCCCGAACAACAGCGCGTGCACGTCGCTCCGGACATACGGCGCGAGCGCCGTCTTCAGCTCCGCCTCGGCGAGCTTCAGCTGGTCGTCGCGCAACGTTTCAAACTTCACGGGCTTCTTGGGCAGTTTGCGCGCGCGCGCGTCTTTGTCGTCGTCGCGGCGAAGCGCGGCGCCGTCGGGCGCGGGTCCCTCTTTCGGCGCCGAGAAGGAGGACGTCGAGCTCGCCACGCCGCCTCGCGCGGTCCCCGGTCGCGACGCGCGCAGGGATGAGATCCCCGTCGTGGAACCGCGGACGCTGCCGACGCGCGCCGTCGCCGGTCGCGGGGGGAGCGTCGGCGAGGACGACGGCTCGGGCGCGCCCGCGTCTCCGGCGACGAAGCCCGCCTTGTTTTTGTCGACGTGCGCCGCCGCCGCCGCCTTCATCGCCGCGGGCGCGGTCATCTCGCGGCTCATCGCCATCGCGCGCTTGGGCCCGACGCGCGCGAGCACCTCGTCCATGACCCTGCCCCCCGCAGCGCGCGCCTGCGCCTTGTTGTCCGCGAGGCCGACGGCGGCGGCGGCCACCGCGGCGGCGAGCACGTCGGCGTCGTCCCCGCAGTCCCCGGCGGCGAGCGCCCGCAGCGTCCACGCCAGCGCGTCGGCTTTCCCGTCCCCGCTCATCTTCCCCGCGAGGTCCACCATCTTGTCCGCGACGACGGGCAGGGTCTTCTCCAGGCCCGCGGCGACGACCCATGCGTCAAGCGCACCGGCGGCGGCGGCGCGCACGGAGGGTTTCGAGTCCCCCATCTGCCGAGTCATCTCGGCGGCGAGCCCGTGGCCGTGGCGCCGCTCCGCCACCGCGGGGCCGATGGCCGCCGCGGCTTTGCCCGCCATCGCCAGCGCGTTCGCGGCGAGGTTCCTGTTGCTGTCCGCGAATCGCTTCCCGAGCGCGGGCATCAGGTCGCCGGTGTTGGGCGCGATGCGGAACCCGGCGGAGGCCAGGATGCCCCCGACAGCCTCCACGGCGGCGGCACGGTTTTTCCAGTTGGCGTCGCCCATGTCGCCGATCAGCTTTTCGGTGACGAGCGCCGAGACGTCGGCGCGGGGGAGGCCGTCGCCCGAGACCTCGGAGGAGGACGGAGCGGAGTGACTCGCGCGAACCGTGCGCGTCACCTTCTCGGTCACCTCGAACGGGTTGCGCGCGAACTCCGCCTCCAGCGCCTTCTTCTGCGCCTCCTTGAGCTCGCCGAGGAAATCAAGCAAGCCGGGTCCGACGCCGGCGTGCATCGCGCCCAGCAACTTCGCGGCGGCGGCTTTGCACGCCGGGTTCGTGAGGCCGAGCGACGCCTTGCACCAGTCGATGACCTGCGGGATGCCACAGGCGTGCACGCCGAAGTCGCCCACCGCGCCAGCGCAGAAGAGCAGCGCCTCGGAGGTGACTTTGGGGTTCTTGTGGCCGTCCGCGCGGCGGCGCAGCTGCGCGAAGACGAACGACGGGCCGAGCGCCTCGGAGACGCTCGTCAAGGCGGCGACGCCCGGGCCTCGGAGCTTGACGTCCGCGAGTTTCTCCGCGACCGCCGCGACCACGCGCGCGCCGTCGCGCGTGGAGAATGCGGGAGCCTTCGCGGCGAGCGACGCGAGCGCGTCGAACGCTTTGACCAACACCTGGAAGTTCTTATCGTCGAAGCCGGGCGTCGCGGCGAGGGCGCGCACGGTGTTCTCCGCCGCCGCGTCGCACGCCGCCGGCGCCATCGCCTCGATCGCCTCCGCGACGGTCGACATGCCCGCCAGACGTTCCTTCCAGGCGCCGGACGCGAGTTGCCCCGGGACCTCGGCGCCGTACATGGAGGACAAGCGCTCGGCAGCCTCCTCCTTGCTGAGCGGCGGCGCGGGATCGACGTCGAGTTTCTCCGCGGGCGCCGCCGCCGCCGCGCCGGGCCCGGCGGACGGACGCGCCGCCGCGGCGCCTTCGCGCGGGCCCGCACCACCGGGTTTCCCGCTCTTGCCGCTCGCGGCGACGCGCCTCTGCGCCGGCGCGTTCGCGTCTAGGGTGGCGAGGGGTCGGAACGAGGCTCCCGCATGCTTCGGCGCGGGGGCCGAAACGTTCGTTTGGGCTCGCGCCGCGCCGCACGCCTCCTCCACCTTCGCCTTCTTCGCCTCGTCGAGCGCGTCGACGTGCCTGGCGATGGAACGCCAGCCCCCCCCCGCCCGGCCGAGCGCCGCGAGCGCTTCGATCGCGGCGGCGCGCACGTCGGGTTCCTTGTGGTCCGCGCACCTGACCACCGCCGGCACGAGCGCCTTGTGCGCCGCCGCCGCCGCCGCCTCGCGGCACTCGGGCGCGTCGGCGGCGGCGGCGATCCAGCCGAGCGTCTGCGCCGGCACCTTGGGGAACTTGTGCGCGAGCGCGGCGACGATCTCCTCCGCCACCTCCGCCACGGAGAAGCACCGCCGCGAGAACACCAGCAGCGCATCTCTGTTTTTGGAAACCACGCTCGTGTTTTTGTCCTTGAGCTTATCCAGCATCCCGGGGAGCAACAGCCGCGCCTCCGAGCGGAACTCGCGGCGCAAACCCTCGGCGAGCGCGCCCGCCGCCGCGCACGCCTCGCCCACGCACGCGATGTTCGAGTCCTTCGTCACCACCTTCTTCAACGCGCGCGCGACGTCCCCGTACTCGCCGGACGCCAGTTTGGGATATGCCGCCAGCGCACGCAGCTGGCTCAGCGCCCCGAGCCGTTCCTTCCACTTGCCGCTCACGACGGCGTCCCAAAACTTGGGCTGCTCCTTCTCCGCGGGCGCCTTCTCCAGCTTGTCCAGCACGCTCTCGGGGTCGCAAAACTCGTACGCGTCGGGAAGAGGCGCGGGCGCCGCCGCGCTCGTCGCGGCGGCGACGTCGCCGTCGACGTCCATGGGTGTCGAAGCGTCCTCGGACGCCGCGAAAGCGCCGTTCGCGCGGTCCTGACGTGTCAATCGCGTCGCGCGCGCTGACCCGACGCCCGCCTCGGCGACGGACGCCTCCACCTCGGCGCGCATGCCGGCGCGCATCTTCTCGAGCAGGTCTTTGCGCGTGGCGTCCACACCTAGCCAGCGCGTGAGCTCCACGGTGAGCTCCTTCGCGGCGTCGCGTACCTTCCCGTCCTTGCTGTCGAAGAGGGGCGCGATGCCCTTCAGGATGGGCTTAGGGGGGACCACGCCGGGCGTCCCGAAGGCGGCGAGCGTCGCGCGGAGCGCCTCCGTCGACGCCAGCGCGCACTTGGGGACCTTGTGCTTCGTACCCTTGTCCACCAGCGCCGCGACCACCACCTCCGCGCACTCGAGCTCGCACAGCAGCATGCACGTCTCCATGGCGCGCTCGACGGTCTTCGGGCGCCCGCTCATGCCCTTGGCCACGACGGCGGCCATCACGGCGCCGGCGCGCGCGCGCGCGGCGTCGGCGTCGGCGATCCCCAGAAAAGCATTCACGGCGTCCAGGCCCACGTCGAGCGCGTTGGCGTTGGCGTCCCCGGCGGCGTGCTTCGCGCAATCGCCTGTGTCAGTGCGAGCACATCGCGTCGGGCGTGCGGAGTCGGGATACGCGGGATCGAAAGTGGGTCAGACAGAGGCCGCGGCCGTCGTGGGATTCGGGGACGCGTTCGAAGAGTCGTTCGTCGGGCGGGTGGACGCGAGGATCTGGACCGCGCCGCGGGCGTCAGGCCGGGTTCGGGGCGACGCGCGCTCGATTTTGAACGCACCGAACGCCTTGAGACACGCGCTGTCGTCGACGGTCTCGCAGAGGGACGCCTCCTTGACCACCGCCTCGTACGCCACGACGCGCGCCTTCCAGAATTTGTGCACGAAGCGATCCTCCCAGGGCAGCTTCGCCGCCTCCGCGAGTTGCTCCGCCTCGTCCCCCATCGCGAGGGGGGTTCAGGTCGGACCGACAACTCCGAACCGGCCGCGTCCCACCTCTGTCACTCGTCGTCCGCGCTTCGCTCGCTTCTCCGTCGTCTGGGAGAAGGGTGCGGGCGCGACGCGTTTGTGCCCGGCCGGGTTGGTGTCTCGGACAGCTCCTTCAAACTCACGGGTTTCAACGGTTTACTCATTTTCTAGGAATAAGTCAGTTTTTTCGTATAGGATAGTAGTCACAAAAAAAGACAGAAAGAGCGTTTTTTTCGCCCTAAAGACGGGTTCAGAAGCGGCTTTCGGGGAAAACCGAGGCCGGAGTTTCGCATCATGACCGGCGCGGACGCGCGGTTCACGGTCGACGCGCCTTCGGGCGCGAGCGCGCTGGTGGTGGTCGGGGGGTGGCACGGCGCGCGGGACAAGAATGTTAAGAAGTACACGGATGAGTTCAACAAATGGGGCGTCGCCACCGTACGAACCATCATGCCCGGACATCTGACGTTCAGCCCCGTCAACTCCGGAAGGGCCGCGTTCACGCGCGATCTGCTCCTCTCGACCCGCGCCGCTCGACAGACGCACGGGTTGGCGGACAAGCCCCTGTACTTCATGTTCATGAGCAACGGCGGGTGCTGGATCTGGGCGACGATGCACGTCGAGGGCTCGCTGGACGGTGAGTTCGCCGACCTCGGCGAGGCGTTGTCCGGCGTGATGTTCGATTCGAGCCCCGCGTTCATGACGGTGGGGTCGGGCGCGAAGGTGCTGCGTCTGGGCGCGCATCCGGCGCTCGCGCTCGCGGTCACGGTCGCTTTCTACGTCGCCGCGGGGATCATGGGTTTGTACTCGCTCCTGACCACCGCGAGCCTCGACGCCGTGCCTCCCAAGATGTTCTGGCGCGCGGTGCGCGACGCGAAGCCGCGAGCCAAAGAGCTGTACCTGTTCAGCGACGCCGACGAGCTGTGCGACGCGGCGCGCGTCGCGGCGTTGATCGCCGAGCGCGGAGAGAACGGCGCGAAGACCGAGTTCGTGCGATGGGAACACAGCAGACACTGCGCGCATCTCCTGGACGAGAGGGAGCAGTACGTGGGCGCCCTGCGCGCGTTTCTAGGGGTCTGACGTACTTTCACGCGGACCGACGAGCGAGCGAGAGCGTCCGAATATAGGATAGCCATCTACGGTACTCTACGTTAACGCGACTATTAAAAGACGTGACTAAACGCGTTTAGTCTACGCGTTACTCTCCGCGGACCCGAGCAGCCTGGAGGGCGCGGGTTCGCCCCCCAGCCTGCGCCCCGCGCCTGCGAAGTCTCCCGGCGTCGCTTTCCGGAAGAACGAGAAGAACGACGCGGGCGGCGGCGGTTCCGGGACGAGCGACGCGGCGTTCGCCTCCGCCGCCGCTCCGCCTCCGCGCGTCCCCGCGGCGGCGGCGACGACGCACAGGAGCAACGCCGTCGTCGACGTCGTGTCGAGCCACGCGAACGCGTCCCACGCGACGAGGTACCCGGTGGCGATGCCGGCGAGGTGGCCTATGAAACTCGCCTGGGGCACGACCAGGGAGGTGAAGAGCAGCGACCCGAAAGGCGCGAGGCTCACCGGCGCGCGCGCGAAGCCAAACAGCGACACGGCGCCGCTCGGGGCGCCCTTCACCGAGACGTACGTCATCCACCCGAAAACCACGCAGCTGTACCCGACGCTGGTGACGCGCTCGTACCGCTCCACCTTGGCGTACCGCACGAGCACGTGCGTGGTGGCCAGCACGAGCGCCATCGAGCCCACGAGCATGACCAGCGTGTACCGCAAGTACCAGACCGTGCCCCAGCCCGCGCCTCTGCTCCCCATCTGCTCCACCACGCCCAGCGACCACAGCGAGCTCATGTTGAACAGCAAATGCAGAAACGAGACGTGCGAGAAGCTCGCGGTGACGCACCGCCATAGCTGGCGTTCCCGGACAGCCTTCCTGTACGAGACGCCCACGTCGTCGTACCCGAGACCGCGCGAGTGGAGGTACCACCACACCGCGCAGCACACGCATGTCACGACCGTCGTCGCGGGACGCTCCCACGCGTCCAGGAGCAGAGGTCTCCCCATCGAAGCGCCGGGGAGCCGCCCGGGGCGTTGTTCCTCCTGGACGCGTGGGAGCGTCCCTAAGCGCCGGGAGATCTGCCGACAGCCGGCGGTCCGGACCGACGAAAACCGACGAATCGCACGTCATGTTCGAGCTCACTCACTCGACCGAGAACGCGAATGAGGAAGACGCGCGAGAGACGACGACGTTTGTGGTGACGTGAGCGGTATCGATGTATTTAAGGGCGTTCCGCACGAGTGCAAAGAAGAGCTCTTTCGATTGACGAACGCGCGCCGTGAGACAGCCGGGCTAACCCCGTCCGTCGCGGCGCGCGGCGTAACGCCGCGTCGGAGGCGTTCGCACTCGCGCCCGCGACGCCGCCGCGTCCCGCCTCGCGCATCAGTACCTGTGCGAGAGCTTTTCGTTTTCCTTGAAGTTGACGGCGTACTGGTAGACGCCGACGGTGGGCGCGAGCCCGAAGATGGCCATGTCCGTCATGCCCATGAGCTTCTTGGTCATCACCGACCCGAAGTCCTTGAACAGGCCGCCCATCACCCCGACTTTCATCGGGGAGACGGTGTACACCACCTCGGAGAGCCTTTCGTGGGGAACGATTGGGGAAAGACGCGGAGGGTGATCGGTCAGCGCGGGCACGACGAGGGCGCGCGTCGAGGACGATTCTCTCGCGCCGAGGCATCCAGACGACATGGACGTGGAAACGCGCGCGCGTCTCGGCGACGCCGCGCCTCGCGCGCGTCCGCCGAGTGTCGGTTGCGCCGGACAGGCCCCGGTCCGAGCCGTATGCGTCGCAGTCATGATCGGGGAAAACCCGTCGCGACGGTCGGGCGCGGCGCCGCGGCGGGGGTGAGGCGCTCGGGTTCGAGACGTACCTGATGGCGGCGCGTCCCATCTCGCTTTGTCTCGTCGAGTTCCGGGGAGTTCGACGCGCGCACGGCTTCACGACCGCGTGCGGGAGAGTGGCGAGGGGGAGGTTGGGAAGCAAACACAAACCTGGCTCGGCTCGCTCGACAAGATTTTTTCATGGATTTTCCAATTTATACGACTACATATACATACACGGGGAAGACGATTTTCTTTCGTATGGCAGTTAGTTACAACCCTGATGCCTGATGCTGAATCAACATTTTCGGCGGGAGTTTCGCCGTCTTTCTGTGTCGACGTCACGAGGGCGGCGCGCATTGACCGCGCGCACAGCATCACCTGTGTCGCATTGCCTTAGCGGAACCTCGAGTGAACCTCGGTCGCGTTCCTTTTGCGTCACCAGCCTTTTGCACGGACTCGCACCCTCGCGCACGCGGAGGATCGTCGCGGAAACTCGCTTCTCGGAACCTCTCTCGTTCGCCCGGACAAGGGTTAATTGCTCCAAGGGCGGGATCCTCGAGCGGCACTCGGAGGGCGCGCGTCTCGTATCGGAAGAGACCACCGCCGCGATGTCCCCCACGGTCGCTTCCGCGACCCCGGAGACCAACTCCACGGCGGAAGCCGGGTCTCTCTCCGCGGTGACGCTCGCCAAGGCGGCGGGCAAAGCCCCCGCGGTGTCGGAGGAGCTGGGGCCTTTCGGAGATCTGCGCTCTCCGCTGGATGACGATCGCGTGTCCAACGGATCGAGCGCCGGCACGGGAACCTCCGCGGGAACCTGGAACAGAGATGCGGACGAGCCCATGTTGCAGGACAACGAGGACCGTTTCTGCTTGTTCCCGATCAAAGAAACGGAGGTGTGGCGCATGTACAAACAAGCCGAGGCTTCGTTCTGGAGCGCCGAGGAGATCGACCTGTCCTACGACTACCGCGATTGGGTCAACCTCAACGAAAACGAACAGCACTTCATCTCGCACGTCCTGGCGTTCTTCGCCGCGTCCGACGGGATCGTTCTCGAGAACCTAGGGTTGCGATTCCTGAAGGAGGTGCAGATGCCGGAAGCGCGCGCGTTCTACGCGTTCCAGCTGGCGATCGAAAACATCCACAGCGAGACGTACGGCTTGCTTCTGGACACGTACATCAAGGATTCCGTGCAGAAGAAGCACCTGTTCAAGGCGATCCACAATGTGCCCACCGTGGGCCGCAAGGCGCAGTGGGCGATGCGCTGGATCCAGAGCTCGGAGTGCTTCGCGGAGCGGCTCATCGCGTTCGCCTGCGTGGAGGGCATCTTCTTCTCGGGGAGCTTCTGCGCCATCTTCTGGCTCAAGAAGCGCGGGCTCATGAAGGGGCTCACGTTTTCCAACGAGCTCATCAGCCGCGACGAGGGCCTGCACTGCGACTTCGCGTGCCTGCTCTACTCCATGCTCAAGCACCCGCTCGAAAAGGAGCGTCTGCGGGACATCGTGAAGGACGCGGTGGAGATCGAGAAGGAGTTCGTGTGCGACGCGTTGTCGTGCTCGCTGGTGGGGATGAACGCCGACCTCATGAGCGAGTACATCGAGTACGTCGCCGACCGCCTCATCGTGCAGCTCGGCGGCGAAAAGGTGTGGAACACGCCCAACCCGTTCGACTGGATGGAGAGCATCTCGCTGCAGGGCAAGGCCAACTTCTTCGAGCACAGGGTGGACCAGTACCAGAAGGCCAACGTCATGCACAGCATCGACGGCGCGACGGAGGGGTTCGAGAACTTCGTCTTCCGCACGGACGTCGACTTTTGAAGCGCGCGCGCGCGCCGCGGCGCGCCTCGCCGCTCAGTTCTATTCTTTCAGTTTTAATTTATCGCACGCATTACCGCAGCGAAAAGGACGCGCACGGGAGTGACGGGAGTTATTGTCCGCTTTCGTTCTATTAAACGCGCGTTTAACACACCATCGCCGCCGCCGCGCGAACGCTCGCCCCTCCTCTTCGTGTCTCCGCGGCGCGTTCGCGCGCTCGCGGACGCCGCGTCGCGCTCGAAAAAAACGTCGAGCGCTTGAAAAAAATATATACGCGCGCCGCGCGTCTCACGGGCGACGCCTCCGTTACGCCGAGCCGGAGTAGGACGCCTCCTTCTTCACCAGCTTCGAGAGCTTGCCCTGCGCCATGATGGCCTGAAGCCCGATCGCGGCGGAGACGCCGAACGCCGCCTTCGCCTGGATCAGCATCCCGGAGACGTACATCACCACGCCGACGTTGATCGCCGCGCACGCCACCATCGCCTTGAGCATCACGTCCTGCATCACCGCGACGCGCTCGATGGCGCGCTCGGCTTCGAGCGCGCGGACGCGAATCTTGAGCTTCCCCCGCTCGATCGCGCGCACAACCTCCGCGATGTCGTCGATCGCGTCCGGGCCCTTGAACAGGTTGATGATGGCCTTGTTCTGCCTGTCGAAGCGACGCTGGAAGTCGCGCTGGCGCGCCACCACCTGCGGCGGCAGCGACGACGGGTTGTCCTCGATGAGCAGCGAGCGCGCGTAGGGCGCCGAGATCTCACCGATGTCGAACTTCTTGTTCAGGGACTTGCCGATGCCGTCCAGCACAGAGAAGGCGCGGACCACGAACGTGAGCTCGGCGGGGAACCGGAACGGCTGGTCCTTGGACACCACCAGCAGGTCCTCGCCGATGTTGCTCAGGATCTGCTTACGGCGCGCCTTCTTCTCCTCCTTGGAGCGTTGCTTCTTGAAATCCGACTCGTACTCATCCTTGTTCGTCTCGCGCGCCTTCTCCTGCTTGTCCACGCGCTCGTCGAAGGAGCCGAGGAAAAAGTCCGCGGTGCGCTTCACCGCGGTCAAATCCCCGCCCGTCTCCACCAAAACGCCCATCTTGCTCAGCGCCTTGACGGCGTTGTCGGAGTTCTTCTCGAACACCGCGTAGAAGAGCTCGAGGAATCCGCCGCGCACCTCATCCGGGATGCGGCCCATCATGCCGTAGTCGTAGATGACGAGCCTACCCTTGCCCTCCGGGTCGCCCTTGTCCACGGCGACGTTGCCGGGATGGGGGTCCGCGTGGAAGAAGCCGAACCGGAGCACCTGCTGCAGGTACGCCTCCACGGCAAGGCGCGCCATGCGGTCGGGCTCGATGCCCATCTTTTTGATCGCCTCCACGTCGTTGATCTTGGTCGCCGGCGCGTACTCCATGCACAGCGTGCGCGTCTTGGTGTACTGCTGGTAGATCTTGGGCACCTTGATCCACTCCGTGTCCGCGAACTGCGTGGCGAACTCCTGCGCGTTGCGCGCCTCGTTCTGGTAATCCACCTCGTCGTACAGCACGCGCGCCGTCTCGTCGAAAATCGCCACCCAGTCGCGCGCGGCGCCATCCGTCTTGGGGTCCACCTTCTGCAGCCACTGCGCGATCACGCGCAGGTTCTTCAGGTCGATGTCGAAGATCTCCTTCAAACCGGGGCGCTGCACCTTGACGATCACCTGCTCGCCCGTCATCTTCAGCTTCGCGAGGTGCACCTGCCCGAGCGACGCCGCGGCGAGCGCGTCGTCGGCGAACTCCTCGTACACGTCGCCGAGCGGGCGCCCGAGCTCCTCCTCGACGATCTGCTTGGCGAGGCTGGTGGGGAACGGCGGGACGCGGTCCTGCAGCTTTTCCAGCTCGGTGATGAACGGCTTGCTCAGGACGTCCACGCGCGTGGAGAACTGCTGGCCGATCTTGATGAACGTGGGCCCGAGTCTCAGCAGGCCGAGCCTGAGCCAGTTGGCGAGCCGCTCCGTGCGCTCCAGCTTCTTCGCCTCCGTGAACCCGCCCTTGTACGTGAACTTGAGCTCGAGCCCGACGCGGCGGAACACGAACGCGAACACGAACGACCAGATCTCGATCGTGCGCACGAACGTGCCCACGGACTTGAGGCGGTCGAAGTTCAGGGGAGGCTCGGAGACCTTGGCTTCCTCCTTCTCGAGCTTCGTCGCCTCCTTCTTCGCCTCGGCAGCCTTCGGCTCTTTGGCGGGCGCGGCGGCGGGCGCGGCGGCGGCGGGCGCGGCGGCGGCGGGCGCGGCGGCGGCGGGCGCGGCGGCGGGCGCCTCGGACGGCAGGGCGTCCTCCAGCGCGGAGACCATCTCCACCTTGCACTCCTCATCCTGCGGAAAACGAAGTCGCGGAAAACAAACAGGGGCGACGTCAGCGAGAGATCGCGGAGAAGCGGGAGACGCGCGCGCGAACGGGAGGGCGCGAGAGCGGCGCAGGTTGTGACAATGCGTCGGCTGAATCGCGCGTGCACGTGTAAACAACCACGACGCGTGCGGCTCCGACGTCCTGCCGTCGTTCCTGGCGTTCCGCCGCACCCGAGCGGGCGATCGTTGGATGTCTCGTCACCGGCGCCATCGCTGGGTGCGCTCGCCGGAGAAGATAAAAACTGCTCGAGCCTCGCGTGGACTTCGGCGGGAGACGCACCTGAAGGCATTCCTCGATTTCGACGGTGTCGAGCGGCCCCTCGGAGTCGCTCTTGCGCTCGCCGACGATGACGCGGCGGCCGCGCACGGGGCGGTGACGCAGCCCCGGCGCGCTCCGCGAAGAGACGCCCGGGGCGACGGCGCCCACGCGAACCGAGCGAGCGGCGCGGGCGTTGGCGCCCTGGGTCGCGCGCGCGACGGGGCGAGCCGCGGGGGCGGCGAGGCCGACCGCAGCGGCACCGACCATGGTGATTCTCTTACGAGTCGGGGAGTACCGGACGGCGCGTTGAGGATTGCTCGGGCGCGTCGTCGGGAACGGCAATTTGCACACGCCAAGTGTCGCCCGCGCAGCAACCGATTTCGCGGAAGAGTATTAGCCACGTAAATCGAGTGATCCGATGCCGCAGATTATGACTAATCTCCATACGAAATCCCATAACCTACGAAACACGGGATTTTGTCCAGATTCCCCCGGCAAAAAAGCCCGGCGCTTTTCAAGCTTGGGCAGGACGCAGTCGCACCGCACTCTTCGCCTCGCGAGAGCACGCGTCGACGCGGCGTCAGGCAGTCCGCGCGAGCCCGCTTCGTCGGTCGACGCGCAGGCGCGCGGCCCCCTCGCCTGCCCCCCTTCCGCGCCCTCCGCACCTCAACCCGCGCGCCCGCTCCCCGCCGAGCGCGCGCGCGTCTCCCTCCTCCGTTTCAAACGGGTCGTCGCTCGCTATGGCCCCGCGTACCCCGCAGCCGCTGCTCGCGGCGCTGGCCGAGCACCCGCGCCAGGGCACGCCGCACCGCGGCGAGCTCACGCGGTCGATCGAGGCTGCGGACAACCGGGCGAGGGACCGCCTGAGCGACGACCCCGACGCCGTGTACGGCGTCTGGAAGTGCCTCCGCACGGTGTGTCACGGCTATTTCAAAAACACGCGCGCGATACGTCAACGCGCGAACGACGACTGACGGAGCCCTCCCGGCGTCCCGCGCCGCAGGAACTCGACCGCAAGCGGTCGTCGTCCACGCTGAGCCTCGATCTGATCCACCAACTCGTGCAGCTGCTCCCGCGGCAGTACAAGAGGTGCGCGATACGACCCCGGCGCGTCCGACACGCGCGCCTCCGTCTCCCGCCCGAACGCACTCTGACCAGCGCGCCGGTCGCCTCGCGTCGCCCCGCCCTCCTTCCTCCGCGACAGGTTTAACTTCTTCAAGGACTACAGCCCGGCAGACGGCGGCGACGTCATCAAGCTCATCCGCGTCGTGTACAAGTCCTTCTCCGAGCACGTCATGGACGCCGCGCGACGCGGATCGCTCACGGTGCGTCCGGAGGTTTTCCTGAACCCTCGTGGAGTCTCGTCCTCGAAGTTTTCACGCCAAGGCGCGTTTTCGCGAGCACGCGCGTTTCGCGGTTGGAAAAATGAAAAGCAGTTCACAAACGCGACCCGCGCCGCGAACGGACCGCCGGACCGCGCGGACTCTATTCGAGACCCCACGTGACGGGGCGGCTACTGACCGGCTACTGACACGCCGCACCGTTCGCGCGTTCCTCTCGCGTCTCCCCGCGCCACCCTGACTCCGAACCCCCCCGCGACGCGAAAAAATAAAAACAAAAGACGAAGGAGCTGGACGTCTTCGAGGACCTGTGCGAGGCGACGGAGACCGTCGCCGCGTACCACAACTCGAAGGCGTTCGCGCGGCGGTTCGCGGAGGCGCTGGCGTGCGAGATCTTGGATGGCATCGTGTGCGACGCGACGGACCTCTACGCGTTCGTGCGTCGCGCTGCGCTCCGGACACTCGCCGTCGTGGTCAACCCCAAAAAGCGCGCCGGGTGCCCCGACGGCGCGGCGCGCGTCGCCGCCGTCCTCGCGTCCGACGACTACGCCGAGCGCCAAGGCGGCGAGATCGTGGCGGCGGCGGCGCTAAACCCTAAACCGCCGTCCAGCCTCGCGGCGTTCTGGGACGCCGCCGCGGCGGACGGCGACACGCAGTCGATGCTCTTGGCGCTGGAGACGCTCGCGTACGCCTGCGCGTTCGCCGAGAACGGGCAGGGCATCCTGGAGGACGCGCTCCGGCGCCTGAAGGGCGCCAAGGCGAGCTTCGGCGCCGTCGTCGAGGGGCTGCGCTCGGGCGCGATGGACCACCACGGCGCGCGGGAGGCGTTCAAGTTGAAGCTAGACGGCGTCGTGGACGACTACGTCGCCGGTCTCGGCGACGCCGCGCCGTGCAAGCGCGTGCCCGCGCGCGAGATTGTCGTCGCCGGCGCGGGGAACACGCGCGGCGCCGCGCTCTTCTGGCGCCGCGGGATCAGCTTCGAGTTTGCGTTTCCGGACGCGCCCGAAGAGGCGCAACGCATCGATGTCGCGTACGCGACGTGCCTCCGCTCGGTGTCGGACACCGAAGCGACGGATACCGGGACGCACGGCTTCGCGACGCGTTCCGGGAGCGTGGTGGCCCTCGGCGTCCGCGAGCGCCCGCGCGGGTTCGGGCGGAGCGACGCGGTGGACGTCGAGGACGACGCATTCGTCGCCTTCGCGTTCGACGCGAGCCGCTTCGCGCAGGCGAAGGCTTCGCTGTCCCGGGCGGCGGCGGAGTACCCCGGCGCGTTCGGCGCGGCGGGGCACGCGCGCTTCCTGGAGGCGAGACGCGCGGCGTCGCCTCTGAAGACGTCCCGGGGCGTGGCGTGCGTCGTCGCGGGGCCGCCCAAGCCCCTCGCGCCGATTCGCACCGCGAGGGCGCCGAACGGCGGCGGCGGCGGGTCGCAGAGGACGTGCCAGACGGACCTCACGTCGCCGAGGACCGCGGAGACGTTCCTCGGCGCGAACCCGCCCGCGGAGTCCCCTGAGCCCCCGTTCCTCACCGCCAACATGAACGTGTCGCCGTCGCCTGCTAGGCGCGTCGACGCTGGCAACCCCGAGTCGCGGGACACGCGCGAGCCGTCGCCGTCGCCGTCGCCGTCGCCGAAGACCTCGAGGGGGGTCGCGCGCGACGCCAGCGCGGGCGCGAGGAGCCCGAGCCCAAGGAGCCCGAGCCCGACGCCCAGCCCGCCGCCGCCGCCTCCCTCCGCGGCGCGAACCGGGCGGCGCGGGGCGAAGGCACCGGAGCCGGAGCCGGAGCCGGAGCCCGCGGCGGCGCCCGAGCCTCGCCGCAGCACGCGGCTGACGCGCTCGGTGGCGGCGGCGACCGAGCTCGCGCCCGCGGCGGGCCGGTCTCGGAAGACCGCGGCGACACCCGCGGTTCCCGCCCCGGCGAAGCGGATGAAGCGCAAGGCGCCGAAGGCGGCGAACGAAGCACCCGATCCCGCGCCCGAGGCGCGTCCTCCCCTGGCCGAGATGGACGAGCCGAACCCGCGCCCCGGGAAGACGCGCCGCGTCGCGTCCAGGTTCTTCAAGCCCGCCGCGGCCTCCGCGGCGGCGGCGCGCGCGGCGGCGGAACCGCCGGCGTCGGCGGAACCGCCGGCGTCGGCGCCCGCGAACCCCCCCGCGGCGCGGCAGGCGCCGCCGCGCGCGAAGACGGCGAGGCTAAAGAGATCGGCGCCGAAGCCGACGAAAGCCCCCGCCGTGGAGGACACCGCCATGGACACGTTCGAGGCGTTCCGCCTGGGAAAGGGTAACGAAAAAGCGGAAAACGACGCGTTCGGCGACGGCGCCGTCTCGCCGCGCGTCGCGGACGCCGCGCGCGCCGCCGAGGCGGGCTTCTGGTTTTCCCCCCGCGCGGACGCCCAGGCCGGCCGCCGCGCCGTCTTCGCGCGCGACGGCGCCGCGCCGAAGCAGGCGGCGCGGCGTGGGCGAAGCAAGAGCCCCCTGCTCGAAGGGGACCCCGCCGGTCGCGCCGCCGCGCCGGCGGTCCCCAACTCGCCGCGCGCGTCCGTCTCCCCGCCGGCGGCTTCGGCGCGCGTTCCGGAACCGGCCCGGGACCGGCCCGGTGCCGTTCCGGTCGCCGCCGCCACGGCCATCTCCCCGCCCGCCCCGCCGGCGCCGGCCGCCGGCGACGCGCCGCCGCGGGCGTCCCCCCCGACGCCGCGCACGGCGCGGAAGAAGAGCATGCTGCGGGGCAGGGGCTTCGAGACGCAGAGCCGGCGGGCTTCGCCGGGCGAAGCGCCGCCCGCGGACGTCGCCGCGCCGGACGCCGCCGGCGACGACGGCGCCGGCGGCGACGAGAAGGTTTCCGCGGCCGAGCCCAGGGTTTTGCAGAGCGAAACGCCGAAGGGACGAACGACGCGCGATGCGATCGCGAAAAAGCCGAAAACGCTCCCCGAAAACGCGTCGAAGCGCGCGCCGAGGGCGAAAGCGGCGAAGCGAAAGCGCGCGCCGAAAAAAAAGCCCCCCGTCGTCGAGCCCGCGCCCGCGCGTACGCGCGTCGCGGCGGACGCCTCCGCCTCGGAGGCGCACGCTTCTCTTTCGGCGGAAGACGTCCTGGAGGCCCCGCGGGGTTTTGAGTCGCGTGCGTCTCCGTGCGTCTCCGACGACTTCGAGGACGCGTTCGAGAAGGCGTTCGACGCGACCGCCGAGTTCGTCGTGCGCGAGTTCGAGCCCGCCGAGAAGCGCGCCGAGAAGCGCACGTCGCCGTCCCCCCCCCGGGGGGATTTCGTCGCCCGGATTTCGCCGCCGGCGATCGCGCCTATCGCGCCTGCTCACGAGCGGGCGGACGAGGTCGAGCAGCGCGCGCGCCGCGCGGCGGCTTCGGAGGCGGACGCGTGGACGGCGGCCGAGGTCCCCACCCTCTTCAAGCTCGGCGAGAAGGCTTCGTCGCGCGAGGAGCGGCGCAAGTGGGAAATCATCCTGGACGTCGTCCTGGCGCGTAAGACGGGCGCGAGCCCCGATTTCGCGCCGGCGCCGACGCCGACGGCTTCGCCGGAGCCCATCTGCGCGGCTGTCTCCCCGGGCGCGAAGCGGCGCGCGTCCCCCGCGCCTGACTCGCCGAAAGGTCTTTCCGGTGACGAGAAGAACCAGCCCCGCCCCGCGAAGCGGCGCCTGGTCGACGCGCGCGCCGAACGCGCCGCGCGCGCGTCCGAGTCGTCGGGCGAGGACGATCCTTTTCCGGAAAAGGCTCCGGACGAGTTCGGGGACGAGGACTCCGACGACGAGATGGCGGCGCTCGAGAGGCGGCTGCGCAGCATGCGCACGACGCGCAAAGAGCGCGCGGAGATGGACATCGCGGCGCTGCTCAAGCAGGTCAGGGAGGAGATGCAGGCGCAGGTGGACGCGTTCGAGGCGGACGCCGCCCGCGCGCGCGACGCGGCGGCGGCGCTCGCAGCCGGAGCGGATGAGAAAGCCAAGGCTCGCGTCTCGCGCATCGTGGACGCGCTCGCCGCCGCGCACCAGGCGTTCAAGGACGCCGCGCGCGAGGCGCACGAGGCGCTGAAGGACGCGGAGGCAGCGTCCGCGCGCGAGCGCGAGGAGGCGGCGGCGGTGGTGGCGGCGGAGATGGCGGCGCTCGGGAAGCGCGCCGAAAAGATCGCCGCGCGCGCCGCGGCGCGCGCGGAGGAAACGAGCCGGACGGTGGCCAAGAAACGCAAAGACGCCGCGACCGGGAACAGCCTCAAGAGCCTGCTGCTGCGGCTGGCGGAGCGGATGTGAGGTGGGCGAACGCGGCTTTCTTTTTCTTTTCGTGTGCGTACTTTGCGAGCGGAGCAGATGTGAGGTGAGCGCGAGACGGGGCGGGGACGAGAGACGCGCGAGAGACGCGGCGTGTGATTTTTACGCGAACGAGTCGGTTTTCTTTTCGGCGCGCATCCGGTGAGATCATCGATGTCGTAGTACGCTTCTTCGCTTCGACGCGAACCGTCGTCTCGGGAGACTGAAGGGCGCGTCCGCACGCGCGCGCGCGTCGCCCCGGCGCAAAGATGGACGCCGATGCCGTGCGCATGATCAATCTGGTGGAGTGCCTCGCGGAGGAGTGCCCGGTGCGTCTCGGCCCGCGCGTCAGACCACTTCGCTGGGGTCCCGCATCACCGCGTCCCACGCGTCGTCGCGTTCCCTCGGAAAAAACGCCTCTTCTTCCGCTTCTCACATCCTCCACGCCTCCCGCAGGACGTGCCTCCTCCCCCGGACGACGAGCTCCCCTCGTGGAGCGAGTCTGAGGTCCGCGCGTACTTCTCCAGCCACGGCTCGGCTCGTCCGGAACCGCGTGATCTCTCCGTTCCGGGCGGGGCTCGCGACGTGGCTTTCGGGTCCGATCCTCGGTCCAACCCCGAAAACGCCCCTCGCGCGTCCGACGCGACGCGCGACGCCGTCTTGACCCCCGCGCGATACCGCGCCGCCGCGTTCGCGAACGGTGTTCCGTTCCGATCGAACGGCTTGTTCCCCTTTCGCGACCGCCTGCTCACGGAGCTCGCCGCCGATCCGAACCTGCGCGCGTTCCAGAAGAACGTCTTGTCGTACCACGAGACGAACGCGGACGTCTCGTTGGCGTTCGAAGTCGCCGAGTCGTGGGCGCACGGCGACGACGCGTGCCGAGCCGGGCTGGACCTGCGGTGCTTCTATCGCGAAACGCCCGCGATGAAACAGGGTGGTTCCCCGAAGCCGCCGACCGGTCCGTCGTTGACCGCGGCGTTCCGACTGGGCGACGGCGCGGCCATCGGTCGGTGCGCGTTCACGAACGCGCACGGCGGGTCCATCGAGACCGTGCTCGACGAGACAACCGCCGAACTCGTGAAGTGCGCGAGGGCGCCCAACTGCGCGACAACGGAACTGCGCGCGAAAATCCTCAAGCCGGTCGCGCTGCACAAGACGTACCGCGTGGACTGCTGGATCGCCTCGGCGACGGAGTTCCGGGCGAGGACGGAGGCCAAGATCACGGACCCGGAGGACGGGACGACGTACGCGACGTGCGAGGCGACGCTCGCGGACCTGAGCGCGATCGAAAAGTCGCGGCGGTGACGTTAGGCGTGTGTACCGTTTTTTTGGCTATGATGTACAATCCTCGGCAAGCGGATGAGTCGTGAGCCGCGCACGCGCCATCTCACACGTCGAGGTAGTTGGCGGCCATCAGGAGCTCGAGGGCCATCTCGGGCGGCAAGGGGAACTGCGGGAGCTTGTCCTTGCTGTTCGCGTGCCTCAACTTGTAGTAGAAGTACTGACACACCCTCTCCAGACACCGCCCCGAGATCTCGGGGAAGGTGATTGTGTTCGACTCGAGCTCGCTGAACCCGCCCGCGGAGGTCATGAGGTTCTTGATCATCTTCGAGACGCAAGCCGCCTCGTAGTCCACGACGTACTCGAACCCATCCGCGCTCACGAGCGTGACGTACTTGCCCTTGCCGTCGTCCTCCAGACCCATCGCGCCGTCCCCGCGCGACGGAAAGTGACGCCGGGGACGAAACCCATTTTCGGCAACATTCGGGATGACATGCTCGCGAAACGTCGAGGCGGCGCGAATCGCGAAAGGCGAAACCGACCGACCCGCGACCCTCGCGCTCGATTTGAACGATACGCAGACTACGCGCGGATTCGCTCCTATTAACACTACGTAGCTACTGTCATCACAACACCGTGAACTGCTTGACCAGCTGTTTCTTTAACTCCAAGCCTTCGGCGTGTTCCGGGAACGCCTCCAGCGCCTTCTCGACGCGCTCGAACGCCTCCTGGAAATCCCCCCGCCGAAACGCGATCAGCGCGTGGTTGTAAAACGGCTCGTGCGCCCACTCGGCGTTGGCGGCGGCGGCGGCGAAGTTGGCGCGCGCGCTCTCGACGTTCCCCCTGCGCGACTCCAACACGCCGAGGTTGTTGAAGCTCTCCGCGTGCGTGCTCTCCACGCCGAGCGCGATCTCGAACGCCTGGTGCGCCATGTCCAGGTCGCCGACGCCGATGGCGACGTGGCCGACGTTGAACCACACGTCCGCCATGGAGTCATCCGTCGCCAGCGCCAGCGCGCGGTCGAAGCAGTGCAGCGTCATGTCGTACTGGCTCGCGAAGAAGCAGCACAGACCCACGTTGTTCCACAGCTCGCAGGTGTTGACGCCCATCTGCAGCAAGCGCCGGTAGTGCCTCAGCGCCATCTCGGGTTGGTCGCCGTAGAAGTGGTGCGACGCGAGGCACGCCACCGCTTCCACGTTGCTCGCGTCCCAACGCAGCGCCTGCTTGTACAGCTCGACGCCTTCGTCCAGCTCGCCGAGCGCGTCGCAGATGCGCGCCTGCCCTAAGATCATGGAGAGCTCACCGGGAAACTGCGCCGCGCCCTTTTCGTACACCGCCACCGCGGCGAAGGGCTGATCGTGTCGGATGTGGACCTTGGCCAGTTGGTTCGTGGCGGTCACCGTCGGGCAGTCGTTCAGGCTCGACTTGAACTGCTTCTCGGCGTCGCGAAGCAAACCGAGCTGGTAGTACGACTTCCCGAGCCGCTCCTTCCACCACCAGTCCTTGAAGGACGCGCGCGTCGTCGCCAGCGAACACAACTCCACCGCCTTGCGCGGGTTGCGGTCGTGGTACAGCATGTAGTCGCACAGCGCGCGCGCCAGCGCCGGCCGCGCCGCGTACTTGCGCAGATCCAGCTTTTCGAGATCCACAAAGGGGCCGCCGGGCTCGGCGAGCATGCTCGCCGTGCCCACGCGCACCGCGCGCCCCCCCGACGTGACCGGGCGAGACGTTCCCGGGCGGCCACCGCGGAGCGCACTCTCGATGGACACGTCGCCGCCCCGAGACTTCGTGCCGGGTCTTCCAGCGCCCGTCCCGGGGCGCGCAAACCCGGTCACCGGGCGGCCGCCCTGCGTGGTCGGCCGCACGCCCGCGTTGGGGCCGCTGCGCGACGTGCCCGGGCGCGCCAGGGACGTGCCCGGGCGCGGGGTCTGCGCGGTGGCGTTCTCGTCCAGCAGCAGGTCGGCCACGCCCTGAACGAACGAAGAAGAAGCGCGAAAGAGGGAGAGGTTCGGTCAACGTCGGTCACAGAAAGAGTGATGACTTTCTCGCGTATTTTCGTCTTCCCGTTGAAATCGAAAGCGAGCCAGGCGTTCGCGGGATCTCGCGCGCGGGAGGCGTCCGTCCGGGACCGGTCGTCGTACCTCTTCCTCCACCTCGGCGTCGTCGATCCAGTTCTTCAGCGTCAGCGCGCGGCACTTCAGGTACCACACGGCCTGGGGGGGGGGACGCGGGGCGGGAGGTCAGAAGGCGAGGAAAACGGCACTCGGACGGTCCGTGGAAGTCGCACGCACCTGGTCATACGGGTTCTTCGCCAAGATGTCCGTGCATATGGCGACGCACTCGTCGTACTTCCTGCGCCGCAGGTAGTTGCTCGCCAGCCACACCGGGTGGAGACCCTCCTTTTCGTCGTACGCGTCGTCCTCGCCTATCCGCGGGATGGAAGCCATGGCTCCCGACGCGGCGTCGCGGAACGCCGAGTGAGCGCATCGTTGTTGCCTTGGGCTTTTCGTCCCGGTCGAAAATCGTCATTTTATACGGTCGATCTCCCTGCCGAGCGAGCGGCGACTTTCATCACCACCCACGATCACGCGGCTACTCTTCCTCGCGCGGGAGATGCAAAGCCTGCGCCAAGCGCTCGGCCGCGGAACGCTCACCTCCTCGCTCGCGGCGGCGACGCAAGGTGCGCATCGACCCGCCGCTCGCTCCCCGATCGGCGGCCCGACCCGCCTCCGCCCCCCGCGGTCTCGGGATAACCACGCCTCGACGCTGACCCTCGTCCGCCCCCCCCCGTCGTTCCGACGACGCGCGCGCAGGCCTCCCCGAGACCTCGCGCGCGACGCAGTCGGCGTTCTCGCTCGTCTCCGTGCGCTTCGCCTCGAAGAAGCAGGGCGGCTCTTCCTCGAACGGGCGCGACTCCAACCCCAAGTTCCTGGGGATCAAGAAGTACGGCGGCGAGCACGTGCGGCCGGGCGCCATCATCGCGCGGCAGCGGGGCACCAAGTGGTGGTGCGGCGCTAACTGCGGGATCGGCGTGGACCACACGGTATATTCGCTCATCGCCGGCCGCGTGCACTTCACGGACGCGCACGACAAGTACAAGCCGGGCAAGAAGGTGATCAACGTCGTCCCGCACGAGGACTGGCCCGCCACGCTCGCCGCGACGCAAGCCAGAAACGCCGCGAAGCGCGCCTCGAAAAACGCCACCGCGACGGCGTAGATTTTGGAAGAAAGAAAGAAAGAAAGATGCAGAACCCCCTTCACAACATCCTGGCGAGTTTCGGGCTCGGCGCGTCGCACGACACCGGCGGGGTGGAGTTCTGGCACGAGCCCGAACGCGCGGGGTGGCTCATGAAGCAGGGCGACGTCGTCAAGACCTGGCGCCGTCGGTGGTTCGTGCTCAAGGACGGGAAGCTGTTTTGGTTCGCCGACGCGGCGGTGACGTCGTCGTCGCAGACGCGCGGCGTGGTGGACGTGAGCCGGTGCCTTTCCGTGAAGGGCGCGGAGGACACGCTGAACAGGCAGCACGCGTTCGAGCTGAGCAGCCGGACGGACACCGTGTACTTCGTCGCGGACTCCGCGAAGGAAAAGGAGGCGTGGATCAACGCGCTCGGCAAGGCGGTGGTGCGGCACTCGGCCAGCCTGGTGGACGAGTACGACGGCGGGTACTGACGAAAAAAAAAAGGCTTTTTGACGTAAAGGCGGCGCGATACGAGACGATCGACAGGTACTTATACGAGTACTTCGTATACGTACCTCGTACGTCGTCATAGCCGATCATCGATACGCGATTCCGCGGTAGAGACTTAGGTATGACGTACTTTTCACTAAAAAAAGAAAAGGCACGCGTCGAAACGAAAAAAAACCTTCATCAGAAAGCGTCCCCCGCCTGCGCGCGCGCCAGCGCCGCCTCGGCGCGCGCGAGAACCGTCACCGGGTCGTCCAGCGTCTCGTCGTAGGGCGCGCCTCGCCCTTCCTCCCCGAAGTCGAGGATAACCCCCGTCGGCTCCTCCTCCGCCTCCCGCGGCACTGTGGCGAGGTCCAGGTCCGCCGCCTCGTCGCCGAGCGCGCCGACGACGTACCCGAAATCCTCGCGCTGCGCTTCGAGCGCCGCCGCCGCGCGCGCGCCGGCGCCGCCGGCGCCGGCGTCCTCCTCCGCCAGGCGCACGAGGAAACGCGCGATGAGCAGGCGCTTGGGCGCGGCGCACACCTCGAACGCGGCCTGCTCGATGACGCCCGAGGGGAAGTCCTCCGGGCGGCGGTCGCCGGCGGCGGACAAAGCCAGCTTCAGATGCGGCGGGACGGCGCCCGCCCCGGCGTCGGCGCCGGCGCCGGCGTCGGCGTCGGCGTCGGCGTCGTCGCGCGGCTCCGCGGCGAGCGCGTGCGGGTGCCTGAAGGCGCGCCCCTCCAGCACGAACCCGCACCGCGTGGTCGCCAGCGCGTCCTCCACGCGCAGGAGCGCCTCGCATACGCGCAGCGCGGCGGCGACGTCCTCGACGTGCTCGGCTTTGTCCAGCCGCTCGAGGACGCTCAGCGTCGCCGCGTAACTCACCGTCTCCCAGCGCCAGCAGAGGTGGCACAGCGCGCGCCGCGCGGCGACGCCGGCGGCGTGCCAACCCGGATCCGCCGCCGTCTTAGCGAGCGCGCGCCAGAACGCGACATCGAACATCCTGGAAAACGCCCCTAGTGTGAGAGGGACGCGCGTTTCCGTCACAGCGCCGGGTGCCAACCCGTACGGGCTCGGCGCCTCCGCCGCGACGCGCGCCAGCGTCTCCTCGTCCTCCTCCTCCTCCGCTCCGCAAACAGGCGGCGCGTTCGCGTCGCCGTCCAGGTCCGCGACGCGGAACCCGAACCCGACGTCGGATCCCGTCGGAGCGGCGCCTAGGCCGAGCAGCTGCGCCGCGCGCGACGCGCATCGGCGCGCGAAGACGCGCCGCGCCTGCGTGGTGTCGCACGCGCGCAGCATGGCGGAGGCGAGAAGCCACACCGCGGAGACGGTTTCTTGGCGCGTCCGCGCGCCGACGTTCCCGCTCGGCGAGGATTCGGGAAATTCCAACGAACGTTCCCGCGGCTTCGACGGGGTCTGGCCCAGCTCGCGCCGGCGCCCGGCGCGCGTTCCGAGCGCGCGGAGACACGCGATGAGCGGCTCGAGCGTTTCCAGCCGCGACAAACGCTCGATCTTTCGACGAAGACTCTTCGTCGCGACGTCGTCGCGGTGTTCGTCCGCGCGCGCGTACGCGGCGAGCACGCGGAAGTACCACGACGAGACGGGCGCGAGTTCCGAGTCGCCGTCCGCGTCGACGGCGGCGCCGGCGGCGCGCGCGACGTCGCGTACGACG
>Ga0181559_10000941_pt1 | contig 28018 bp, 17 predicted proteins | sample 011ome_21_FD_133752 | JGI IMG/M metagenome (GOLD analysis project Ga0181559, IMG submission 133752) | Coastal salt marsh microbial communities from the Groves Creek Marsh, Skidaway Island, Georgia - 011508AT metaG (megahit assembly) | ecosystem: Environmental > Aquatic > Marine > Intertidal...
GGGAGTGATCGACCGCTGATGATGCGCGCGAAGGGATCGGTGGTGGGGACCGGTGCACGGGTCAGTCGCGCGCGATCGACGAAAGATTTCGACGATCGCGGAAGAAACTTCGGTCTCCGCCGAAAGTTTCGATCGATCCGTGGGGAGACAGGGCCGGACGATGCGAGGCGCGGCGTAGGGCGGGGGCGGTGGATGTCGGGTATCTCAAGGGAATTCGACGCACCTGTGCGAGGTGTCGTGAAGTGCGTTCACAAGTGTCGCGCGGGCTGTGCCGTGCGATCTCGAGCTTCGAAAAGTGACACCGGCGGTTCGCGTGAAGCGTTTTTTGGCGCTTTTTCTCGAGAATATTTTGTTTCGACTGCCGACGCAGGCCGCTCTGAATCGACAGCAGTGCTGCAGTGCAGAGTTTCGCCGAAGATTCGGGGCGCGCAAACCCACCGTCCCGGGGCGGGTTCGGCAGGTTCTTGCGCGCGCGGGGCGCGCGCGTCTGCTCGGGGGTCTCTGGGTGCGGTGTCGGTCGGCCCATCTACGCACGCAGGATGGAAGGCCTCCCCAGACACACCCCCACGGTGCGTCTCGGCGAGCTCGTGGAGCGAGTCGTGTCCTCGGCGCACGATGATCTGGTGAAACTCGCGTCGAGCGCCCCCGGTCGCGCGGAGGTGGACCGCAAGCGCGAGCTCGCGCGGTACCTACACACGTTGCGGCAGAGGCTAACGCGACTGGCGGTGCTGGCGGAGTGGGCGCCTGTCCAGCGGCGCGCCCGCATCTCCATCCTGTGCGGGGACATGCTAGGGCAGCTCGAGCAGCACGACCGCGCGTTCGCAGACGCTGCCGATCGGCTGTTCGGGCTGCACCAGCACATGGCGTGGGCCAGGGCGCCCCTGTTCGACCTGCCCGGCGCACTGGATGTGCTGTGCAACGGCGAGTACTCCGCGCTGCCGCGCGCCATCGCGGACGTCGCTCCGAAACCCGCGCCGAGCGCGGACGACCCCGAGACGGAGCGGGAGCGTTCGGATCGGCTGGACCTGCAGGCGCGCGTCGAGCGCGAGATGCGCTCGAAGCTTCTGGACGAGAAACTCAGCGGTTCCCTTCCCGATGGCGTGAAGATCTGGAGCGTAGAGGACGGACACGCCGTCGTGGGCGTCCCGGGGGAGTACCGCGCCACGCTGGCGCTCGGGGGACCGCCGCCGCTCCCGCCGCCGCCGCCGCCGCTGAAGCCCGGCGAGGCGCCTCCCGAGCCCGCGGCGCTCGCGCCGCCGCCGCCGCTCGGGGGCTGGCTGGTGAAGAAGGTGGAGATGCTCGCCGGGGCGCGCGACATCGACGACGACGCGACGGCCGAGCCGAGGGCGTTCACGCTGACCAAGCTGGAGGACCGCGTGCTGGGCGAACGCGCCACCGCGCGGATGGCGGGCATGTCCCCGCCGCCGCCGGCGCCTCCCGAGCTCGTCGAGCACGGCGCCGAGGGCCTCGCCGGTTTACACCGCGTCGGGCGCGACGCCGCGCTCAGACTGGTTGCCGCGACGATCGCGGAGCAGACCAAGCGTGTGGCGCTCAAGGGTGGGGCGTGGCACGGCGGCGCGGTGCGCGTGGAACCCATCAAGGCCTCCCCGGACGCCGCCGCGGAGAAGATTCCCGACGCCTCCGAAGGCGTTCCCGCGGAAAAGAAGCGCGGCGACGGCGAAGGCGTCCGCGTGTGGTTCTGGCTTCCCGGCGCTGCGCAGTCGGCGGGCGCGGCGGGGACGCGCCTGGCGGGGGTGGACGTCGGGAGCGTGGAGGCGTCGACGGCGGCGGCGGCGAACGACGCCGCCGTCGCCGGGGGGACGGTTCCGAGAATCGAGCTCGTGTACCGGAAAGGCGTCGACGCGATCGACGGGCGCATCGTCGCGCGCGCGCTCGTGCCGGGTGAGAGAACCGCGGATCCGAGGAACGAGGCGTCGAAAGCGGAAACGCCGCCCGCGTGCGACGTCGAGAGCCTTCCGTTCGACATGTCCTCGGTGGACGTGCGCGAGGTTCTGGCGGACGGCATGCGCGCCGCGTCGGCGCGCCGTCTGCGGAGGGTGCTGGCGGCGATCGAGGGCCCCTGCGCCGCCGCCGGGCTCGCGGCGACGCTCGAGCCGGCGGCGACGCGGCCCGCCTCCGGGGCCGGCGAAGGAGACGAGACCCTAGACGAGACGGGACTGGACGAGGACGGCTGGGGCGCGTCCCCGCGCCCGGCCATCGTCGTCAGGCTCACCGCGAACGGCACCGCCGCGCAGGTTTCGTGCGATAAGCGCGGAGGCGAGCTCGCCGTCGTCGGCGTCTCGCGGCTGGCGTCGCCCGCCGCGGCGGCGGCGCTGGCACGCGCCGTGCGCCAGGGGGGCGTCGCCGCACTGCCGGACGCGCTCGCCAGCCTCGTGCGCGCGGCGCTGGAGAGCGAGCTGCGCGCGGCGATGCGCGAGAAGGGGCTCGCGCCGCACCCCGCGCCGAACGCGGTGTTCCGCGCGGCGCGCGGCGTCGCCTGGCCCGGCGACGGCTCGCCGCCGGCGGCGGCGGCGCCCGTGGCGCCCTCCGGCGGCGGGCTGTTCGTGGCCGCCTTCGTGCGCGCGCGCGCCGCCGGCGGTGGCGCCGCGCAAGCGCACGACGTGTGCCTGGCGCTCGTCCGCGCGTCCCGCGCCAACCCGGCTGCGACGCCCGGCGCGGCGACGTGGGCGCCTCTCTCCGCCGCCGGCGCGCTTCTGGGCGGCGACGGCCAGCCTTCGACGCCTCCCGAGGCGTTTGCGTTTGACGCCGCGCGCGTCGCCGCGAGCGCCGCGGCGTGCGCCGAAACGCAGCGCGTCGCCGCGCAGAGGCTGGTGGTGGCGGAGTGGCTGACGAGCCTGGGCGTGCCGTTCTCGGACACCAGGCCCGTCGGCTCGGAGGACGAGAAGTTCGTGCGCCCGACGATCGCGTTCCACGCGGGCGAGGATGCCGCGCGGGAGGGTCCCGCGCGCGTGGAAATCGCGCTCGCCGGCGACGCGGGCGTCGAGCTCACCGTGCGCTTCCCGCCGGGCGTCCCCTGGTCTGAGGCGCACGGACTGGCTGAAGGTTTCACTGCCGAGGGTCCCCTAAACCTCGGCGCGCCCACCGCGCCGGCTGCTGGAGGCGTCGCGGCGACGACGAAATCGCGGCAAACGCCCGACCCGCTCGTCGCGGCGGTGCGGTACCCCGGCGCCGGGACGCGCGCCGAGCGCGCCGCGAGCGCGGCGTGCGCGGACGCGCACAGGATGCTCGCCGTGCGCGCGTTCGCGAGCGCGCTCGTGACGCATCGCGCGCCGGACACGATCGGCGTTCGCGTGGAACTCGTATCGTGCGTGGTCGCGTGCGTGGGAAACGCGGCGCGAGCGGCGCGCGTCGCGTGGACCGGCCCGCCGGGTCCCGGCGGCGGACTCGCCGCGGCGTTTCTCGTCGCCGGCGCGGACGCGGCGGCGGAGGACGCCCTCTGCGAGGCGGCGCGCGCCGGGGACGTCGACGCGTTCGTCGCGGCGCTGGGGGGGAAGGACGGCGACCACTGAGTTTAAACTCGCCGTCGGGTCCTTTTGGGAGACAGGAGCTCGAGTCGCGCGAGAGTCGGTACGACGCTGATTTCGCGAAAACGTAGTAGTCTACGCGCGGTTCCACAAAACGTTCCACAAAACCGTCTGACTTCGCGTCTACTCCTTTGGCGTGAACACGAACTTGATCCCGGAGTCGCCCGCCGGCGCGGCGTCTTCCGTCTTCTCCTTGCCGAACGAGCGCTCGGCGTCCGTGCGCACCTCGCGCGCGCCCTCGGGCTTGGCGCCGTCCTTGCAGCTGTCCGACACGCACACGCACGACGCGCCGAGCACCTTGACGGTGACGAGCTCGTACCCTTCGCCGCACGCCCCGCCCTGTTCTTCGTACATGGAGTCCACGCTGAGCGACTTGATCCCCTCCGCCTTGCGCTGCGCCTCCATCTCCGCCATCATCGCCGCGTACGCGTCCTGCGAGTTGCCCATCTTGTTCAGGCCCGCGACCGCCGCGCCGGGCGAGGAGAAGGCCACCGCCGCGGAGAGCGCGAGCGCGGCGGTCGCGTTCAGGACCACGCGCGCGGGGTGGCGATCGTCCGCGGACGCTGCCGCGACGGGGCGCGCGGACGCTCGCGAGGCGCGTGACGCGGGCGCGGGGGCGCAGCGGAGCGCCGACGCGTTGGCGGAGACGGCGAACATCGAGATCGTCGAGAACGGGGGTCCTCGGGTGCGACCGCGGGGAGTGACGATGAGGACGTCTCGACGCGCGAGACACGTGTGCGCGAAAACGTGTGATCCGTCCGAGTCACACGCTCTTCTTCGGCGAAAACGGCGGCGAATGGGCCCATCAACCAGGCTATCCACAATCCCCCTCGCTGTGAAGATTCGATGATTCGAAATCTCGACGTTTTTCGCGCGATTTTCTGGCAAATTTCAAAGTGGATATGTTGTCCTTTGGGAAATGACGAGGACGCGCTTCGAGCCGGACGCGCGCCCTCTTTCCGACGCGCACGCGAAGGACGGATCACGCGACCGCACCCACCTCAACGCACCCGACGCACCCGAACGCTCGCCCGTGAGCGAACATGACCGCCATGTAGACCCCCCGGGACCCTGAACACGCGAACGCGACCGACTCAAAACAAAGAAGAATATACGCGGGAGACGAACGCCTGACGTTTTCGAGGTGCGCCGAGAAGACGAGCGGACCGACGACCGACGCGCGACCGCGTTCGACCGCGCACACCGGCGCGCGTGTCCGTCGCCGGCACGCACGCTGACCCACGCTTGATTCCCGCATCGACTCGCAGGCCAGAACGCGCGACTCGCTGGACCCGCTCGACCCCCCGCACGCGTCTTCCCGGTGGCACGATGACGCGCCACTGCTGAGACGATGACCGCCGAGGATCAGCAATCGAACGAAGCACACGTCGCCCACGCGAACACCGACCGTTTCTCGACGCCCGAGGCCAACGAGCACTTGAGCGCGTTGGAACAGGAGAAGGCCAGGCTCGAGAACGCGGTGCGCCACCTGGAACGCTCCAACGAAGAGCTCGGGGAGGCGCTCGAGAGGGAACCGGATCCGGTGTATTCGGAAGCCGTCGAGGAGAACCGACGCGCCGTCGCGAACCGCCAGCGCGAGATTTACAAGCTCGCCGTGGAGATCGCCGGGATCACGGGCGAAGTTGCGCAGGTCACGCCGCCTCCCCCCGCCGCGGACCAGGCCCGAGGCGGTCAGTGGCTGTGAGCGCGTCGCGACGAACGCGTAGCGGAGCGCTTAACTAGTAGGCGTTCCCGAGAGGAGGGCGCGATGGCCACGCTCGCGCCCGCCGGGCTCGTGAAGTCCTCCTCCGCCTCCGGCTCGTTCGACGCGCTGCAGCGCGCGAGCACGCCGGGAAGGCAAGTCCCGACGTCGCCGAAGTCGTCGTCGGGGCGCCTCGACCAGGACGCGTTCCTGTCCGAGAAGTCCGGCGCCGAGGATGGCGCCCGCGGGATGGCGGCGTCCGACGGCGCGCGCGGGGGCTCGGACCGCGGCCTTTCCAAACCTCTGGACCACCTGGACGCCGAGCTCGGCGTCGAGGAACTCATCAGCAAGCTCCCGGACGTGCTGTTCCCGTTCGACGGCGACGAGGAGGGCGAGGCGCTCACGCCGTTCACCGCGGTGTACGGCTCTCCCGGAGGCGGCGCCGCGGGGTACGCCGCCCGCCCGCCGCGCGACCGCCGCGAAGGCGGCGGCGGCCTGTCCCCCGGCGCGGCGGACTTCCTTCCGTTCGGGTCCGCGCCCGCCGCGTCGCATCGCCGCGCGCACGGCTTCGGCGGGCGCGAGGTTGGCTCCAGCCGCGGCGGGGGCGACGGGCGGCTGGGCGCGAGTTCTTCGACGTCGCCGCCTTCGTTCGCGTTTGGGTCGCCGCCGGCGTCGTTCGCGTCGGAGGCGGCCCATCAGAACGGCACCAAGTACACGCCCCCCAACCGGCGAGTGAGCCTGGGGAGCCACGAGCCGTTCGCCCCCCGAAGCCGGCGGCCGCGGGCGCAGCACCCCGCGCCGGTGAAGAAGAACCCCGCGCCCGGGTTCAACGGCGCCGGGTTCCGGAGCGCGCGCGAGATATACGTCGGGAAGGTTCACGAGTTTTTGTGCGCGCGCGCGGCGTTTGGCGCGCCGTGGGCGCGCGTGTCGGGCAAGGACTCCGTGCACGCGCACGCGGAGAAGCCCCTGACCATCCCCGAGACCTACCTGCAGTTCTTCAGGGACCACGCCGTCGCGTTCGAGCTCTCGCCCTGCGCGCGGTACGTCGCCGCCAAGATGCCGGGCGAGGAGCACGCGTGCATCCCCCCGCCGCCGGCGGAGGGGAAGCCGGGGGCGTCCCCCGCGTCCGTGGTCTCGGAGTCCGGGAACGTCTCTCTCGCCTCATCCGTGGGGTCCGACGACGGCTTCGTGCTCGCGGGCAAGCGCCGCGAGCGCCGGAGCTCGGCGTCCGGCAGCCCGCCGGTGCACAGGCTCTGCGCGTACGTTTCCAAGCCGGGGGGGTGCCGCTCCGGCGACGCGTGCAGATTTTCGCACGCGACGTGACGGGGGTGGCTTTTTTTGAAAAAGTGATTCGTTCGTCGCGCGCGTCTGACGCGAGCGCGTATGCATTACCATAAAAGGATCACACCACTCGTACGACGACCGTCACCGCATCACGTCTCGTCTCGTTTCGCGTCTCGAACGTCTCGAAGGAAATCTCGAAGGAGGTAAAAAATCACCTGGGGTGCTTGATGAGCGCGCGCAGAAACGGCGCCGCCGCGTCCTGCAGCGCGGCGACTGAAAACGCCAGCGCGGCGGCTGGCGCGTCCCGGCGCACGCCCTCCCTCCACTTCGCGCGCTCCACCTTGGTGTCGAAGATGGGGTAGATCATCCCGCTCGCCGCCTTGCTCTCGTACGTCTCCTGGTCGCGCGCGTCGCCGAAAACCTGCTCGTCGTCGAAGTCGTCGTCGTCCAGGAACTCCTCCTCCTCGTCGCTCTCGTACTCCTCGCCCGCCTCCGCGGCGGCGGCGCGCGCCTCCGCCTCCGCGGGGTCCATGAACTCGCGCACCTGCGCGGCGCGCAGCGCCTCCTCGACGTCCCCGAGCGCCGACGCGAGCGCCGGGCCGGCGGCGCACTCCGCCGAGACGCGCGCGGAAAAGTCGCGCCACGAGGAGCCGTCCGGGTTCCCCAGCGTGCCGTCCGAGCGCGCCTTCGCGGCGGTCTCCGCGAGCGCGCAGACGGCGCTCAGCTGCGCGCGCGCCGCCGCCAGAGGCACGGACTCGTCCGCCGCGCTCGAACCAGAGACGGAAGTGGAAGACTTCTTGGAACCGGCGTGCCTCGCCGGTTCCTCGCCGTCGCCGTTCTCCTCCTCGGCTCGCGCGCGCTTGCGGAACTCGGCGTGGATGGTGTGCACGCGGCGTTGCAGCGCCTGCTTGAGCGCGCGCTCGTTGTTGCCCCAGGCGTGCAGCGCGTCCATGAGCCGATCAACCTCTTTTCGCGCGGCGAGCACGCCCCACGCGCCGTCCGTTTCCTCCACGTACACCACGCCCTTCATCCCGCCGACCCCCCACCAGTACGTGCGGTGGTGGCGGTCCTTCCCGAGGCTCCGCGTGCGCACGGAAACCGCGGCGTCCTCGTCCATGCGCTTCGCCTCTTTCTTCCGCGCCTCCTTCTCCTTGCGCTCCTCCTCGGCTTTCGCCTTGAGCCGCTTCGCCTCCTCCGCCTCTTCCCTGCGGAGGCGCTCCACGCGATCCTTCTCCTGCTGCTTGCGCAGCTCCGCGCGCTTGCGCTTTTCGTACTCGCGCTTGTCGATGGCCAGCTGGTTGGAAACCTTGTTGAGCTCGGCGCGCCACGCCATGAGCGCCTTGCGGTCCTCGGGGTGCCCCTCGTACTCCCGCAGATGCTTCGGGAGCTCGAAGCTCGGCTCGGGCGAGGGCTCGCGCGGCTTGCGCGGGGCTCGCGCGGGTTTCTTCTCAGGCTCCGGCGTCTCCTCCTTCTCCTCCTCCTTCTCGTCGTCGTCCACGGCGGGCCCTTCGTCGTCGTCGTCGCCGGCGCCGGCGGCGTCGCCGTCGCCCGCGTCGTCGTCCTCGTCGTCCTCGTCCTCGTCTTCGTCCTCGTCCTCGTCCTCCACCTCCTCCCCGGCAGCCATCGCGGCTTCGCGAGCCTCGCGCTTCTGCTGCTTCTCCGCCTTGCGCTTGGCGGCGGCTTCCGCGCGGATCGCCTTGCGCTTCTCCTTGGCCTTGTTCTCGACGGCGCGGCGGCGCTGCGCCTCGGCGTTGTACTCGAGGATGCGCGCGTAGCGCAGCGCCTGCGCCTCCTCGAGGCGCTTGGCGATGATGGCGCGCGGCTTGTCCGCGCCCAGCGCCAGGTCCGCCAGCCCGCGGAGCGCCAGCACGTGCTCGCCGGGGCTCAGGCTCTGCCACGGCGCGCGCGCCAGCGCCTCCGCGCCCGCGCCGCCCACCTTCTTGCGCTCGAGCACGCGCCGCGCAATCTCCGGCCACGTCGCGTCCGAGAGCACGCGGCGCCACTGCAGCGCGTTGCGCCCCTTGCCGATGACCGCCTGCTCCATGCATGGCTTGAGCAGCGCTCGGTAGAGCGCGCGCAGGTCGTCGCCGCCCGGCGCGCGGAGCACCGCGCGCACGCCCGCGGCGGTTCCCGCGCCCTTCGGCGTCTTGAGCGCGTCGCCGAAGACTCCGAGGAAGTCGGCGAGCGCGGCTTCGTCGGCGAGGAACGGCGCGTCGGCGACGGGCGCCGGCGTCGGCAGAGGCTTGTACCCGAGCGACTCCACGGAGACGCCCTTCGCTGTCGCTTCCTCCTCGAACTCCGCGGCGAGCTCGACGTCGGGGATGGGGTATTTCGCCAGTCTCTGCTTGTGCTTGACGGCGTCCTCTTTTTTTTTCGCCAGCGCCGCGCGCTCGGCTTCGCGCGCCGCCGCGCGCGACTTCTTCTCCTCATCCTTGGCGCGGTCGCGCTCCGCCTTCTCCGCCTTGCGCTGCGCCTCGCGCGCCTCCTTGGCTTCGCGCTTCTCGCGCTCCTTCGCCGCCTCGCGCTCCACCGTGGCCTTCGCCTCGTCCAGCTTTCTGCCCTCCATCCGCGCGAGCTTCTGGTCCAGCGCGGCGAGCGCCACGGCGTTCTTGGCGTCCAGCTTCTCGCGCGCCAGCTTCGCCTTCAGGGCCAGCGTCTCCTGCAGCTGCTCGCCGCGCTCCTTGACCAACTCGAGCTCTTTCTGCGCTCGCACAACGCACGCGTTGGCTTTTTCCACGAGGTCCAGGCGCTTGGTGACCTCCGCGAGCGCCTTCTGCAGCGCCTGCGCGCCTTTCGACGCCTCAGCCTTGAGCGCCTTCTTGCGCTTCGCCACGTACGCGTCGCGCTCGCGGTCCACGCGGTCCTTGAATTTTTCCACATCCTTCTTCCACGCCATGAGCTTGTGTCTGTCCCCGGTGTCCCCCTCGTACGCGACCAGGTGCGCGGGGAGCCGGTCGTCCGGGCACGCCGGCTCCTTCAGGATATCGGCGGTGGACTTGATCGGCGCGCTCGCCGGCGCCGCCGAGACGCTTTTGCCGGACTTGCCGTGCCGGGCGGCGACGAACGCGGCGAGGTCCGCGGGGGAGATGCCCGCGCCCATGGCCTTGACTTCGGCGGCTTCCTTCGCGGCGACGCACTTGGCGACGTTCGTCAACTCGCTGGCCAGACCCTTCATGGCCTTCTTGAGCTTGTCCTCCTGGCCCTTCGTGAGCTGCGCGGCGATCTTCGCCTCCATCTTGTCCGCCTCCCTCTGCGCCGCGATCGCGGCAGCCTTGGCGGTCCTCTCCGTCTGCTCCTTGATCTTCGCCGCGACCGCGGCGAGCTTCTCTTCCTCGGTCATCGCCCTGGGCGCGGTCCTGGGCTTCGACTCGGGCTTGGGCTCGAGGGCCGCCTCGGACGCGTCCGCGGCGTCGTCCGACGGAGCCTCGCTCTTCGCTTTTTTCGCAGCCGGCGCATCCGAAGCGTCGTCCGCGCGCGCCGGAGAGAGCTCGCGCTTGGGCGCGGGCGGCGCGACGGGGTCCGCGGCCATCGGCGCGGGGGCGTCGGCGGCCGGCGCGGGGTCGGACATCCCGGCCGGGCTCGCGCGATCGCTCGAAAAACCCGCGCCCTAAGAACTTAAAGGCGGGAAGGCGCCGGCCTGTCGCTCGCCGCCGATCGGTCGCGAGTTTTTCCGCGGACAGTCACGAGCGGTAGAGCTCGAGAAGGCCGCGGTGTATCGATCGGGCGGTGCGGCGCCGCGTCGACTCCGAGCAGTACCTTCCGGACGATCGGCACCCCTGAAAGCACCTCGCCGCCGTAGCACCTCCGGGGAGCCCCGCGCGCTCGGTGCACTGATGTGGACGACGCGAAAGGCAGATGTTTTCAACTTTCGGTCGAGAGAAAAAGTTGCAGGTGGATTTACACGCAAGACCGGTCGGAGTCGGTTTGTGTATATTTCGGGTATAAGTAAACAGTCGCACAATTTGGTAGACGGTCCACCTCATTAACGCATTTCCGAAACTGCGATTCCTGTTAGAAAAGAGGCCACGAATCGCGTAGTCGCGCTCGTCGCTTTACAGTTCACGTGGCAGCCTGAGGATAACAGTGCGCTCGACCCGTCAGCAGCCCCCGACGCCACTCCCCGCGACACCTTCGCCCGGCACACCCCACCTCGACGACAAAGATGGCCTGGTGCGTCTCCCCGCTCGTGTTTGTTTCGGCCGCGGCGACGTCGTTACGCGTCCCGCGCGCGCGACCCACGGCCTCCCGCGCTCGATCGCCGCGGAGTCGCGCGCGTACCGTCGTGCGGAGGTCCAATCGGGCCTCTTTATCGTTTGTCCACCCCGCGGGTGACCTGCGATCGGCCCGAGACGACGAGCACGCGCGAGCGCGTCGCGCGAAGCGCGACCGTATCGAACGCGTCGGACGATGCGCTCCGCACCCGACGCCGTCGTCGCGCGATATCGGTCGCTGACCTCCGCCCTCCTCCTTCCTCCCTCGATCGCGACGCTCCGCAGCGCCACCCAGTCCGCGTCGCTCGTGCAGCAGCGCGTGCGCGTCTCCGCCACGAAGGCCGCCAAGTCTTCCCGCGCGGTCGCGCCCGTGCGCGCCTCCGCCGAGCCCTCCCGCCGCTCCGCCGTGCTCGGCGGCGTGGCCGCCGCGGCCGCGGCGCTCGCGCCCGCGGGCCCCGCGCTCGCGCTCTCCGGCTTCTCCGTGGTGAAGGACACGCGCGACGGCTACCAGTTTTTCTACCCGGTGGGGTGGCAGGAGATCTCCGTGGACGGCCAGGACGCCGTGTTCAAGGACGTCATCGAGCCCCTCGAGTCCGTCGCGCTGAACATCTACCCCACCAGCCGCGAGTCCCTCGCGGAGGTCGGCACCCCCGACGAGGTGGCCAAGACGCTGGTCTCCAAGGCGCTCGCCATCCCCGGCGCGCAGGCGAAGGTGCTGAAAACCGCGCAGCGCAAGGACAAGGAGGGCCACTTGTACTACGCGCTGGAGTACGTCACGAAGACCAACTCGTACGAGAGGCACGCGTTGACCATCGTCACCATCACGCAGGGTAAGTTCTACACCCTGACCACCGGGTCGAGCGAGCGGAGGTGGGCCAAGATGAAGGACCGCCTCCAGACCACCGTCGACTCCTTCAACGTGTACTACTGATGGGGTCCACTAGAACGCGTCGTCGCGCGGGGGGGCGAGCGAAAACGCGAAAGCGCGACGCGACGGTTCGCGGAGTCGAGGGAGAGAGGTACGACGCGTTCGGAGGGCAGACGTGAGAATTTAACACTTAGATACGTATTACACGAGCGAAACGCGTGACGAAACGCGGAAACGACGAAAAAAAAAGCGCGTCCTTCGCGAAGAAGAAAGGAAGGGAAGGCTCAAGCGGAGGAGGCGTTCCGGGTGCGGCGGCGAGGTTTGCCCTTCGGGGTGTAATGGCCGCCGCCGCTCGCCCCGCCGCGCCCGCCGCGCCCGCCGCGCGCGCCGGCGCCGCGCCCTTCGCCACGCGCGCCGCGCGCCGCACCCCCGCGTCCGCCGCGCGGCGGTCGATCGCCGCGAGGGCCCGCCGACCCCTCGCGTCCGTCCCTGTCGCCTCTCCTGCCCGCGTCCCTCTCGTCCCCGTCCCTCCTGTCCTGCCTGGCCTCGCCCGGCCTATCCCCGCGGTCGGGCACCAGGTTCCCCTTCTGCAGGTCCGCCGCGCGGATGTCCACGCCTAGCCTCCGCGCGATGCGCGGCATGACGTGCGCCTCCCTGGGCTCGACGATGGTCAGCACCAGGCCCTCGGCGCCCATGCGCCCGGTGCGCCCCGCGCGGTGCACGTAGTGCGTCTCGTCCGTGGGGAGCTCGAGGTTGAACACGGCGTCCACCTCGGGCACGTCGATGCCGCGCGCGGCGAGGTCCGAGACAAGCAGCGCGCGGAAGTCGCCGCGGCGGAACGCCGCCAGCTCAGCGGCGCGCTCCATCTTGTTCATCCCCCCGTGCAGAACGCCGCACGCCATCCCGCGCGTCGCCAGCTTGTCGCGCACGTCCGCCAGCCTGTGCCCGAAGTTCAGGAACACCAGCGCGCGCTCGGCGCCCGTCGCGTGGATCGCGCTGCGCAGGCGGTCCACCTTGTGCCGCGCGTCCGCCACCACCGAGTAGTGCTCGAGGTTGGGGGGCAGCGCCGCGGACGAGGGCGAGCGCTCGATCTCATCGTCGGAAGCGGCGAGATGAGGCGTCTCACCGAGGTGAGGCGCCTTCCCGAACTGCCCCGCGCTGATCTGCTTCAGGTTCGGCGCCATGTACTCGTACTGCTGCAGGGTCTCGCGGCGCAGCGTCGCCGACACGACGACGGTCTGGCGCCCGCCGAGTACGCCCTTCCCGGTGTGGTCGCAGATCCTCGCCATGTCCCGGCGGAAGTTGCTCGCGAGCAGGTCATCCGCCTCGTCGATCACCAGGCACCGCACGCCGTGCGTGCGCAGGATGCCGTTGCGCGAGAGCTCGGCCAGGCGCCCGGGCGTCCCGACCACCAGCAGCGGCTTCTTGCGGCGGAGCGCCTCCTCCTGCCTCCGCACGTTGGCGCCGCCGATGCACTGCTGCGTGATGCTCTTGCCGAACTCGCCCAGCACGCGCTCCACCTGGCGCACGATCTGCATCGCAAGCTCCTGCGAGGGCACCACCACCAGGCAGCGCACGTCCGAGGACCGCTCGCTCGCGGGCAGGTTCTCCTCCTCGACGATGCGCGCGATGACGGGGAGCAAGTACGCCATCGTCTTGCCGCTGCCCGTGTGCGACTGCAACGCGACGTTGTTCCCCGCCAGCAACGCGGGGATGGCGGCGCACTGCGGCAGCGAGGGCTCCTCGAAACCGGTGGCCTCCAGCGCGGCGCACAGGGACTTGGGGAGGCCCAGCTCGGCGAAAGTGGGGGGCGCGTCCGTTTCCGCCGCCGCGGCGTCGGCGGCTTCATCCTCGGAAGGCGCGTCGTCGCTCGGCGGCGGCGCGCTCGACGCGTCGTCCGCGGCGACGACGCCGGCGCTCGAGGCGTCCTCCGGGGCGTGCGCGCTCGCCTCGGCTGCATCGCTGGACGCACGCGTCGAGACGAGCGCGCGGAACCCACGCGAGCTCGCGGATAGCAGGCCGACGGTCAGGGGCCCGAGGCGCGCCCGGGAAGGGCACGTCGCGAATCGTGCCGCCGCTTCGTGGCGCGGGACGAATCTCGCGCGCGCGACCGCACAAGGCGTTCGGGCAAACTCGCGCGCGCCCGGAGGCGCGCGCGCGCGCCCGACGAGCGTGGCGCGCGTCGTCAGGAACGACGCGGCCGCCATCGCTGCTCCTCGCGCGCGGGTCGTGGTTCTTCGTGCGCTGTGGCGCGCCTGGAAAGTGCGCTCCGCCCGTACCCACTTTATCGCGACAGTCTTGCTGATCACAGAGTGGATTCTCGAGCCCACAAAAGAGACAAAGCCTTACCATGATACATATCACTAACAACTATTGCCCCCATCGACGGCACGTTAGAAGGCACCACCCTCCTTTCGGTAAAAATCGCCTCTTCAAGCGTCGAAATCGACGTCGTATCGACTGAATTACAGTTCGGGACTCACCACGGGACAGTCTTGCCTTGCCCAGCCCTATAGTGTACAAACGACCGTCGTTCTCCTCGTCGTCGTCGCTCACGCCGACGCGCTCAAGAGAGAACGCGCGCGGAAAGGCTTTCCAAGACCGCGGCGTGGTTCTCGTCCGCCGCGGCCGCCGCCAAACGACGCGCGGCGCGGATGTCCCCCTCGGCGGCTGCGCGTCGAAACTCGCGACTCAGCCCGCGGCAGAAGGACGCGTCGAGCTCGTTTACAAACGCGCAACGCGACAACAAAAACGCGACGCCGGCGTCCGTCACGGCTGAGCCCGCGATCGCGAGCCGCTCCAGCGATGCGTGACACGCGGCGACGACGATTACCAACGCCTCGTCCCCGAACAAAGGCGCGTGCGCGCCCTGCGAGCCGAGTTCCAAAACGCGCAGGTCCGGAAACCGCGCGCGTTTTTCACCGCCGAGGCCGTTTCCTTCCAGAAAGAAGAGTCTTTGAAACGCCTCCCCCTCCTCGCCGCCGCGCGCGCCCGCCCAGCCGGTTTTCGAGCACCGCAACACGCGCAGAGGGGACTCGCCTTTTTCGCAGAACAGCGTCCCGGCAAGATCGTCCGCCGAGAACCGTCTTTGATCCGCGAAGCGCGCGACGACGGAGGAGAGATCGTCGGGGTTCAGTCGTTCGCGCGCGCCGGTGACGTCCAGCTCGCGCAGCTTCTTGGACGCGTGCGTCAGTCGAAACAGAAGGGGGATCCCGCCGAGGCCGGACTGACCGACGCCGTACCCCGCGGAGGTGGTGACGCGCGCGGCGCCGAGTTCGAGGACCTCGAGGTGCTCGAACCCGGGCAAACCCTCGCGCGGGGCGGTGACGTCCCCGTCGGCGGCGCCGTCGGCGGTGTCGCGCGAAGCGTTTGTCCACGGATCGTTCGCCGAGTCGACGCGCGGTTTGGGTTCCCAGCCTGCGGCGCCGCCGAACCCGTTCAGCCGCAGCTCGCGCATCGCGGGGCACTTCCGCATGAGGTCGACCCAGGGCAGCACGACGCTCCCTTTGCCCCCCCCCGAGTTCGAAAGGTCGAGCTTCGCGAGGAAAGGCGCACCGGAAGGCGGTAACGAGAGGGAGATGTTAGGTAAGACCCTCCCGGAGTCGCGAACCGCGATTGCCGTTAAACGTCGGCTCCCGAACGCGACGCGAAAAAGCGTCTCGCGTTTAAAGTTCGACGCGCACGTCAAACGATCGATCTCGATCGCTTCGAGAGTCTCTTGTTTTCGCTCGAGGAAAGGAACCAGCTCGTCGACGGTCATGCCCTTCGGATTCCATGTGTTTCCTCTCCCGGCGAGAAAACGACAAGACATGCTCGACTCGCCGGAGACGTCAGACACGAAGAGGCTCGTGAGCGCCGGCGCTCCGACGTTTCCGTTTCGCGCGGACAACGCGTATAGCGCCTTGTCCGTGAGGCGAGGGCAGTCCCGCAGGTCGAGGTGCTCGAGCTCACGCCAGTGCCCTTCGCGACAGTACCGGGCGATCACGAATTCCCAGGGGTTGAAGTCGCCGGAAAAGTCCGCGCGGCGCCAGAGATCGGATGGGTGATTAAGTACCGCGTCGCGCCACGCGCGGCACACGGACGCGATCGTGGGCACGACGGGCACGCTCGATTTGGCGAGATCGGCGGCGCGCTTCACGACGAGCCGCAGCGCGTCGGGCGGGAGGTCCGCCCACGCCGCGCGCGTCGAGTTGAAGTGCGCCTCGGCGTGAGCCTTCAAACGCTTGCGGCGGTCCGCGAGGCTCTCCTCGGGGTCTCGTTTCAGCGACGACGACATGGATGATGATGGATGATTCAGTTGCTCGGCCTCCACCACGGCGCGGTCTTCGTGGCGTTCGCGCTCGACCCGACGTTGGCGCTGGAGTAGTGCACGCTGTACGCGAAGTACGCGACCGCGGCGGCGCAGGCGGCCGCGACGGGGCCGCTGTTCACCGCGCCGTGGGGGGAACGGGGCGCGCGCATACGCGAACTGACGACGAGGGATTCGTCGTCGCGGTCGAGAAACTCTCACTCGGGAAAGGCGACCACTTCACGCCATCTCACGCCAAAATCAGAGAAGTCCGCCGAATGGTGTTCGTTGCTTGAAAAAGCTCCCGCGCTCCCGTGTGTACTTTTTGACGTACTGCCGCGAGGCATTGTCCGGCGCGCCCGCGCTCGCACGTCGCCGGAGACTCGTTCCGCGCGCCTCGAGGAGACGAGTGGGCTGAGAGGTCGCGTCGCCTCTCCTCACGGGCGACGGGAGGCATCGCGACGCGCGGCGAGGGGTCCCTCGTGTGACTCGGACATGGAAAATTTCGGAGCCGTAGACGAAGAACCGACGACGTCCTTCGAGATGGAGATCGAGAAGACCGTGACGGTGGAGTCCGTGGTGGAGACGGTGATGGATACCGTGGCGGATGCGGTCGTCGAAACGGTCGCGGACGTCGTGGACGAGGCCGCGACGGGAGCGCACAGCATCCAAGGCGATACCTGGCTGCTCAACCTCACCTCCCTCGCGGAAGGCTTGCAAGGCGTGAACCTCACGGACGGTGTCAACTTACAAGGCTGGGTGCTTAACATCACCGCGCTCGTGGAGGACGTGCCTTTGTCGGAGTACTTCCCCATTCTCTCCCTCAAGGAGTACGCGCAGTGGCTCATCACGCTCGTGGTTATCGCGTTTTCCACGCAGTGGATCATCATCAGAATCCAAAAGTGGATGTGCGTCCGCGGCGTCCGCGAGATCCGCCCGGCGTCGACGCGAGACGCGCCGCCCGCGTCGCCGCCAAACGCGAACGCGTCTCGAGAGATCGCGACGGGCGCGAATTCGCGTCGTACGCGAAGAAACCGCGCTGACCTTTGTTCCGACTCGTCGTGACCCAAAACACCACGCAGGCGCGCGCAACGCGGGTGGTACTACACCCTGCAGCAATCCAAGCACGCGCGTTTGATTCTGCCTCCGGAGTGTGTCACAGAGGCTCCCATGCGGAGCCCGTTCACGCGGCTCACGAAGAAAGTCGCGCGGAAGCTGAGCCGGAAAAAACGCAACGGCGAGTACACCGGGATCTCGTCCATCGACCCGACGCTTCTGCCGGAAGACGCCGTGCCGCTGTTGGTGTTCGTCAACTCGCGGAGCGGCGGGCAGCTCGGCGGGTACCTCACCGCGCAGTTGCGGCAGAACCTGAACCCGCTGCAGGTGGTGGACCTGCACAAGACGGATCCCAAAGTCGCGCTGCGCCAGTTTAGCGCCCTGCCGCGCGTGCGCATCTTGGTGTGCGGCGGCGACGGCACCGTGGCGTGGATCCTGCAGACCATGGAGAGCCTGACGGAGATCGACCCGAAACCGCCCGTGGGGATCCTGCCGCTGGGTACGGGGAACGACCTGGCGCGCGTGCTGGGGTGGGGAGGCGGGTTCAACAACGACCTCATCTCCGAGCTGCTGCTGCAGACGCTGGAGGCGCACCCCGCCGTGCTGGACCGGTGGGAGGTGTGCATCACGCCCAAGGACCCGCACGCGCCGCCGCCGAGCCCCAAGAAGGGCAAGCGTCGCCTGCCAGACTCGGAGTACAACAAGGTGACGGAGTTCGAGGACGCCAGCGGCAAGGAGACGGAGCGCGTCGGCCGGCGGACCTCGCGGCTGGGCCCGGGCGCGAACGCGAACGGCGGCGGCGGCGGCGGCGGCGGCGACGCGCGCTCGGGCGACGCGGGCTCGCGTCCGCCGGCGCGCGAGCCGGCGCGCGAGCCGGAGCGCGTGGCACCGAAACAGCTGGTTTTCCAGAACTACCTCGGCATAGGCGTGGACGCGCAGGCGGCGTTGCGTTTCCACCGGACGCGCAACATCTCGCCGCACCTCTTCTTCAGCGCGTTTACAAACAAGATCCTGTACGGCCTTTTCGGGTTCCGCGACGTCGTGGAGCACTCCTGCGCGGGTCTGCACAAGCACGTGCACGTGATCGCGGACGGCGTGCGGTGCGAGCTCCCACCCGAGACGGAGGGGCTCATACTGCTGAACATCAACTCGTTCGCGGGCGGCGTGCGCATGTGGGAGAGCAGCGAGGGGTACGGCGCGAGTTCGATGCAGGACGGCATGGTGGACGTGGTGGTGGTGTACGGGGCGCTGCACCTCGGGCAGCTCAACTGGGGGGTGGACAAGCCCGTGCGCATCTGCCAGGCGCGCAACGTGAAGGTGATCGTGGAGAAGGGCTTCCCCATGCACGTGGACGGCGAACCGTGGGAGCAGCCCGCGTGCACGATCGACATCAAGCTGCGGAACAAGGCGCTCATGCTGCGGCGCACGGCGGACGCGCGCGGCTTGTCCATCGTCAAGATGAACGACGCCCTGGAGTGGGCGCACGCCCAGGGCGTCATCACGCAGGAGCAGCGGGACGAGGTCATGGCGGAGGCGTACCGACGCGCGGAGAAGGACCGAATCAACTCCATGGCGCACCAGCGCACGTCCAGTCTGGGCAACCTGGTGGGCAGGCACAGGCGCGCGCGAAGCGGCGGCGGGTCCGACGGCTCGGGGGATTTCTATTGAGCGTCGAGAGTCGCGGGCGTACGGTATTCGTCGGAACGTTTGTTTGTAAAAGAATAGTAGAGAGCGAGCGTCTCTGGCGCGCCGTGTGCGGCCTGCACGGAGCGCGCGCCTCGACGGTTGGCGGTTTCACATCTCCGCGAGCTCCTTCGCGAACGTCGCGAGGTGCGGCTGGAACGCCGCGGCGACGACGGCGCTTATTTTCTTCTTGAGCGCCTCCTTGGCCGTCGCGTCGCCCTCCGAGCACGTCACCGCGAACTCGTACTCATCCTCGTCGTTGGTGGAGGCGAACTCCGTGAGCTTGATCTCGCCTTTGACTGCGCCGTCCGTGCCCTCCATCTCGCCCTCCCACTTACACGTCACCGAGAGGTCGAACACCGCAAACTTTTTGTCGCCCTTGCGAATCGTCACGCTCGCGTCGCCGTCGAACTTGGAGATCTCCTTCACCTGCGCCGTGCCCGCGTCCAGCTCGAACACCACCGTCTCGAGAAGCGCGGAGAGACGCTCTCGGCCCCATCCCATGCAGTTCTTCTCCTGCCAGTGCCACCCGTTGACGTTCGCGCCGTCCTGCCTCTCGCTCACGATCCAGCGCTCGTCTCCCTCGCCCCACTTCGCCATGGTGGAAAACAGTCGAGCACCGCACGTCCTCGCCGCGCGATCTGAAGCCACGGGTCTCGCGCTTCCGCGCGTCCGTGAGGAGTGAGACGGTCGCGGTGCTGGTGGTCCGCTCGGGGAGTCTTCCGCCGGCCAAGGGAGCGGGAAACGCGCGCGCGCGTGGTCGCCAGGCGTTGGTGCCTTCGCGTATGCGCCGGCTGACAGGCGGCGGCCTTTCCAAAGCCTTCGTTCGGTTCTTCCGCGACAGTCGCGAGTCGCGAGCGACCAAACTGATGACCGCCCGTTTCCGGCGAGCACCGGTTTTGGCTCCTTCGCGCGGTGTGATTGAAGACCGAGCGGGCCTTCGACACATCGACACGCGCGCGTTCGGCGACGCACCGCGGCGAGACCGCGTTCGCACACTCGCGCTTCCGCGTTTGCGCTCGTCCGCGATGGCCATGACCGACCACCTGCCCCTGGAGTCCGTGGTTGGATTCGCGGGGAAAGTCGGAGGCGGGCTGGTTTTGCATCCGAACGGCAAGACGATGGCGTACCCCCTCGGCGCCACGATCGTGGTTAAGGAGCTGGGAGACACGTATTCGCAGTCGTTCCTGCAGGGGCACAACGACGAGGTGTCCTGCCTGGCAATCTCGCGCGACGGCGCGTTCTTGGCGTCCGGGCAGATCACCAACATGGGATTCAGCGCGGACATAATCGTCTGGGATCTGCACGCGCGGACCATCGTGCACCGCATGAGCCTGCACAAGGTGAAGGTGGCGGAGCTGTCGTTCTCGCACGACGGCCGGTACCTCGCGTCGCTCGGCGGGCAGGACGACAACTCTCTCGTGATTTGGGACGTCGAGACGGGCAACGCCATCTGCGGCACGCCCACCCCCGGGTTGACCCGCTGCGTGCGCTTCCTCAACACGTCCAGCAAACAGCTCGTGACGGGGGGCGGGAACACGTTGGTCGTGTGGGACTTCGACCTGGCGAACCGCAAGTTGCGGCCGAGCCCGTGCCGCCTCGGGAACATCCGGCGCGACACCAACTACATCACGATCGACGAACAGGTACGTCTCACGCGCGCGCTCGCTCCCCTCGCGCCGGCGCGGCGCCGGTCGAGCCGGTGGGAAATCCCGATTGGGCGTCCGAATGCCTGTTTTGGCAACGCGTCGCGGCTCCAACGCGCGGCGTTTTTTTTGCACCCGTCACCTTTTTAGCGCCGCGTCCGTCGGGAAACCGCGGCCGAGAGTCTGACCCGTACGCGCCCTCGAACCATTCGAAAATCGCGCGAACGCAGGACGAGTACATGTACGTCGGCACCACCTCCGGCGACGTGCTGCAGGTGAGCCTGAGCGCGCAGCTCTTCAAGCACGCCGGCCCGCACAAGTCGCGCGTGCCGAAGGGCGTCATCGCCGTCGCGTCGGTGCCCTCGGGCGAGGTGGTCGTGGGCGGCGGCGACGGCTCCGTCTCCGTGCTCGAGCGCGGCACGATGCGCATGCTAGCGACGACCAAACTAGAGAGCGGCGTGACCTCGTGCGTGATGGCGCCCGGGATGCACGAGGACGGCGGCTTCGGTTTGTACGCGGGCACTGAGACGTGCAACATCTACTACCTGAAGTACTCCCCCGCGCGGGGCGTGCTTTCCGAGCTGATTCAGACGTGTCACTCCGAGCGCATCAACGACGTGGCGTTCCCCGTGGGGTACTCCGAGGTGTTCGCCACCTGCGGGCGCGAGGATGTCAGGATATGGCACATCAACGAGGCGCGCGAGCTGCTGCGCATCAAGGTGCCCAACGTCGAGTGTCTGTCGGTGGCGTTCATGCCGGACGGCGGGTCCGTCGTCACCGGCTGGAACGACGGGAAAATCCGAGCCTTCGCGCCTCAGTCGGGGAGGCTGCTGTACACCATCAACGACGCGCACCCACACGGCGTGACGTGCCTCGTCGGGTCGGGCGATTGCGGCAGGATCGTGTCTGGAGGGAAGGAAGGGAACGTCCGCGTGTGGCGCGTTGGCCCGGAGTCGCAGACCATGGTGGCTTCCATGAAGGAACACAAGGGTCCGGTGAACTCGATCGCGCTGCGGGCGAACGACTCGGAGTGCGTCAGCGCCTCCTCCGACGGGAGCGCCATCATCTGGGACCTGACGCGCTTCGTGCGCTCGGGGGCGCTCACGGCCAACACCTTCTTCAAGGCGTGCGCGTACCACCCCGACGAGTCGCAGGTGGTGACTGGCGGGACGGACCGGAAGGTGACGTGGTGGGACTCGTTCGACGGGCAGGCCATCCGCGTGCTGGACGGGTCGGAGTCCGCGGAGATCAACTCGCTGGACATATCCACCGACGGCGAGATGATCGTCACCGGGGGCGGGGACAAGGAGGTCAAGGTGTGGGGGTACGACGAGGGGCAGTGCTTCCGCGTCGGGAAGGGGCACAGCGGCGCCGTGACCAAGGTGAAGTTCACGCCGGATGGCGAGAAGATCGTCAGCGTCGGCGCCGAGGGCGCCATCTTCATCTGGCAAAACGTCCAGATCCCGTGATACGCGGAATGTGAGACGAGAAGAACGCGTGTCGCGTGTCGCGCGTCGCGGAGGGAAACGCGCGCGCGGGGAAGACACTTCTTCAGAGCGCGGAAGATCTCGCGGTTTCCGGTCGTCTTCTTTTTCATCCGGGAGTATTTACAGGAAACGTCTCGCGCCGACGTCACTCGCCCGCGTCCACCCGACTTTACACTCTCGTCCTCTCTCCGTCGCTGCGCGCGCCGTGGAAAGCGCGGCGCGCGCTACGTCCGACCCCGCACGCTCAGCGGCCCATGCGCCTCTTGAGGAAGTTGGGAATGCCACCGCCGCCGCCGCCCCGGGGCGGGGGCGGGGGCGCGCCCCCCTGGTCCTGCGCGCCCCAGCCCATCACGTCGCCCTGCGGCGGCGGCGCCTGCTGCTGCTGCTGCCCGCGCTGCATGCCCGGCTGCATGCCCGCCTGCGGGTTCGCGGAGGGCTGGAATCCGGTGGCGATGAGCGTGATCGCGACCTCGCCCTCCGCGAGCTGGATCGAGGGGTTCACCACGGCGCCGAAGATGATCAGCGCGCTCGGGTCGACGAGCTCGTAGATCACCTCGGCGGCTTCGTTCACCTCGTGCAGCGTCAGGTCCTTGCTGCCCGTGATGTTCCACACGATGCCGGTGGCGCGGTCGATGCCGAGGTCGAGCAGCGGCGAGGAGATGGCGGCGGCAGCCGCCTCGCGTGCACGGTTCTTGCCCGTGGCGCGACCGATGCCCATCAGCGACGAGCCCGCGTCCGCCATCACGGCGCGCACGTCGGCGAAGTCCACGTTGATCAGCCCGGGGAGCGTGATGATATCGCAGATGCCGCGCACGCCCTGGCGCAGGATGTCGTCCGCCAGGAGGAACGCGTCCTGCACCGGCAGCGCAGTGTCCACCGCGGAGAGCAGGCGGTCGTTGGGGATGACGATCAGCGTGTCGACGTTGCGCCGCAGCCGCTCCACCGCGTCCATGGCCTGGTTGTACCTCTGGCGGCCCTCAAACTTGAACGGCATCGTCACAATGCCGACGGTGAGGATGCCGGCGGCTTTCGCGACGCCCGCCACAACCGGCGCCGCACCGGAGCCGGTGCCGCCGCCCATGCCCGCGGTGACGAACACCATGTCCGAGCCGGCGAGGGCCTGCTCGATGGACTGCCGGCTCTCCTCCGCGGCCTTCTGGCCGATCTCGGGGTTGCCGCCGGCGCCGAGGCCGCGCGTCAGCTCCTTACCCACCTGGATGTGACAACTGTCCGGGACCGACGCGGTGGCCATGGCTTGGGAATCGGTGTTGACGATCCAGAACTCGACGCCGTTGATGTCGCTGCCGACCATGCGGTTCACGGCGTTGGAGCCACCGCCGCCGACGCCGACGACCTGAGGAGGTGAAAGCGCGGGGCGCGCGGAGTCGTCAGCGGACGCGCGTGGGGAGGGACGATCGACCGCTCGACCGGGATCGAATGTCGGGAGAATGAATTTCGCGTAACGAAAGATGTCGGGAAGATCTGGGGCGTGATCGCTCTCGACGTGGGCACGCACCTTGATGGACGCGGCGTTGAACACCTGGGGAGGAGGCGTAACGGGCGCGGGGGCGAAGTCACCCTCGCCGCCGGCCATGGTGGCGGAGGTGGTGACCGCCACGCGGCGCGTGGCCTTCACGCCAGCCTTGGGGAGCGCCGCCCGGGACTTGGATCCGAAACGGCGAACCGCAGACGCGGCCGCCTTGCAGGAGACCGCCGCGGAGGACGCCATGGCAGCCATGCTCTGTTCGCGAGGAAGGTTCGAAGAGCGGCCGCGCGTAGGTACGGTCGCGCACAGAACTCTGGCACGGGGCCGCGCACGACGATCGGGGAAGAAGATGGCCCATCTTGTTTTTGCGATGTCGAGTTGGAACCCGGGGGGAACTTACGATCTACCGCTGTTGTCAGTTTTGTCAGACTCATGGACCATACAAAAAAACCTCACGCGGCGAAATTCTTTCATTTGTCGTGTGGCATTTTTTTTTTTCGCCCGGTTATTTTTGGGCTCGCCGAGTTCTGGACGAAGCAAGCAGCAGCTGGAGGACCAACACGCCAGTCGCCAACAGACGGACACGGTGCCAAATAAATGTGTTCGTTGGTGTTTGGCCGTCATCCGCGTGGGCGTGGCTTCGAGAGGCGCATTGGAAGGAGCGCGCGCGCATCGACGCGGCGCCCGGTCCCGAACGCAAGGCGTTCGACACCGAGGAGTGGTTGCGTGAGCGGACCGAACTCCTCCGACGCGGTACCGCGCGCTCGCAAGCCGTCGCCTCGCCGTCGAGTGCGTGTTTGATTTGGTTTCAAGTCGAATCGGACGAGTCGCGCGGGCGTTTAACCTCGTCCATCGCGCGCCACCGCCGTCCTCTCAAGGTCGAGCACCATGGCGTCCTCGGGGTTCAAAGATCTGAGCCTGGAGCAGGTAGGCGCACGACCCCTTTCCCGCGGACGCGCACCCCACGCGCGCTCCCGACGCGCGCCGCCCGCGGGTGGCGCGAAATTTAACTTCAATTCGCCTCAATTGCGTCGTTCGACCGCCTGACCGGCGACTTGCCCTCCCACCGCAGATGGAGGCTGACATCAAGCTGTGCGAGGAGCTCCTGGCGATGGACAGCTTCCCGGGTGATAAGCCCGGGCCGAAGAAGTCCTCCGGCGCCGCCGCGGCGGAGGCTTCCGCCTCCGCGGATGGCCGGCTCACGGACGAGCGCAGGGGCGAGATCATGACCCGACTGAACAAACATCGATCGTCCGCGTCGTCCGCGAGCGCGGGCGCGGACGCGCCGAAAGACCCGGTGGTGATGACCGCCGCGGAGCGCCGCGAGCGCGTGCAGCAGCTTCTCCTCGAGCGTCAGCAGCGTCTCGCGGGCGGGTCGACGTCGCGGCGGTCGCCCAACGCGACAGACGTCGCGGGGTCGAGACGGTTGGAGTCCCCGTCGTCGTCCCGCGGCGCGGCGGGCGGGTTCGTGACGCCGGCGCGCGCCGCCGCCGCCGCCGGGCGCCGCGCCGTGCGCCCCGCGTCCGCGCCTCGCGAGCGCCCGAAGCACCCGCCCGGCGTGGCGGCGCCGTTCAACCTGAGCGCCATGAAGGCGGGCAGGCACTCCAAGGAGGCCATCGCGGCGCGCGCGCGGCTGGCGGAGGAGAAGGAGCTCACGTTCAAGCCCAAGACCATCGCGCGGCCGCGCCCGGGATCCTCGGGGGCGGCGGACGCCGTGACGAGCGAGGAGCGCATCTCGCGGCTATCCACGCCGCGCACGAAGCTGTGGCAGAAGTGCGAGCGGATCAGGAGCGAGCGCGCGGGCGAGGAGACCAAGGAGTGCACGTTCGCGCCGAGGGTGGGGAGAGGGCCGCGCATGGCGCGCGCGGTTTCGGCGCGGCCGGCGGCGAGCTCCCGGTCGAGCGACGCGGCGTTCCCCGACCGCCTGTACGCGGACGGCGAGACGCGGTATCGGCGCCGCGAGGACGCACGGCGCCAGATCGCGGAGGCGGAGATCGCGAGCTTCCCGTTCCAGCCGGCCATCAACGACAACTCGCGCGCCGCCGTCGAGGCGGAGGGCTACCGTCCCATCCACGAGCGCGTCGGCGAGCTGTTGCGGAAAAAGCAGGAGGCGCTGGCGGCGGCGCGCGTGCAGGTGGAGCTGACGAACCCCGACCTGACGTTCGCGCCCAAGGTGAACGACGCGAGCCGCGCGATCGCGCGCGGGCTGGAGGAGGAGGCGGGCGACGGGCGGTCGGCTGTCGAGCGGCTCGCGGCCGGCGATCGGCCGGGCAGCGCGGCGTCGCGGCGCGCCGGCGCGACGGCGCGCGGGCGTCCGAGCAGCGCGCGCCGCAAGAGCTACGACGCGGCGGCTCGGGACGAGCACACGTTCGCGCCCCAGCTGAACGAGAACACCAAGCGTCTGTGCGACATGATGGCCGAGGAGGGCGTGCGCGGCGGCGCCGGCTCGTTCCTGGAGCGGCAGGCGGATCACGCGGCGAAGGCTGACCTGGCGAAGCGCGCGGTTCGCGAGCGCCTGGAGAAGGAGTGCACGTTCCACCCCAACGTCGGCAACGCCGACGAGGTGTTGCTCAAGTCCAAGCACGTGGTTCGTTTAGGGGAGACGCCTCGCGAGCGCATCGCGCGCCTCGCGTTCCTGGAGAAGCAGACGCGCGAGCAGAGAAGGCTCAAGGCGGAGGAGGCGTTCCACAAGCAGTTTTCGTTCCGGCCGAAGCTCTCCGGCGCGGCGCGCACCAAGGCGCCCACGCCGCTGCACGAGCTGGTGTCGAACCCGCGCGGCGCGGAGATCCGCGCGGCGGCGGAGGCGGCGGCGGCGGAGGCGTTCGCGGCGCAGCACACGTTCGAGCCGAACGTGGGCGCGAAGCACGCGGACGCCGCGCCGCGTCCGTTCCAGGTGAACTACTCCGCGTCCGACGGCATCACCAGCCGCATCCGCGAGTACCGCCGGGAGAAGGAGGTTGTGCTGCAGGAGGCGCGGAACGAGAAGGAGTTCCGCGAGCTCGAGGCGTGCACGTTCCAGCCCAACTCGGGGGCGTTCGTGCGATCGAAACCGAAACCGGTCTCCGCGCTCGGCGCGTCCGTCGCGGAGGTGGTGCCCGGGCTGGGGAGGCACCTCGAGCTCCGCAAGCGCGCGAAGCAGATGGAGGAGGAGGCGGCGGCGCGCCGCTCGAAGGCGTTTCTGGAGGGCGCCGCCGCGCGGGACATCAGGCACAGGCAAACCGTCCCGCGCTCGCCCAAGATCAGCGCGCTGGGCTCGGCGGGCGCCAAGGCGGAGCAGAGGCGCAAAAAGCTCATCGCGGAGAAGGAAGCCAGGGAGAAGGAGGCGTGCACGTTCCGCCCGAAAACCAACGAGCGACCGAGGAAGGAGCTCATCGAGAAGCTCCTCGCCGAAGACGACTACTAGTAGAGCTATTTATGACAGACTACGCGACGGCGGAGGCTTTTCGACGAAACGGCGCGCGGTTCGGAACGAGGTTCATCGCGTCGCGCGCGAGAGCGTCTTTCCCTATAGCTAGCTAGTCTACGATACGTACTACCGATGCGCCCCCGCCGAGTTCGACATCCAGCCCCGCACCTACTCCGTGATGGTGTACCCCATGTACCGCGAGTTGTCAAGTTGCGACTCGAGGTCCTCCTCCTGCTCCGCGTCGAAACTCCGGATCCAAATCTGCACGGGTTCCAGCAACTTCACCGAGTCGGGCGCCTCCGTGTTCTGCACGCGCAAAAATCGAACCTGCGCCTGCGCGCGCTTGAGCGTCTCCCACGGCTGCGCGCGCGTTCCGGGGTTGGCGTCGTTCCCGTTGTACGGGTTGACGAAGAACTGGTGCGCCACGTACTGGCCCGCGGATCCCGTGCGCAGCTGCTCGACGCGCAGGTCAAACTTGAACCGCACGCACTCCACCGGACACGGCGGGCGGCAGTCCTCCACGCACTCGACCGCGCACGGCGGAGGCAGGCCCTCGGGGATGGCGCCCACCCAGCTCCCCTCGCGGTACAGAGGCTGGAACCCCTCCGCGACGCTCGGGGTGTAGTACTGCGTGTCGTACTCCACCGCGGAGGGGTCGCAGAACCAGCCGTACGGACCCACCGAACACACGCGCCCATCCGTGGTGGTGCTGCTCACCACCGCCAGCGGGTTATCGTCGCTCGCCTCCACGGCGGACGCCGCGCGGGGCGCGCCGCACGCCGCGACGCACGCGAGCAGGAGCGCCGCGCGCGCGGGGAGCGACATGGCGCGCCGCGAGCTTTGATGAAGGGGCGCGTGTCTGGGCACCCCACTCTTTTTCGAGCCGACGCCAACAACGGCCGCTCTTGAGAGTGAGGACTACTGACTTGACTGGCGACGCGAGAAAACACGGTTTTCAAGAATTTAGAGACTGACAAATCTATGGCTACTTTTTTTCTCGGCTTTAAGCCTGACGTCCACGAGATAGATGCGAACTAAAAGAAAAAATCAGAGGGTCGCCCAAGCCAAAATCCGGACGAAATTTGGGTCGTTCCGCGGGACGCGCCGCGCCGAGCTCGCCCAAATCGTCACCGCCCCGGCCGAAATGCCCATACGGCGAATATATTTTTGGTCTTCCCGCAATCGTGAAAAAGCAAAAACATAACCATGTTCCCTCGAATTCCCCGCCAATGAGCGCGCCGAACGCGAATTGTTCCACGAATTGTTCCACGAATTGTTCCACGAATTGTTCCACGAATTGTTCCACGAATTGTTCCACGAATTGTTCCACGAATTGTTCCACGAAGCAAGCACCAA
>Ga0181559_10000945_pt1 | contig 27925 bp, 29 predicted proteins | sample 011ome_21_FD_133752 | JGI IMG/M metagenome (GOLD analysis project Ga0181559, IMG submission 133752) | Coastal salt marsh microbial communities from the Groves Creek Marsh, Skidaway Island, Georgia - 011508AT metaG (megahit assembly) | ecosystem: Environmental > Aquatic > Marine > Intertidal...
CGGGGGATGGAGGATGGTCAAATTTTCCAACTGGGTACTGTATACAGTGAAGCTATGGATGCATCTGTGCTGGACCAGGACGGTAAAAACCTGACCCCAATGATGGGGTGTTACGGCATGGGCGTGACGCGCTTGGTGGCGGCGGTCGTTGAGCAAAATCACGACGCCAACGGCATCACATGGCCACTGCCGTTAGCACCTTTTGCGCTGCATATTATTGCGCTTAACTTTGGAAAGTCGGAGGCCGTTCGAAACGCAGCCCAAACCTTATATGACCAAGCCATTTCCAGGGGGATCGAGGTGTTACTCGATGATCGCGACGAAAGGCCCGGCGTCAAGTTCGCTGAGGCGGACTTAATTGGAATTCCCCATCGCATTGTTGTGGGCGACCGTGGACTAAAGAGCAACATTGTCGAATATAAACAACGCCGGGATAGCGAAGCCACCGAGGTTGAAGTCGAACATGTCCTGGACATGATTGCCGGCTAAACAATGAGCATTGCACGTGCGCTCCGCCGCGTCTACGCCAAACCGCTCGCATTCTTTGTTTGGCTTGCACTCAACACCCACCCAACGGTGGCAGCACCGGCTCCGGTCGATGCCGCCTTGCGCGAACGTTTGGCGACAACCTTGGCAGACAACCACAGTGATCTTGATCGTTTTGACGCGGAGGTTTGGCTAGAGGTCTCCAGCCAGCGCTTACAACAATTTCTATCACGCGAAGAGAAACGGCTTGAACTGCTTCAAATCGTGCACCGAGAATCGACTAATCAAGGTTTGGACCCGGATCTAGTCCTCGCGGTCATACAGGTTGAAAGCGCATTCAATCAGTTCGCGATTTCTCGGGTCGGCGCCCAGGGCTTGATGCAGGTGATGCCGTTTTGGCGACTGGAAATTGGCCGTCCGCAGGACAATTTAACTGAGGTTGAGACCAACATACGCTACGGCACAACGATCCTTGCACACTACATCGGCGTTGCGAAACAAGACCTGGTGGATGCCCTGGCTCGTTATAACGGCAGCCGAGGCCTGACCAAATACCCGGAAAAAGTGCTCGCAGCCTGGCGTGATGATTGGCACAACAAACCGCCCGAGGAGCTACCCGGCCTGCAGACCAGCTGCGCCAACTACCGCCTAAAAGTCTGCCAGCCGCGGTAAGCGACGACACAATCTACGCTAAAGCATCCAAGCATGCGCACGCTTTCGAATTCATTTAGAGCCTGGCTAAAGCCTGTGACGCCACAATGGGTTAGCCGGCAATATCCTGACGCCTCAGATCTTCCCGCCAATCATCGGCTAATCGGGCTTCGGGATTGATAACCATCCCATCACTGAGTACATCTAAAGGATCCCGCCCGTCCACGCCAATCCCGAAGGGGTGATACCCGATCAGGCGCTGTAATTTTTTGGGCATTTGCTGCACCGCATCGGGGGGAATGGAGAGTAACTGAATTTCCTGGGGACGCAGGTAACTCACCTGATGACTCAGAAAAAACCCCATACGCTCTTGCTCTGACGTACTGTTAGCACCCCCCGCATGCCACAGCGCACCTTCCCAAAAAACCACACTACCCGAAGACATTTCTATCTGCGTTGTCGGTTCGTGCTGATCGACCGCGCGCGTCCAGAGGTGGCTGAACGGTACAACATGGGTCGCACCGTTTGCGGTACTGAAGTCATCCATGGCAATCAAAGCATTACACAAAAAAGGCGGATGTGGTCGTGGAATTGGCCATAAGCCATCGTCCTGATGGAGCAATTGGCGGGTTTCGCCGGGCAAGGTGTTGAATAAGGTCGTCACATTGACCTGATTGTAAGGGCCAATCACGCCATCCACGATTGCCCGCAACCGCGGATCAAGAAATATGTGATCCGCCGCTCGCGTCTTCGCCAATAAATTATGCGCACGCCAGGTGCGTCCGCTGTCCGTGCCAATCGCGCGCATCTGAGTGATGGGCACTTCCTGGTTGAATACTCGCCTAAGCTCGGCAATCTCCTCCGCGGGCAGAAATTGCTCCACGACGGCATAACCTTGTGTTTGAATTTCGCGTACGACCTGACCAATGTCCAATCCCCCAATGATGACATTGTTCTGATCGACCGGAGCGTAGGGATCTTGCACTGGCAGCCTCCTCAATTCATTCCTGATGTTCTTTTGACTGATACTGGTAACTGCGTTGTGTACGTCCGCCTGCGACCAGATGATGCTCGCCCGTAATCCATGCTCCCGCCTCGGAAGCGAGTAACAATACCATCGCGGCGATGTCATCCGGGGTACCAGTACGCCCCAGCGGGATTGTCCTAGCCAGCGCTTGCAACTGGTCTTCTATGCCCAATACATCACGATAGGCTTCAGTGATCACCGGGCCGGGCGAAACGGCGTTGACTCGAATGCCGCGTTCGGCCAACTCTAGCGCGAGAGTTTGCGTTAAGTTAATCAAGCCGGCTTTGGCGGCAGCGTAGGGGCCAGTCATCGGCGAGCCACGCGTCCCGGCACCCGAGGTGATGTTGATGATCACGCCACCGTTGGCCATGCAACTGGCTGCAGCTTTACACCCTTGAAATGCAGACGTTAGATTGAGTTCGAGTTGGGAGCGAAACGTGTCATCCGGCGTATCGACCAAAGAGTGGACGTCTTTCTCATCTGATCCGCCGACGTTGTTTACCCAAATATCCAGGCGGCCATAAGCCTCCATCGTGCGTTCAGCCACGGTCGTAGAGTAATCGCGGATATCTCCTTGGACCACAAGCGCCCGGCATCCGCGAGAGGTGACGCCCTGCGCCGTCTCGGCAAGATCCTCAGGCCTCCGTGCATTGAGCACTACGTCGGCACCCGCGTCGGCCAGAGCCCAAGCAATGCCGCGGCCGATACCCTGCCCGGACCCGGTCACCACGGCGACTTGTCCGCGTAAGTCAAATCGTTCCAAAATACTCAAATTGCGCCCTCCACGTTAACTCACCAAGCGCGACTCCAAACTGCGCCGGGCGTTGTCGCCCCCCTCCAAAGCACCTGTCTGATTGTCTCAACGCGCCTCTAATACGCTCAGAGTATCACCCTTTAGCCAATTAAGAGGTCTACCTTTGCGGTGGCGAGTTACGAAACTTCGAGCACAACCCGCAACGCGTTTGGACCACCCAACTGCCCGGGTGCAGGCCGCTCCCCCTGCGCCAGGCGAATACCTGCAAGGTGACGAACCATCGAGCGAATCGCAATCTCGCCTTCTAAACGAGCCAGGTGTGCACCGAGGCAGTTGTGGATACCAAAGCCAAACGCAACGTGTGGATTTGGAAGCCGATCAATCACAAATTCATCCGCACGCGCAAAAACGCGCTCATCCCGATTTGCCGATGCGATCAGAGGAATCACCAACGCGCCTTTGGGTAGACTTACCCCGGACAATTCAGTGTCAGTCGTCACGCGGCGCACTGTCGCCGAGAACGGTGAATAAAATCTCAGAGACTCTTCGACAAAGGTAGGGATCAGTTGCGGGTCGCTTTGCAGCGCCGCGAACGTCCACGGAAATTCATCAAAGATGCGCACCGCTGCGGTTATGAGACCTGTTGTAGTCTCATTGCCGGCAATGAGCAGTAATCGACAGAAGCTCAATAATTCGTCATCTGATAACTTCCCTTGGGGCGTTTCAGTCGCCACCAGCCGACCCAGCACGTGATCTTTCGGATGGGCGCGTAATGTCTCTATGCGCTCCAGAAAATAGGCATCCAGGTCCTGCCCCGCACGCTGTACTTCAGCGCTGGGTTCAGCAAACAGAATGTCTGCGATATTCGAAAAAATCGCGTCTGACCAAGTTTTGAACTGCACTAAGTCACCTTCTTCTACCCCCAGCATGGTCGCAATAACCACCACCGGCAATGGCGCTGCCAATGCCTCCACAAGTTCCACTTCCGGATGCTTAAGCATGGCCTGTACCAACTCCTCACAGCGCTCATCTATGACACGACGCTGCGCTTCGATGTATCCGGGCTTAAACGCATAACTGACCAGCTTGCGCAGACGATTGTGGACTGGCGGATCACTAAACAACATCGACGGTGCTGCCCGTTCATCAGGCGGGCGCAGCGATACATCCGATGAAAAAGTCGCATGATCTTTGAGCACCGCGACGACATCTGCATGGCGAGCGACTTGAAAAGGCCCATTGTTCTCGAGTTGCGATACAGGCTGTTGTGCGCGCAGCTGTCTGTACTGTTCGTAAGGGTTCGGGCTTACAGGGGCTTGTTCGTCAGACATCTCAATTGTCGCCTTTTGGGTCACGTTGCGAATGACCCGTTAGGGTGTTTCGCGAGTCAGGGTCAATCACCTGGCGTCTCATATTGTTCTGCCAACATTTCTCGAAGTTTACGCACGATCACGGCCGTGACCCCACACAGCGCCAGCGAAAAACCGATCTCAAAGCCACCCAGCAAGGTCAACTTCGGATCAAAAATGACATACACACCATGCACAAAATACAACAGCGAAGCCATGCACATCATAAAAACAGCTCGTAGACGAAACGCTAACAGACCCGGCAAGGGTGCCATCAACGGCAGTAACTGCACACAAAACCAGATGACGTTAGACGAAACGCTCGCCAGCGGCTCAATGAAGAACTGCCTTAATCCCGTGAGCGCAAACACAGATCCAATCAACAGCAGAGCCACAAAAAGCCAGCCCCGCAAAGACGGTTTAATCGCAGACTGCGCCATAGGTTCAGGATCCGTCGCAGTCATGATAACTTCAACGCAATGCCCGCCAATCTCTCGCCCAGGGCTTCCGCGACCTGCGCCTCATGCACTGACAACTTCACTCCCTCAGCGGCAAAGTGACTTGGACCATACGGCGTGCCCCCGCTGCGAGTATCGTTTAACGCAGGCACCGCATAGGGCACGCCCGCGACAACCATACCGTGATGTAACAAAGGTACCATCATACTCAACAGCGTACTCTCTTGGCCGCCATGCAGTGAGGCGGAGGATGTAAACACGCCAGCCGGTTTGCCTACCAGCGCCTGCGCCATCCACAAATCAGCGGTATCGTCCATAAAATATTTCAGCGGTGCCGCCATATTCCCAAACCGAGTGGCGCTACCCAGTGCGAGGCCAGCGCAATTCGCGAGCTCTTCTTTTGTGCAATAAACTGCACCCGAATCGGGCACGGCGGGCGCCACCCGTTCGGTGGCTGCACTGACCGCAGGCACCGTCCGAATTCGGGATTCTATACCCGACACACGGTCAACGCCTCTGGCGATACGCTGCGCTAAATTCTGCGTCCCACCCGTGCGACCGTAAAACAAAATTAAAATGTAGGGATCGGCCATCGTTAAGCCTTAAACATTACAGAAGTTCTAACACGTTTTCCGGCGGACGCCCCACGACGGCGCGGTCACCGCTGTTGTCATGACGCACCACTATCGGACGTTGGATCAAGATCGGATGTGCAACCATTTCCGCTACCAACTGCTGCCGAGAGATCGATTCGTCGTGTAAGTTGGCCGCCTCATACTCAGGTTCGTTGGTCCTCATCAAATCACGAGGCTCCAAACCTAACAACGTCAGGATATGATTCAACGTTTCCACCTTGGGTGGTGCATCGAGATATTCAATGATGTCGAGCTCGATCTGCTGATTTTGCAAAAGGGCTAAAGTTGCACGAGATTTTGAACAACGCGGGTTATGGTACAGGGTAAAAGAGACGCTCATATTCTTCAGGCTCGATTGAAGGTCAGGACTGGCTTTGCTGAAAGTTACACGTCACAGTATAAAGCCCTGTGCTGAGGATACTATGATCAACAATCCAAATGTAAACTCTCGCCCGACCAGCCCGGGGCCAACGTTTGCCAACAAGATGTTGCAGAGATGGCGTGTATGCCTGTGGCAAGCACAACACATGGTGCGCCAGTTTCTCGAACATGATTGCCTTTCGGCCGCTGCAGCTCTGACCTACACCACGTTGTTCGCGGTGGTTCCACTGTTGGCAGTGACCTATACCTTCTTTTCCATATTGCCGGAATATGCCGATGTCGGCGATCAGCTGCAAAAATTCATCTTTCAAAATTTTGTACCCGGCAGCTCAGACTTACTCCAGGAAAAGCTGAGCGAATTCACCGATCGAGCCCGCAACTTGACGGCGGCCGGGTTTTTATTCCTGTTCGTTACCGCGTTCTTGATGCTGGTCACGATCGAAAAGCGGTTCAACACGATTTGGCACGTGCCCGAACCACGGCGCGGTTTACAACGTTTTCTCCTCTACTGGGGTGTTTTATCATTGGGACCCGCGAGCGTTGTGGTTGGCATGCTTTCAAGCCTTTATCTGCTGAGTCTACCGCTCGTGTCTGACTTAGACACGCTGGGTATTGCTGAAGTCATCCTCAGTTACCTGCCGGTACTTTTAAGCATCGCCGGCTTCACGATTCTTTATTACGCTGTGCCGAATTGTCATGTTCCTCTTCACCATGCATTGCTTGGGGGATTTGTCACCATGCTCATCTTCCAAACCGCATTGTGGCTATTCGCGCAAAGCTCAGCGTTCTTTTCTTACGATACTGTTTACGGCACTTTTGCAGCCGTCCCAGTGTTTCTGTTATGGCTATTCCTGGTATGGGTCATTATTCTGAGCGGGGCCATTTTCGTGCGCTCACTCTCACTCAGCCCCGACAATGAGCGATCGAAGGAACCTTTGATTATCAAAGCTGTGCGTATTCTGCGCCTCTTACAAACTGCACACCTATCCGGACAATCGGTGACTGATCAAGAACTCTGCCTCACCGTACCCCTAAATCAACAGGAGTATGATCAGATTCTGCAGGTTCTTCAGACGCTCAAACTGATCGGGCAAACCGAGAATGATCACTGGATTCTTGGACGCAGCTTGAAATCCGTCAACTTGTGGGAGCTGTACCAACAAATCCCCGGGGGTCTGGAACTTCAACGACTGGAAGCCATCCAAGATTTGCCGAACGCGATTACGCCGCTCATCGCCATGACAAAATTCGGCGCTACAGAAATGTCCCTCAGTTTAGACCAGGTTTGCAATTGATGAATAACATGACCCAACCCCGCCTTTATTTAGCCGCTCTGCTAACGCTCATTTTGTCTGCGTGCTCCGGTTCAGAGCAAATTAAAATGGCAGACGGCAGCCAGACACAGTTGTCGCACTGGGATGATCGCTGGCTGGTGATCAACTACTGGGCCGAGTGGTGCGGACCCTGCAGACACGAGATACCTGAACTCAATAAGGTACATCAGCAACGCGTCAGCAGTGGCATAGTCATGCTGGGCGTCAACTACGACGGAATACAACCCCCAAAATTAAACGATGTTATCTCACGCATGGAGATTGAATTCCCCGTGTTGTTGAGTGACCCCCAAGTTCGATTCGGATACGACCGAGCAGAACAGTTGCCGATGACCATCGTGCTGTCACCGGAGCGCGAGGTGCACGAGGTATTGTTAGGCCCACAAACGGCTCAGACCATCATGGCTGCTCTGCCTTAACGCAGCCTGAGCAGCCTCGGGAGGTGGACTGCGGCCTGGGAGTAATGACCTCAGATTTAACACGGACGAGAAACTTCACTGCTGCTGGATCAGTGGATTATCGGCGGCCCCTCTTCCCGTTCTGCGGTCACCTCTTCTTCATCCATAGATTGCACCGCATATCGCCGGGTCATGATTTCTCCAGCGACCAAATCAGGCAATTCACGCAGAAATGTCTCCATGTGACCCGTTTGAAAATGGTCCATAAGAGCCTGCATGTCGGCCCATTCCTGAAACAACATGAGTGTATTAGGGTCAGATAGCCCGATATAAAAGTCGTATGAAACACACCCCTCTTCCGCGCGAGTGGCATCCGCCATGCGACGAGCGAGGTCTAGGGCCTGGTCTCTAGCATCCGGGCGCAAAGGGATCGTGCCATGCACAATAATCATGATGCGCTCACACCTTGCGCATCAAAGAGGGTACGAAGTTCATCAATGACGGCCACATCCTCAATGGTGGACGGTACGCTGTAGGTCTCTCCGTCAGCCATCTTGCGCATAACCTGGCGCAAGATCTTACCCGAGCGGGTTTTTGGCAGTCGGGCGACAATCACTGCGCGCTTAAAGTTCGCAATCGCACCAACATTATCCCGCACCATTTGAATAAGGTCAGACTGAAGTGCCGCAGCGGTAACATTTGTACCATCCTTGAGCACCACCAAGCCGATGGGCACCTGCCCTTTGTCGGGATCATGGACACCAATCACCGCACACTCCGCTACCGCGGCATGTTCAGCGACAATTTCTTCAATCTGGCCTGTAGACAAACGGTGTCCGGCCACGTTGATGACGTCATCCATACGGCCCATGACGTAAAGGTAACCCTCTTCGTCTCGGTAACCACCATCACCGGTGAGATAAAATCCCGGAAAAGCAGACCAATAACTGTCCACATAGCGATCATGGTCTTGCCAGATTGTGGGGAAAGCGCCCGGTGGAAGAGGTTCTTTGACTACAATGGCCCCCTCACTGTTGGCCCCCAGTTCCTGGCCCGACTCATCAAGAATCCGCAAGTCATAGCCTGGAGCAGGCAGCGTGGGTGAACCTGCCTTCGTCTCTAGAAGTTCTACACCCACCATGTTCGTGCAGATCGACCAACCGGTTTCTGTCTGCCACCAGTGGTCAATGACCGGGACACCAGGCAGATGTTTTTTCAACCAGTGATAGGTTGGCGGATCCAGACGTTCGCCCGCCACAAACTGATATTGTAAGTGCGAGAGATCATACTTGGCTTTAAGCAGGCAATCCGGGTCTTCTTTTTTTACTGCGCGAAAGGCGGTAGGCGCCACAAAAAAGCTCTTCACTTTGTGCTCAGACAGCACTCGCCAAAAAGCGCCTGCATCAGGCGTACGCACAGGTTTGCCTTCGTACAATACGGTGGTGCACCCCTTGAACAAAGGTCCGTATACGATATAGGAATGGCCCACCACCCAACCCACATCGGATGCGGCCCAATAAACATCACCCGCATCAACCCCATAGATGGCCTGCATACTGTAGTTCAAAGCAACCGCGTGCCCCCCGTTGTCCCGCACCACCCCCTTTGGTTTACCCGTTGTCCCGGAGGTGTAAAGAATATAAAGCGGATCCGTTGCATCGACCGGCACGCACTCCGCCGGCGTGGCGTTCGCGGACCAATCGGACCAATCCAGATCCCGTTCAGGCTGCAAATGAGCGGGCGACTGGGGGCGCTGAACAATGACGGTACGTTCGGGTTTATGTTCGGCCAGCGTTATCGCTTCATCCAACAAGGGTTTGTAGGGAATGATTCGCTCAAACTCAATCCCACAGGATGCAGATACGACCACCTTTGGGGTGGCATCGTCGATGCGAGAAGCAAGTTCCGGAGCGGCAAATCCACCAAAAACTACGGAGTGCACCGCCCCGATACGGGCACAGGCCAGCATCGTCACCACGGTCTCCGGGATCATCGGCATATAAATGATGACCCGATCCCCCGCGACCACCCCAAGGTTGCGCAGGCCACCGGCAACTCGAGCGGTCCATTGAGTCAACTCGCTAAAAGTGTACCGTTGCACGCTGTTGGTGACCGGCGAGTCGTAGATCAGTGCAATTGCGTCGCCCCGCCCTGCAGCGACATGCTGATCAAGCGCTACATAACAGGTATTGAGCTTGCCTCCACGGAACCAACGCCAAACTCCGTTTTCGTCCTGATCAAGAACCGTGGAGGGTGCTTCAAACCAAGGGATTTGTGTCGCCTGTTCACGCCAAAATCCTTCTGGGTCCGCTAACGATTGCTGATATGTTTCCGCGTAACCCATTCCGGTCTCCAAGGTTTCATTGATTCTTTTGCCTAACCGGCCTTAAGGAACTTCGTGACCTGAGCTTTTTTAGGGCAGCGCGCAATCAGGTCTTTGAACACCTTAGTGCGCTTACTGATGCCTTTGTGGTGGCAATAAAACTCCACAGCTTTTTCCCATGCGGCCGGAATACCATGTTTGTTGAGCGAGACCGTGGTGTTCACGATCTTCCCGGTCACACGCGACATAATACCGACCTGAAATACCGGGGTCATGGTGCCGCTCTTTTCCTTCTTCAGGCGACATAAGATGCCTTTAACCTGACCGTTTTCATCAAGGTTTATCTCGCGATCCGCCTTGTCCTTGATCTTCTGCTGCAATTGCGCCAATTCAGCGTCACGAGCTTCCGCCTGTTCCTTGATCGCGGTTCGCTTGGCACCGCGAATTCGTTTTGAGTTTTCTTTTAGCGAAAAGTATTCCTGGTAAGTTCTACCATCGATCTGTCGTCGCACGCGAAATCCATGAAACCTAGGGTTATCTAAAAGTTCTACGCTCATAGTGTTTCCTTACTGCTGGTTTAGGTTTTTGAGGTCGTTAAAGGTTTATCCAGAGACCACTCCAGATGCACGCAATTGGGCTATCTCGTCAGCACCGAATCCGTAATCTTCCAGGACCGACGTTGTGTCTTGTCCTGGAACTCGGGCGCCATGCGAAATGACGGGGGAAGTTCTTGAAAATCTTGGCGCAGGCGCTTGCTGCATGACACCGTCAACTTCCATAAAGCTATTCCTCGCCTTATTGTGCGGATGATCAGGTGCCTCCCAGATACTTAACACCGGTGCAAAACACACATCAGTGCCTTCCATGATCGCGCACCACTCCGCCTGAGTCTTGGTCAAAAAAGTCTGTTGCAGGTCTGCTTTCAATTGCGGCCACATCGCGGGGTTCATCTGATCCGCGTAGACTTGTGGATCTAGACCGGCCTTCTCAATCAGCAACGCATAGAACTGCGGCTCGATTGACCCGATACAGATGTGTTTACCGTCTTTCGTTTCATAGGTGTCGTAGAAATGCGCACCACCGTCCAAGAGGTTGGTGCCACGCTGCTCGGTAAATGCTCCACCGGCAGACATTGAGAAAAACATGGCCATCAGCGCTGCTGCACCATCAACCATCGCTGCATCAACTACCTGACCTTGTCCGGACTTCTGCGTCTCAAGCAATCCACAGACCAGCCCGTAGGCCAACAACATGCCCCCGCCTCCAAAATCACCGACCAGGTTAAGAGGCGGCACCGGCCGTTCTCCGGCGCGGCCTATCGCATGCAATGCACCCGACAAACCAATGTAGTTAATGTCGTGCCCTGCCGCTTGGGCCATGGGACCTTCCTGACCCCAACCTGTCATACGACCATAGACTAACCGGGGATTGCGCGCCAAACACTCGTCTGGACCCAGACCAAGGCGCTCTGTAACACCGGGCCGAAAACCCTCAAACAGCGCGTCTGCCGACTCCACGAGTCGAAGCACGGTCTCGACCCCCTCTGGACTTTTCAGATCTACAGAAATGTTGCGGCGATTACGAGCCAACACGTCTTTCGGTGCCTGAGTTGCAGTGCTGTGACGGTCAACCCGAATCACCTCTGCGCCCATGTCCGACAGCATCATGCCGCAAAATGGTCCAGGGCCTATGCCAGCCAGTTCAATGATCTTGTAACCCGAAAGTGGTCCCATCGTTTTCTTCCTCCGCGAAGGCAAATATCAAGCGCACGTTCAGTCGATTAGACTAATCAATATCGTCGCTTATTTTGTTGTTTGGGGGGTCAAATTAAAGTTGACCAAGCGTCTGCTGTGAATGGTAAGAGCCGACTATGGTGTGTTATGCAACGCTGACGCGCTGTTCATGACCGCACTAGCTCATGACCCACCAGCCATGCGCGCCGCATTCTAAACCAAACCGGGCATGATTGACTATTTTCATCTGCCATCAAATTTCTTAAGGTCCAAGTTATGCGGAAAATTATCCATTGTGACTGTGATTCTTTCTATGCTTCGGTGGAGATGCGTGACGATCCCGGACTGCGCGATGTCCCAGTTGCGGTAGGCGGGCGTCCCGGCCAACGCGGCGTTGTTGCTACCTGCAACTACAATGCACGCGACTATGGGATTCACTCCGCCATGCCAATGAGCCAGGCAATCCGCAAGTGTCCAGGGCTGGTGATTGTGCCCGCAAATATGCAGAAATATAAAGCGGAGTCCGCAAAAGTGCAGCGCATTTTCCGTGACTACACTAGCCTTGTAGAACCGTTGTCTCTCGACGAGGCCTATCTGGATGTAACCGACTGTCCCCTGCATGGAGGAAGCGCGACATTGCTGGCCAAAGAAATCCGCCAGCGTGTTAAAACCGAGATAGGCATAACGGTCTCGGCGGGTATTGCACCGAACAAATTTCTCGCCAAAATTGCCTCGGATTGGAACAAACCTGATGGCCAATTCACCATCAAACCCGCATCCGTCGCAGAGTTCGTTTTCAATTTGCCGGTGAATAAACTATTCGGCGTAGGGTCGGTTACCGCTGCACGTATGAACACCCTCAATTTGCACACGTGCGGAGATTTACAAGCCTTGTCCGTAACCGAGTTGACTCGGCACTTTGGGAAATTTGGTCTGCGCCTGCATGATCTCTGCAACGGCATCGACCATCGCGACGTGCAGACCCATCGGGTGCGAAAATCGCTCAGCGCCGAGCGAACTTACGCCCAGGATTTACCATCGCTACAGGCTTGTATGACCGCATTACAAGACTTGGTCCAAGAGCTGGAAACACGTATAGACCGCGCACAGTGCAGGCAATCCATTATCCAACGGGTGATCAAGGTACGGTTTACCGGGTTCGAGACAACAACCGTCGCCAGTTCCGGAGCCGAAACACAATTTGCTGAATACGAGAAACTCTTGACCCAAGCCTGGGAACGCAAGCATAAACCCGTGCGCTTGATAGGCGTAGGTGTCCGCCTCAACACGGCGGAGGAATCGAAGCATCAATTAAGTCTGTTCGACCGACCCTAAGCTGCGAATTGCATATTCGCAAAACGCGCATACAACTCAGATGAAGACATCAGTTCATCGTGCGTCCCTGAACCAATAATCTCCCCCTGGTCGAGCACCAATATTCGATCCGCTTGACGGACCGTGGATAACCTATGCGCAATCACCACAATGGTCATACGACCCTTCAAACCATCAATGCTTAGGCGGATGTGATTTTCGCTCTCCGCATCGAGCGCACTGGTTGCCTCGTCCAACAACAGCATTGTTGGCTGACACAATAAAGCTCGAGCGATGGCTAATCGCTGGCGCTGGCCCCCAGATAAACCGACGCCGCCTTCTCCGACTCGGGTTTGCAACCCGTCAGCCAGGGCGTCGACAAACGTTTCTGCATGGGCGAGCTGTAAAGCCTCGCGAATTTCAGCGTCACTCGCTTCCGGATTGGCATAGATCAGGTTGTCTCTTAGAGAACCCGCGAACAACACCGCGTCCTGTGGCACAAAACCCACCGCACCCCTGACCGCAGCCAGAGAAAGGGTACGAATATCTTTCCCTCCCATGCGTACAGCGCCGCCCGTAGGATCATAAAAGCGCTGAATGAGGTCAAACAACGTGCTCTTACCCGCTCCCGAGGGCCCTACAAAAGCGACCATTTCACCGGGTTCGATCCGGCAGTTGACGCGATTAATCACTTGCTGATCAACACGTGTTGGATAGCTGAAAACCAGGTCGTCAAGTTGCAGGCTAACTTTGGCCGAGGGTAAACCTGCAGCGTCTGGCAGCTCCACAATTTGGCTCGGCGATTCCAGTAACTCAACCAAACGCTCGGTCGCACCGGCTGCTCGCTGGAGATCTGTTAATACTTCACTGATCGCACCCACCGATCCCGCCACGATGAACGCATAAAAAATAAAGGCCGCCAGTTCACCGGCACTGGTTTGTCCGCGCAGCACATCCTGCCCACCCACCCATAGCATGGCGGCAACAGCGCCAAAGACCAGCAACATGACGATCGCGACCAGAACTGCCCGTTGGCGAATACGCTGCACCGATATTTGAAAAGCCTCATCAACCCTGTGCTGGAATGCCCTCTCATCCGCGGGTTCATGGTTAAACGCTTGGACCACTTTGATATGCCGCAGCGATTCACCGGCATAACTGCCCACATCCGCCAAACGATCTTGACTGGTCCGCGACAAACGACGGACACGGCGTCCAAAGAGGATGATGGGCATTACCACGAACGGCACACTGATCAAAACAATCAGCGACAATTTCGCGTTGGTAAAAAACATGAGGGTCACACCACCCACAAACATCAGTAGATTTCGCAAAGCGATGCTGACGGAGGATCCAATGACGGTTTGCAGCAACGTGGTATCGGTGGTGATCCGTGATTGGATTTCACTCGGTGCGTTGGTTTCAAAAAAACCGGGATGTATGCGCACCAGATGACTAAACACCGCGAGCCTCAAGTCCGCACTCACGCGTTCACCCACCCAGGACACAAAGTAAAACCGCACAAACGTCCCGGCGGTCAGGACCAACACAAAAGAGGCAAACAGGCTCAAGGAATCGACTAAAACCTGCGCATCGCCGCTGGCGAACCCCGAGTCGATCACTAGCCGGATCCCCTGACCGATCGACAGCGTAGCTCCGGCCGTCACGATCAAAGCGATACTGGCCAATACAACCTGGCGTACATAGGGCCGCAAAAAAACCAGCGCGGGCGACAAGCCGCGTAAGTCTTTGCTACCGCCTCTATCGTAACCATCATTTATCAGTTCAGCCATGGCGGCATTATGTCCTCGCTCGAGACAAGTTGCACTTATTCCTGCAAAATCGCTAAGGTGCCATCGTCAGATCGCACAATCCTCGAAGCAACGGACATCACTGAGCAACACAAACTAGGAACTATTGGACGATGACAGAGCTGCTAGACATTATTGAGACCGAAACCGGAACCGACCCCAGGGGGACTGTGATCTGGATGCACGGTCTGGGCGCCGACGCTTCAGACTTTGAACCCATCGTACCGATGCTGCAGCTGGAAGCGCCCCTGCGCTTTGTTTTTCCCAACGCGCCGGTCAGACCCATTACGATCAACGGTGGTATGGAGATGCGCGGCTGGTATGACATCGACCCGAGTTCCCCGCTGTCCGGTGGCGACGACATTGCCAACTCCTGTGAGGCCATCGGCGAGTTGATCAAACGCGAAGTTGACCGAGGTATGGCGGCCGATAACATTGTTCTTGCAGGATTCTCTCAAGGCGGTGTGATCGCGCTCCAACTCGGACTCAGTCATCAACAGAAGCTGCGGGGCATCATGGGCCTTTCAACCTACCTGCACGACCACGAACGGATCGCGGAGCGGATTGATTTCGCAAACGTAGACACGTCAATTTTTCTCGCACATGGCCTGAGCGATCCCATGATTCCGATTACCCGCGCCATTACCACCCGGGAGTGTTTGCTGGGTCTGAATTACTCCGTACAGTGGCATGAATATGCAATGGGACACCAGGTCTGCCCTCAAGAAATCAACGACATTGCCCAATGGCTGAACCAGATCTATCGCTAGCGCCGCCGTTGACGCCAACGCCCGAGGGTTGGCTGCGCACGGTTCAGGCAAATTTTGACGAGTTCTTGAAGGATCACGCCTCTTGCGAAAAAAAAGCATCCGGCATGGCGCTCGCGGTGGCGTCGCACTACCCCGACCAACCGGGTTTGCTCAGCGCAATGACCGATCTGGCGGTAGAAGAATTGAGTCACTACCGAGAAGTTATCCGGCTCATGATGGCGCGCGGAGTCACGCCGGGTGCAGACAGCAAAGACCCATACATCAACGAGTTAAATCAGCACGTTCGGCGCGGCAGCGCTAATTTCTTAATGGATCGATTGCTCGTCGGCGCCGTCGTCGAGCGCCGAGGGGCAGAGCGATTCGCCCTGATCGCCGAAGCGTTTGCAGACTCAACACCACCGGCAGGAAGTGCTACCGACGCCCATGCGGCGAAGGTTCACGAAGACTCTCGATTGGCCAGCTTCTATCGGTCGATTGCAGCAAGCGAACATCGCCATTGGGAGCTGTTTTATCGACTCGCGCAAACCCACAGCCAAGCTGACGATGTACCTCACCGTTTTGCTGAACTCAATGCAATCGAGGGTGCGATCATGCTCGCTCAGCCATTGCGGTCCGCGCTGCATTAATCGTGTCAGCGTTGCCAACCATTGATTGGCCTCGCCTTTTTTGTGCCGTCTGAGAAGTGCACAACGTGCAACGCTACCTCACAAGATATGCTGAACCAAGAGCACAGGGTTTGTTTCTGCAGGCAACGGCCGCTTTGCAGGAAAAACAGTACGAGCGCTGTGTGGTCGTTCCGATGTACGACGAACCCACGAGCGCCGTCGAGCGGATTTTTCAGGGCGTCGCAGGCACCGACACTCTGGCCATTGTGGTGGTCAACGCGCCCGAGGATGCGCCACGGCGGGCCTACACCGCCTCGTTAGAACTTGTCTCCTCAATTGCCCGCTCAGCGCCCATAGATGTGTTCACCGTGGACTGCGTCAGTACACCGCTACCCGCCGCAACGGCTGTTGGAGAAGCGCGTAAAATTGGCTCGGACATTGCGCTATATTTACACACCGCAGGGCTGGTTAAATCACCATGGCTGTATCAAACCGACGCGGACGCACAGCTACCGGCTGATTACTTTGACACTCATCTTCCGCGCAAGGGCGCCGTTGTGTTCGGGCACACGCACCACAGCCCCGATCCGAGCGTGCAGCGAGCCGCTGACCTGTATGACTTGCACATGGCTTACTATGTCGCGGGGCTGAGTTGGGCGGGTTCACCTTTTGCTTACCCGACCCTGGGTAGCACAATTGCTGTTCATTCAGACAGCTACGCTTCTGTGCGTGGTTATCCCAAACGTAACGCGGCTGAAGACTTTTACCTTCTCAATAAGGTGGCCAAAGTGCATGGGGTGACGCATATTCCCCATCTCGTTATTCAGTTGCTGGCGCGGCCTTCTCATCGGGTGCCTTTTGGTACAGGCCCGGCACTGGAAAAAATCGTCGAGGATTTGCACACTGACCCTTCGGCGCAGTTCTACAAAAGTTACCACTGGAGTAGCTTTCAGCTGCTCCATAGAGCACTTAACCTATTGGCCAACTTTGCCGACGCGCCTGAAAAGTTTGAAGCGGACCAGGTTTGGGCCTCTCAGGCAAACAACCCAGCCCAGCAGTTGCTGCTCAAGCTGGGTTTTGAGCGCGCCAGTCGTCACCTGTTTCGCCAGTACAAACAGGCACAACAACGCCACCGATCACTCCGCGAGTGGTTCGACGCCGGCAAAACACTGCGGTTTGTTCACGCCGCCCGCCACTACCATCCAGACCAGCCACTGCTGCGCACTGTGGGCCAATTACCACCCAGCATTACGGGGCAGCTACCGCAGCACTTCGCCAGCCGTCCGCTCGAACGGTCGCCCAATCGGTCCAAATCAGACGGTTAGGCAATTGCCGCCCGATGGCGCTAAGATAGGCTAACCCGATTAGATAAGGCCGGTCCGCCCAGTCATTACCTAGACGTGCAAAACCCAAAACTCCCATTTAAATGGGCCATCACCATCATTTTGCTGACTCTGACCCTTCTGGCTTGGACACGGCATCTCGATCACGCAGCGCACACGGCTACAGCCGAGAATTTCCAGCGGGCACTGACCGTTGCGGCTCTGGCCAGGGCATTTAACGGCGTGATTTCCGTCGCCCAGGGTACCGAGGTGGCGATACAACCAGTGGGTGTCGGCGTTACTCTGACGATCGGGGAGGTACTTGATCCACTCAACGACCTGGTAGAACGATTCTCTGCGCTCGCGCTACTGGCCAGCGCAGCGTTGGGCTTACAACTTGCTCTGGGGCAAATGGTCACTTCGCTGTGGCTGTCGGGTTTACTCAGCATCGCCGTCATGATGTATCTGATCACATTATGGCACCAGCCTCAGGCTGAGGACTCAGATAGAGCCCCCCTTTTGCGCACTCAACTGTGGTTGAAAATCCTGAGCGCTTTACTTTTTTTACGGTTCGCCCTGATCATCATGCTACTGAGCACTCATGTTTTAGATCAGGCGTTCCTCGTCGCCAAACAGGATGCCGCCATGGAGGGGTTAAGTAACGCCTCCTCAAGTATTCAGCAACTGCAGGATAGCGAACGCACAATCACCGATGTCCCCCAACCTAAAGGGTTTCTGGACCGTACTGCACAGCAAATTCGGGACGTCTTTGATGCCTCAGACCGCACACTGGATCTAAAATCTCAGTTAAACGAGGTGCAGGCGCGTATTGAAGAAAGCGTGGAAGACATCATCAACCTCATTGTTATATTCATTTTACAAACCTTACTGTTGCCGCTGGCGATCTTCTGGCTATGCACGTGGGTTCTACGATCCTACTGGCGCCGCTCACTGTAGCCTTCTGCTTAGCTCAACCATCTGATTTTTATTATATTTTTTGGTTAACTTAAGCACTGGAACACCGTAGAATTCCGCGCCATTGAAATCTGCGGCATTAAACCCACATGGCCATGGCCACTGTATTCATCGACGGACAAGCAGGGACTACCGGATTGGAGATCGCTGAGCGACTCAGTACTCGCGACGATCTGCATGTACTGACCATCGACCCTGCACAGAGAAAAGATCTCAGCGCTAGGCAGCAGCTCCTACAATCCGCCGACGTTGCCATTCTATGCCTACCCGATGAAGCAGCACGTGAATCAGTCACACTCGCCGCGGGGCAAACACGTCTGCTTGACGCAAGTACCGCACACCGAGTCGATCCGGAGTGGACCTACGGTCTGGCTGAACTCAATGCTGACCAACCTGCCAAAATTACTCAGGCCCAATACGTCAGCAACCCGGGCTGCTATCCTCAAGGCTTTATCCTCCTAATCCGACCACTGATCGAGGCCGGTGTGTTAAGCGTTGACGTGCCACTGCGTTGTCACGCGCTTTCCGGCTATTCAGGGGGCGGCAGGCAAATGGTTGAGACTTATCAGGGCTTTGACGCAGCCCAGGCCGAAGCACTCAATACCCGTGATTATGCTTTACACCTGAATCATAAACATGTGCCGGAAATGCAATACTACTCCGGCACCCGTGCGCGCCCTTTGTTTAACCCAATGGTGGCCAATTATCTTAAGGGTATGTTGGTTCACGTACCTCTGTTTTGCGAACAAGAGCTCAACGGGACATCAGCCCGGGAGCTCCATGCGATACTCGCCGAACGGTATCGAGGCCAAGATTTTGTACACGTCAGGCCATTCGAAGAACAACCCACCCTGGACGGCGGATTTCTCGAACCCACCAGTTTGAATAACACCAACGATCTGGAGCTACTGGTGTTCGGTAACGACGAACAGGTTCTGTTGGTCGCACGTTACGACAATCTGGGTAAGGGCGCCTCAGGCGCTGCGGTCCAAAACTTAAATCTCATGCTTAACATTGATCAGACCACAGGATTATGACAACTCCACTTAAACATCTACAAGCAGCCGAACTCGCCAACTTGGAGCGAGAATGGCTTCGGGCACTCGATCTGGTGTGCGCGAATACAATGGCCTTGAACCTCAGCCGCGGCAAACCAGCCGCGGAGCAACTGGCTTTGTCTCATGGGCTCGAGGATACCATCAACGGAGACTATCTCTCGGCCAACGGCACCGACACCCGAAATTACGGAGAGTTACTGGGTATCGCAGAGGCCCGCCAACTCGGGGCGGAAATCCTCGGCGCACCGGAGAATCGGGTGATCGCCGGCGGCAACTCAAGCCTGTTTTTAATGCACCTGTGTCTGACTACGGCGCTACAACAAGGACTCTGGGGAGACCAACGGCGCTGGTCGAATGATCCCTCACCCAAGCTGATCGCGCTCGTGCCCGGATATGATCGTCACTTCTCTCTCACCGAGAAAGTGGGCGTCGAAATGGTGAATGTATCAATGACCGCTGACGGTCCGGATATGCCACGAATCAGGGAGCTGGTTGCACAGGACGCCAGCATTAAAGGCATCTGGTGCGTTCCAAAATATTCAAACCCAACAGGCCACACGTTCAGCGATGCCACCGTCAAAGCGATGGCGCAGTTGCCCGCCACAGCCGCAGCAGACGACTTTGTTGTGCTGTGGGATAACGCTTATGCGGTACACGACTTGCACGACAATGCCCCTAGCCTGACCTCAATCTACCATGCTGCCCAGGAAAGCGGCACTCTAGAGCACGTTGTCCAGTTCGCAAGCACCTCAAAGGTCACCTTCGCCGGTGGCGGCATTTCGTTCTTGTCTTCCGGCCCGGTGGTGCTCAAGACCCTTGAACGGGAACTCAGCCTGATGATGCTCGGCCCCGACAAGGTTAATCAGCTGCGCCACGTTCGCTTTCTTGGCGGACGAATAAAACAGCATATGCAGGCACATGCCGCCATCTTACGACCCAAGTTTGAAATCGTGCAATCTGTGCTCGAAGCCGAGTTAGATGGCTTGGATATCGCGCACTGGACCAAACCCGAGGGGGGCTACTTCGTATCGCTCGATCTGCTCCCGGGGCTGGCCTCTGTTGTGGTATCGATGGCCCAAAACGCTGGCCTGACGCTGACTCCGGCAGGCGCGACTTTTCCCTACGGAAAAGATCCAGAAGATCGTAACGTGCGTATTGCACCCAGCTTCGCCACCCTAGAAGAGTTAAATGCTGCAATGCAAATCCTGACGCTGTGTGTGAAACTAGCGAGCGTTCGGCACTTAATCCAACAAGACACTAACGAAAAGTAATCCAACAAAAAATGAAGGTCGTATGACAGACTGGAAGCTAGAAGAGTTCAACGTTCCGGAAGTAGAGGACAAAGATCGCTTCCACGACTTCGCCCTACCCCTACCGCTCATGCACGGCATCGCGGATCTTGGCTACGAGTATTGCACTCCTATCCAAAGTAAAACCCTGCCCTTTGCGTTGTCGGACTATGATGTTACCGGACAGGCACAAACCGGCACGGGTAAAACCGCTGCATTTCTCATTGCCGTGCTCAGCCGATTTTGGGAACAACCCCTCCAGGAGCGCCCGCCGCTGGGCTGCCCACGGGCCCTGATACTCGCCCCTACCAGAGAATTGGCCCTACAGATAGAAGGTGATGCCCAGGAGCTGACACAGCATATGGACGAAAAAACCGTATGCGTGGTGGGTGGCATGGACTTCCAAAGACAATTAGACGAGCTCGAAAAAGGACCTGTAGATTTACTCGTCGCCACACCCGGGCGACTCATTGATTTTCTGGATCGAAACAAAATATCGCTACGACACGTCGAAGTGCTGGTGATCGACGAGGCAGATCGCATGCTGGATATGGGCTTTATACCCGATGTGCGTCGCATCGTTTACCAAACCCCCCACAAACGAAAGCGACAAACGCTGTTCTTCTCAGCAACCTTTAACGAAGAGGTGATGCGTCTGGCTGAATCGTGGACCATCGACGCTGAACACATCGTCATTGAACCCGAAAGCGTAGCGACCGACACCGTGGAACAACACTTTTGGATGATCGGCCGCGATCAGAAAAATGAGGCTCTGCTGCGCTTGGTCAACAAACCAGATACGATTCGTGCGATTATTTTTGCCAATCGTCGAGACTCTACCCATCGCTTAGTTGAATTCCTGAAAAAGAAAAACGTCGCGTGCGAAGCCTTGGCCGGTGATATCCCCCAACGTAAACGCCTGGCTACCCTGACACGGTTCAAAGAGGGAGAGCTTAAATATCTGGTCGCCACGGATGTGGCCGGACGTGGCATTCATGTCGATGGTGTGAGTCACGTCATCAACTTCGAACTACCCGAAGACCCCGAAGACTATGTCCACCGCATTGGACGCACAGGGCGCGCTGGCGCGTCGGGCACGTCGATTAGTTTTGTGGCTGAAGACGATGCATTCAATTTGCCCGCCATCGAAGAATACCTCGGCATGAAGGTAGAGTGCACTGTCCCAGAGGCGAGCTGACGGACCTCATGAACAAGACGGACACATTGCTTAAGGCGCGGCAAGTCGCGATCGTACAGCACTGTGCCGGCACCGACGTCAGTGCAAATTTAGCCAAACTAGAGCGACTCAGTCGACAAGCCAGCGACGCCGGTGCGGAGATTATCTGTTGGCCAGAGGCCTTTGCCTATCTGGGCAGGCACGCGGGCAAGCAAGACATCCTTGAGCCACTACCCGCAGGCGGGCCTATTCTCGAACGTTGTCAGACTCTTGCTCAGGAACTTAACTGCGAACTGTTACTGGGTGGTTTTCACGAAGCGATCCCCAATGATCCGCAACGCTGCTACAACACCAGTGTCTATCTGACAGCTAACGGCACTATCGAGGCGCTTTACCGAAAAATTCACTTGTTTGACGTCGACATTCAAGATGGACCCAGCCTTCAGGAATCAAAACAAACTGCAGCGGGGGATCGCGCCGCGACTGCAAATACGCTGTTTGGCACGTTGGGCCTGAGTGTCTGTTACGACGTCCGATTTCCCGCGTTATACCAGCGTTTAGCCGATTTGGGGGCCATCGCGATGTCCGTACCATCAGCCTTCACGGCCACAACCGGTGCCATGCATTGGCATACTCTACTTCAGGCAAGAGCGATCGAAACTCAAAGCTACGTCATCGCACCGGCCCAGCACGGCCAACACAGCAAGCATCGCGCATCATACGGACATTCTCTGATCGTTGATCCGTGGGGTAAAGTAATCGCTGAGATAGAGGCTGGCGACGGATATGCCACGGCCATGGTTGATCCAGCTCAAGTGGCGCAGGTGAGGGCCGAGATACCCAGCCTGGCTAACCGCCAACATTTCGCTTAACCACGCTTTGACCAACCAGTGTGAGAACCCAATGAGGATGAGCCATGAATGATCCAATCTCTATGCGGGGAACCGGTATTTTTATTGTGGCTGGACTAATCATCATCGCTGCCGGACTTAAAACTGCTCAAGATTTGGTGATTCCGTTTTTGCTTGCTGCATTCATTGCCACCATCGCCGCCACGCCGATGTTCTGGCTCAAGAAAAAGGGCTTTCCAGATGCGGTATCCCTGACTCTGGTGATGGTACTCATCGTGTTTATTGTCGTCCTGCTGGGCGCCATGGTTGCCCAGTCTGCTTCGGCATTTACAGCAAAATTGCCGTTTTATCAGGAGCGGCTGATTGCCTTCCAAGCGGATATGAATGGTTTTATCGCGCCATGGGCAGAGCGGCTGGAGATACCCAACCCCTTAGAAAGCCTGTTTTCCAGCTTTTCGCCCACCACGGCTTTGGAATTAGCGGGCAATACGCTATCGAGATTGGGGGGGGTGCTGAGCAATAGCTTTTTGATCATCCTCACGGTGATCTTTATTCTGGCAGAAGCCGCAAGCTTCCCTCGAAAACTGAACGATGTACTCGCCAATCCAGAGAGGGATCTCCCTTACTTCGGCCGTTTCGCCGAAAATATGAACCGATACATTGCTATCAAGACCACGGTTAGCGCCGCCACCGGCATACTGGTCAGCAGCTTACTGTGGGCTCTGGGCGTGGACTTCCCAATTTTGTGGGGTTTACTGGCCTTTCTTTTAAACTACGTGCCCACCATCGGCTCAGTCATCGCGGCCATTCCGCCGGTTATCGTCGCACTGGTTCAAATCGGGCCCGGACCAGCATTCGCGGTGGGGGGCGGTTTTCTCGCGATCAATATCATTATGGGGAATGCTGTTGAACCACGATTCATGGGGAAAGGCCTTGGCTTATCGACGCTTGTTGTATTCCTGTCATTGGTGGTTTGGGGCTGGATTCTGGGACCCGTGGGCATGTTGCTATCCGTCCCATTAACCATGACCGCAAAAATCGCGTTAGAAGCGAATCCAGACACAGCTTGGCTCGCGCACCTGCTAGGACCCGCGGAAAGCGCACCGCCCGCTTCACTGAACAAGACCGATCAATTCGTTTCCAAAGCCATCCAAGCAGGTAACCCCGCAGACAATTCGAGGCCCCTTGAGCCCTTAGAGCAGTCTTCCACCACCCAGCCCGACGGACTTGAAAAGTGAACCCATACCAACGACCGAACATCGCTGCCATGAGCGGCTACACCTGGGGCGAGCAACCAGAAGACACCCGCACCATTAAGCTGAATACCAATGAAAATCCATACCCACCGAGCAGCAGGGTACAAGACGCTTTGCGCAATCTGGACAGCACTAGCTTACGCACCTATCCCCAACCCACAGCAGACCAACTGCGTGACGCCATCGCCCACCATCATGGCACTCGACGGGAGCAGGTCGTTGTTACGAACGGTGGTGATGAAGCCTTACGCCTGGCATTCACCACTTACGTCGAGCCCGGCAAATCATTCGCCATGGCGTCGCCCAGCTACTCGCTATATCCAGTATTAGCCAATATTCATGATGCACCCGTTGTAGAAGTGGGTCTGACACCCGACTGGCACTTGCCCCGGGATTTTACAGACAAGGTAAACGCGGCAGGCGCGCAATTGACCTGTGTCGTGAACCCTCACGCGCCCAGCGGTACGCTCACCTCCACCGAGGTTTTAGCGGACATCGCCGACAATCTCACCGGCCTGTTACTGATCGACGAAGCCTATGCCGACTTCATCGACCCAACGCTCCAATACAACAGCGCTGAACTTTTGAAACACCACCACAACGTATTGATCCTACGCACCTTCAGCAAGGGATACAGTCTGGCCGGCCTGCGCTTGGGATATCTGTTAGGCGATCAAAGCCTGATTGATCCTATCGTGGCCAAAACGCGCGACAGCTACAATATCAACCACATCTCACAAATCCTGGGCCTAGCAGCGTTTAAAGATCAGGATTACGCGCAACAAACCTGGCATCAGGTTAGGCAAGACCGCGCGACGTTACGCGCTGATCTGGCCGAGCTCGGACTCGAATCGCCAGTCAGCGACGCTAACTTCTTACTTGTACAGGTACCACCCGACGCTCACAAAAATGCCGCACAGTTGTACGAACACTTGAAAACTGAAGGGATTCTCGTGCGCTATTTCTCAACGCCACCGCTGACCGATAAATTACGCATCACCATCGGCACCCATGAGCAAAATCAGCGCCTGATCTTGGCATTGAAGCAAGTATTGAAGTGAATCTTCATCCGGCGTGTGGTGAGCAGAACGCAGGCATACTCGCGTATCTATCCATTATCGGCACAAGGCTGACTAAATGACCAAACATTTGCTACAGCGAGGCGACATTGAACAGTTGCCAGAAATTCGGACCCAACACCAATTCAACGATAACGCGATCAGACTGAGCCGTAACCTCGGTCATGAAACCGGCTTGCAGCGCATTGGGTTACATATCGTGCGCCTGGAACCTGGCCGCGAGTCGACAACACACCACTACCACGATGCGGACGAAGAATTCATTTATATTTTGTCCGGCGTCGGCCTCGCAAAAATTGGTCACGAGGTCTTTGACGTGGCTGCTGGCGATTTCATGGGATTTCCGGCGCCCTCACCGGCTCATAGCCTGCGCAATACCTCTGACCAGGATCTGGTATATCTCATGGGCGGCGAAAAATGGGCCACGGACGTTGTCCATTACCCCGACATCAAACGCAGCCTGATCAAATCCGGTGGTAAGCGCCTGTGGACCGATTGGGAAAACCTGCGGGAACTGCCACCGCGCACCTGAGGTCGAAAGCCTTCAAGCAGCGAGCAGCCCATGTTTCCAATACGCGATGAAAATCCAACTTTACGCACCCCCATAGCTACCTATGTACTGATTGGAATGAATCTGGTCGTTTGGGCTGTGGTGCAGGGATTTGGCCTAACTGAAGCCATGGCGCAAAGCTTATGCAACTATGCACTGATACCCGCAGACCTTCTCAACACGGGATCTGCAGGTATGCAAATCAATGTCGGCGGTGGCTGGATTTGCCAACTAGAGGGTAACGGGCAGCTTAGCTCTCTTCTGAGTTCAATGTTCCTCCATGGCGGATGGTTGCACCTCGGCGGAAATATGTTGTTTTTATGGGTTTTCGGCGACAACGTTGAAGACATTATGGGACCGGGCCGCTTTTTTCTTTTCTATGTACTGTGCGGATTGGCCGCAGCGGTCGCGCAAATATTACATGACCCTTCCAGCGCGGTTCCAATGGTCGGTGCCTCAGGCGCGATTGGCGGTGTCATGGGCGCCTACGCGATTTCGTTCCCCCGCGCTCGCGTCCACCTCTTAATCTTTTTAATCGTCTTCATCACAACTGTATCGGTGCCCGCTATTTTAATGCTCGGCTACTGGTTTCTACTCCAATTGGTGTCCGGCCTCGGCAGTTGGGGGCAAAGCGGGGGCGGGGTTGCATTCTGGGCCCATATTGGCGGTTTTTTGGCCGGCATTGCATTAATTCGTCCATTCCGTCGGGACGAACTGATCAAAGCGCGCAAGCGACTTACCCAACGACACACGGCTTCGCGGCGCTGGCTCTGAGTTACATGCCCATCACGATGATCACGCATCTGCATGTTGCGTGCCCGACAGATCATGTACCCTAACCACTACACAGATTAAAGCGGAGATCTTCATGACCCAACGACCTGCAGTCAGCCTCGCTGCCGTACCCGGGCGGCGCCATAAAATCATCGAAATAGCACAAGAGATAGAACGGCGGGGCTTTCCTGGAATATACGCCCCAAGCCTTGGCGACAGCTTATCGCTGTGCACCGCCATTGCTATGGTGACCAGTGAAATCAAGTTGGGTACCAGCATCACCCCAATCTATACCCGCAACGTGGCGGACTTTGCCGGATCCGTCGGCTTTCTCCATGAAATATCCAATGGACGCTTTAGCTTTGGCGTGGGGGTGAGTCATGAACCGGCTATGAGCCGCATGGGGATCACGCAGGGCAAACCGCTGGCAGACATGCGAGCGTTCGTGGCCGACCTGCAAGCCGTGCCCCGTGTGGGCGAGATGCCGCCAATTGTGTTGGCAACTCTGCGCAACAAAATGATCGCGCTGGCGGAGGAAATTGCGAACGGCATGGTATTCGCTAACGGGGCGCGCTCCCACATGTCTAGCTCGTTAAGCGTACTGACTGAAACAGCGCGCAACGATGACAATTTCTACATCGGCAACATGATCCCCACCTGTATCAACGAAGACAAAGCCGCCGCGATGGCCGTCAATCGTAAAACGTTAACCAGCTACGCGTTTTTGCCCAACTATCGTAACTATTGGAAAGAAGCCGGTTACGAAGAGGAAATGAACGGGGTTGAAGCCGCCATAGCCGACCAAGACTTTGATCGAGTGCCGGATTGTCTATCCGATGCCTGGCTGGCTGACACCACTCTGTCTGGCAGCCCGTCTGAAGTCCGTGAGGGTATCGAGGCATGGTTCGACAGTGGCATCAAAACCCCTATTATTGTGCCTTCCGCGGTGAGTGGTGGCCAATTGCAAGCCATGCAGGACTTCTTTGATCTGTGGGATTAGCGGCAGCCGACTGGCGTTACTTGTATGTGATTCGCCATGCCAAGTCCGAGCAGGGCGACGCGGCAATTCGCGATCACGAGCGCGCTTTGAACCCACGGGGTACGCGAGATGGGCACGCCATGGAGGCCTGGTTTGGACACCAGGGCGTGCACGCGCAGTGGGTATGGAGCAGTTCCGCACGTCGCGCGCAACAAACCGCCGCATACGTCACGAGCGCATTCAATGCTGAAGTCATCGTCGAGCCTCAGCTGTATCTCGCCTCCGCAGAAACGCTCCTCGGCTGCATTCAGCAAACCCCGGAAACAGTTCGCGGTGCAGCCATAGTTGCGCATAACCCGGGAGTAACGCACCTGGCTAATCTTTTGGGCCAAGAGACGATTACCGATAACCTGGTTACTTTCGGCACGGTTTTGTTCAGGACTTTGCGACCCTGGACAGATTTACAATTCGGAACCGCGGAGTTGTTGGGCGTGCACACACCCAAAACGATTTGACAACATCAAGGGTTAACCCGGTTTCGCCAGCACGGCGAGGTAAAAACCGTCCCAGACTGGGTTAGGCAGGA
>Ga0181559_10000946_pt1 | contig 27924 bp, 29 predicted proteins | sample 011ome_21_FD_133752 | JGI IMG/M metagenome (GOLD analysis project Ga0181559, IMG submission 133752) | Coastal salt marsh microbial communities from the Groves Creek Marsh, Skidaway Island, Georgia - 011508AT metaG (megahit assembly) | ecosystem: Environmental > Aquatic > Marine > Intertidal...
CGTGGACGGGACTCGCCGTTGAGAAAGTCCTCGGTAATATCTGCAATGACACCCAGCTTTTCACAGGCCAGGGCATGCTCATCCCAGCCATTTTCTTTCGCCTGCACCAGGTGCCTGGCACACTATTCACGCAGGTCAGCCAGGGCTGCCTGTGCCTCACCATCCATGGTGGTTTTCTGGAAGATGGGCCGCAGCGCTTCAATCGTATCGGTTTCCTGCCAGCCTTTGGCTGCAAACAGGCGCAGGTATTCACTCAGCGGCTTGTTCAGCAGCTGGAACAGTTTCAGGCTGGTGTTGTTCTTGTGGCATGTCTCGCAGTAGTTATCCGGGTAACGACCTGCGGCGACTTCTTCACGGATCCGGTTTGCCACTGAAGACATCAAGGACTTGCCGATATTGCCACCTGCCCAGCTACCCAGAGAAGTCGGGTTTTTACAACATATCTTGGTATCCGCGTTATCTGTTCTCAATACCCCTTCAATCCAGGGGGAGGCGCAAAAATTGCGCGGCGGTGTATTTCCTGGCACTTCTTTTTCTGACACTGTGTTGCTACCTGATTAATTGGCTTGTAACTGACCGCTAAACGTCTTTGACGTCCTGCTAAAAATCATGAGTTGTTGCGGGGAGCCGTGAACGATACGGCAAACTGGTTTTTCAGACTACTACGGTTTACCGGCCAAACCAATAGCCGGACATGGACTCTGACACGCAAATCACAATTCGCCCAGAATCAGTCTATTGGCAGGGCTGTCTTGGAAATCACCTGGCGCAGGACGAAGCTTGAATGCACGTCCGATACCCCCGGCAGCGGAGTAATCTTGTTGAGCAGGAAGTCCTGGTACTCTTCCATGTCTTCCACCAGCACCTTGGCCTGGTAGTCGGCAGACTGCCCGGTAATCAGGATCAGCTCCAGCACCTGGGGGTAGGCTTTCAGCGCCTCCTCGAATTGTTCAAAGCGCTCAGGTGTATGCCGATCCATACGCACCTGGATCAACGCCAGCATTTTCAGGCCGAGCTTTGAGCCATTGACCAGGGCCACGTATTTTTCAATCACCCCGGCTTCCTCCAGGTGCTTGACCCGACGCAGGCACGGTGAAGGTGACAAGCCCACCTTTTCAGCAAGCTCCTGGTTACTGATCCGGCCATCGGTTTGCAACACTTTCAATATTCGCCTGTCAGTACGGTCCAGTTCCATTAAACACCTCCAGAAAACTCTTGTTCATGACAAAACCGTCGGATGGCGCCCGCTGCGCGGCTTATCCGACCTACCTCTTCTTCCCTTCTTCCCTTTTTCCCTTTTTCCCTTTTTCGACCCTTCGGTTCTTCGTCGGCAAACGGCTCTGCGAGCCTATGCCGACCTACACCTTTATCCTTTTATCGAAAATCCTGCAGACGCCGCCGAATGACGGCACTACTTGCCTTATCCGACCTCCCCCCCTGTATCCCTGCCTCCCTGTATCGTACCACCATAAACCCAATTTTAAGCATTAAATTCCAATTTTGTAATTAATATTGATTTATTATGCTTATATTGGCGAATATTTTACTATATTAGCAATTTTTCACTCCCCGAATTCCTGTACACTACGCCCTCAATCTGAGTACCAACACGATTTATCGAGGACCAACGTGAACAGATACAACCCCGCCAAATACAAGGCTTTTACTCCAATCGCTTTGCCCGACCGTACCTGGCCGGACAAGGTTATTACGCAGGCACCGACCTGGTGTAGCGTGGATCTGCGTGACGGTAACCAGGCTCTGATCGAGCCCATGTCCGTTGCCCAGAAGAAGCAGATGTTTGCCTTGCTGGTGGATGTAGGCTTCAAGGAAATCGAGGTCGGATTCCCGGCTGCCTCGCAGCCGGATTTCGATTTTGTGCGCTGGCTCATCGAAGAGGACCAGATACCCGAGGATGTCACCATCCAGGTACTGACCCAGGCCCGCAAGGAATTGATTGAACGGACCTACGAATCACTCAAGGGTGTCAAACGCGCCATCGTGCATTTGTACAACTCCACCTCCACCGTGCAGCGTGAGAAGGTCTTCAAGCTGGATCGGGAAGGCATCAAGAACATTGCCATCAATGGCGCCAAAGAAGTTCTGCGCTTTGCCCAACAGGCCCCGGAAACCCAGTGGCGTTTCCAGTATTCACCCGAAAGCTTTACCGGGACCGAAATGGATTATGCCGTGGAAGTGTGTGATGCGGTCACCAGTGTCTGGCAACCTACTCCGGAGAACAAGACCATCATCAACCTGCCGGCGACCGTGGAAATGGCCACCCCGAATGTCTATGCCGACCAGATCGAATGGTTCTGCCGCCACGTCAATAATCGCGAGAGCATCATACTCAGCCTGCATACCCATAACGACCGTGGCTGCGGTGTGGCTGCTTCCGAGCTGGGCATGATGGCCGGTGCCGACCGGGTCGAAGGCACCTTGCTGGGCAACGGTGAGCGTACCGGCAACCTGGATATCGTCATCATGGGCATGAACATGTACAGCCAGGGCGTGGACCCGAAACTGGATTTCAGCGACATGGACCGTATCTGCTCGGTGGTCAGGGAATGTACCCAGATCGAAGTGCATCCGCGCCAGCCCTATGCCGGCAGCCTGGTTTTTACAGCCTTTTCCGGCAGTCACCAGGATGCGATCAAGAAATGCCTGGATATGTATAACGAAGGGGATAACTGGGAAATCGCCTACCTGCCCATTGACCCCCGTGATGTCGGCCGTACCTACCAGGATGTGATTCGCGTCAACAGCCAGTCCGGCAAGGGTGGTGTTGCCTATGTCATGGATTCCAAGCACGGCTTCCAGTTGCCTCGCTGGCTACAGATTGAATTCAGCCGGGTGGTGCAAAAAGCCGCGGAAGATACCGGCCAGGAAATTTCCCCCGACCAGATCTGGGACCTGTTTGAAGCCCATTACCTGAACCTGCCGTCACCGTTATTGCTGAAAAGTTTCTCCATCGAGAAAACGCAAAATGAAAAGATCGCCGGAGTCATCGAGCTCGATGGCGAGGTATTTGAAGTGGCCGGCTCAGGATCCGGCATGCTCGAAGCCTTTGTTGATGCCCTGAAAAGCACCTTCGGCATGGACCTGCAAATTCTCGAGTATGGCGAGCATGCCTTGAGCCAGAGCGCCAAAGCCGATGCCGTCACCTACCTGCAGTTGAAATACGAAGGCCGCCGATTCACCGGTATCGCCATCGACGAGGACATCGTCACTTCCTCGGTCAATGCCCTGCTCAATGCCGTGAGCCAGGCTCTGCATGCCCGCCGCCAGGAAGCAGCATAGGCAGAAGCTGGATAAGTGACAGGTACAGGTTATCCGCAAGGGTAACCTGCACTGGCAAAAAATTTTTCCCAATCACGCTGCAAATTTATTGAGCGCCCCCATTCTTTGCCTTACTATTTGCCACTGCTGAAGACAGGCAGGTTTTCCTTGCTGCCTGCCGGTAATTTCCTGTCAATTACGTCAGGCCCACTATGGAACAGGCAGCCGCCGACCCAACCCTGCTGATCAAGTTACTTGATACATCCATGCCCTTTGGCAAATACAAGGACAGGAAGCTTATCGACCTGCCTGAGGCTTATTTGCTGTGGTTTCAGCGCAAGGGTTTTCCGAAAGGCGAATTGGGGATGCTTCTACAACTTGCTCTTGAAGTAGAGGTTTCTGGAAGCAGAGACTTGGTCAAATCGCTCAAAAATGCCTAATATTTGTCCGCTAAACTCCACTTTGCCATTTTCTTTTAATGTTTCTCGCCAAAAACGGAAAACACTTGTCGTTTTTGTAAAAAGTGGGAAAGTTGAGGTAAGAGCACCCCGTTTTGCCTCGTCAAAGTGGATAAATGAGTTCGTTTCCTCCCACTCGGACTGGATTGTCAGTGAAATCGCCCAGCAGAGACGGAAATCCCGGCAACGCCTGGTGATCGCCGACAGGCGTGAAGTGTTGTTCATGGGCCGCCCCCGCACCATCGTGGTCCTGGTGGGCCCACAACAGGAAGTCCGCCTGACCCGGGACTTCCTGTTTATCTACACGCGGAAAAACACGCCCGAGAAAATTGAGCACCTGTTCAATGAATGGCTGAAGGACAAGGCCCGTGAATACATGGCCGTAGAATCATTCAAGGTAGCCAGGCAACTCGGTGTGCGCCACAAGCTCAAGGACGTGGTATTTCGCAAGACCAAGTCCAAGTGGGGACATTGCTGCCAGGACGGCACCATCCAGTACAACTGGCTCACGATGATGGCGCCGAAAAAAGTCATTCATTACCTGATTGCGCACGAGTGCAGTCACCTCAGGCATATGAATCATTCAAAGGCATTCTGGGATACCGTGGAAAGCGTTTGTCCTGACTACAAGGAGCTCAGGGACTGGCTGGGTGATAACGGGCACCGCTTCTGGAGCCAGCCTGAGTAGCAGTTTATGCCGGCGCTACTTGCTGGCTACTTTTTCAAACAGTAAATCCCAGACCCCGTGTCCAAGCCGATTACCGCGTCGTTCAAACTTGGTTTCAACGCGCTCATGGCTTGAGCTGAACTGACCCTCACCTGCCTGGTTGCGAAAGCTCGGCGAGGCAGACAGGACCTCCATCATCTGCTCGGCATAATTTTCCCAATCAGTGGCCAGGTGTAAAATCCCGCCTTCCGACATTTTTTTGGCCAGTCGTTCAACAAAAGGTGGCTGAATCAAACGACGCTTGTGGTGACGCTTCTTGTGCCAGGGATCGGGAAAGTAGATCTGGATGCGGTCAATGGATTCGTCATCAAAGCAGTTCTCCAGTACCTGCACGGCATCACCCTGCATCACGCGCAGGTTGGTAATCCCCTTTTCCCTGATGTCACGCAGCAGGGTGCCAATACCGGGTGGATGCACATCAATGCCGATGTAGTCCCTGTCAGGATTCTGCAGGGCCATCGCAGCCAGCGAATCACCCATGCCAAAACCGATTTCAAAGACAAGCTCGGCATGACGCCCAAAGATTTCCTGCCGGTCCAGGCGACCCTGGTCTGCATCCAGCCCGTATAGCGGCCACAAGGTTTCCAAGGCCTGCTGTTGTGACGGTGTCAGGCGACCACCTCGCACCACGTAACTGCGGACAGGCCGCTTTTTATCCGTTTGTTCCGTCATTGCTGCTTCCAGAAACCGATAAACATCAAACCCCAGCCACCCAGGAAGGCCAGGCCACCAGCAGGCGTGATCATGCCCAGCCAGCTGATACCCGTCAGGGCCAGTACATACAGGCTGCCACTGAACAACAGGATGCCGGCCAGAAACAGCTGCGCGCTACCGTAAAAAATACGCGGAACGCTGCCGCTGTTGATCAACAGACCGGTGCCGAACAGGGCCAGGGTATGAAACATGTGGTACTGCACGGCGGTCTGCCAGGTCTCCAGCCGTTCTGGTGAGAGCATGGCCTCAAGCCCGTGCGCACCAAAGGCCCCCAGCAGGACCACCAGAAAGCCATTGCATGCAGTGAGCACCAGTACCCGGTTAGTCATCAGTGATTCCTTGACTGCCAATGGCCGTCATGAAAAGTGCTGTCAATAAAAAAGCCGCCCGGTTGGGCGGCTTTGTTGGTAGTCGTTTAAATCTGGTGCCACTTCAGGTCAACAGATCAGGCCTCCATGATGGCCTTGACCTTGTTCATGGCATTTTTTTCCAGCTGGCGAATACGCTCGGCGGAAATACCATATTCATCAGCCAGCTCATGCAGGGTCGCCTTGTCATCATTGAGCCAGCGGCGCTGCAGGATATCGCGACTGCGATCATCCAGGTCTTCCAGGGCCACATACAGGCCATCTTTCGATGTCTTCTCGTAATCGTCGGCTTCAACTGTACGCGCCGGATCAAAACGGACATCTTCAAGATACTGGGCTGGTGCCTGGTAGGCTTCGTCGTCATCGGCATCGGCGGCGCCGTCAAAGGAGGCATCATAGGCTCCCATGCGACCTTCCATCTGCATGACCGTTGCCGCGTCTACACCCAGGTCACTGGCAACAGCTTCTGCCTCGGCCTGGCTCAACCAGCCAAGGCGCTTCTTGGAGCCGCGCAGGTTGAAGAACAGCTTGCGCTGGGCCTTGGTGGTGGCAACTTTGACAATACGCCAGTTGCGCAGAATAAATTCGTGCATTTCGGCCTTGATCCAGTGCACCGCAAAGGAGACCAGGCGCACACCCACTTCCGGATTGAAGCGTTTGACGGCCTTCATCAGGCCCACGTTACCTTCCTGGATGAGGTCGGCTTCGGACAGGCCATACCCGGAGTATGACTTGGCCATATGTACAACAAACCTCAAGTGAGCGAGTACTAACTTACGCGCTGCATCAAGGTTATCCTCGTAGTAATACTGGTTTGCCAGTTCCTGCTCTTCTTCCGCGGAAAGCACGGCAATACCATTCACCGCGGTGATGTAGGCGTTTAGGTCACGCCCCGGCACCATGGTGTCGATAACTTGCAGCTCTTTACTTGTGCTGGCAGTGCTGTTTTCCAATGACATAAGTCCAGTTTTACCTTTTGTTTTGACGGTGTTGGCGGTGTTGACGCCATTACCACCGTAATGAGTGTCACTACGAACGTCGTTAATAGTCTTCATATATTATTTTATACGAATCACCGTAGCCGGCGGATTCTACCACTTATTTACTTAGACAGCCAAATGGCAACAATGTTCTGAACTTATAGAAAAATCTTTGTTTTTCAAGGTGTTCTAGGGATTTAGCACCCTGAAACAGGCCTTTTTTCCAATATAGGACCATTTGGGTGAATTTCAAGGGCTAAACAGGCAGATTTATTGCCGGTTCAGGCCCCCCGGCCGCTTCAATTGAGCGTAATCCCTGATATACCATGGGCGCCTGTTTTCACGTTTGACTACTTACGGAGCCATGATGTTTTTGTCTCGTTTATTGTCCCTCACCAGTGCCTGTCTGGTCATGGCCGGTTGCGCCAGTTCCCAGCCTACAAATCCCGGTTCGAATGCCGCCGCACTGCCGACGCCTGATTACCCCGACGTCATCACCGTGGAGCGCGGCGGCTTTACCCCGGAAGGAATCGAGTACGATCATCGCAACCAGCGCTTCATGCTGGGCTCATTCATAGAAGGCCGGGTTTATGCCCTGGCCGAAGACGGCAGCCTGACAACTGTCGTCGAAGACTCTGACGTGGATGCGATCATCGGGATCGAAGTTGAGGAAGACCGCAACAGGATACTCGCCGCCATTGCCGATCCCGGCGTGTTCGCCGGCCAGACCACCGGATTTGCCCGGGTCGGGATTTTCGATTTGGCCACAGGTGAACGTCTCGGATTGTATGATCTGGATGCGGCCTATACCGACGCACCGGCCGACACACGCTTTTTCCCCAATGATGTGGTGGCCGATGAAGCCGGCAATATCTATGTCACCGATTCCTTCGCCGTCGTGGTGTACAAACTGGATACCAACGGCCAGGCCTCTGTTTTTGTCACACGCGACAAGTTCCCTGAAAACCAGTCCATCAACGGCATTATCAGTCACCCTGACGGCTACCTGTTGATCGCAGGCTCAGGAACCGGCGTATTGTACAAAGTGGACGTGCGTAATCCGGACAGCTTTTCACTGGTCGGACTGCCAGGGAAATTCCCGGGTATAGACGGGATGGTGTGGGACAGCCAGGGCAACCTGGTCATGACCACCACAGGCCGCACGATTGGTTTGTCCAGCCGTGACAACTGGGCCTCGGCACAGATTGAATTTGCCGTCCCGCAGGGACCGGCCTCCACCGTTGCCCGCGTGGGCGATGCACTTTATGTGGTGCATCCCCATTTTGCCGACCAGGATCCACCCACCGTTGAACGCGTTAACATCAACACCGAATCACCCTGACAAGGAACACCCATGATAGAAAAAGCAGTAGATACATCAGCACCCGTCAACGACCTCATTATTTCCCGTTGGAGCGGTGTTTCCTATGACGCCGAAAAAATGGTGAGCACATCAGACCTTCAGTCCCTTGCCGAGGCCGCCCGCTGGGCACCTTCCTGTTTCGGCGACCAGCCATGGCGCGTGATTTTCTGCAGCAAGCAGGAAGACGAGACAGCATGGCTGCAAGCCTTTGAATGCCTGGGTGAAGGTAACCAGCCCTGGTGCAAACATGCGCCTGTGCTGGCCATTATTTGCGCCGACACCCGGTTTTCAAAAAATGACAAACCCAACGGCTGGGGGGCCTACGACACCGGCGCGGCAGCCGTCAGCCTCTGCCTGCAGGCCGCCGACCTCGGTCTGATGACACACCAGATGGCCGGCTTTTCACCCGACCAGGCCCGCTCAACCTTTGCCATTCCCGAGCGTTACCAGCCCATGGCCATGATGACTATCGGTTACCAGTTACCCGAAGACAAGCTGCCCGAGGAGTTCCGGGGAAGGGAACTCAAACCCCGGGTTCGCAATCCACTGGGGGAGAATTTTTTCCTGGGAGGTTGGGGGAAAGGGATCTGAGCGGAAAGAGGCAAGAGGCAAGAGGCAAGGCAGGATGGTTTCTGGAAATATCGTGTCAAAGGTATCCAGGGGAATCCCGCAATTTATTGTAGGTCGGATAAGCGTAGCGCCATCCGACATGGCGATCACCGATCGCCTGTGCCCAAGCCTTTAACAATGGTGAAAATGTCGGATGGCGGCCTGACGGCCTTATCCGACCTACACAGCATCGACATTTCGTGAATGCCCAACGTGTCGGCCCTTTATCCTTTTATCCCTTTATCCCTTTATCGTTCCTTTCCACCCATTCCAACACATCCCGGTAAGCCACCTTCCCCCCGAATATATCCAGCGCACTGCCGATCGTCAGGTCCACCCTGCCACTGCCAAGCTCCCTGACCCGATCTAGGTCACTGAGTTGTGAGACGCCACCGGCATAGGTGACCGGCAAGGGGGAGTGGTCACCCAGTATGCGAATCAGGTCTTCCTGGATGCCCTGGCTTTTGCCCTCCACATCAACACCGTGAACCAGGTACTCTGAACACCACCGGGAAAGGTTTTCCAGCAGCTCTGCATCCACTTTGGCCGTCGTAAAGGTCTGCCAGCGATTGGTGACAACATGAAATTCGCCGTCTTTCATGCGACAGCTCAGATCCAGTACCAGCTTGTCCCTGCCAATACGATTACTCAGTAATTCCAGCTTGTCACTGTCCAGCCTGTCCCCGGTAAATACCCAGGAAGTCACGATGACGTGGCTGGCACCGGCATCCAGGAAGTCGCTGGCATTATCCGGGTTCACCCCGCCTCCGTAGTGCATACCACCTGGAAAAGCAGCCAATGCTGCCATTGCAGCAGACCGGTTGTTGGCGCCCAGGGAAATGACATGCCCTCCTGGCAGGCCGTCCTTGCAATACAGCTCGGCATACTCTGCGGAGGAACGTTCTGAAACAAAATTGGTTTCCAGGGTGGCGGGACTGTCGTCCTGCAGGGAACCGCCGACGATCTGCACGACTTTTCCGTCATGCAAATCAATACAGGGCCTGAACTTCATGAAGGTAATGGCGTCTCGTGGCCTTACTGGGCAACCAGTTCGCTGTAGACAGCTGGCAGGAAACCGGCCGGATCGCCCCAGCGCTCATCGTATTCCGAGGTCAGGCCGGCGCCGAGTATCTGCTCCAGACTCATGCCGTCATCAATGGCGTTCTGGACACGATTGCGAATGGTGTAGAACATCTGTAACTGGGAGCTGATTTCAGCCTGGTCGCTGACGACCCCATGTCCGGGCAGAAAACGGGTATCGGGATTGGAAATTTCCAGCAGCTTTTCATAAGACGCGATAATGCCCTGGAAGGAACCACCTGCACCGCTATCAACACGGGGATAACTGGTTGTCCTGAACACATCACCGGTATGAATAATGTTGTCTTCCCTGAAATAGACAAAGGCATCCCCGCCGGTATGACCCGGGCCGTTGTAGAACACGTGGATGCTGTCACCGTTAATGTGAAAATCCACCGATTCGGTGAACGTGACGATGGGTAATCCCATCCGCTGTTCCGCGGTAAGGGCCTGGCTCAGGTCACCGGCAGTAAATCCGGAAGACAGGATTGTGCGCACATTTTCATGGGCAACAATAACTGCCCCTTCCCCAGCCATGTTGGCATTGCCACCGGTGTGGTCGCCATGGTGGTGGGTATTGAGAACAAACCTGACGGGTTCATCAGAAAGGCTCCCAAGGGCATCAAGAATTTTTTCAGACAGTGGCGCAAACTGGTCATCCACGATGAAGACACCGTCATCGCCGATGGAAACGCCGATATTGCCCCCCTGGCCTTCCAGGTAATAAATATTGCCGGACAACAGGTGAGGCGTTATCTGGACATTACTGAAATCCTGCTGTGCCATACATGACACACTCAGTAACATGAGAACAAGACCGGTCAGTTTTTTCATCGCACTCCCCTCTTTTCGCTCGAACTTGTTAGCATATCAAAATGCCAGATGTGGGTAATGCTTTTTTCTCCCCCTTATGCGCCAAAATTTCAAGACGTGTTAATAAACCAAAAATTCTTCATAAAACAGCAGAGTTCCGATTGCCAGTAGTGTGTCACTGTGGCAGACTAATTCCATCTTTCATGCAAACAGGCGTTCGCGTCAAATTGCAGCCAGGTGAGAAAGGCACTTTTTTTATACATCGCCAGTTACAGCAGTCCCTTGTAAACGGTGTGTATACGAGGAGTAGGTGAACCGAGCAAAGGGGATCCTGTAGAAGTTGCTTTCTCAACTTACCTTTCTCATGTCGCGCAGTTCACGCAAGCGGGGAGGGTAAAGTCACCACCAAAATCCAATCTTCCAATACTTATTTATCTCGATTTTCTCGTCTTTATTCGAGTGTGTCCTGCATTTGTCAGGCAGGTGTCTTGCTCTATGAAGACCAAGTTTTCTAACCTACTTGGAGACAGTTAAGTTATGGCTAAACGTTCTCACGCCAAACGACAGATGAAATACCAGGGAGATCAATACACTTACAACTCAAAACACAGAGACAGCAGACGCACCAAGGCCAAGCGGCGACAGGCTGAAGAAAATTCAAATATCGTCGACATCAACTCTCACAGCAACCAGCTGGAGACAGCCTACTCTCCCCGGCACAAAAAGACCCCCCTCGAAGCCCGCACCCCCGCACAACAGAAGTACATCAACGCCATCCAGAATGACTGCCTGACCTTTGGCATCGGCCCCGCCGGTACCGGAAAGTCCTATTGTGCAGGTGCCCTGGCGGCGGAAGCGCTGGAGTCCGGGCGTATCGAGCGGATCATTCTCACCAGGCCCGCTGTTGAAGCCGGCGAAAACCTTGGTTTTCTGCCCGGTGAAGTGGAAGACAAGTTCGCCGTCTACATCGACGCCTTCAGGGATATCCTGAATGAAAGACTGGGGCGTGGAGTAGTGGACTATTGTCTGCGACATGGCCGTATTGTCGGTGCTCCCCTGGCCTACATGCGCGGCAAAACCTTCAACAACAATACCTTTGTCATTCTGGACGAAGCCCAGAACACAACACCGGTTCAGATGAAAATGTTTCTTACCCGTATCGGTGAAGACTGCAAGGTCGTCATCAATGGTGACATCAAGCAAAGTGATATCCGCGGCGCCAATGGCCTCGAAGACGCCATCCAGCGCTTACAGGGACTGCCCAGTGTGCATGTCCATAAATTTGAAAAGAATGACATCGTCCGCAGTGGTCTCGTCAGGCACTTGCTGGATCGTTACGAGTCCTACTAAGCAGTAACCAATTCCGGGTCAACCGGCCCACAGACCGGCCGGTATCAGTAAAGACCCCGAAGCATATCGGCCTTGCGGCCGGCAGATGTAAATAGCTGTTTGAAAAATCGCTGTGACAGAATGCTCTACGCACTTTGAAAAACACCGATTTCCCACCTCCAGCGCATTTACTTATAATCCTTCACCGCCTGAAAAAAATCTCCGGGAATTTCTATGAACAGCCTCGATCAACAGGTTGTCGTCCAGCTCAGCGAATGGCTGGAAGCCGGCAAACAATGCTGGCTCTGTACAATCATCAACACCTTCGGCTCCTCCCCGCGGCCGGTGGGTTCCCTGCTTGCCTGCAATGAGGATGGGCTGTACGTGGGTTCACTGTCCGGCGGCTGCGTGGAGGATGACCTGCGCGAAAGTATCAACAAGCGTGAACTGGCCACTTCAGGTCCTGAAAGAATCAAGTACGGTGTTACCGTTGAGGATGTACAGCGATTGGGGCTGCCCTGCGGCGGCACCCTCGAGGTGGTCATCGAACCGATCACGCCGGAAGCCGGTGCCATCTACAAAACCCTGGCGGAAAAAATCACTGCCCGGGAACTGGTGATGCGGGTTGTCGACCTGGAGACCGGAAAAACTGAATTGCAGGATTGCGATACCTTTGAACCCCTGGCTATCGAAAAGAACATCTTGCGCCATACCTATGGTCCCTCATTCCAGTTACTGCTGATCGGCGCAGTCCAGGTCGCCTATTACCTGGCCAACATGGCCCAGGCTCTGGACTACCATGTCGAGGTTTGTGATCCGAGGCAAGAGTTGGTGGAAAACTCCCCGATTGCCAATGCCCCGGTCATCAATGCCATGCCCGATGACTGGCTGCGAACCAAGACCCTGGATCAGCAGACGGCAGTCATTGCCCTGTGCCACGATCCCCGTATTGATGACATGGCGCTGATGGAGGCGCTCCAGGAAAGCAAAGCCTTTTATATAGGCGCCATGGGTTCTGAAAGGACATCGGCAGCACGCCGCGAAAGGCTGCTGCAGCTGGATATTGCCCAGGAAGAAATCAACAAACTGCATGCACCCGTTGGCCTGTCCATAGGCAGCAAGACACCACCGGAAATTGCCATTGCCATCCTGGCAGAGCTGACCAGCCTGCGCGCCCGCGCCCGCAAGCAATGACAGCACCCAACAAGGTGGCTGACATCGGCATCATTGTGCTGGCAGCCGGCAGTGGCAACCGCTTTGGTTCAGACAAGCGCCAGGCCACATTGCCAGACAACAGGACTCTGTTGTCAGCATCACTTGATCGCATTCCCGGCAGCTTTACCCGTAAGATACTGGTGCTGAGACAGGACGATGTAGAGCTGGCTAAACAATTCCAGGACCACTGGCAGATATGCCGGGCACCCCACCCGGAGACTGGCATGGCCAACAGCCTGGTCAGCGGCATCAAAATGGCTGAAAACTGGGAAGCTGCCCTGATAGCGCTGGGAGATATGCCCTTCATCGCACCGACCACCTTCAGCACCTTGCAACAGGCGCTACAGACCAAACCTATTGTCGTGCCGACCTGTCGGGGACAGCGGGGTAATCCCGTTGGTTTCAGCAAGCAGTTTTTTACAGAAATGACAGCCCTGGAAGGCGACCGTGGTGCGAGGGCTTTACTGAAGAAATATGCAGCACAGTGCTGTGAAATTGAAACGGGGGATGAGGGAATCTTGCGGGACGTTGATTATCCTGACGCCCTGGAATAGCAGGTTAGCTGTTTAATACCCTTCAGTTGCTTTGTTTGAAAGCCTGGTCAAGGACCTTGCCCGCACCATCACAGGTCCTGCAATTTTCCCCACTGTGGACATAGCCCAGACCATTGCAGACTTTGCATGAAGTCTGGAAGGGATGTTTCAGAATATCGATGATTTCCTGCAAGATTTTGGAATCGCCTTCAGCAATTGAAGCGTCTTCGATGGAAACAGGGGTTATGCCTGATTGCTTTTTATCCTGGTAAACATTATTCATGACGTACTGCTACCGTGTTGATGCTGATTAAGAATTACTGGATCTTCCCTGATTCCTGACAGGACCTGATGCACGGTACCGCCTGATAGTTGTCCTCATTCCTAGATTACAGGCAGTTCCGTTTCAGGAGTGTTAATAACATCACAAATTCCCGTGAAAAAAACGTAACTACCGGAATTTATGACTAATTTTCACAATCTACTAGGGAAAAACCATAGCGTTGGCAATGAATACCAGGGCAGAAATAGCATTTTGCTATTAACCCGACGGATCCTTTACAGGATTGGCCTGTGCCACCTGGCGGCCCCTTCCCATCCCATAAACTGCCAGCTGCAGGCAAAAAAAAGCCCGGAATTACCGGGCTTTCAAGTGTTTTTTCATTTGTAGTGTCAGTTGCAAAAAAAGGGGAGTTTTGTCTTTACACACTACTTTAGAACACCCCTTTGCAGAAAAAGTTCAATTATTTTGCAGCGGATTCCCTGCTTTTCAGAACTGGGACTCCGGCAACCTGACGACCAGTCCGTCCAGCTCATCTGTCACCTTGATCTGGCAGCTCAGGCGGCTGTTTTCCTGGGGCTCCAGGACACATTCAAGCATGTCCTTTTCCATTTCACTGGCCGGTGGAATCTTCTCCACCCAGGCTTCATCCACGAAGCAATGGCAGGTTGCACAACTGCAGGAGCCCCCGCATTCGGCAACTATGCCGTCAATCATGTTGTCCACGGCTCCCTGCATGACAGAAGAACCGCTGGTGACCTCGATCTCATTGATAGCGCCGTCTTGGCTGATATATGTAACAACTGGCATAGTGCTTCATTTTCTCCTGCGTCAAGCATTGGTCAGCAGTGACTTGATTGGCACGCTTGTGTCCTCAAGCATTACCTTGTCCACCGCCAGGGATTTACTGATGATTTGTTTGCCCACCATGAACTCCTGGGGGCTGTTGACCGCATCTACCGCGATCACCTGGTCATTTTTGAAATAAAAGGCAGAAAATTTTCGACCGGCTCCGGGGTCTCCCCGCAGCACCACTTCATCGTAGCCGTTTGACAGGCCTGCTATCTGCAACTTCAGGTCATACTGGTCCGACCAGAACCATGGCAGCGCATTATACGCATTTGACTTGCCACATAAAGTCGCTGCGGCCACCCGGGCCTGATCCATGGCATTTTGCACACTTTCGAGGCGTAATCTGCACTGGTAAAAGGCATTATAGTGGTTGGTGCAGTCACCAGCCGCCACAATATCCGGATCAGAAGTGCGGCATTGACCATCAACACAGATGCCATTATCCACATCAAGCCCGGCTTCTTCCGCAAGTTCCGTATTTGGTATGACACCGACCCCGATAATCACCAGGTCAGCAGGAAAGGGATCGCTGTCACCGCACAGGACTTCTCTGACCCGGTTATAACCGGCAAATCCGGTTACCCCTGCCCCGGTGACGATTCGCACACCCTCTTCTTCATGAATCCTGGTATAGAAGGCGGACATCTCGGGAGCCGTCACCCGGTTGAGTACCCGGTCTGCCGTTTCAAGCACCGTGACTTCCAGGCCAAGCTTGCGCAACATGGCTGCAGTTTCCAGGCCAATATAGCCGCCACCGACAATAACTGCTTTCTTGCCGGGCGCGATATAGGGCTGGATTTGTTCAGCATTGCTGATATCACGCAGGTATAAAACGCCCTTGAGATCTGCACCGGGCAAATCGAGTTTACGTACACGTGCACCAGTGGTCAGGGCCAGGGAGGAATAAGAAATATCGGTGTCATTGTCCAGAATGACCAGATTGTTTGTTCGGTCAATACGGCTGACTTCCTGGCCCAGCATGAAATCGATATCGACTTTCTCATACTGGGCTTCAGGCCTGATCAACAGGTCTTCTACATGCTTTTCACCGGAAAGAAAGGTTTTAGAGAGTGGTGGCCTGTTATAGGGCAGATAAGGTTCATCGCCGATAACGAGAATCTTCTGGTCCCATCCTTCCTGGCGCAGACTGACTGCAAGCTGGCCACCGGCATGACTGGCACCGATGATGACACAACAGGACTTCGTCATTGTAATTCTCCAATTTCCTCCCTTTTTGCACGGACTATTTGCCGTGGGAGGCTACACATCGTTAAACCAACGGGCTATATTTGTTGTCCCAGTTTAACCAAATTAACCACGTTAACCACTTCAACCAGGATGCAAAATCCTGGCCAGTTAACCAACAAGGATTAAAAAAAATGAAAACGAAAGCTGCAGTAGCCTTTGAGGCGGGGAAACCACTCGAGATATGTGAAGTCGATCTGGAAGGCCCCAAGGCCGGTGAAGTCCTGGTAGAACTCAAGGCTACCGGCGTTTGTCATACTGACGCATTCACCCTCAGCGGTGACGATCCGGAAGGTGCCTTTCCTGCCATTCTTGGCCACGAAGGTGCCGGTGTGGTTGTAGAAGTTGGTGAAGGGGTCAAATTCCTGAAACCGGGAGACCATGTGATCCCCCTCTACACGGCCGAATGTCGCGAATGTGACTACTGCCTGCATCCGAAAACCAACCTGTGCCAGGCTGTACGTGCCACACAGGGTCAGGGCGTCATGCCTGACGGTACCAGCCGCTTTTCCCTGGATGGCAAGCCCATCCTGCATTACATGGGCTGCTCCACATTCTCCAATTACACGGTATTGCCGGAAATCTCCCTGGCCAAGGTCCGTGAAGACGCACCTTTTGAAACTATTTGTTATATCGGCTGTGGTGTTACAACCGGTGTAGGTGCCGTTGTGTTCCAGGCCAAGGTTGAAATCGGCTCCACCGTTGCCGTATTTGGTCTCGGTGGTATCGGCCTGAATGTTATCCAGGGAGCAAAACTGGCTGGTGCCAGCCGCATTATCGGTATCGACCTCAACCCTAAACGTGAGGCACTGGGCAAACAATTCGGCATGACCGACTTCATCAATCCGAACGAAGTGGAAAATGTCGTTGACCATATCGTGCAGATGACCGGCGGTGTCGATTACAGCTTTGAATGTATCGGAAACGTCAATGTCATGCGCCAGGCCCTGGAATGCTGTCACAAGGGCTGGGGAGAATCCTACATCATCGGTGTTGCCGGTGCGGGTCAGGAAATCTCAACCCGTCCGTTCCAGCTGGTCACCGGACGCTCCTGGAAAGGAACAGCCTTTGGTGGTGCTCGCGGACGTACCGATGTCCCCAGGATTGTTGACTGGTACATGGACAAGAAGATCAGTATTGACGAGATGATCACGCATACCATGCCGCTGGAAGACATCAACAAGGCCTTTGACCTGATGCATGCCGGCGAAAGCATTCGCTCTGTTGTCCTGTACTGAACAAGATGAATCACTGATCGGGGTCAGGACTTCAGTTCTGACCCCTTTTTTTTCCACCCCTTATTGCCATCACCTTATTGCAAATACGGAGAACAACACAATGAGTCTTGAACAAGTCAGTGCCAATGCCATGTTTGGTGGCAAGCAATTAAAACTCAAGCATGCCTCAAGCGTGCTCAAGTGCGACATGATTTTTTCCGTCTACCTGCCGCCCCAGGCCGAATCGGTGAACGTCCCGGTAGTCTACTGGCTGTCAGGCCTGACCTGTACCGACGACAACTTTGTCCAGAAAGCCGGTGCACAGCAGTATGCTGCAGAGACAGGTGTTGCCATCGTCTGCCCGGACACCAGTCCACGCGGCGAAGATATTCCCGATGACCCGGACGGGGCGTATGACTTCGGCCTGGGTGCCGGTTTCTATGTCAATGCCACCGAGGCGCCATGGTCCAAGCACTACCACATGCATGATTACGTCACCAAGGAGCTGCCTTCGGTGCTGGCCAGCAGCGATCTGCCCCTGGATACCGAGAACTGTTCCATCATGGGCCATTCCATGGGTGGCCACGGTGCCCTGACCATTGCCCTGAAAAATCCGGGCAAGTACAAGGCTGTCTCGGCCTTTGCCCCGATCTGTTCACCCATCAACTGCCCCTGGGGTGAAAAGGCCCTGGGCAACTATATCGGTGAAAATCGCGATGCCTGGGAGCAATACGATGCCTGCGCCCTGGTCGCCAAGGCACAGGAGAAGCTGCATATCCTGATTGACCAGGGCCAGGAAGATGACTTCCTGCGAAGCCAGCTCAAACCGGTGATGCTGCAGCAAGCCTGCCATGACGCCGGCCACCCGCTGACCCTGCGGTTCCAGGCTGGTTATGACCACAGCTACTTTTTTATAGCGACATTTATCGAAGACCACATCACCCACCATGCTGCGGCATTATGGGGATGACATTGGCGCCGGGGACGGTTATGATTTTTTGAACTAACCGTTCCTGGCACTTTAATGGCTGATCTCAATATATCCCTGATACAGACCGACCTGCCCTGGCAAGGTGCGTCTGAAAACCGCGAACTCCTCGAACAGATTCTCGATGCAACCATCGACAGCACTGACCTGATCGTGCTGCCGGAAATGTTCACTTGTTCCTTTGATGACACCAAGAATGCCATTGCTGAAAGCATGCCCGGGGAAACCGTGGACTGGATGCGCATTATGGCGGTGTCGTACCAGGCAGCCGTGTGCGGCACCATCGCCGTGAAGGAAAACGGTGAGCGCTTCAACCGTTTCCTGTTTGTCACACCGGAAGGCAAGGTACGTCATTACGACAAGCGCCACCTGTTTCGCATGCTGGGAGAACACAAGCGCTATGCCAGCGGAAACAGGCAACCGATCATCAAGTGGCGAGACTGGCGCATCATGCCGCTGGTCTGTTATGACCTGCGTTTTCCGGTCTGGTGCCGGAATACAGAATCCCTGAATTACGACCTCATCGTCTGTCCTGCCAACTGGCCGGCAGCACGCGACGAGCACTGGCAGACATTGCTCAGGGCCCGCGCCATTGAAAACCTGGCCTATGTCGCCGGGACCAACCGGGTCGGCAAGGATGGCAATGATCTGGACTATGCAGGTCACAGCCAGTTAATCGACCCCGCCGGAGAAGTATTGCTTGATGCAGGTGACAAAATTGGCGGTTACACAGCAACCATCAGCAAGGAACACCTGGAGGCTTACCGTAAAAGTTTCCCGACACATCTGGATGCTGACCCGTTTCTGCTCGCCAGCCCGCTGGACGACTGAGCAGCATGTGATTGCTCCCCGGCCCTGAACAGCCGGCAACATAAAACAAGAAAGCCGAAACTGCCTGATATACAGCAATGCCATTGCCAAGAGCCTACCTTATAGATTCCAGCATATATATTTTCCGTGCCTGGTATGTCTATGATGACTCCATAACCGATAGCCTGGGCAATCCCAGCAATGCCGTTTTCGGTTTTTCCGACTTTCTCTATCAACTTATTCGACAGAAACAGCCACAATTTATCGCCTGCGCTTTTGACTCTGCTCAAACCGATTCCTATCGCAAACAGCTCTATCCCGAATACAAGGCCAACCGCGAGCCAGCACCTGAAGAACTGAAAGTGCAGTTTGCCCATTGCCGCAACTTTTGCCGGGCAATCGGCATACCCGAGTTCGCCAGTGAACGTTTCGAGGCCGATGACATCATTGGTTCTCTGGCCCGGCGCCTGCGCGACCAGGGTATGGCAGTGACTATTGTCAGTGCCGACAAGGACCTGGCGCAGCTCGTTACAGGCGAGGAAGATGCCTGGTGGGATTTTGCCCGCGGCAAGGTACTCAACAACAAGGGCGTGGAAAAACACTTCGGCGTGCGGCCCGAGCAGATTGCCGACATGCTGGCCCTGACCGGTGACAAGATCGATAATATTCCCGGCATTCCGGGAGTCGGTGCCACGACCGCCTCGCGCCTGCTGAAAAAGTTTCCCAGTGTTGAAGAGGTGCTTGAAAATATCGAGGAAATAGCCGCCATGAAGTTCCGCGGTGCCACCCGTGTCCAGGCCCTTCTCAATGCGCACAAGGACATCCTGCCGCTAAACAAGCTGCTCACTACCGTGGTCACCGACATGGATTTTGATAACGAGCCCGACCTGGCCTGGAAAGGCATTAACGAGATTGCGTTCTCCGAGATCAGTGATTTGCTGGCTATTGGTGGTGCCCTCAGGCAGCGCTGGCTGGAGCTGGGTTAAAAGATTAACTTGCCTGATACACCCCACCCGCTGAAAGACAAACTGCCCCTGCCGTTGATGGCGTCCATCTCGGCCTTGCCACCGCTTTCCATCGACATGTACCTGCCCGCCATACCCGGCATGGCGGAAAGCCTGGGTACAGAAATCAGTACCATCCAGATTTCCCTGAGCGTTTTTCTGGTCTCCTTCGGGGTAGGCATGCTGCTGTTCGGACCGTTATCTGACCGGTTCGGGCGTCGTCCCCTGGCCATGCTGGGACTGACGGGGTTTGCGCTGGCCTCCCTTGGGCTCACGTTGAGCAAAACTGCAGAAGCCTTCCTGGTATTTCGTTTCTTCCAGGGCATGCTGGGCAGTGCCGCCACGGTGGTCATACCCGCCATTGTTCGGGACTGCTTCGGCAAGGACACGGCCAGGGGCATGTCGACAGTGACCATGATCATGCTGACAGCGCCCCTGGTGGCCCCGCTGGTCGGCTCAACCCTGCTGGTTGTATTCAGCTGGCGCGCCATATTCGCCGTCCTGACAGTTTATGCTGTCGTGGTGCTGGTCCTGACAGCCTGGAAACTTCCCGAAACCCTGCCGAAAGCGTCCAGGGGCATACAGGCCTCCTTCATCCGCAATTACCTGTTCATCCTGTCGACACCGCGCATCTACCCTTTCCTGGGCACCTTCCTGCTGTCTTCACTGGCTTTTTTCACCTACCTGACCTCCGCTCCTTTTGTCTACATCACCTGGTTTGGTGTGTCCGAGTTTCTGTTCGGCTTCCTGTTTACTACCACGGCAGCCTCACTGATCCTGGCCAACTACCTGAATGTTCGATTTGTCTCAAACCTGGGGTCGCGTCGTATGATGCACCTCGGTCTCGGTTGCGCCCTCGTCTTTGCCACCCTGTTATTGCTGGTGACGTTCTTCATGAACAACCTGGTACTGACTGTCGCCTGTTTTTTCATGATTATCGGCAGCCTGGGCATCATTTCCGTGAATGCTGAATCACTGATACTGGTCGAATTTCCCAACCAGGCCAGTTCCGCCTCGGCCGTTACCCGTACCCTGCGTTTCAGTACCGGCGCCCTGGTAGGGCCCATCCTGGCACTGGTCTATACCGGTACGCCCCTGCCCATCAGCGCCCTCGTACTGGCTGCCATCATCCTGGGAGGCAGCATCCAGCTGGTCACCGGATTACAGGCAAAAAAAACCGGGGCATAGCCCCGGTAAACAGCCTGGCATGGAGTGCAGGCTCATTGGCAAGACTATTCCTCTAAATTGAAACTGAACCGGGTTTGCAGACCGCGCATGGGGATTGCCTTGCCATCCACGATCCTGGGTTGGTAGCGCCAGCGCTCAATGGCACGCAGCGATGCCCGGTCAAAAACGCCGTCAGGAACCGAAACCAGCACTTCCGTATTGAAGACACCACCGTTTTCGTTGACATCAAACTGAATGATGACAAAACCCTCGGTACCATTCTCCGCAGCTCTGGTCGGGTATTGAGGCTGTATCTGGGCAATTGGCATGGCATTGCTATCTGTTGGACCGAGATAGGCTCCCGGGTCCTCTATCACAGGCTTGTCTATTGGCAATCCCGGGCCGGCGACTACTGGCGGACCTTCTATCGGCATGACAGGATTGAGATCAGGCAACACGGGTGGTTCTTTGGGTTTCTCCGGACGGGGAGTCTCCCTGATAATTTCCAGCTGGATTTCCGGCAGGGTGATATCCGGAAATATTGTTCGGGACTTTACCTGCGGTACTCCCTGTTCAGTCATGACCAGGAGCTGCATGCTGTAAAACAGGCCCAGTGTCATGGCAGCACCGAACAGGACGATGGCATTCAATTTACCGAAATTCCTGATTATTGCAGGCATGAGATGACTCTCCTGTGTGAAAAACAAAAGTGAAAAACTACTGGTATTACGGGTTTACTGCAGAACGGGAGACGGAGCTAAATCATCATCCCGGTTTGAGCTGGTAGACGAACCGGGTTTGCCGTCCCTCCAGACTGACAATCTCGCCGTCGATTTTTGGCGGCTCGAAACGATAACTCTGGATAGCGCGCAGTGAACTGCGGTCAAACACCGATCTGGGGCTGGAATCCACAATGACAGGGTCCCTGACCTGGCCAGTGCTGTCCACGGCATATTCAACTACCGTGTAGCCTTCTACTCCCCGGAGCCTGGCACGCTGCGGATATTCCGGATTCGATTTGCAGATCGCCACCAACCTGGCCTGGGTTGCCTCCCGGGCATCCTTGCCGAAACTGCTCAGGTCAATACTGGATTCCACATCACGAATAATGTCGCTGGTATAGTTATTAACGAAGGATTCGAACTGCCTGCTTTCATCCCTGATATCGGTCGTGAGCAGGTACTCTTCAAGCACTGAGGTTCTTTCAGTACTGGCGGCTTCCCCTTCAGCAGCCTGGTTTTCCTGTTTCGCAGCAATCCCGACAACCTGGCCACTGGTCGTGTCCGTGTTTTCCGATACTGGCTGTTCCTCACTTTTCTGGGTACGGACTGGTTGCTCCTTGTCGACAATGCTTGCCATCACCTCGTCGAATTCAGCCGCCTCGCTGCGGGGAATGAATATCACCGAGAACGCCGTGCTGGCATAAGGGTCAATCGAGGTGACATTAACCAGGGGAACGAAGCGCAGCGAGGCCAGAATGGCGATGGATGTGCAGCCAATCAGCAGCCCCCTGACCACCCAGTCCACCTCGGTATTCTGACGCCGTTTGCTTGTGTCCAGGATAGAGAACACCCGGGAGCCGAGAAAGGAGCCGGCTATCGCCTGGACCACGGTATTGCCGAAACTGCCCTTGCGGCCATGGCTGGCAATTTCCAGCAGATTGCTGGCATATTCACTATGACTGCGCCCGGTCAGAATGACGGCATCGTCACAGGCCTGTTCTGCCTCCTCTTCCAGCTTCCTGGCAGCAAACCAGATCAGCGGGTTGTACCAGTAAATGGCGCGAGTAATCCTGACGACAAGGGTAGTCAGCCAGTCCAGCCTCTGTATATGGCTGAGTTCATGAATCAGTACATTGCGTGTCTTTTCAACGCACCAGTCCTCGGCCTGCTCAGGCAGGATGATCTCGGGCAAAACAGTCCCCAGCTCACCGGCGAAAAGACTTCAGGGCTTTTTTTCAGTTGCACAGGCACGGTAATGCCTTCATCCCACACCAGGTTCTCCAGCAGGATATTGAGTTTGGGGTTTTCTATTGGCCGGGCACACCGGCTCAGGGAAATCACCTTGCACAGGCCCAGCCCGGTATAAAGCAACTGCATGGCAAGAAAGGAAAAGTACAGGGTCAGGAATGCCTGCCACCAGGCAGAAAACACCAGGTCGATATTATCGGCAAACGTGGCGATGCCATGAGTCACCGTATTTTCGATGATGACTGTTTCCGAAGTAGTGATCGGTACCTGGATCTTGGGCAACAGGCCAATAAAAAGCGGCAACACAAACAGGCAGGTAAAGCCCACACACCAGAACAGGTGTCGTAATGATGCTGGCAGCTTCCGTGTAAAAATACTGGCCATCACCATCAGGACCAGAACAAACAGGGATTTCAGCAGCAGGTCGACAAAGTATCCCAGCCCCGCGTGTTGATGCAGTACATTTTCAAAAGTACTGATGAGAGAATGTATTTCCACTTACCTTCTCCTCCTGGCCCCTCTGCCTCTGCCACAATGGCAGGCGGGAGCTCTCATTTTGATGATTTACCAGTTATTGTTTTTCTTCCCGTTCCTTGGCGGCAGCAATCATGCTTTCAATCTGCTCCAGTTCTTCCTTGCTGATGTCCTCGAATGACATCCCCAGCAACGCATTGACCGCCTGCGCAGCCGAACCATCGTAAAACGTCTTGACCAGGCGACTGATGGCATTGCGACTTGCCTGTTCGTGATTCACCACCGGGTAAAACACATATTTGGCGCCGACCTCCTTGTGCTGGATATGGCCTTTGTCCTCAAGCTTTCTGAGCATGGCCCTGACAGCGGAATAACTCGGTGGGTCAGGCAGGCGCTGCATCACATCCTGTGCAGTGGCTTCACCCAGTTCATAGAGGATGTCCATGATCTGGCGTTCGCGACGACTCAAATTGATGGCTTTGCTCATAATCTACTCCGGCAATCCCGTTGTCTGAAAAGCTGACTTTTGGGTCAGAAATGCTACTTTTCTAGCACTGTGCTACAAAAATAGCACCGCCCCTCATAATGTCAAGCTCTTTTTTGCATATTCTTTACACATTTATCCCGAGCCCTGTATCTAACTGAATTATCTTGCTTTTTTTGCCAGGAAGAACAAAGCCCTACCAGTTTCAAACACCGGGAACAAAGGTAAAGCTGACGATCATTCAATTCTGCCGGTATATTCTGCAGATACTTCAGACCTGCCAGACAATGCAAGGACTACCCCATGAAGCGATTTCTACCCCAGTTCCTGTTCAGCCTGCTTTTTCTCAGCGCCTGTGGTGCCGAGAACTCCCTGCTTGCCCAGAATACTCCCTTCAACGTGACGGAAGTCGCCCAGTTCAACCAGCCATGGGCCATGACCTTTCTGCCTGACGGCAGGATACTGTTGACAGAAAAGCAGGGAGCATTGAAGCTCTACGATCCGGAATCCGGCACTATGGGTGAGATCAGCGGTGTTCCCGACGTGGTATCTGCCGGACAGTCGGGCTTTGGCGATATTGTCCTGCATCCCGACTATGCCTCGAACAACCTGGTGTACATGAGCTATGGTGAACGCGGCACGGGAGGAGCAGGTGCCGCCGTGGCAAGGGCCAGGCTTGAGCTTGCCGCCACGCAAGGTGCATTGCAGGACCTGGAAGTCATCTGGCGGCAATTTCCCAAGGTCAGCGGCAATGGTCATTTTGGCCAGCGCATTGCCTTCCATGATAATTACCTGTGGATCAGTTCGGGGGAAAGGCAGAAGTTCGATCCGGCCCAGGACATGACCCAGAATCTTGGCAAGATCCTGCGCCTGAATTATGACGGCAGCGTGCCAGCTGATAACCCCTTTGCTGACCAGGGTGGCATCGCTGCCCAGATCTGGTCCCTGGGACATCGCAATCCCCTGGGACTGGCCTTTGACGACAATGGTCAACTGTGGAACGTGGAAATGGGCCCCCGCGGTGGCGATGAGCTGAACCGGGTTGTGCGCGGCGGCAACTACGGCTACCCGCTGGTATCCAATGGTGATCATTACAGCGGGGAAAATATTCCGGACCATGACACCCGTCCGGAGTTCAATGCCCCGGCGGTCTGGTGGAACCCGGTGATCTCCCCTTCCAGCCTGATGTTCTACTCAGGTGCTGAATTCCCCCAGTGGCAGGGCAACGCATTTATCGGTGGCCTGTCATCGCAGTCTCTGGTGCGTGTGGTGTTCAACGGAGATCAGGCCCGGGAAGCCGGGCGCTTTGATATGAACCAGCGAATCAGGGCAGTAAAACAGGGACCCGATGGTGCTATCTGGTTACTGGAAGACCAGCGTGGCAGTTCCGATGGTCGCTTACTGAAGCTGACTGCGCGCAACTGATCAGTCAGGTTTTCCCGGCACGCGAATATCCAGCACCATGTCTTTCACCGCCTGTGGCGGTTCACTGGTAAAGCGGCAAACAATGACTGCCACGGCAAAATTGATGAACATACCCAGCGTACCAATCCCTTCCGGTGAAATACCCAGCCACCAGTTGTCAGCATTATCAGCGGCGGGATTGATGAACTTGAAATAGACTATATAGATAGCCGTGAAAACGATGCCCGCAATCATGCCGGAAATCGCCCCCTCCTTGTTCATACGCGTGGAGAAGATCCCCAGGACGATGGCCGGAAAAAAAGACGAGGCCGCCAGGCCAAAGGCAAAAGCTACCACCTGGGCCACGAACCCGGGCGGATTGATGCCGAAATAGCCTGCTATACACACGGCAAAGAAAATCGCGATGCGGGCAAACAGCAGTTCCTGTTTTTCACTGATATCCGGCATGAGGTTACGCTTGAGCAGATCATGGGAAATGGCGGTCGAGATGACTAGTAACAACCCGGCTGCTGTCGACAAGGCGGCGGCCAGCCCCCCTGCTGCCACCAGGGCGATAACCCAGTTTGGCAATTGCGCAATTTCCGGATTGGCCAGCACGATAATGTCGCGGTCCACGGTCAATTCATTTTCTTCGGGATCGGCCACGTACTGGATGAGGCCATCGCCATTCTTGTCTTCAAAGCTGATCAGGTTCGTGTTTTCCCAGGTACGGAACCACGACGGCATGGACGAATATTCAGCATTGCTGACCGTGTTGATGAGATTGGTGCGGGCGAAAGCGGCGATGGCCGGTGCTGTGGTATACAGGATGGCGATAAATAACAGGGCGTAACCGGCAGATTTACGGGCTGCCCTGACACTGGGGACAGTAAAAAACCGGATGATGACATGGGGTAACCCGGCAGTGCCCATGATCAGCGCCCCGGTGATAAACAGCACATCTATACTGCTGCGTACACTTTCGGTATAGGCCGTAAACCCCAGCTCTTCATGCAAACCGTCCAGGCGGTCAAGCAGGTAACCGCCACCAAAGCTGTCGTTCAGTTCAGAGCCAAAACCCAGCTGGGGAATGATATTGCCGGTCATGAGTATGGAGATGAATACTGCCGGCACCATGTAAGCGAAAATCAGAACGCAATACTGCGCTACCTGCGTATAGGTAATGCCCTTCATCCCCCCCAGCACTGCATAGAAAAACACGATACCCATGCCAATGAGTACGCCCAGGTTGATATCCACTTCCAGAAACCGGGAAAAAACCACGCCGACACCGCGCATCTGGCCTGCTACATAGGTAAAAGACACAAAGATCGCACAGACAACCGCCACCATGCGGGCAAACTGGCTGTAGTAGCGGTCACCGATAAAGTCCGGCACCGTGAACTTGCCGAAGTCTCGCAGGTAGGGAGCAATCAACAAGGCCAGCAGGACATAACCGCCGGTCCAGCCCATCAGGTAAACCGAGCCGTCCCGTCCCATGTACGAGACGATTCCCGCCATGGAGATAAAAGAGGCGGCCGACATCCAGTCAGCAGCAGTCGCCAGGCCATTGGCCAATGGCGGAACATGGGCACCGGCGATATAGAATTCTTTCGTGGAAGAAGCGCGTGACCAGACAGCAATACCGATATAGACAATGAAACTGATGCCAACGCAGAGATAGGTCCAGATTTGTAAACTCATGGTGTGATTTTTCTTTTAATTGTTCTAGTCAATTGGGGCTTCAACGCTGCGACTTATTCGCCAGAATCACCGGTTTCACCACGTTCCCTGGCTTCCTCGGACAGGATATCCTTTTCTTCGTGGTGGTATTTGCGGTCCAGGTTATCCATCATCTTCAGGTAGACAAAGATCAGCACCACGTAGACATAAATGGAGCCTTGCTGCGCCATCCAGAACCCCAGCTTGAAGCCGCCGATACGGATGCTATCGAGCTGGTCGACAAATATGACAGACAAGAGAAAGGACACCACGAACCATATACTCAGCAATATGGTCAGGATGCGAATATTTTCTTTCCAGTAGAGGTTGTCGCTGCTTTTGTTCATTAGGGTGCCTGTTGTTATTTTTTTCTTTAGTTGTCGGCAAACGGCTCTGGGAGCCTATGCCGACCTACTTTTTATCCTTTTATCCCTTTATCCCTTTATCCCTTTATCGAAATGCCTGTCGAGGTTGCCGGATGACGGCACTACGTGCCTCTTCCGGCCTACATCTGTTCAAGATTGTATTATTTCCCCAACTTCCACCCCGAGGTTATCGGATAGCGCCGGTCACGACCAAAGCCTTTCTTGCTGATCCTGACCCCCACCGGTGCCTGCCGGCGTTTGTACTCATTAAGATCAACCAGACGCAATACTCGCATAACCGTGTCGCTATCAAAACCTTTCTCAATAATGGCATGGGCACTTTGGTCATGCTCGATATAAAGTTCTAGAATCTGGTCGAGTATTTCATAGGGCGGCAGGTTGTCTTCATCCACCTGGCCAGGTGCCAGTTCGGCGGACGGGGTACGCTCGATGATACGTGCCGGAATCATTTCC
>Ga0181559_10000953_pt1 | contig 27831 bp, 19 predicted proteins | sample 011ome_21_FD_133752 | JGI IMG/M metagenome (GOLD analysis project Ga0181559, IMG submission 133752) | Coastal salt marsh microbial communities from the Groves Creek Marsh, Skidaway Island, Georgia - 011508AT metaG (megahit assembly) | ecosystem: Environmental > Aquatic > Marine > Intertidal...
ATAGGAAAAGAGAGGAGTTTAGGTTGGGGAAAAACAAAAGTAGTTTTTAGAGGGAGACTTCAAGAGTAGAAAAAAGGAAAAAAAAATATGGATATCCAACCGTGGTCGCTCCACCAGTTGGACCAGCTGGACGAGGATAAAGATTCGTACACGGTTTTAGGAATAATCGAACGATCGCAACGGGAGCGAGACATAGAAAAGACGCACAAGAATTTCCGCCGAACGTCGTTTTTACCGAAGATCACGTACTCGAAGTGCGTGAGAGGCGGGGGCAGGTACACGAAGAACGTGCGGAGGTTCGGGTCGTTTGATAACTTGTTGGTGCCGAACCCGGAGGACGACGGGTTGTCGTCGTCGATTAGTTTGAACGATTTAGCAGCTGCGAATAGTAATCTGGGGTTGCGGAGATCCGCCTCGAATCAGGATATCAGCATGAATACGTTTAGCAACAACAACAACAATACTACTAGGAACAACAATAACAAAGGCGATTCGGATTCAGAGTACGGAGAAGTGACGACGAGCGCTTTCAACGCGCCGGATCAAAACGATGGCGGACAGCAAGGACCGCCGGTAGTCAAAATAACAGCGAATAGAAACACGAATAATAATAATAATAACAACAACAACAACAACAACAATAACGCATCGGCTACGAAGTCGAATTCTGGTGCATCTGGGAACGGGACCGGGTACGTGCAAGACGCCTCGGATTTTGACCGCGTTTTAATCGAAGCTTGGGAAGATCGGTTCGCGGGAGGGTTATTTCGATACGACGTCACCGCTGTGCTCACGCGACTCATCGAAGGTCCATCTCGATACGTCGCGCAATACAACGAAGGAAGAGCGACGAAAAAAAGACAAACAGAGTTCAAAATGGACCTCGTGTGCCAAGAATTCGATGGGAAAAAGTTCAACTTCACCAAAGCCGATCAGAAAGAAGTGTTATTTACGTTTGAGGAACAAGACGAACACAAGGAAGAAAACGACGACGACGACGACGACGAACCGGGACGAACGGAGTTCATCGAAAGAGGAGAAATCAGTAAATCTCCGAATTTAGTCTTGATCAACGTCTCTCCAATCGAGTACGGTCACGTTTTGTTGTGCCCGAGAGTCTCCGAGATGCTTCCGCAACAAATTTTCGCCGAGGCTTTGATTCCTCCTTTGCGAATGTGCGCGGAGAGTAAAAATCCATACTTTCGAGTCGGATATAACTCTTTAGGAGCGTACGCCACAATCAATCACCTGCATTTCCAGGCGTACTATTTGATGGAAGCTTTTCCGATTGAACGCGCGTTGTCCAAGCCGTTTGCCAAGGACGTGTTCAAAAACCCAAAACGACCAATGGGTAAACAAGTTCACGCGGAATGTTTGCGCGTGTACGATTACCCGGTGCGATGCATCGTCTTTGAACTCGGAAGTAAAGGTTTTGTAGATTTAGCGAAGTGGATCGGAAGAGCGTGTGGTCGTTTGCAGAGGAGAAACATCCCGTTTAATTTGTTGATGACCGATCACGGCGCGAGAGTATTTTTAATCCCGCAAATCTTCTCGCACAAGATTGCGCAAAACAAAATTCCAGATTGGATCGTCGAGACTGGAATTAACCCGGCGGTTTTTGAAATATCCGGACACATGCTCTTTAAACGCGAAGAGGATTACGACATCTGCTCCGAGGCGATGGCGTCAGAAATATTAGCGAGCGCGAGCATAGAGGAGGATGAATTTTGCGATTTAATGCGAGAGGTTTTGGATCGCGAGAGACTCGAAGAAGGAGAAGAAGAGGAAGACGACGACGAAGACAGCGAGAGGAGTAAGAATAAAGTGCGCAGCAGCGAAGAGGAAGGGAGCGCGCAGATGTCTGTGAAAGTGTAAAATATCAGTATTGTAATTTCCACGTATTACTTATGATGTTATCATCAGTTGACTTGTTTTGGTTTTGCATTAAAAGAACAGAAACGTTTTTCGTTTCTTTTTTTGCTTCACGTCGTATCCGACGGCTTCGTTGACGTTCTTGAAACCTTCCTTTTTCAACGCTTCGTATAACTCTCTCTTCACTCTCGGAATCAACGCCGGCCCGGCGTACGCGAATGACGTGTATAATTGCACCAAACTCGCGCCAGCTTTGATCTTCTTCAACGCGTCTTCACCAGTAAACACGCCGCCGCAACCAACTAAAGGAATCGAACCGCCAGTCAACTCGTAAAATTGACGCAACACCTCCGTCGATTTCTCGAATACCGGTTTGCCACTCAAACCGCCGATTTCCTTACCGTTTTCATGTTGCTGCACCTGCTCGTTTCTTTCAATCGTCGTGTTGGAGATGATGACGCCATCGATTTTCGCTTTCTTCACCGCTTTTGCGATTTCTTTCAATCCTTTCTCGTCAACGTCTGGAGCGATTTTGACCAACACCGGCAACGATTTTTTCTTCTCCGCAGACGCTGGGTCGTTCGCCAACAACTGATCGCGAGCATCCACGACGTCTCGTAAAATTTTCACCAGAGACGAGCCTTTTTGCAAATCTCTCAACCCTGGCGTGTTCGGAGAGCTGACGTTGATGACGAGATAATCCGCAAACGGACCTAACTCTGTGGCGCCTAACGCGTAACTCTTCGCCGCTTCCGATTCTGGAGTCGTTTTGTTCTTACCGAGATTGACGCCGATGGGTGCGATGACATTTTTCGTCGTCGATTCTTTTTCGTTATCTACTGCTGCTGTTGCTCCTAATACTCTATTCTTTTCTTTTTTTAACCTTTCTTTCGCTCGTTCGATGCCTTCACTATTAAATCCGTATCGATTAATAACCGCGTCCAACTCTCTCAATCGAAAAACTCTCGGTTTTGGATTGCCGTCCTGAGGCTTTGGCGTCACCGAGCCGATTTCCACGAACCCAAAACCGATCTCGCGCATGCCTTGGATAGTTTTCGCGTCTTTATCGAAACCAGCGGCTAAACCAATCGGGTTCGGAAACGATAACTCGGGGCTATTCTGAAAAACATTCGTCACTCTCAACATCTCTCGCATTTCCGCGTACTCCGTGTTCATCGCGTTATTTCTATCGTTATCTCTCTCTCGTCGTTCGATCGGATACAACCCGTTCGCAAACAAAGAAACGCCTAAATTATGCGCGGATTCAGCATCCATCGCGCGACTAAAAATCGGCGCCAGTAATTCAAACGTCTTAAACTCAAAGTCCGATGCTAACGGCGAGTCCGCCGCGCGGAGCGACCCGTACCCGATGGACGCGAACAACGACAACGCGCCGACTGTTTTTAACAACGACGAGGAAGACGACGGTTGCGCGGCAGATTCACTAGCAGCAGCAGCAGCAGCAGCAGCATCGCTCGACGACGACGACGACGACGACGACGACGACGATTGTGAACTCGTAGTTCTCGCTCTCGGAGGAGGAGGAGGAGGAGGAGGAGCCGCTGTTGGAGTTGGAGTTGAAGGAGAAGATGTCGGTTGTGTTGGTGCTTTCATCGCACCACTTCCAGCAGCAGCTGCGGAGTTGTTGTTGTTGTTATTATTACTACCACCACCACCACTCGCACTCCCGCTTCGTTTCAAACTCTTCTTCTTATTCTTCTTCGTCGCGTACCATTTTCTCTGCTGTTCTCGAGCGGCGGTTCTCGCGCGAAGAAGAGCGAAAAGAGAAGACGAAGAAGAAATGGAAGAAGAAATGGAAGAAGAAGAAGAAGAAGAAGAAGAAACGCCCAAAGAGATGACTTCCTTCCCGACCCTGCGAAGGACCGACGTGAGCGACATTATTATCTCACGCCGCGGTGTGTGTAAGTGTGTGTGCGTGTAACTTCTCGCTTTTTATGTGTATCTCTTCTCGCGCGCGTTTGAAGTTTTTTCTTTTGGATTTGAAAAATGTAATGGAGAACTTAATTGACCGGCGGCACTTTTCCGGGAAAAGATTATCCAAAAATCGCCATTATTATTAGATATTCTCGCTTTACGCTCGCGAGAGACAGAGTCTACTACGTCTTCTTCTCCTTATTAAAAACGGAGTGTATACACGTGCACGCGTTTTGAGAACTTTTTGAACGCCTGTCTCTTTTTTTCTATCTGCCAATATCTATTTATATATCCATAAAATGTTTGCGATGCAATCCACGGTCTTGAACGCGAGACGAGTGACGAATCGATTATCGTCGTCGTCTTCGTCTTCGTCTTCTTCCGCGAAACGAAGAGCGCTTTCGGTGAGAGTTTCCTCGGAAGGTAGCTCCGGCGGCGAGAAGTGGCAATCCATGAACGTCTCGCTGCCAAACTTGCGAGATAACTTGGACCGATCGACGACGCGTAACATCGACGGGAAGGTGTACACGTTGGAGTTGAACGCGGAAGACGAGCCATTGGTTTCGGACAAGTTTAAGCAAAAATACGACGCTCGAGTGAACAAAGCCGGGATCATCGAGGCAAACTTAGCTGGGTCGGTGAAAGCCGCAGAGATGATTTCTTTTGGGGATATTAACTTGGCGTTGGACATCACGAAGATTACCGGGATGCAAAAGAACGTGGAAGTGATCAACGGACGCGCGGCGATGATTGGCATCACGGCGGCGTTGTTCGCGAAAATCGGCACCGGGCAAGGCGTCGGAGAGCAGTTGTTTTCGCCGGCGGGGATCTTCTCCGCGCTGTTCATCTCTTTGTTTGCGATTGCCAGTTCGGTCGCGCCGGCGGCGTTGAACAAAGTGACCATGGAGGAGTGCTTCCCGGATGAGAACAAGACGTACGAGAACGAGAGATTGCCGGTGACGTGGACGGCGGCTGCGGAAGCGGTGAACGGCAAAGTCGCCATGGGGGTGTTTTTAGTGGCGTTGTTGACTGGTCAATAATAATACTACTACGATCGATGCAAAAGAGCAGATGTCTTTGACGACGACGATTTTTTGTGAACGCCAAGATAAGGAATGATCATCCACTAATTCTAAATTTGAAATATCTATTAAAACTACTACTAACATTCCGCTCTACACGCGCTACTTCAAATGCACTTCTATAGAATAAAACAACTAATTGTTAAGATGACATCTCTCCGCAACGAACGATTTCAACGTCACACGTTGGTCTCCCGCTTTCGGAGCCACACTTTTGATTGACGTACTCCACAACTCTTTCACCTCTTATCACGCGTCCAAACACGACGTGTTTACCGTCCAAATGCGGCTGCGGATTCACCGTAACGTAAAACTGATCCCCGTTCGTGTTCGGGCCACCGTTCGCCATGGCGAGCAAATACGGTTGCGCGTGGTACCGACTGTTTATGTTTTCGTCGTTAAACTTTAGTCCGTAAATTGATCCACTTTTTGTCGCGCCGGCTTGATTCATGAACCCGTTGATGATTCGATGGAATTTCTCGCCTTTGTATGCGCCGATGCTTGCGTCCTCGTCTCCATCGCCGTTCCCATTCCTTATCAATCTCCTAAAATTTTCGCTCGTTCTCGGGTGCGTGTCGTTGAACAGTTCAAACACGACTCGGTTCGATGGCTGACGACGATGCAAAGCGTGATGTTCGTCGTCTTCTTCTTCTTCGTAATCACCCGCGAGAAAATTTTCCTGACTGTCAACCGTCAAGTCGAAGAACACGTTGACAAAATCATCTCTCTCCGACGCTGTTCTCACGAACATATCTTCGCAGCGCTCGCATGCTTTCCGGCAATTCGATAACATGAAGTTTTTATTCTTCTCGCACTCGCCAGAATTCGCCCAATCGATGCATTCGCGCGCGTTTGAGTGCGCGTTTACGCACGGTTTTAAACGTCTCAAGGAACGCTCGCGAGTTTTTCCAATTCGTTTGACGTCGGATGACGAAACCGAGGACGACGACGACGACGACGACGACGACGACGACGACGATACCTCCTTTTCCGAGTACCCGATGAAAGCTCTGTTCCTGTCGATTTTCGCGCGAGCTGTTTCCGGTGCTACGAACAGTAACGACCACCACGCGAAGAGAAAGCAAAAAACCACGCGCATTTTTTATAACGAACGCTTTCAAAAATGAAGAAAACAACAATAAGAAGAGACTCTGCGCGCGAACTAAGAAGCACGCGACGGAAGAAGCAGAGAGTGAGCGCTATGCGGTACCAATATCAGTTACTGTAGTGTAGTAATAAATCAATCCAATATATTATAATGTTTAAGGCTAGGTTTATATTATATTATTCAATGGGGTGTTAGTATTAGTACTTTGTTTTTCTGCTTATCTCGTCCAATCGTACGCGCCTCCGGCGTTGTTGTATTGCTGCTGCGACGGATCAACGTTGTGTTGATGATGTTGCTTGTTACCACCACCCGCGTACCCTGGAGGAGGCGCTTTGCTCCCTCTTTGCTGCTGCTGTTGCTGCAGCGGCTGTTGGTACGGGTACATGCCGTTGCTGTACGCGTTGTACGGCATGTAGTTTGGCATGTTGTACGTGTGCGGCATCATTCCCGGATACGCATACTGCGCGCCATACGTGTTGTACGGCGCCATGTTGTTCATGTTCGCCATACCACCGTAGTTCATTTGGTTCGGTTGTTGTTGCTGCTGCATTTGCTGTTGTTGGATGTTGTTGTTGTTGTTGTTGTTGTTGTTGTTATTGGAGGAAGAGTTTTGTTTGTTTGTGGAATCAGAAATGCCGTAGTTGTTGTTTTCGCCGCCCAACGCATCCGATCGGTTCGCGTCTGGGATACCTCCTTGTTGCTGCTGCGCTTGCTGAGCGTAGTAGTCGCCATACATGTTCGAGTTACCTTGATTGTACGCGCCTTGACCGTAGGATTGCGCCATGCCGTAGTTGAAGTTGTTGTACTGAGCACTCGCGCCGTTTTGTTGGAACCCGCCCATGGCGCCAACTTGCGCGTTGCCGGTAGACGTACCAACGTTTCCACCCGGGGCGTTGGAAAACGAACCTTGGTTCATGTTCATCCCACCGATAGCATTCATCGGGTCGACGCCGTATTGCTGCATTTTGTTTTGATCGAATTGGTTTTGCTGATATTGGTTTTGTTGATTGTAGTTGTTGTAGTTTCCGCCGTAGTTCATTTGTTGCTGGTACTGTTGCTGCTGCTGATTTCTCGGCTGCGGCTTTTGACCACCACTTTGTTGCTGTTGCTGCGGCTTCGGTACTGTTTTTTGTCCACCTTGTTGCGAAGACGGCTGCGCGGCAGAACCGGCTTGTTGTTGCTGGTTCGGCGCGCCCCAGGCGCTGGTGGCGCCTTCCGCCGCCGGCGGCGCTTGCGCCGCGCCGCCCGCCGGAGCTTGAGATCCGTCTTGCGCTAAACCGAAACCAAACGACGACGAGGCCGCTCCAAAATCGCTAAACTGCGGGTAGTTCGCCGCTTGCGGTTGACCGCCAGTGCCTTTCGGTTGCGGCACGTTGCCTTCAGCGCCGCCTCTTGGTTGCGGAATTTGCGCAGCCGCCGGCGCCGCGCCAGCTGCTCCAGCCGGCGCTTCCGCGGCCGGTCCCCACCCTTCTGGAGTCGGCGCGGGAGCAGCGGCACTGTTGCCCGTTTTCGGTCCCGGAATCGCTTTACCGCCCTTGCTCGGCGCAGCAGGCTTTTGACTCGCCGCCGGCGCCGGCGCCGGCTTGGCCGGTTCCGGTTTCGGATCGCCTCTCAAGATATCCGCCATCGTTCGCTTCGGCGCAGAAGAAGACGGCGCAGCAGCAGCCGGAGCAGCCGCAGGCGCGCTGCCTTGTTGCTGCTGTCGACCACCACCCTCTCTTCTTTGCTCTCGCTGCGGCGCTTGTTTCGGCGCTCCCCACGCGCTCGTCGTCGGCGCCGCCGCCGGCGCCGTAGAAGCCGCCGCCGGTTGTTGTCCCGCGGGTGCCGGCGCCTCGTCGAATCGCACGTGTCTACCTTTTTGGTTGCTACTGTTGTTGTTGTTGTTGTTAGTTACCGCTCTGTTGTCCCGTCTCGTCGACGATTCGCCTCCGGAGTTGTTTCTTCTATCCGTGCCTCGGTCTCGTCTCGGTCCTCTGTCCTCTCTCGGTCCTCTGCTGTCTCTGTGGTGATGCCCGTTGGTAGTGTCCGACTTCTTCGAGCCAGCCTGTTGTGCGATGAGAAAATGGTAAACGACGACACGATTAAAACGGGTCAGTCACTCGGTCTCGTTCGCGTTCTTCGTTGGGAGAGAAAAAAAGCGCGACGACGTTTCGTTGTTTTACAAATTTAACTTTTCTCTCTCTTTTTCCAACCCTCGAAGACGATTTGACGGCGGCCGACACGAAAAGAAGACAAAAGGAAAAGAAAAAAAAAAGTCGGAATCGATCGCCGCTCTCCCACTCGCGACGTCCAAAGAATCGAACGCTCACCTCTTTACTCTTTTTCGTTTTCACGTCCACAAACTTATGCACTGTTTTTTTAGAGAGAGAACGCGCGAATCGGGTCAGTCGCTGGTCGCAAACGCGCGTGGATTCTTAAGGATGAGACGAGAGAGATTCGTACTCCCGCGCGTTTCTCTTCGCAAAGCGTAACTAAAAAAAAAAAAAAAAAAAAAATCCCCCCTTTTCCCCGTAAAACGCACTGCTCATCAACTCGGACACGGCCAAGTCCTCGTCGCCGCCGAACTTTTGCAACACGTTCTGGACGTCCTCTTTGTTCTGACCGGTGATTTCCATCAGCGTTTTGATGGTCGTGAGTTCTGTTTTTCCCCCCATGTTTACTAATTGATTTTTTTTTTATGAGGAGTGAAAGAGGAGCTTTTTTTTCCTTTTTTTTTTGTTCGTTTCGTTTCGTTTCAAAGAGTGAAGTCCGTCCGTCGTCACTTTTATAAGAGAGAGAGAGAGAGAGAGAGAACTAATAATGCTTCTCGAAAGTTAACACTTTGGTCTTCTCGGTCTTCCTTTTCTTCTGTTTCTTCTTCTTCTTCTTCTTCGTCGCGCGAAAGCATGACGCTTGTTTTCTTCGAACAGCAGCAGCAGCAGCAGCGGCGCTAAAACGAACGGTGGTATAACTAAATAAAATCACACACGTTTAAGAAGAAGAAGACATTAAAAATATGGATGATGCGCATCGACAGAGACGAGACGCGCTGAAACATCGCAACGGGTTCGTGGCTTCTTCTTCTGCCGCTGCTTTTAGGAGCAGCAGCAGCGCGCGCGACGGGGAAGAAGAGCACGCGGGCGTCAGTGGTGACGCTGTTATGAATAACGCGTTTGTGAATGTGAACAACGGAGGCGTGTACTACCAGAGACAACACCGCGGCGGCGAGAGGAGGACGACGACGACGACGAAAGCGTCTGTCGCGAAAACGAAATCGAAAGCGAAGACGTGGTTTTATCGGTACTTACAAATTGCTGTCATTGTATTCTTGATCACGTGCTCGATCGCGTTCGCGGAGTTTATATACGAGCGGATGTTGTTTGAACATTCGGAGATTAAAGAGCATCCGCACGGGAAGACGCTGTTCGTCGGCGCGGCGGTGGCGGTCGTCGCGTGTTGGACGATGCTGGTCGTGGTGGTCGTTTTGTCGTATTGAATGGAATGCGATGATTTTAGGTGTGCACGCGCGCGCGTGTACGCACTAGCTAGCGGTTTAGCAAAACTAGATTAAAATACACAATACAATAGAAAACTAACTGTACTAGAATACACGAAGTCAGACTCGTAAACTCTCAAACACTCGCAAGTGCACTTTCAGTTTCGCATCGTAGGCGATTTCTTTGAAACCAAAACTCGACTCGTTCCTCTTCTCAATCACGCCTTTGTTTTTCGTCGGCGAAACGATCACCAGATACCGGCACCGCTTCGCGAGCGCGTTGTAGAAGACGTACTCCAACGACGCGTCGAGGAGATGTATCGCGTACGATATCGCCACAAAGTCGTACACAAAATCCTCATCGCCATCTTCCTCTAGGCAGCCCTCGCACACGTCCTTGAAACTCCAAGGTTTGCACTCGAGACCTTCCGTTTCTTTGATGAAAGCACCTCGCGTGTACGGATCCGCGCCGGTTATCGCGAACGCTATTTTGTCCACATCTTTTGACCAGTGCAGTAAAATTTTCGTGAACTCGCCTGCACCGCAACAGAAATCCAAAACGCGAAACGTCGTCGTCGTCGCCGCCGCCGCCGCCGCGGTCACTCCTCCCTTTTCTCCGTTCGCGTTCGCGTCGTCGCTCTGTTCGCGCTTCGTTTTGAGTATTGGGACGAGTATTTTCGGCACGACGATGTCGTGAAACAGCGTTCGCGGCAACACCTCTTTCAGAACTTGGTAGTGGGGGTTCCTGTATTCTTCCCCGAAAGTTTCGTAATACGTCGTCGCATCTCCGGAGAGTTGATATTGATTGCGAATGCCACCGACTAAGGACCACTCGTTGGAGGCTTTGGAGATGTTTGATTTATTCGAGGAAGGCATTATTGCGGCGCGTGTTTTCGTTCATGTTTTCTTTTGTGCTTTTGCTCTCGCGCTGCTGTTTTTAATGCAGAGTTGATGTTATTTACAGCAAAACTATTTTCAATCTTCGCGTGTTGTTGTTAGTATACATACTTTCATTTCTCTCTTTCTTTCTCTCTCGTCATCGTTACTCTTGCGACGAAGAGGATGGTGGTGGCGACGGTTGTTCATTAATGTCGCTGTTTTTTTTGCTGTTCAAAACGTTCGTTTCGCCGCCTAAAGTCAAAGCGTTGATGCTCCCCGAAGACGGCTGCTGAGATCTCGCGCCGCCGCCGGCGTTGGTAGCGGTGTTCGTGTTCGCACTCACAGACCCAGAGGAAGACGTGGTGCTACTCAAACTCCTACCGAAACCGCCCGGTGGTGGTCCTTGGCTTTGTCCTCCTCGTTCTCCGACCCTTGTCGCAGAATCCTCGTTTGCGTCCGACGACGTCGACACTTTCGCCGCTCGCGAACCGAATCTCCGGTCTCTTTTCGCGTACGAGAAAATCGCTCTTCTCAACTCGGCTTCGCCAAATTCTGGCCACATGGCGTCTGTGAAGTACAACTCCGTGTACGCCATTTCAAACAACATAAAATTTGACAAGCGCTGCTCGCCGGAAGTGCGAATAAGCAAATCTGGATTCTGTAACGACCTCGCCGCGCGAAGACTCGATAAGTTGCCTTTCTCTTGTTGTTGCGCTGTTGTTGATGATGGAGATGCTGATGTGGACGAAGACGAGGCGTTGTTATTGTGTCCGCGCATGTATCGTTCACCTACGCCAGCGTAATCACCCAAAGAATCGTCGGTGCTTCTTGGAATGTGGTCGTCAAAACTTTCGTAAATCTCCTCCTCTTCGCCTTCCGTCAGAACGTTCGCGGTGCCTAGATACCTCATGAACGTCTCTTGCGATATATCTTCGATCCGTAAACTTCCAAACTTGACCGCTTCTGCCATATCCTTGGCTGCGTTTACGATGTCTTGCCTCCCGCCGTAACTCAACGCCACGTTCAAAACTACGCCTTGATTATTTTTCGTCATCTCCACGGTTTCTTCCACCGCCAATCTCAAACTCGGTTTCACGCGACTCAAATCGCCCATGACCACAACCTTCACGTCGTTTCGCATCAAATTCTCCGCGTCTTCTCTCAACGTCGTCTCGAGCAACTCCAACAACCCGTCCACCTCTGGCGGACCTCGCGACCAATTCTCGATGGAAAACGTGTACACGCTCACGACTTTAATCCCCCACGCCGAGGCGCATCTCACCACAGCTCGTAAACTCTCCACCCCGTTCTCGTGTCCCACTCTCGGAGGCAAACGTCTCCGCTCCGCCCAACGCGCGTTACCATCCATTATGATCGCGATGTGTCTCGGCACGTCTCTCTGATCCAAACCTTTCAACGACGCCGGTTTGCTGTCCCATTTTTTACGAAACGTATTCGCGAGTAATCTCCCGAACCGCTCGCGAATGCCAAACGGGTTTTGTTGACTGCTCTCTTCCATACGTTCGTTATCATCGTCGTTATTGTTGTTATTATTATCACTATTGCGCTCACTGGTGGTCGCGTCGACGCTCTCGACGCTTCCGATATCTCTGCTCGACAAGAACGCGATTTCGTCCGGATCTCTCCTTCTCTCGTCACCTCCACCTCCGAATTCCTCCTCGTCGTCCTGGTAATAGAAGTCTTGCGAACTCGACGACGCCAGAGGAGATAAAAACGGTCGTCTGTTTTGGCTTCTTTGACTTTTTCCTCTCTTTCGTGCCGATAGTGGTAAAAACATCAATAACGACGACGACGACGACGCGGAAGAAGAAGAAGAAGAAGAAGAAGAAGATCCAATCCGTCGTTGGTGTTGCATCATTCTGTTACGAGAGGAAGACGTCGTCGTCGACGGCGCAGAAGAAGAACAGGAAGAAATGCACCGCACGAAAGAAGAAGAAGGAGAAGGAGAACACATCATGGCGCGAGGTGGATCTCTTTCTCTCTCTCTCTCTGTGTTCTCTCGCGTGTCTCAAAAGTCGTCGCGCCTCTCTTTATATGTATTTCGCGGGGAAAAAAATCGAATTTTTATGACGCGTTTCCTCAGAAATCTTCAACTCTTAACTCTTAACTCTCTCTCTCTCCGGTCGCGCGGTCGGTCTCTCAACTCCTCCGGTCGGCAAAAAGAATCAGAAGAAGAAAGCGCGAGCAGAGCGTTAAAAGAACAACAACAACAAAGAGAAAAGAGAGATTATTACATATATAAGAATGGATGCAAACAACGAATTCGCCTCTGGCGCGTTCTACGCGTTCCTCGCGTCCATCTTCTTCGGCTCTTTCGCGGTACCGATAAAGACGAAGAGCATCGTTCGCGCGAAAGTCGACCCGGTGGCTGTGCGTGCTTTAAACACATCGTCGCTTTATGCGCACGACTGACCGACTCTCTCTCTCTCTCTCTCTCTCTCTCTCTCTGATGAACAGTTTCAGTGTTATAAATCCTTCGCGTGTTTCGTAACCTCTTTACTCTCTTTATTCGCGGTGGATTACAAGTTCACGTACTGGGGCATCGTCGGCGCGTTCGTCTGGGTGATCAACGGAACCGTGGCGATCGTGGCGGTGCAAAAGTGTGGTTTGTCGACCGCGCAGACTTTGTGGTCGGGTTTGTCCGTGTTCGTTGGATTTTTGTGGGGCGTGTTGGTGTTCGAGGAGGACGTGCGGGACGTGGCGGGATCCGCGGCGGCGCTGGTCGTGATGAGCGTCGGGATGGGGAGCATGGGGATGGTGATTTCGCAAAACTCGTCTTCGTCTTCTTCTTCTTCGAGTGGCGGGAGAGATGGTGCGGAGAGAGGCGGTGGCGGGAGCGGCGAAAGTGGGAGTTCGAGATCGAGTTCGGTGTCCCCGATCAACAGCGTCGAAGGGGACGCTTACGGAGACGACGACGTAGAGATGAACGCGAGTAGAAGTAGCAGGGAATTTGCCGCGGCGCGCGAGCGATTGATGATGGGAACGACGACGACATCGTCGATGGGGACAACGGGAAGAGAATTCGAGGACTTGTCGAAAGCATCGACGAACCCGTTTGGATTTCGCACCACCCGAAGCAGTTCGAATCTTTCCTCCTCGTTGGAAAAGCAAAAAGACGTGAAAATCGGCATCCTCTGCGCCACGTATGTCGGCATCGCCAACGGGTCTTTCATGACGCCGTTAAAGTACGCCAACAAGGAAGTCACCGGACTAGAGTACTTGTTTTCCTTCGGCGTCGGCTCGGCCATAGCAACCGTCGTTCTCGTCTTTTTGTATAACATCTACCGCCGACATATCAAAAGAGACTTTTCGCCGTTGAACTTCCACTTCGAGACGTGCGCGAAACCAGCGCTATTAACCGGCCTGCTCTGGTCTGCCGGCAACGCGTGCTCCATAGTCGCCATTTCTAGATTAGGCGTCGCCATCGGTTGGCCGTTGGTGCAGTGCCAACTCGTCGTGAGCACCACGTGGGGCGTCTGGTACTACCGAGAAGTTCGAGGCAGGAGAGCAATTTCGGGATTCTTCGCGAGCGCGTTGTTAGTCCTCTTCGGAGTTATCATGTTAGGCAACTGTTCCAGATAAAATTATTATGTGCGCGCGTGTGGGTAGTAATGTGTGATGTGCTTTTATTGTAACGAGTTTGTGTGTACCGCGTGGTGTTTTATTATCATTACTTTCTCTCTCTTTGTTTCATCGTATATTCAAGACTATTCGCGCGTTTTAACTGTCTTCAAACTCGCAAGTTTTTCCCCATTTTTCGCGCAGACCTTTTTAAAAATGTCCTCATCAGATGGCACCACCACCACCGAAAACAACATCAACACGAACATGCCGACCGTCCAGCGAACGTTTTTATCCTCCTCGGATCCCGACGGGGGCGTGCGTTTGGAGTGCGACGTGTATCGTCCCCCAAAACAGCAAAGAGAAAGAAGAGAAGAAACGAAAACGAAGCACGTTTTCGTGTGTCTTCACGCGCACGGGAAACTCGGCGCCTCGCGACAGATGCTGAAGCCGCACTCTATCATGCTCGCCAAGAGAGGCTTCGTCGTGTACAACGTGAGTTTTCGAGGGTGCGATGGGAATAAAAGCACGAGCAACGCGAGTTTAGTCGGAGACGTGGACGCGAAAGACGTGTTGGAAATCGTGCGAGAGATTCGCGAAGAGCGCGAGAAAGCGGAGGACGGGATCGTCGTGAAGATTAACGTGCTCGGGTATAGTTTCGGTTCCGCGGTAGCCGCCAGCGCGGTTGGTTTGCTGCACGAGAAGTTTATGAACGCAGAAAACGAAGAGGAAGAGGAAAAACTTTGGTCTCGATACGGCATCGACGCGGTGATTTTAGTCGGTTTCCCGCTCGGTTCGTTGAACCCGTTCGCGACCACCGTGATGGGATTTTTATCGCGTTTTTTGCTCGGAAAACACGCGGGAAGATTGAGAAAGTGTTTCTCGAGAAGTGCGAGGAATCGTGGCGTCGTGGCGAGGAAAACGAGACTTTTCTTCGTCCACGGTCAAAGAGACGAGTTTACGAGATCGAAAGAAGTGAGAAAATTTTGCCAGAAATTGGCAAAGGGACAACCGGAAGAAGAAGACGAAGAAGACGAAGAAGACGAAGAAGACGAAAGCAAGAACGAAAAACAAAGCAGCGTTGCCAATCACCTCGCCGAATTCTTCTTCGGCGTTGACGACGACGAGAACGACTCGGAAGACGACGACGATGACGTAGAGCGGCCGGTGGAGTCTTCCTTCGAAACCTTTGGAAACGATAGAGAGAACGCCGAGCCCCTCGCGCTCCTCGAAATCAAAGGAAACAAAAGCGACCACTTCGGTTTCGTAAAAATAAAGCGTCAAAGAGACCTCTTAGTAAAATGCGCGAGCAAATTCGTTCTGTGACAACAACGCTCGATAAAACGTGACGAATGTATTAGAACCCCGGCGGCGCGGAGACCGTCGAGTTTCGAAGACTATTTTTTTTGCCGATTCATCTTTCAACACGAAACGTCACAAAAAAATTTTTTTTTTCCCCGCGTGCGTGTGTGTGTGCGCGCGCGTGTTTACGTAAACGCAATCGCGCTTCTCTCTCTGATTGCTAGATATATATATATATTCTGACGCGCTTTTGAGAGCACACTCGTCGTCAGTCGTGGTGCGAAAAACGATGGCGCGCATTCCCGTTTTTCTCTTCGCGACGTCGTCGACATCATCGACGAGAAGAGGAAGAAATCGAAAGCGATCGAAATCGCAAATTCGCGCGGTTTTTTGCACCGTCGTCGTCCTCTTTTTATCCGCGCTGGTACTTTCGACGACTGATGAGCGCAACAAAGCGTTCGCGCTGGAAGAAGAAGAAGAAGTTTCGCGCGGAAACGGCGAAGACGACGATTATTTGGATTTACTCGCGGAATTGGACGCGTCTTTTGCTTCCAACGGGGAGGAGTATCCGACGTCGGAGATTCAGTTGCAAATTGGTCACGAGATTACCGTTCGAGGCGCGTCTTCGGGGAACGAAAAGCTCGTGCAACGGGACATAGATTTTATCGTGGGGGACGACTACGCGTCCGCCGCGTTTCGATTTTGCGTGAAGCACGAGTTGTTTCATCATCAGCACGTGCGGTCGGTCGCTTTGAAGATTAAAGAGGAGATTGAGAAGATGCCGGAGGAGGAGCGGCCGACGATTGGGTCGAGTTCGGGCAGACGGAGGCGGCGAGAAGGGGTGCCGGAGAGGAGGAAGAAAACGGCGCAAGAGAGGTACGACGCGGTGCGAGAGTATTTGAACGAGACGAAGATTGTAAAAGCCGGGGAGGAGCTGTCGCGATTGGTGGAAGAGTTTCAAGACCACCAGCTGAATTCGGACGAGCACATCGAGCAAGACAAAGAGGATTTGGCCGTCGGCGGGCCTTTGAACAGATTAGTGGAGGTGATGAAGAGAGCCAAACGATTCATCAAAGATGAGGAGAAACAACGAGACGAAAACGAAAAGTTAGCGAAATTAGGAGAGCAATTGAGAAAGAAAATGGAAAAGAAGCGAGAGACAATCGTGCAATCGGAGGAAGGATTCAAAGAGTTGTTGAGAGAAACCTACGAGTTGCCAAAAAAGGAACGGTTGGAACGAATCGGGAGATTACCTCCGGTGGCTAAAATGGACGTCAAAATCGACGGGAAGAAGAAAGAAATGCTCGTGTTCCAAGACCAAGACGCGCAAACGGCGGTTTTTGAGTGGTGCGTGTATAACGGCATCAGAGAACCGGAAAAAATGGTGGACGTGCTCAGGAATTTGTTGAAATATACAGTCGAGGAACAATGGAGATCGATAAACGAGAGGAACGCGCAAAGGTACGTGGACCCGTATTACGGGAAAAAAGCCGCCAGCGTAGAGGAAGCCGTGAAGATGTGGGAAGACGGCACCGATAAGCTTGGCATCATTTCCGGGTCTAAACTTCTCGAGCTCGGGGCGCAGCTCAAGGAAAAAATCGCCGAGACCGGAGAAGTCCTCTTGGAAAAAGAATACGAGAAGACGATGAAATTGTTAGACCGAAGCGTGCAATATTTCATCGCCAGCGTTGATTTTGAAACCGCGATGAAGAAGGACCAGTGCAAGAAAGCGATGCTTTTTTCGCAAACTATGATAAAAATCGATCGGAAACGCCCGGTGACGGCGCTACAAAAACTCTTCGCCGCCAAGTGCAAATTAAAGCTGAAAAAGTTTGACGAATCTGCGACGGATGCGTTTTCCATTTTATCTCGAATTAAAACCACCGGCGATTGGAAAGCGACGGATATTAAATACTTAACGGTGTATATTGGTGGCATGTCCGCGATAAAACTCGGTGATTTCGAACGCGCGTTGAAATTCTACGCGATTTGCGTTCGCAACGATCCAGATTTCGGTTTATGCAAAGACATTTACAAGAACTTGAACTCCATTAAGAAATCGATGAAAACTGTCGACGATAAGTTGAATGATAAACATCCGCGTCCGGCTTTGGAAGCGTTGGATGCGGTTGAAGTTGCGGCGAAAAGTTTAGGTTTCCACGGCGTGAAATCGTTCGAGAACGACATGAACGTGCGCAAATGTCGCGCCGCGGTGTTCAAGAGACAATTGAACGATGCGTATGATTATTGTCAAAGTGCCTCGGATTATTTTGGAGTGAAAGCAAAAGTTATCGAGGGAGATCCATTGGCGGAAGGCGAGGACGGTATGGAGGCTTTATTGACGGAGAAAGTGACCGCAGAAGATATGCTCAAGTACGCGGAGGCATTGCGCGCGACGGCGGAATTGTACATCGCGGACGAGAATCCGAAGGAAGCAAAATCTTTAGCCGAACAAGCTCTGGAGATTTGTCGCGCGAACGCGGGACAGTCCAGCTCGTCTCGATCCCTCAAGGAGAACTTGGAATCGCTCGTTCGAGAAACGCACAACCTCGTTCGTCAGTACGAACATAATCGAGATTACGCGAAAATCTTAGGCGTGCCGCCAAATCTAAACGAGTTGCCGAAAGAAAGACAATGCGATTTTATTAAAAAGAGTTTCAAGAAATTGGCGTTGAAATGGCACCCGGACAAGCACGAGACAAACGCGAGAAAAACGAGAGCGGCGAGGAAGCTGAACGACGCCGCGGAGGCGAGGGACGAGTTGAACGATCGTGCCAACTGCGGCGGCGCCGGAAGCGTGAACCGAGAGCGCGCGAGAGCTGAGAAAGCGAAAGAGGAGGAAAGGAATAGACAAAATTGGGCCAGAGGAGGAGGAGGAGGAGGATACCACCACTGGGGCGGACATCAGCACCACTATCAGCGCCAGTGGCACCATGCCGGCGGTGGCGGCCACTGGGAATTCTAATAAAAGCTATTTATTCGTGTTTTGAATATCGATTGAGTTTTACAGGTAGTATATCTTTCATCAAACAACACGTTTTTACCGTTTCGCCGCAAGCTGCCGCACACTATATTTTAGCGCTGCTACCACTCTCTAATTTGTTTTATAAATTAATAATCATACAATAAGTTCTTCCTCGTCGACGTCTTTTCTATCTCGAGCGACGAATTATCGCTTCTTTTGTAAAATGACCGCCCCCCATTCGCTGACGTTATAAATACCTTCGCTTCCAATTCTTTGAGACCCTTTGAAATCGAAATCATCCGGACTGGTTAAATTTGTATCGACGATGCGATGCCAATGCATGCCGTCTTCAATTTTCGGCAACGAAGCTTGGACCATGTACTCGTGCGCGTTGAACGCTATGTATAAGTCTTCGTTATTACCGGAAACGTCGTCGACTAAGGTAAACGCGATGAATTTACTTTCCGCGTTGTCCCAATTATCTTCGTGCCAGATGCATTTTCGTTCGTCCAACCATTCTTTCCTTCCTAGCAGCGGGTTCGCTTTTCGGAATTTAATCATGCTCGAACAAAATCGGAATCGAGTGTCTCTATATTTCTCCATTTCCATCCACTGAAAGTTGTTTCGTCGATCGTCGTGGCCGTAAGTGTTGTTGTTCCCGAACCGAGTGTGTCCGTACTCGTCGCCCATCAACAGCATCGGCGTGCCTTGACTGACGAACAACGCCATCAAAAAGTTTTTCATTTGTCGAGCGCGTAAATTGTTGATGTTTACATCGCCAGTTTCGCCTTCTTGTCCGCAGTTCCAACTCTCGTTGTCGTTGGCGCCATCGTTGCCATTTTCGCCGTTATCGTGGTTGTGTTTCGATTGATAAGAGACGGCGTCGTTTAGCGTAAACCCGTCGTGGGCGGTGATGAAGTTGATCGAGTGAAACGGTTTCCGGTTGTTTCTTCGGTACAATCTCGAAGAGCCTAACAAAGAGTCCGCGAAGTCTTTCTTTTGATCGTCCGTGCCTTTGATAAATCTCCTGCACGTGTCTCGATACTTTCCGTTCCATTCGGCCCACTGATCCCAGTTGGGAAAATCACCGACTTGGTACAATCCGGCGGCGTCCCACGGTTCGGCGATGAGTTTCACCTTCGACAGAACAGGATCTTTCGCAATCTCTCGAATGAGCGGAGGTGATGCCATGGGCATCCCTCTTTCGTCTCGCGTTAAACACGAGGCTAAATCAAATCGAAACCCATCGACTTTGTACTCTTCAACCCAGTGTCGTAAACTCGCCAAGATGAAATCTTTCGTCATTGGATTGTTCCCGTTGACCGTGTTGCCGCACCCGGTGTAATTCATGTAGTTGTTGTTTTCGTCCATCATGTAATAGTTCGCGTTATCGATGCCTCGAAACGAGCAAAAGTTTGGTCGATCGTCCGTGCTTTCTCCGGTGTGATTATACACCACGTCTAAAATCACCTCGATGCCAGCTTGGTGCAAGGTCTTGACCATGTGTTTGAACTCGCGCGCAGCGGCGATGCCGTTCCCACCATTCGAGGCGTACCTCGACATTGGCGCGAAAAAAGACATGGTAGAGTATCCCCACGTGTTGACCATGTGCGCACGCGCTCGGTATCGTTCGTCTGGGTCGTCTGGAAACCGTTTAAATTCCATCTCGTCGAATTCAAAAACCGGCAACAACTCGATCGCGTTTACACCTAAATCTTTAAAGTATTTCACTTTTTCTGCGATGGCTAAGAAAGACCCTCGAATATTTTCGTTCAAAGACTCGTCTTCTTTCGTGAACGCGCGAACGGTCATCTCGTACACCACGGAATCTTCGTCGTTGATTCTTGGATGGTCCACGTTTTCCCAATCGAACGGCGCCGATTCAAAATCGTACGTCCCGAGCATGTTCGGCGGATTCGGCCGGTCGCGCTCACTTCTCACCGCGTGCTCCTCCCCGAAATATTTCCTCCCAGCCGACACCATTGGCGCGTACGGATCTAACAAAACCACCGAATCGTCGAATCGTTGCTTGTTCTCTCTCGAATTGTGCCCGAACACTCTGTACCCGTACCTCGCGCCTCGAAGCGGCACGCCTTTCGTAATCATAACGGAGAAAACTCCGTGGTCGCCTCGTTCCATATCGATCTGTATGGTCGGTTCCGTCAGCGAATCGTTTTTACTCTCGTCCTTATCGAAATAAAGCACCAGTTGCACCTTCTCCGCGTTCGGCGCGAGCAAGGAAAAGTTCAGCGCTCCTCCTCCATCATTTTTCGTAACTAATTGAACACCAAATGGTAACGTCCGATCGCCTCCATCGATTTCTATCGCGCCCAACGGGCCTGATAAACCAATTTGACTCTGCTCGTTCGCGAGACTCTTACTCTCGCCGCCGCTCGACGCGGCCGCGCAGATCACCGCGCTCGTCGAAGATGATTTCCGGACGAACCACGTTCGTTTCCCCGGGGTCGATTTCCACATTTTTGTTGGTGTTGAGGAGGAATCGTGCGCCGTTGAAAAATCAACAGCAGTCGTCGCACGAACGCGAGGAAGAACGCTTTTTTCACTGCTTCTTCTTCTTCTCTGCACCGCGCAGCACACCACCGACGCTCCTCGCGAAGCGTGCGATAACATAACACGCGCGCACCTCTCTCTCTCTCTCTCTCTCTCTCTGCTCTTCTTCTTTTGAAGATTTTAATCACTTTCGCAGGATTTGAAAATGCAAGCGAAATTGTTTAGGGTTTATTATTACAACAAAACCCTAAACTACTACTTTTGTTAAAAGAAAACTCTAGAGTGGAACTCGCGTGATAAAAGAAAAAAAATGGAAGACGAGACGAAGAAAGAGGCGTCGTCGTCGTCGTCGTCGTCCTCCTCGGACGCCGCGAAGGTGCAGAAAGCCAGAGTGCGTAGTCGTTTTCTTTCTCTCTCTTTTCGTTCTCTCTTTTCGTTCTCTCACGCATGCGGTTCTCTTTTCTTTCCCTCATTTTTTCTTCGCGAAATCTCTCTCCCCTAAAAACCGCGTTGACTTTGTTTTAACACACGCGCGCGTGTGGAAATTCCTTTTTTTAAACCCCTCTCGCATTATTACGTTCACTTCGAGTGAGATTGATGACGACGACTGACCGACACGCGCGCGCTGTTTTCTCTCTCTCTGTGTGTGTGTGTGTGTGTGTTTCTCTTTTATAAAACAGTTCATCGAAGACGTGGAAAAATACATGAGCGAAGAGAATCGACAGTTTGAACCGGTGATGCGAGAACTCCAAGGCCGATACGAACAGATGAAAAATTTAGAGCGAGCGTTGCAAAGCGAAAAGATCCGCCTGACGCAGAAGATTCCAGAGATTGAGAGGAGCTTAGACGCTTTGAAACTGTTAGATAAGAATCGCGAGGAGAACAAAAAGACTTCGTTAAAGTATCAGTTGGGCGAGGCTTCGATTTACGCCAAAGCGGACGTCGAAGATCCGAGCAGCGTATTTTTGTGGCTCGGCGCGAACGTCATGCTCGAATACCCGCTCTCGGAGGCAACGCAGCTGTTAGAGAACAATTTAGAAAACTGTAAGACATCTCTGGTGAGGACCGATGGCGATTTAGCGTTCGTGAAGGACAACGCGACGATACAGGAAGTAAACTTAGCGAGGGTGTACAATTGGGACGTGAAGAAGAGGACGGACGAGGCTTTGAAGAAGGTCAAGGAAGGTCAAGAAGCATCGGTCGAAGCGGCTTGAGATGGTGACGATGATTATGATGACGATGTCATCCGCGCGTAATCCTTAAAGCCAGCGTTGTTATAGTAGACATATTTTTTTAGATTATCGACATCCACTTTTTTCCTCATAACTCTAGCGCATTCCCCTAAGTTTTCCTCGCAAAACACATCAAATAAATGGTAGTCATGGCAACGACGCCATCAGCGCATCTGAGCACCAGCAACAGCTCATTTCGTGCGAGAGGACGTTCAGCATCGTCGACGCCGGGGACGGTCTTCCTCTCCGCCGCTTCGAGAAGAAGAAGAAGCTCAAATGCAAAAATCGACGTCGTCGTCGCTTCGTCATCGCGCGAAGAAGAAAGCTCTTCTTCTTCTTCTTCCTCTTCTTCTTCTCGCCGAGAAACGATCGTAAATCTCGCGTTCCTTGGCATTTCCTTGCCGTTGTGGAAGGATATTTTCCACGATTTGGGATTCTACAGCGGGCCGGACGATCTGTTCGCAAAGGTGCCAGAAGCTTCGGATTTTAATGAAAGATACGCGGGGGAAAACGCAGCCGCGTTAGATACGGCGGTATTCGCGGGCGGGTGCTTTTGGTGTATGGAAGAAACATTCGAAGAACCGGAAAAATTAGGCAAAGTTCTCGCGACGACGAGCGGGTACGCGGGCGGGACCGTCGCGAACCCGAAATATTTACAGGTGTGCAAAGGCGACACCGGTCACAAGGAAGTGGTTCGCGTGTTGTACGATAAAAACAAGATTAGTTACAAAGAGCTTTTGTTCTTGTATTTTCGACAGATTGATCCGACGAGAGAGGATGGAATGTTTTTAGATGGAGGCGAGCAATACGCGTCTGCGATATTCGTGAATAGCGACGAGCAGAAGAAAGAAGCGCTGGAGGCGATTGAACGGCTGGAAAAATTGAACGTGTTTCGAAGCGAGGAGAACGCAAAGGAAAGCAAAACGATCAAGACGAAAGTCGTCGACTTGCGCGACTTACCGAAAGAAGGTCAGTTCTTTCCTGCAGAAATTTACCACCAAGATTACTTCGAGAAGAATAAAGGACGGTATTCGGTCTATCGGTTCATGTCTGGACGGGACCCTTATTCGCAAAATCGTTGGCAAAATTCGTTCGATAAAGCGAACGGCGGGAAAGAAAAGGCGTTCGAGGCGATATTTAATTAGTAGTAGAAGGTGATTTCGTTGATTCGTTCGAAAAAACGATCGAATGATCGATTGTTCTTTCGTTCGTTCGTTCGTTCGTTCTGAAGCGGCAGCAGTTTTAGCGCAGTCAGTGGCAAATTTTCTTCGCTCTCACAAGAGCGAATGACATACCTTCACAATCAATAATCTGTCGATTCAAAAAGTCAACTTTGTCAGACGGTTTATAACCTGTTCTCGCAGCAGTAGGAGAAGAGAGGAGAGAACATATATTCAATGTATAAAAAAGTGAGAGAAGAGAGAAAGAAAGCAGCGCGGCATGTGGGTGTATATTATAGTAGGAGTAGCAATATTTATGAACGAGACGAATTGGATTTCTTCCGAAGAACAAATGCGTTTATTACATAAAAAGCATCATCATTCCTTCATCTGAAATCATTTTTCTTCTCTATTTTCACTTGTTTGCTGCCGCTGCTACTACTATTTCATACACCGTGAGCGCTTCAATCGTCGTCAAATGTGCGAATACAACAAGAATTTTTCCTTCTTTGATGCATTCGCTTCTCTCTAACTTTTACTCGCCAAAACATCGATCGTCTTCTCGTCCACCATTTTCATCAAAATTGTGTACCTCTTCTTTGTCTTTGTCTCCCATTCTCTATATCTGCTACAACTATCCCATCTGTTGCTTAAATGCTGACTCTAAAAATCTCTGATTGACCGCTACTTTTACCACAACCATAATCACCATCATCAAAATCACAATCAAACCATCATCCGATCTGTTGTGTCGTAAAATGTTTCTCTGTATCTCTCCGTCAAATCAATAATAATGTCTACGTGTTTTCTAAAAAAGTTCGTGTAAAAAAGATTAATAGCCACCCGGACCTCCGCCACCGCCGTAGCCGCTACCGCCGCCACCACCGTAGCCACCACCACCGCCGCCGCCGCCGTAGCCACCGCCACCACGACTGAACGGGTTCGACCGACTGCCGCCGTAGCCTCCTCCGCGGTCTGGGCCGCCGCCGCCGCCGTAGCCGCCGCCGCCGTAGCCACCGCCACCGTAACCACCGCCGCCCCGGCCACCATAACCACCTCGGCCGCGTCCGTTTCCGCGTCCGCCGCCACCCCATCCGTTTCCTTTTGGTGCTTTTCCGCTGCCTCCGCCTCGCCTCGCTTGCTCTTCCAACTCTGGCGGTACTTCCTGGTTCGCGTCTCTCAAAATCGGAATCAACTTTCTCGCCATGTTCCCTTCTCCCGGGTCTAAGAACGAGTGCGCCCACCCTTTCACGCCGGCTCGACCGGTACGACCAATTCTGTGAACGTAATCTTCAATTTGACCTGGGAAGTCAAAGTTGACGACCAAGTTGCACTCCTTGACATCCAAACCTCTGGCGGCGACGTCGGTGGCGATCAACACCGGCGCTCTGCCGGATTTGAACGAGTTCATCACCCAATCGCGTTCGCGTTGGTCTTTGTCGCCGTGAATGACTGCGGCTAAACCGCCGACGGCTCTGCCCAACTGATCGCACATCTTCTTCGTGGAGCAAAAGATCAATGCTTTCAGCGGCTGCGGACACGGAGGATTGTTCAAAATGTCCATCAATCGTTTTTGTTTTTCAAAGCCGCCCAAGATTTCAATTTTTTGAGTGATGTCTTTATTCGCGACTAACTGATCGGTATCTCCGATGTTAATTTGAACTGGGTTCGTCAAGATAGCCGTGGCAACGCGAATGACTGCTTTTGGCCACGTGGCGGTAAAGAACAACGTTTGGCGTTCGCTCGGCACTCTTTGTAAAATCTTTCTAATTTGCGGTTCGAAACCCATATCCAACATTCGATCGGCTTCGTCGAGAACGACGTAAGAGCTCTCCCTCAAATCAATCGCGCCCATTTCTAAGAAATCGTTCATGCGCCCGGGCGTGGCCACCACAATTTGCGGTCGCGATCGTAAACTTCTCATCTGATACCCTTTGCTCGCGCCGCCGTACACCACCACCGAATAACACGCCACCGAGCTCCCAAACTTCAAAGCCTCGTCTTGAATCTGCGTCGCCAACTCTCTCGTCGGCGCTAACACGATCGCCATCGGTCCACCGCACTGACTCCTCCCGCCTCTCTTTTGAATGTTGATAAACGCAGGAAATAAAAACCCGCACGTTTTCCCACTCCCAGTTTTCGCCACCGAAATGATATCGTGTCCGCTCAGCGCAATCGGCCAACTCTGACTCTGAATCGCCGTCGGTTTCTCGTACCCGGCGCGTTTCACCGCGTCCAACAAACTTTTCGGCCACGTCCCTTTCCCGTCGTCGAAGTCTTGCATCGGATCTGGCACTTGCACCCCTCTCGGCGCTTTCACCGTAATCTCGTGCAGCCGCCTGTACTCTTTCCCGGATTGCGTTTCGCTCCCAAACTTGTTTTCGATTTGTAATCCTTGATGTTTCCCGTACGCATCCGGAGGCGGCGCGTTGTAATCTAACCCACCGAACGAATCATCCGCGCCAAACTGATCGAAATGCGCACCACTCGTTCCTAAATAACTCATATCGGGTGCTTTCATGGCGGCGGCGGATTCCGCCGTCGGTCGATCGTACGTCGTCACGTTCGTCACCGTGTTCCTGAAAAATTAAAAGAAGAGCGCGCAAAAAGAGAGTCAGCCAGCTTTCTCGAGTCTCGTCGCTGTGTAACGAAATCGAACACCCCGAACCGAACGAAGAGAGAATGAACAACGCGCGAAAACGCCGTCTCGTGTTCTCTTCTCGAAAAGGTTCCGCAAACCGAAAGAGAGAGAGAACAAAAAGTAATCCAATTCTTGAGAAAAAAAAGTCGGCGCGCGCGCACGAAACGGAAAGACGAAGAAGAAGAAGAAGAAAAGACAAACGCACCAATAATACACCTGCCCTTCCGCGTGTACTTCTTGCCACCCGGGAGGTAAACCCGCGGAGGAGACCGTGCCAACGACCATCGTTATTTATGCGCGTATATCGAATAAGGAATAGATGTGCGTTCTTCTTCTTCTTGAAAGAGAGAAGAGTGAATTTTTATGACGACGACTTTTGGGATTCGAAGAGAGAGTTTTGTGAGGCTGAAACGCGACGACGGACGCGCGCGACGTATTCTCGGATCCAACGTAGTATTTTTGTGTTCTCAAAATGATGCTAGAGTAGTGGTTTGCTAGGATGATGATAATAATAATAATACCGCGCGCGCGCGTTTTTGGTTCATAATCGTCGCGTGTCTTTTTTCGTTCTCTCTTTCTCTTTCTCTCTCACTGCGTCGCGTCCGCTAACCGAGGCAATCCGCGAAGGCGAAGACTTCCGTTTACGAATTGACTTATTTTTAAACCTAACTGATCGCCGGCTAACTGCGAGAAGAATAAAGCGTAGTACACGCCTTTACCTTCGTGGAAGGTTGGGAATGCGTAAAACGTAATCGCGGCGACGGTGGCGGAACCGAACGCGCTCGAGAGCGCCGCGACGGTGTGCTTCAAGGCGCAATTGGCGTAGAGCTTCGCGCAGCTCGCGAGATTTGCTTCGCTTTCCGGGACCGGATGGCCTATGTACCCGCCGTGTTTGTAAAAGTTGTAACATCTCAGCAAGTCTTCGAACATGTCCCAGACCCAGCACGCGGAGAAGTTGCAAAAGTTGGCCAAAGCGTGCGTCTTGGCGAACTTCTTCGTCAGCGCCGCTTTGCTCGAATAATGATACGAAGAAGAAGAAGATGATGAAGCTACCATTTCACCTCCCCTCTTCATGCGCTCGTAAAACCTCCCCATCTTCCTCTTCCCGCTCATCTTCGCCTCTTTCGTCAGCTTCATCGCCAACCTCGCGGTCGTTCTAGTCTCTAAATACTTGGAAATCATCACCCGACAGCTCGAAATCGAAGCGTCGCGAATGCATCCGCGAAGCACCAATCGCTTCCAACTCTTCCAAGGAAACTCCGGAAATCTCGGTCTCTTCGCGTCCATCTCGCGTAAAACCTCTCCCGAAATATCCGTGTTAAAGCGCGTCAGTAATATCTCGCGCGTTTTCTCCAAATCGCCCTCCGCTTCCGCCATCGCTTCTCGATAACTCGCATACTCGTCCTCGTCTTCTCCGAAGTGCGCCTCTCGCCACGTCTCGAAATTCACGTCAAACTTCTCCAACTGTTTCTGAAACTCCAGCGCGCACTGCGACGTCGGCACCGCGACGTTCCTCACCACTCTCAGCGCGTTCGAAACGAGCGAGAATTCGTTCCGAAACGTCCTGTGCGCGATTTTATACGTCTTGTTTTCGTCTCGAATCGCGTACGCGTCGTTGGCGTCTTTGATGAGATTCGACGACGAGAAACAGTTCGCGTTTTTAGGACGGAACGTCGTCGTCGTCAAAAAAGCAGCGAGGAAAAGTTTTGCACCGTTACTACTCGTCGACGCCGACAAAAGAGACGACGACGACGCGGACGAGGAAGAGGAAGAGGAGAGCAACGCGCCGTGCGCGAATCCTCGCCAGGTGAGCAGTTGATGAAGAGCAGACGACGCCATTGCTTTTTTGAAGCGTTTAGTGAGGAAATCCGCTTTTTTTTCCCCAAAAAAAGTTGCTTCTGTGGGGAAAAAAAGAGAGAGTTTGAGAGAGAAGAAATGTCGTCCTCTTCTCTCCTTCTCTCTTCGTCTTCTTCTTCTTCCGCAACTCTTCCGAGGAGACTTTGTCTCTCTCTCTCCTCTCGACGACGCGTTGGCTTTGGCCGAGCGGCGGAGGTGAAGACGTTGTTCGATGAGACGACGACAAGGAG
>Ga0181559_10000957_pt1 | contig 27796 bp, 31 predicted proteins | sample 011ome_21_FD_133752 | JGI IMG/M metagenome (GOLD analysis project Ga0181559, IMG submission 133752) | Coastal salt marsh microbial communities from the Groves Creek Marsh, Skidaway Island, Georgia - 011508AT metaG (megahit assembly) | ecosystem: Environmental > Aquatic > Marine > Intertidal...
GCCATTTTTCGATCCGGGGTCAATTTAAATGTGGTTACCAGTATCGGATCTGGAAATTGGCGCAGAAGTGCATCGGGTACCTGCCCAAGCCCGGTTTTCTTGTCTACATACAGGTAGGTTTCTTCTCTTTTTGCCGTTTTATAGGCATCACAAAGAATCATTTCACTGCTCATGCATTGGCCTCATTGCTCACACAATTTCTCAAGTTCAGCGCCGAGCAACTCGAAGCGCCATCCCTGAAGTAGCGAGGAGCTTATTTGTACCCGACCCGCCTTGTACTGGATAAGTTCTGATAAATCATTTTTGTTGGCGATAAAACGTGCCGACAGTGCCAACTCTTCAGATTTGTCATTAACAACCTTTTGCAGATACTTTAGCAGCGCCCTCTGTTCAGGCTCCAGATCAGGCACTGGCTTGTTTGGTGGTTGCTCAAGATCATCCGCATTGATTATCTCCAATATCGCCTGACTGTTTCGTCTAAGGGTAGTAGGAGTCACGCCCCGGATTTCCGAAAGCTGCTGAAGCGTTGTCGGTTTTTTTGTGGCGATTTCCAAAAGTTCGGGATCTTTCATCATCCAGCCACGGGGTTTGTCCAGGCGCCGACTCAGGTTTTCCCGCCAGTCCACCAGAGCATAGACAAAGGGCCAACAATCCGGATTGGTGCGGCCCAACCCTTTAACCCGCAGCCATTGTTGCTCAGGCCTGGGTTCTTGCAAATATTTGTCACGCATTGCGTCGCACTCTTGCACAACCCAGTCGAAACGACCAGACGCCCTGAGTTCTTCTTCCAGTTCAGCGTAAATGCCCAACAGCCAGCGAACATCTTCCCGGGCATAGGTTCGTTGTGCCGGACTTAAAGGCCTTTGCAGCCAATCTGATCGGGTTTCCGACTTATCCAGCTCGATGCCTCGCAGGGTGGACACCATATTGGCATATCCCAGTGCATCACCTTTGCCCAAGAAAGCACAAGCAATCTGGGTATCGATCAAGTGCGAGGGCTGCGAATCAAAATAACGGCGGAATACCTCTAGATCTTCACTGCATGAATGCATAACAATTGTCACGTCACCTTGTAACAATTCAGCGAACGGCCGCCAGTCTTTAATTTCCAATGGATCAATGAGCACCAATTCCTCATCTGAAGCAATTTGCAACAGGGCCAAAATCGGATAATAGGTGTTACGGCGTTCAAATTCGGTATCCAACGCTAATCTGGGAGAGCTCTTGAGCCTGTCGCACAGCTGCTCCAGCTCTGTCTGGGTATTTACGTCGCTTTCCTTAAGGTGAGAATTCAAAAATAGGTTGCTCAGAAAGTGGGAAGAACTTGATGCCTGTAATGGCATCAACTGTAGGCTTTACGACCAGCAAAAGCCTGGCTAAGGGTATTGCCATCAACATATTCCAGTTCGCCGCCTGTTGGAACACCCTGCGCAATTCTGGAAAGCTTAATCGGATGATCCAGGTTCAGGAGACGCAACTGTTCGCAAATATAGTGAGCGGTGGCTTCGCCTTCTACTGTCAAGTTGGTTGCGAGAATAACTTCCTCAACTCCTTCGGCGAGAACCATTTTTAACAGCTGGTCAATACCGATATCCTCGGGTCCAACACCATCCAAAGGAGATAGCTTGCCATAAAGCACAAAATACTTGCCGCGAAAGCCTCCCGCAGATTCCACGGCCATCACATCCATTGGGGTTTCGACGATACAAAGCACGGATTGATCGCGGCGGCGATCTTCGCAAATAAGGCAAATTTCGGCTTCGGTAAGATTGCGGCATTGTGCGCAACGACCAACTTTCTCCAATGCTTCTTCTATGTCACTGGCTAGTCTCGCCGCTTTATCGGGTGTTTTTTCAAGTAAGCTCAAGGCCATCCGCTGAGCTGTTTTTCGGCCAACACCGGGAAGCGCTTGCAGCGACTCTATCAGGTTACTCAATAGCGGACTAAAGCTCATAAACAAACCTTAAGGACTAGAACGGCAGGTTAAACCCTGGAGGTAACTGCATACCGCCAGTCATTGCTTTCATTTTTTCCTTGGAAACAACCTCAACTTTGCGAACCGCATCATTGACAGCCGCGGCAATTAGATCTTCCAGCATTTCCAGATCTTCAGATCCCAAGCTCGGGTCTATGACGACACGCTTAACATCGTGACGGCCGGTCATGGTTACTTTGACCATTCCGGCCCCGGCCTCACCAACAACTTCCATGTTTTGTACTTCTTCCTGCATTTTCTGCATTTTTTCCTGCATTTGCTGCGCCTGTTTCATCAGGCCACCAAAGTCTTTCATAAAAATACTCTTTAATCAGGCTGTGTTTGATTTGTTTGCATTTTTTCCATGCAACTGGATAGAACCCGGCACAAGCCGGGCCTGAAATTCATCCACCAATTTTTGAACGACAGGGCTACCCATAATACTCTGCTCCGCCTCAGCAAGCTTTTCCTGGTGCCGTCGAAGGGCATAAGCAGCGGGCGTTTCCCGATCTGATTCCCCATGCTGAATAGTCACAGCTACAGGGGCATTAAAATACGCTGAGATTTCTTCTGCCAGTTTTTGTTTATGACCATCATTAAACATGGCCTGCCCCTCAGGAGTTAAAATAAACTGCAGATCGCTCTCCTGTGCAGCCTCCAGAACAAGGTGGGCGCAAAGACTTTTAAACATTCCGCCAATTTGCAGGTGACTAAAAAGGGCAATCCAACTCTCAGGGCCAAGTTCAGCCAATGCCTTGGGCGCATTCAGCTCATCATCCTGTAATTCGTCTTGGGCAGATAGTAGTTGTTCAGGTGGATTTTTTGATTCCGGCGCTTGGGGCAACTGATCTGTTAGATCTTCTGCCATTAGTTGCTCTGCTTCAAGCAATATCTCTTCACTGTCATCCTCTAAATCATCCTCTGAGCCATCTTTCTCTTCCCTGGATAATTCTTCTCTCACCCCGATTTGAATAGGCTCAGATATTTCTGGGGTTGGTTCCTCAGCCGGTACGGCTGCTTCTGTCTCAGACACTACTTTTGAGACTGAAACTGGCACAGCCCGTTCAACTAATTCGTTTTCTGGAGTATCTATTGCGTCGTCTACCGGAACCCGTGGTCCCCCTTGCGGCTCCGGTTCAGGCTTTTTTAGGCTGGCAGACTCCTCCGTTGAAGTCTTAGCCAAAGACTGCTCTTCAGGCTGGAGCTGCTCGCTTGGCTTCATAGGCTGAAAAGCGGACAAGCGCAGCAAAAGCATTTCAAATCCCATATGCAGATCAGGAGCAATCGCAATGTCCTTCTGCCCCATCAATAGCATCTGGTAGATCAACTGCACATCTTCCGGGCTAAATGCTTTGGCATAGGCATCAATTTTTTCTTTATCCAGCCCCTCAAGACGATTTGCCTCAGGTACAGACTGCTGCACTGCAACAGCGTGCATCAAAACGAGTATATCTTGCACAAGTGCAAAATAGTCCGGGGAAAATTCTGCCAAGGCATCACTAATAGACAGAAGCTGCTCAGTATTTCCCTTCGCGAGCGCATCAACAAGGTCGTAAATTTTACGTCGGTCGACCGTGCCCAACATGCTGACAACTTCTGTTTCGCTGAGCTTGCCTCCGCCGTGAGAGATCGCCTGATCTGTCAAGCTTAGAGCATCTCTCATGCTGCCATTTGCAGCACGGGCAATGTGCCAGAGCGCTTCTGTTTCTACAGGGACTTTTTCTTCACCCAGAACGAATTCCAGATACTGCTCTATCCTGGCGGATGTCAGGTTTTTTAAATTGAACTGCAAGCAACGGGATAAAACGGTAACTGGAAGCTTTTGCGGATCCGTCGTTGCCAGCAAGAACTTCACATGATCAGGCGGTTCTTCCAGTGTTTTCAACAGGGCGTTGAAACTGTGCGTTGAAAGCATGTGCACTTCGTCGATCAGGTATATTTTGAAACGGCCACGTGTCGGACGGTACTGGATGTTTTCCAGAAGCTCTCGGGTATCCTCAACTTTGGTCCGTGAGGCCGCATCTACTTCAATCAAATCAACAAACCGGCCCTCGTTGATTTCCTGGCAGGCACTGCATTCACCACAAGGACTTGCCGTAATGCCCTTCTCGCAGTTTAGGGCACGGGCAAGAATACGGGCAATCGTTGTCTTGCCCACACCTCGAGTGCCAGTAAAAAGATAAGCATGGTGCAGACGCTGGTTTTCCAGTGCATTGACCAGTGCTTTGAGCACATGCTCCTGGCCAGCGAGTTCGTCAAAGGTCCTGGGGCGCCATTTACGGGCCAACACCTGATAACTCATATATTTAAACTCCAGGAAAGATGAAAACTTGCGTGCATTAAAAATGATGTAGCGAGGGATTATACCCTCATGAAGGTTTGCAAACACAGGGCGCGATACGCATAATGCGTGCCCGCTATGGTGGCCCCACTGGTCCTTCGCAATTTGACGCTGCCAACCCCGCCAGGCCCGGAAGGGAGCAACGGTAACAGTTGTCAGATGTGCCGGAGATTAGCTGGTGGGGTCGCCTCCATTTATTTCTTATCTTTTAGGCAAATATCTGATCGGGTCGACCGGTTTGCCATCCCTGCGAATTTCAAAATAGAGCCGCGGATCTCCTTCAATATCCTTGCCCGATCTGGCGATTCTCTGGCCTTGAACTACACGGTCGCTTTCTTCTGCCAACAATTCCGAGTTATAGGCGTAGGCACTGAGGTAGAGATCGGAGTGTTTGAGAATCAGGAAGTTGCCATAACCTCGCACACCCGAACCGGCATAAACAACGACGCCATCAGCCGCCGCCTTAACATCAACGGTGCGCTCTGTATCAAGGGTAATCCCGCGAACCAATTCGCTGCTACCGAAGGCCATCACCACACGTCCATCAAGCGGCCAAATCCAGTCACTGACGTTATCGGGCACGCCCGAGGGAACGGATGGGATGGCAGTTGATGACGTCGCAGTACTGGAAGATGGCACAGAAGCCGTGTTTACACGGGTTGTAGTTGCTACCGGCCTCGATGGCGTAGCCGTCGAGCCGCTTGATCCGGTGGAGGAAACAGTTCCTCTTTCTACCGCGCTTCCGGACAGCTTTAACCTCTGGCCAATAAAAATAACGTAAGGCTCGGGAATACGATTAATCCTGGCAAGTTCCCGAAAGTCTTTCTCGTAGCGCCAGGCAATACTGTAAAGAGTATCCCCTTGTTCGACCACATGGGTATTAATGCGTCTGGAGGGAGAGGTCGCGCGATCCTCGATGGGAACATTGCCCTGAGTAGCACAGCCCGCAATCAAAATCACAACAGCGAGCACAGCGGCGATGGCTTTAAGGAGGCTCATTACGCATCCTTTAATTCCACCCAACCCGAGGTAATGACTGTTCCTCATGCTCTCTGTCTCCAACTATTCGGTGATTTGCTGCTCCACCGAAAACTTACTGACGTAATACTCAATAACCAGAACCGCAACTGCAGATAAAATCATACATGCAAGCGCTGGAAGAATCATTGGATCTGCCATAAGGGCAAAGTCACCGGGCCACATAGCCCGGTTACTGCCATCAAACGTCCGCCAGGGCCATACGGCGTAAAGCGATCCAAACAGGAGGCCAATCAAAAACATCAGGGTTGTTGCGTAATGATGCTTGAGCAACCAACTAATTAAGTGACTAAAACTAATTAATCCGGTCGCAGCGCCTAACGCAAAAGTTATTAGATACGGCCCGTTAAACGATTTTACGGCCTCTAAAGTCGGCTCATACATCCCAAATAGAAGCAGTAGGAAGCTGCCCGACAGCCCTGGTAGTAGCATGGCACTTATGGCAACAACTCCAATCAGATAGACCATGGGCAAAGCTGGGCTGACTTGATGAGCAGACATGCCGGAGATAACCAGAACCAACGCTATACCTAGCATGAAGCTAACTATAGTGGACAGTTGGTATATTCCTTCACGAACCAAAAGAGTGATTGCCGATGCCAATATCAAGCCAAAGAAAACGGACCATATGGGTATGGGGTACGTGTCCAGCAGGAAGCTAATCAAATGGGCCAGACTAAATATGGCACTGAGAATACCGGCAAACAACAGCGCCAGGAAATTTCCATCAAATCCTTGCCAAAGTGCTTTGATGTCAAAACGCAGCAACAATCGAAGCGATTGGAGATCAACCGCAGTAAGACAGTCTATGAGCTTGGGGTATATGCCTGTGATAAAAGCAATAGTCCCACCGGAGACACCAGGAACCACATCCGCTGCCCCCATGCAGGCACCACGAATATAGATCGCCAGGGCATGCAGCCATTTTGCTCGTTTGGCTTTCAACCTAACCTCTTAACCCTGAAAGCAAAGGGACAAAACGCACGGGCTCTACACTGATGATTTCAAAATTTTCTGTGTCGCCTTCGCGCACAACCATCTGCAGCATTTGCTGATCATCATCACCAACGGGAATCACGAGCACCCCATCAGGGGCCAGTTGCTCGAGTAGTTCTGGCGGTATGGCATGAGGTGCAGCAGCACTGAGTATCGCGTCAAAGGGGCCCTTTTCCGGCCATCCAAAACCACCGTCCGCGTGACGCGCAAAAACATTGCGCATGCCAAGCTCTTGAAAACGTTGACGGGCTTTTTCCAGCAATGGCGCAATACGTTCGACGGTATAAACTCGCTTGACCAGTTGTGACAGCACCGCAGTTTGATAGCCAGAACCCGTTCCTATTTCCAACACTCGCTCTGGAGTGCCACGGGAAAGCAACAGTTCGGTCATTCGGGCCACCACATAGGGTTGGCTCAACGTCTGGGAATAACCAATAGGCAATGCGGTATCTTCATAGGCCCGATGCGCCAATGCTTCATCGACAAAAAGGTGTCTGGGCAAACTGCGAATACAGTCGAGAACCCTTGGGTTGGTAATCCCTTCTTCATAGAGCCTGGAAATCAGACGTTCGCGGGTGCGCATTGAGGTCATTCCGACACCCTGAATTTCGCTCAGCATTGGGGACTAGTCACTCGTCAGTGTAATTTGGTTAATTGGCGCTAAAAGCTTAATGGCAAGCCAGAGCCTGCGGTCACTGTATGGGAAGATACTATCACAGCAACAGCAGACTGAAACCTTGAATATCAGCTCCGATCATTCGTTTCATACCAATTCACTATTTCGTGTAAAAGCGATGTTGCATAACTACCGGGAGGAAGACAAAAATCCAGTAAAAGCTTATCTTGATCCAGCCATTTCCAGGTCAATTCATGGGCACTTTGGAATAGTTCTCGCCTCTCCTGGTTAAGACCGGAGAATTCCAGCGCATCGCATAAGGGCTTCCATGGTTTAAGGACTTGAAGTTCAAACTCTTTTTGTTCCGGAGCAACGTTCTGCCGCCCTCTTCCCCAGAGAGGACCTGTCCGGTCAAATCCGGTGAACTCATCCGATGGAGTCTCTATTCGTTGAGAAAGCACTTGATTAAACAAAAATGAACGTAGCGCGGAGAGGTAAATACTTTTCTTTTTATGCTGCCGAAGTCTCCGTTTTTGCAGCAAGGACCAACCCACAATTAGGTTGCTACCGTCATGACCAAAACGCTGCTCGCCGAAATAGTTGGGAAACCCATGAGAACGTATCTGTTCCATGAGATGTTCGGTATCGCCTACATCAATTACCTCGGACACCAAAATACGAAATCGATTGAACTGGTGCATCCCCGGTCTAAGCTTGTTGGGATGTCTTAGATTTTGCAGCACCTCGACACCATCAATGTCCAGGTCACTGAGATCAGGCTCAATAACGGGTGAATAAATACTGAGCCACTGGGATGTTACTGCGTGCCGATCCTTAAGACCTGAATGACCGATATCCTGCGGTTTAAGACCGAGTTTACTGGCCAGTTGCTCCTTTACCCAAACGGTATTCTGTCCGGTCTTTCGAATATGTAGATAAACGTGCTCGCCCTCACCCTGAGGCTCAAAACCCAAAATTTCATCTACCTGAAAATCCGTATTTTCGGATCGGATACGCCCTTGGCAGCGTGCAAGCTTAGGCAAATTCTGCCGGGCGAAGTGGATCTTAAACTCCAAGAATATGACTCTTCAGCTTTGCACTTCTGACAGCAGTACGCAGGCGTGGGCAGCAATCCCTTCTTCCCTGCCGGTAAAACCAAGCTTTTCCGTGGTAGTTGCTTTGACACTAACCCGATCAACTCCTATTTCAAGATCTTGGGCAATTATAGCCCGCATGGCTTCGATATGAGGGGCCATTTTGGGCTTTTGCGCAACAATACAGCTATCCAGATTGACCAGGCGGAAACCCTTGTCTTTCACCAGACGATAGCATTCGCGCAAAAGCACACGACTGTCCGCACCCTTCCAGCGCTCATCGTTGTCGGGAAAATGGTGTCCAATATCGCCTGCGGCAATCGCTCCCAAAAGGGCATCACAGAGCGCATGCAACAACACATCCCCATCAGAATGAGCCAAGACACCACATTGATGAGGAATCCTTACGCCACCCACAAAAATATGGTCTTCTTCACCAATTGGCCCAAAGGCATGGACGTCTACACCCTGACCAATACGCATTAGTAAGCGCTCTCGTCCAGGACGGGAGAATCCTGCGCAGTAAACCGGCGCAGAATCAGCTCTGCCAATTGCAAATCTTCCGGCCGGGTAATTTTAATATTGGTTCTTGAGCCTTCCACTAACTGAACCCTATGCCCAGCTTGTTCTAGCGCCATGCTTTCGTCTGTCACACTGGCATCGCCCTCACATTTTTCCAGCGCTTCACTTAACTTTCGATAACGAAACATTTGGGGTGTCTGCGCCAACCAAAGTCCTTCACGGTCTTCCGATTGCAGTACCTGCTTCTCTTGATCCGCCCGTTTAACCGTATCAAAAACTGGCGTCGCCAAAAGGCCGCCAACCGGATGGAATTGCAATCTGGCTATCAAATTATGAAGATCCTGTCTGGTGACCAACGGACGGACAGCATCATGAATCAGCACCCAATCATCCGAGCCAATGTTTAGTTTAGTTAGTGCCGATTGAACAGATTCTGATCGTGACTCACCACCGACCACCATTTCTACTTTTGGGTGATTGGCGATGTCGAGCCCCTGAAAGACCTGGTCGTCTTCCGCCAATGCAACAACCATTCGATCGACCCTTGGCAATAGTCGCTGAAGACTGTGTTCTATAACCGTCATACCAGACAAGGGAAGATACTGTTTCGGAATGGGCCCGCCAAAGCGCTGGCCGCTACCCGCAGCGGGCACAATGGCGTAAATGGGTCTCGGTTTATCTGACATCTTGGGTAACAGGTTATTGCGGCGGAGCCGTCTCTGGAGACGGGGCGTTTTTTTGCTCAGGAATTATATAAAACTTCTCATTCTCACCAATCATACCCAGTTTTGACCTCGCGACCTCCTCTATGGCTTCATCACTGCTGGAGAGAATTTCAATTTCCCTGGCAATAATTTCATTCCGAGCCCTTAACTGTTGGTTTTTGATTTGTTGTGCATCGATTTCCTGCTGCAATTCTGCTCTCTGTCCAAGACTGCCGTCACCTATCCATAGCTGGTATTGCAATACCAAAAATAAAGTCAGCAATCCCAAACCAAATACAAGGCGCATGATTATTCTCTAGCGAGTACCCGAGTGTCCAAAACCGCCTTCACCACGTTCACTTTCACCAAATTCTTCTACGACCTGAAAGCCGACCTGGACAACCGGCACAATAACGAGTTGAGCAATACGCTCACCAGGAGAAATAGTAAAAGCCTGACTGCCACGATTCCAAACCGAAATAAATAACTGGCCCTGGTAGTCTGAGTCAATCAGTCCAACCAAATTCCCCAGAACTATTCCATGTTTATGGCCCAAACCAGATCGCGGCAAAATGGTTGCCGCCAGCCCTGGATCTTTTATATGGATGGCAATACCGGTCGGCACCAGCTCTGTTTGACCCGGTGACAACACCAGATCCTCATCCAGACAGGCGCGTAAATCAACGCCAGCTGAACCGTTTGTAGCATAGGCTGGCAGTGGAAAATCTTCTGTCCCTACCCGGGAATCCAGTATTTTTAACTCTATTTTTTGCATTCTGATTTATTCCAATGTGCTTTATTTTTTAATTTAGGTATTCGCAATCCAACTGTTTCCCTAAGTCTTGGTCGAGGGAAACAGACGATAAAAATTTTCGGTGGTCGCAGCTATTAAATCTTCTAGGGAAACACCTCGCAACTGCGCAATAAATTCTGCCGTTCTGGGGAGGTATGAAGGCTCATTACTTTTGCCACGAAAAGGAACCGGGGCCAAATAGGGGGAATCGGTTTCAATCAGCAGTCGATCCATGGGGATTTGTTTTGCGACGTCCCGAACATTTTCAGCGTTCCTGAATGTCACTATGCCAGATATAGAAACGTAATAGCCCATATTCAGGGCTTGGGAGGCCATATCCCAACACTCGGTAAAACAATGCAGTATTCCCGCTGAATCACTTTTTTGTGCGCGTATTAAATCCAGAGTATCTTTTTTTGCCGATCTGGTATGGACAATCACTGGCTTTCTTAATTCATCAGCTGCAGCCAAGTGTTGGGCGAATGAGTCCAGTTGCAGCTCGCGGGTTTCGGGACGGTAGTGATAATCCAACCCAGTCTCACCAACGGCAATCACTTCTGGCAAGGCACACCACTTCATCAGAGTATCCGTATCAACTGCCTGCTCATGATCAAGCGGGTGCACACCCAGGGACAGCCAGACATCTGGATACCTAGATTGCAGTACAACCATCTCGGCGGCCTTATCAAACCCGATACCAATACAGAGAAAACCTTCTACACCCTTTGACCGAGCATTGACCAGTGCCTTATCCAGAGAATTGTCGTAAGGACTAAGATCAAGACGGTCAAGATGACAGTGGGAATCAATCATATAGCTGTTACTACAGGTATGCTTCTGAAGTCTGTGCGAAAAGGCTCTTAAAGATAAGCCCCTGACCACTGCCTACATGGTATAGGTAGGTTTTTTTGAATTAAGTTGATCTGCCAGTTGGGTCTCAATGCGATTCATTAATTCACGGTTGTCTTCGCTCAGCTGGATACCAATGCCTGGCAAATAGGAGGTAGCGCCCTTGGGCGTTACCCAAACAACCTTGGCGGCAACCGGAATTGGTTCACTTTGTTCGAGCAAAGTGAGCAGGACGAATACATCATCACCAATAGAATATTGACGAGCAGTGTTTACAAACAGGCCGCCGCCTTTCACAAATGGCATGTAAGCCTGGTATAACGCAGCCTGGTCTTTAAGCTCCAGGGTTAAAATGCCCCCTTCTGCTCCCATATTCATGTCCATAGTGAACACCTCGCGAAGTTCTTGCTGGAATTGTATAGAGCGAGCATGAAGCAGGCAATGCGAACAAATCGAATGCTCAACCGGTAATGACTAATTATGGACAACGGACTGCCATTGGAGAAACAAACTTTCCAGGGCAAGTTGGGGATTTGGATTGGTTCCAGCATCCAGCTCTCTGCGGCAATCTTTCAAACGCTCGAATAACTCAAGGTAGGCCCGAGATCGCTCACGATCTTTAAACGCCAGTAACCGGGAGCGTCCAGCCACAAATTGCATTGCCCAGGAAATTAGAAGTGAAAAATCCATGCTTGCCAATTCGCTGGCAACCGCGATGGGCGAGGTTTGGCCTGTATCCAGTGCCTGCAATTTTTTCATGGATGTTTGCCACTGCGGCAGAATATCTTGTTGCAACCACTCCTGAATCTGAATTGGTCGCGCTCCAACCTGACTAACAAGCTGTTCTGCCTGTTCCTGAGACATACCCTGCTCGACCAAATAGTTCACAGACTGGCTAACTGATGGCGCCTTGACCCTCAGCTTGGAGCAACGGCTTCGCACGGTAGGCAAGAGCAATTGCGGGCGCTCTGTCGCGAGCAAAATCAGACAATTTCCTGAGGGCTCTTCTAGCATCTTTAGCAAAGCATTGGCCGCATTTTGGTTCATGCGATCAGCCATCTCAATAATGACCAATTTCCAATTGCCAATTTGAGGCGTTTGAGCAATAAACCCGGTCAACGAACGAATTTGGTCAACTCGAATACTCTTGGCAGCGCCTTCTGGCTCCAGCAAGCGAAGATCGGGATGACTGCCCGCATCAAATAGTTGGCATGCCTTGCAGTTTCCACATGCATTTTCCCCCGGGGACTGGCAGAGCCTATACGCAGCTATTTCTCGGCAAAATTCAGCAGTACCCGAACCAAGGCCGCCAGTGACCAGTAGTGCGTGCGCCAGTCTCTCGGATTCAGCATCACGCCGGATTTTGGCAAAGGGCTCTGCCAACCAGGAATAGTTGGCAATCATGGCAGCAGTTGCTCCAGTATCAGAGCAATATCTGATTGCACCTGCTCAAGTGAATTGCATGTATCAATCACGGCGTAGCGATCAGGGGACGCCTGGGCCAGTTCAAGATATGACTGACGGACTGATTCAAAAAATTCCTGCTGTTCACTTTCAAAGCGGTCAAACTCACCGCGGCCGGCAACCCGCTCCATTCCTACATCTACGGGAATATCCAGAATGAGCGTTAAGTCAGGTCGCAATTCCCCCTGCACCAGGTTCTCCAGATCTGCCACTTTGGACATGCCGAGTTTACGGCCGGCCCCCTGGTAGGCATAGGTAGCATCTGTAAAGCGATCACAGAGCACCCATTTTCCCTCATTAAGTGCAGGGAGGATCAACTGGTTCAAATGCTGGGCCCTGGCAGCGAAGATCAGCAATAACTCAGCCATCGAATCGAGAGGCTCATCGTCGTGGTCCAAAAGAAGATTGCGGATTTTTTCCGCATAAACTGTTCCACCGGGCTCACGAGTGGAGATCAGTTCAACTCCCCTGTCAGCCAAAAACGCCTGAATAAAACCTATGTTGGTGGATTTACCCGCGCCTTCTCCGCCTTCAATGGTTATAAATTTTCCTTTGCTATTCATTTTTTCGGGTCGAGATGAGTAAGGTCAAGGTTCGTTGGACGGAGCCGACCTATAGGTCTCGCTGCGCCGTTCAATCTGATATCGACGCACGGCTTCGTTGTGCTCTTCGAGTGTACTGGAAAAGTAATGGGAACCGTCACCTTTGGCAACAAAGTAAAGACTGTCTCCATGGGCTGGCTGAGCCACAGCGCGAATAGCTGCCTCACCCGGAAGAGCAATAGGCGTTGGCGGAAGCCCGCGATAGACATAAGTGTTATAGGGGCTATCAAAGGAGAGATCGCTGCGACGAATATTGCCGTCATACTTTTCGCCAAGGGCGTAAATAACCGTCGGGTCGGTCTGGAGGCGCATATTGCGCTGCAAACGGCGAATAAAAACCCCCGCGATCTCTGGCCTTTCCCTGGCGACACCCGTCTCTTTTTCAACGATGGAAGCCAGAATAAGCATTTCGTATGAGGACTCAAGAGGCAAACCCACATCTCTTGAAGACCAAGCATCTTCCAGCACATTTCGCATGCGCTCATGGGCTTGTTTAAGAATGCGGGATACCGGGAACCCTCTTGGGTATACATAGGTATCTGGATAGAACCAACCTTCTGGATGATCAATTTGCACGCCTAACTGTTGAAGAAGCGCCTGATTATCCATTCCCCGGGTATCTGCCGTCAGATAGGGGTCTGCCTCTAGCCTTGCGCGCATATCCGCAAAAGTCGTGCCCTCCGGAAAAGTCGCACTATGTGTACGCACTTCGCCATTATTGAACATTTCCAACAATGTATTTGGTATCAGCCCCTGTTCCAGCTGATATTCTCCGGTCTGAACCAGCGTTTGGTTGTTTAACTGTGCGTGCCAGACAAACAGGCGCGGATACTCAAGCACGCCCATCTGATAAAGCTCATCGGCAATCAGAGACAGGTTGGTATTGGCGGGCACATGAAAAACGATTGGCTCTGGTCCAATTTCGAGCTCTGTCCTCAAATAGTTTTGATAAAGAAACCAACAGATTGCCGGAAAGATAACTGATGACATCAGCAGGGCCAGACAAATGACTTTCAACCAATATTTAACGTTTTTCTTCACGATTTAAGCTTGTCAAAAGACTTTGAATTACCTTGGCAGGATTACGATCATAAACGTATCAGAAACTTTGAAATCCGGCATGTAATTGGTTTAAAAGATATTCTCGCAGTAAATCCCCAGCCGCGCCGGAGCTACTTGACCACTCGCTTCCTATCTTAACCAGATTTCGGACTCCCCTCACGGCATTGGTGAGCAAAATTTCGTCAAACTCTGGAAGTCGTGAACGGGGAACTTGTTCTATAAGGACTTCACTTCCGAGATTCCTAGCATGCTGCTTGATATAGGCCTGCATTACTCCCTCTACTCCAGACTGGGTTAAATCCGGACACACCCAATCCTTGCCCGAGACAAAAATCAGGTTGCTTGATAGTGCTTCGATAAGGTGATCGCCAGTATCCAGCAAAATGCCATCGTCAACATCTGGCGCCAGTTCGCGAGCCGCCATGACTTGCTCCAGCCTGTTTAGATGTTTTACTCCGGCAAGTGCGGGTTGGCAGGCGAGTCTTGTGTCGCATAATTCTGCTTTGAGGCTTTTGGATTCACTTTCAATCCAAAGGGGCGAGAGCCTAAGCAAAATGTCCACATTACTCTCGTCTGGCATATAACCTTTTGCTTGACCTGATCGAGTGCAAATGAGTTTGAGCACATATTGACCTTGGCCACCAGAGGAAACGGCCTGCGCAATCGCTGAATCTACTGCCGCCCAGTTCAGAACGAGGCCCAATCTGTCTGCCCCTCTCTCAAGTCTGGAAAGGTGGTATGACAATAATGGGATATCACTTTCCACCACCCGAATGGTTTCGAACAAGCCATCCCCATACGCAAGACCACGGCTATAAGCCGGAATCATTGCTGTTTGTTGGCCATTAAACCACCAGGTTTCTGACATTTCTCATCTCAAACGACAGGCACAAAAAAACCGGCTGGATTCAAATCCAACCGGTCCTTGCGATTCCAGACTTGTACTTAGGCGAGATTATTATTGATGTAATCAATAGCCAGTTGAACAGTCGTAATTTTTTCTGCTTCTTCGTCAGGAATTTCGGTTTCGAATTCTTCTTCCAAAGCCATAACGAGCTCTACTGTATCGAGCGAATCTGCACCAAGATCGTCTACGAAAGAGGCTTCGTTTTTCACTTCGTCCTCGTTAACACCGAGTTGTTCGGCAACGATCTTTCTTACGCGTTGTTCGATGTCACTCATGATTTTTTGGTCTCCCCATAAATTTAAGTAACCGTGGATTTCAAGAAATGCTAAAAAGTTAAGTTAAGTGTAAGCCTGAAATCGAGAGGCGGCCATTTTACATACTTCGGTCATATAGCAAAAGGCTTCTTTGCGCACTATTTTGGCGCTAATTCATATACATCCCACCATTAACATGGATGGTTTCACCGGTGATATAGGCCGCTCCCTCCGAAGAAAGGAAGCCTACCACTGAGGCAATTTCTTCTGGTTTTCCAAGACGTTGCAAAGGAATGATAGAAAGCATTGTATCTTTTTGTGCATCCTCCAAAACCTTGGTCATATCGGTGTCTATGAAGCCTGGAGCGACCGTATTTACCGTAATTCTCCTACCACCAATTTCTTTTGCAAGTGACCTGGCGAAGCCCGCAACCCCTGCTTTTGTGGCTGCATAGTTACATTGACCCATGTTTCCCATGCTGCCTACAACGGAGCTAATGTTGATAATTCGCCCCCAGCGAGCCTTGGTCATGCCTCGCAAACAAGCTTTGGTTACTCGAAAAACCGCATTCAAATTGGTATCAATGACATCATTCCATTCGTCATCTTTCATCCGTAACATCAGATTGTCACGAGTAATACCTGCGTTATTAACCAGGATGGTCGGAGCGCCGAATTCATCAGTAATGGCCTTGATCAGTTGTTCAACAGATTCTGGTTGGGTGACATTTAGCTGCGCCCCCTTACCCGAAACACACTGCTCTTTAAAACGCTGACTTATGGCTTCCGCGCCACTTTCACTGGTTGCCGTACCAATAACGGTTGCTCCAGCGGTACCTAAGACTTCGGCGATGGCAGCACCAATACCCCGACTGGCACCGGTCACCAAAGCAATTTTTCCTTCCAAAGACATGCTGACTCCTCTCTATTTGGTTGCTGACACAGCTGCTTGAAGCGTGTCCAAAGTATCTGTGGCCTGATTATCCAAATCGCGCAAAATGCGACGATTAAGACCGGATAAAACCCTGCCAGGCCCACACTCAACCAGGGTTTGAACCCCCATTTCGGCCAGTTTTTCTAGGGTAGAAACCCAGGGAACCGGCCCGGTGATCTGTCGAATCATAAGTTGTTTAATAACGGCAGGATCTGTTTCAGCAGACACAGTGACATTGTGTATCACGGGAATCTGGGGTGAGTTAAAATCAACGTCTTCCATATCCTTGGCCAGCTTATCAGCCGCCGGCTGCATGAGACTGGTATGAAATGGACCACTTACAGGCAAAGGCAATGCTCTTTTGGCACCTGCGTCTTTACAGGCTTCGCCTGCCCTGGCTACCGCCTCGGCTTCGCCAGCGATGACGACCTGCCCTGGGGCATTAAAGTTTACCGGGGTGACTACTGCACCATTTGATACAGAATTACACGCATCCCGTATTTTTTCGTCCTCAAGCCCTACAATGGCCGTCATGCCACCCTGTCCGGCAGGAACGGCTGTCTGCATATACTTGGCACGTTTTTGTACCAGGTTGAGTGCGTCAGGAAAGTCCACCACACCTGCACATACCAGTGCCGACCACTCACCTAAACTGTGACCGGCCATCGCCGCAGGCATAGCGCCATCCAATGATTGCCAGAGCCGCCAAATTGCGACACTGGCAGTAAGAAGCAATGGCTGGGTAATCTCCGTCCGGCTGATTTCTTCCTGACTACCATATTGGGCAAGATCCCAAAGGTCATAGCCAAGTTGCTGAGACGCTCCGTCAAAGGTTTCCAGAAGCGACTCATGTTGCTTGGCTATATCTGCCAGCATGCCTATTTTCTGTGATCCCTGACCGGGAAATACAAATGCTAGATTAGGCTGGGTCATCTACTCCCCTTCTTAAGCCTTGTCATTGATTGTTATACCCGTACATCCGCATTTATTGCCGAGACGAGCCCATTATTAGCCATATTCACAGCAACCTGAACTGCATTGGCAAATGACTGTTGGTCAGCACTGCCATGACTTTTGACGATGAGGCCATTTAAGCCAAGCAAAGGCGCACCATTATATAGTGAAGGATTGATTCGTTTCGAAAATTTCTTAATGGCAGGCTTGGCGAGTGCCAAGGCAAGCCGGGCAAGCACCGAGGATTTATAGGCCAGATCGCGCTCTTCCTGCAGCAATCGAGACAATCCCTGAGCAGTTTTTATCGTTATATTGCCGGTGTAGCCGTCACAGACAACGACATCCTGCCTGCCGTTGAACAGCCCATCGCCTTCGACATAGCCCGCAAATTCCAGATCCGCCATTTCTTGCAGCTGGGAAGCCGCTAATTTGTGCTCTGCTGTCCCTTTATTGGCTTCACTGCCAACATTTAGCAGGGATATACGCGGCTTTTGTATGTTTTCAGAAACGCGACTGAGCGCCGAGCCTATCTTTGCAAGCTCAATTAATCTTTCAGCAGAATCGTTAAGGGTAGCTCCCACATCAAGCAGCCAGGTTTTACCAACATGGGTGGGAATAGCCGCACCAATCGCGGGACGTGACACCCCGTCCGAAACGCCCAGGATCTGGACACCAAACCCAACCAGCGCACCTGTATTGCCCGCACTGACTACTGCATCGACCTTGTTTCCAGCCAAAAGGCGAATAGCCGTGGCCATGGAGGAATCGCCCTTATTCCGAAGAGCGCTTGATGGACTTTCATGAGAGTCGACCGACACCATGATTTTGATAAATTCTACCCGGGAGGCAATTTTTTCCGGAAGCGAATCGGGCTCTGTGTCACCCAATAGAATGACTTGCAAATCTGGACAGCGTTCCAGAACATCCAGCACGCCCAAAACAAAAGGAGGAGACCCTAAGTCTCCTCCTTGCAAATCAACAGCGATACGCGTCATAAATTAGTCGTGGATAAACCCGACAATTTACCGGCAACCAACGCTTCAGCTGCCAAGGTGAAAGTTATTCTTCTATTTCGACGACGTCGTTTTTGGTCTCAACGACCTTGCGACCACGGTAAAAACCGTCCGCCGTAATTTGATGACGACGATGCTTTTCGCCAGAAACCGGGTCTACCGATAATGCCGCTTCAGACAATGAGTCGTGTGAACGGCGCTGACCCCGACGTGAGCGAGTTACTTTGCTTTTTTGAACAGCCATTTGATGCTCCCAAATATACGATTAATCTTGCTTTACAGAACATCTACCGACCTTCTGTAACGCCAGCAGACTTATTTGTCTGAAGGCTTCATTAGTTCTTTCAAAATTTCAAAAGGCTTTTGACGACCTTCTTCCGGCTCCGGAATGCCCTGTTCGGGAATTTTCGGAGGCTGGCATTGCCCCACCGGGTGCTTTGCAACAAGCGGCAAGGCCAATAAAATCTCATCTTCTATCAGTTCGAACAGGTTTGCCTGCTCATCCACTTCCCAAGGATCAAGCTCTCTTGGAACGGAACGTGATTGGTCGTCGTTCCAAACAACAACCAGATCAACCGGCTGCGTTACCTCGGTAACAACAGTGTCCATGCAGCGCTGGCACATCAATTCAAATTGCCCGCTGACAACCCCTTTTACACCGATTCTTCCCTGATCTCCCCGGGTAAAAGCCAACTCGACCTGAACCTCCGATAAGGGAACGGCATCCTGACTGATTCTGGGCAAATTTTCTGCTGCCACAGAGCCTTTCAGGGTCGCTCCCTGATCTGCCAATCTTCTGGGATCAACGATCTTGGGAAGCATAGTCTTGGCCGGGGTCATCTCAGGGCGCGCCATGATAGGGATATGTATCTGATCTGTCAAAGAAAAAAGACCCATTAAAGCAGTTAACGCTTGTCTCAGCGAGAGCGGGATTGCTACGATAGCCAAGCAAAAAACCAGCCTGGAAAATACTCAAAACTCGTGCTCGAATTTTCCCCTTTAATCAGGTAACTAAAGGGTGACAGTACCAGTGATGGGAACTGGGCCCTTACCAATGCATGAGATCCAGAGAGAAAAGCTGCCCCCACACTTTTTACTCCATTCAAATATATATACCAACAGTAGCCACCATAAATCTTGGGTAACCAGTTCCGCGCTCCAGGGGGATATCGTGACAAGAAAAGCAGCCAGCAAAGCTAGTGGAGGGAAAGCAAAGGCTGTGAAAAAAAACTAAATTTAAGCAACCCACGAATATGTGAATGGTCATCTGTTTGCCAGTACTTAGCTACTTCTCTTGTAACCAGGGAGGGCAGCCCGAACTCCAGAGGCATACTACATATAGTTAAAAGGGCAAAAGTTGCAGCATAGACACCTAAGCCCTCTGCCCCAAGAGCTCTTGCAAGAATGATTGCACTTATAAAACCCGACAACATTGCTCCCAAGTGCATGAGAGCACCTATACTTCCCTGTCTAAGCAGTATTGTCTTCAGAGAGTTCATATTTGGCTTGTTATCAAACGAAATAATACAGTCGATACCAGTCAACAAATCGAGCGATGCCCTCTTGAACAGATGTCTCTGGTTTGAAGCCAACATCAGCAACCAGATCAGCCACATCGGCATAAGTTGCAGGTACATCACCCGGCTCGATTGGCAGCATGTTCTTTTCAGCCGTCATGCCCAGAGCAGATTCAATCGCGCCTATATAGTCCATCAATTCGACAGGATTGTTATTGCCTATGTTGTAGAGCTTGTATGGCGCGCAACTTGTGCCAGGGTCAGGCACATCGCCTTTCCAGTTGGCATTTGGCACAGCGATGTTATCCAGTACTCGAATCACACCCTCGACAATATCATCGATATAGGTGAAGTCGCGCTTCATTTTGCCGTAGTTGAACACATCAATAGGCTTGCCTTCGAGAATCGCTTTAGTAAACAGGAACAACGCCATATCGGGCCGACCCCAGGGGCCATAAACGGTAAAAAACCTGAGTCCTGTGGTTGGTAAGTCATAAAGGTGAGAATAAGTATGCGCCATCAGCTCGTTGGCTTTTTTGGAGGCGGCATAAAGTGAAACAGGATGATCCACGTTGTGGTGAATCGAAAATGGCATTGTGGTATTTAGGCCGTAGACTGAACTACTAGATGCATAGGTCAGGTGTTCAACATTGTTATGTCGACAGCCTTCCAGGATGTTTACGAAACCGACCAGATTGCTGTCGACGTATGAATGGGGATTTTTAAGCGAATACCGCACACCAGCCTGGGCGGCCAAGTTTAATACCCGGTCAAATTTTTCTTCGGCAAACAATTGAGGCATTTTTTCCCGATCCGCCAAATCCATCTGAACAAAGTGGAAATTCGGGAAAACTTTGAGTTGTTCCAGACGGGCATATTTTAAATTGACGTCGTAGTAGTCATTGAGGTTATCCAGTCCAAAAACTTCGTCTCCCCTTTCAAGCAGGCGCAAACTGGAGTGAAAGCCAATAAAACCTGCCGCACCGGTGACTAGTATTTTTGCCATATCTTTATCCTAGTCGCCAATCAGAATGCTTTTTTGACTTTTCCAACTCATGAATGAAGGGGTGCTCAACAGGAATAGCTAGATAATTTCTATCTAAGAGTCCTAATTCTCTAACTCGCTCAACAGCTAAACTTTCTTCTATGGAAAAATAAACATAAGAAAGTGGTTCTAGTATTTCTGATATTTTATTACCTAATTTTCTACTAAGTACCTCGACAAGGAAGATGGGGCGATATTCGGAAATTGCTTTACCAAAACCCTCAAAAACTTCTGGTTCGTGCATTTCCACATCTATTTTTACGATAATTTTATTTTCTGTAGATATCGCTTCCTTTTTAAAAAAATCATCCATTCTAATCGACGGCACTCGAGTACAAATCAGGTCTTTTTCAGGAATGGATTTAGATAAGAGGTCAGGTCTCACAGACGCAGAATAGACATGTTCTGTATTAGCATCATATATTTCTATCTCGCCTGAAAAGTTTGAAACTGCAAGTTGTTGTACACTAATTTTTTCATCATTTAATTGAGCATTAACTCGAAGTTTTTGAAAAACTCTTTCAACCGGCTTAAAAGCAAAAATTTTCGCTGAAGGGTTAATCGCTTGGGCTGCCAAAGCATAAACGCCCGTATTAGCCCCAATATCAAAAACAACATCAGCTCTTGCACACATAGCCGCCCATACTCTTAGAGACGTAGCTTCCCAATGATTTCCATATCCAGCCCAAAATAAATCGTTTTCGACCTGGTTACCCCAGTGATAGATATTAAATTGTTGTTTCGAACCAAACCTGCATGTATATCTACCTCTAAAATGTAAATGTCTGTATATGCGTTCAGGCAAAGGTAATAACCTCAAAACTGTAAACAATTGTTTTTTAAAGGGGATATGCCCGTATATTATTTTTAATACTTTCATGGCGGATAAACGATTATTCATTAAAGTCTTAAATTAGCCTTGTCACTCGGAAGAAACTGCTTGAGGTCATAAACAACAGATGTTTCCAGCAAATATTGCTCCAGGTTATCCGCCAGTTGTCTGAATTCGTCGTGGGCCACGGCCAAAACAACTGCGTTATAAGCATTTTTTTCTGGCTCAACCAGGCTAATACCATATTCCGCTTCGGTTTCTGCTGAAATCGCCCAGGGATCATAAACATCAATCAGTGTATTGAACTCCTTTAGCTCTTCGACAATGTCCGGCACCCGACTATTGCGAATATCAGGGCAATTTTCCTTGAAGGTAACCCCAAGCACCAGAATACGTGCTCCCGCAACCTGAATACCTTTTCGCAGCATTTCTTTTACCAGTTCGGAAACAACAAACTCACTCATGCCATCATTAATGCGTCTCCCAGCAAGAATCACCTCGGGGTGATATCCAATGGACTGGGCTTTGTGAGTGAGATAGTAAGGATCGACACCTATGCAGTGGCCACCAACCAGGCCCGGCTTGAATGGCAGGAAGTTCCACTTTGTTCCCGCAGCGGCCAACACATCGGATGTGTCTATCCCCATTTTGCTAAAGATCATGGCCAGTTCGTTTATCAGGGCAATATTGAGATCACGCTGTGTGTTCTCGATAACTTTGGCGGCCTCAGCAACTTTTATACTCGGAGCGAGATGAGTCCCCGCAGGAATAACGCTCTGGTAGAACGAGTCAATAAAACGTGCAGCTTCTGGTGTGGAGCCAGAGGTGACTTTCAGAATCTGGGTCACTCGATGCTGCTTATCCCCTGGATTTATCCGTTCCGGGCTATATCCAACAAAAAACCCCTCGTTAACTTTAAGGCCCGATTCGGCCTCAAGAATAGGCACGCAATCTTCTTCAGTTGCCCCTGGATATACAGTCGACTCAAAGATAACCACACTACCCTTGGTCAAAACCTTCCCTACAGTTTCACTTGCGCCCAAAAGCGGTCTGAGATCAGGGCGTTTGTATTCATCAATTGGTGTGGGGACAGTAACAACAAAAACATTGCAGGAGCAGAGCTCATCCGGGTTAGATGTGAAGCGTAATTTCGTGGATTCAGACAACTCTTGAGTAGACACTTCCAGAGTAGCGTCTTTTCCTTCCTTTAACGCCTGGATCCTTGCTTTATTGATATCAAATCCGATGGTTGGATATTTTTTGCCAAACTCAACCGCAAGTGGCAAACCGACATACCCAAGACCGATTACGGCTACCTGTGTCGTCTGAAGATCCATGGACATTTGCGTCCTCGCCTTTCATTACTTTTAATTCTTTTCCGCCTCTCTGGCGACAGAAAGATCATAACCTGAATCCGTAGGGATAGAAGACCTAATCCTCTAACAGCTCTGAAATATGATCGATAATCCTGTGAGGCTCGGCCTGCATAATTCGGTCTAATGGATGCGCTCCGTAGCTCACCCCTATCGCTTGAACGGATGCCGATTTCGCCATGAGCAAATCGAAATCAGTATCACCAACCATAATGGCATCCCGCGGATGGGCGCCACTCTCTTGCAGGATTTCCTGCAGCATCAAGGGATGCGGCTTAGACCTCGTTTCATCAGCACAACGGCTATGCTCAAAGTAGTGGTGCATTTTCAGCTCGCCAAGCACACGATCCAGACCACGACGGCTTTTTCCAGTAGCAACCGCAAGTTGATGCCCTTGGGATCTCAACTCATCGAGCACCTCCTGTACACCGGAATACAATTGTGATGGCTGGCTTTTATCTCCAGCGAGATAATGATCCCGATACGCCAGTATCAATTTATCAAGCTGGTTATCTGGTATTTCTGGATAAAGATGTTCGAGCGCTTCCTTTAATCCCAAACCGATAATGCTTCGATTTTCCTCTTCCGAGCGAACTGGAAGCCCCAAGTGCTCACAGGACCTCCGAATAGATGTGGTAATTAGGGACAGGGAATCACAAAGCGTTCCGTCCCAGTCAAAAATATAGAGCATAGGTTATTTCAGTCTTTTTAAAATGTTTTCCAGATCTTCTGGCAAAGGGCTGTTCAACTCTAGCCATTGACCAGACTCAGGATGTCGGATCCGCAGCCTCTGCGCATGCAGGAATAGTCGCTTTATTCCCAGGGACTTGGCCAATGCCAGGTCTTCCCTGGAACTGTATTTGTCGTCACCCAAAACAGGATGCCCGGCAAGCTGGGCATGCACACGTATCTGATGGGTTCTGCCTGTATCGATCTTCACATTTAGCAAGGTGGCTTGCTTAAACTCGCTGGCAATAGCAAAGTGGGTAACGGATGCCTTGCCAGATCCCTGAACCTTTACCATCCGCTCTCCCGATGAAACGGTGTTTTTTTGCAAAGGTGCATCAATGGTTTTTACGCGCCTGGACCATTTACCGGCGACCAACGCCTGATAGGTCTTCTCCGCCCCACCCTCACGAAGAGCTTTATGCAGTTCAACCAGTGCTGATCGTTTTTTTGCCAGCAAAAGGCATCCAGAGGTTTCCCTATCGAGACGATGTGCCAGCTCTAGGTATTTTCCGCCTACACCCATGGCTCGAAGACTTTCGATCACGCCTAACTTGAGGCCGCTTCCCCCATGAACTGCCAAGCCGGAGGGCTTGTTAATCGCCAGCAAATAATCATCTTCAAAAATAATAGAATCCTGCAAAAGCTTTTGCAGGCCTTCGCCAGGCTTTTCACCTTGACCCTTCGGCGCAAGTCGAACAGGGGGAATACGTACCATATCGCCCATTTTTAACTTTTGCATGGGCTTGGCTCTTTTGCTGTTCACCCGCACCTCACCCTTCCGTAATTTTCGGTAAATAAATCTTTTGGGCACACCTTTCAGCTGCTTTATCAAAAAATTATCCAGCCGCTGCCCATCCGATGAGGCATCAATTTCTACGTTCTGGACACCAGTCTGTTCTGGTTTGGGTACATCCATATCTATGGGCATGAAATAAAAAATCTTTTTAGATTGAGTAGGTTAGAAGCATTTGCTATAGTCGGGCACGGCCTGGTTATAAGTCGCAGATAAAGTGCGCGCCAATCAGGTAGAAACCCAAGCCAAGGCGGCTATTGTAACGAATCAATCAACGCCAGGCACTTGATAACCTGAAGCTCGACCAAGTGCGAGCTTCGCTGAAAACAACACGAAGTTTTACGCAAAGTTTTATTAGCTTCCAGCCACCCGGCATTAGCCGAAGTAAATCAGAAACACAGACAGGGCTGGAAAAGAGAAAATTCGATATATACGCCAAGATTTTTATACCTTGGCAAAACAGGGTAACCGACTGAATACAATGTGTTTTATGCCTACACAAGGCGTCTGATTCAACACCATGGCTTAGGCCTGTGGTGATATTTCCTGTTTAAAATCTTCTCATAATGCTTTGACGTTCAACTCCGTTATTAGATGGAATTGAATTATGAAGCGCATGCTTATTAATGCCACCCAGCCTGAAGAAATTCGGGTTGCACTGGTAGATGGACAAAAACTCTACGATCTGGATATCGAAGCTCGCGGCAAAGAGCAGAAACTTGCCAATGTCTACAAAGGAAAAATCACACGTATCGAACCCAGCCTGGAAGCCGCATTTGTGGATTACGGCATGGACCGACATGGTTTTCTTCCTATCAAGGAAATCTCTTCCGAATATTTCAACAAAGGCAGCAAATCCAGTGGCCGGCCCAAGATCAGTGAGGTCTTGAAGGAAGGAACTGAAGTTATTGTTCAGGTTGAGAAAGAAGAACGCGGCAACAAGGGCGCAGCCCTGACCACGTTTATCAGCCTTGCTGGACGTTACATGGTGCTTATGCCGAACAACCCACGTGGGGGTGGTATCTCACGTCGAATTGAAGGCGATGATCGCTCTGATCTCAAGGACGCCATGCGCGATGTGACCATACCCAAAGGGATGAGCGTCATCGTTCGTACTGCCGGCGTTGGCCGCGATGCCGAAGAACTTCAGTGGGATCTCGACTATCTGTTGCAATTGTGGGAGTCGATCGTGAAAGAGAGCAGCGAAGCCCCTGCTCCTCACTTCCTGTTTCAGGAAAGCAACGTCATTATTCGCGCTATTCGCGACTACCTGCGCCCCAGCATTAGCGAAGTCATCGTCGACAGTTGGGAGGCTTTTCAATTGGCAAATGCGTTTATTACGCAGGTCATGCCAGACTACAAAAGCAAGGTAAAGTTTTACGAGGATGACTTGCCGCTTTTCAATCGATATCAAATCGAGAACCAAATCGAAACGGCATTTGAACGGGAAGTGAAACTGCCTTCCGGCGGCTCAATTGTTATTGACCGCACCGAAGCGCTGGTCTCTATCGATATTAACTCCTCCCGCGCTACTAAGGGAAAGGATATCGAGACCACTGCCCTGCAGACCAATCTTGAGGCAGCCGATGAAATTGGCCGTCAACTGCGTATCCGTGATCTGGGCGGACTGGTTGTTATCGACTTTATCGATATGACCCCACCAAAAAATCGCAAAGCAGTAGAAGACCGAATGATGCAGGCGCTCTCCATTGATCGCGCACGCGTACAAATCAACCGGATCTCGAAATTTGGACTTCTGGAAATGTCGCGCCAGCGACTGCGCCCCTCTCTTGAGGAAACCATATTTGAATCCTGCCCACGCTGTACTGGTCAGGGCTCTATTCGCGGGATTCGCTCCCTGGCGCTGTCAATCCTTCGTCTTGTCGAGGAAGAGGCTCAAAAAGAATTTACCAAGGAAGTTCACGCTTTCGTACCCAATGAAGTCGCCGCCTTTCTGCTCAATGAGAAGCGTGCGGCTATCTTTGAGCTAGAGAAACGCCAAGGCAATGTTCGCATACTGGTAATCCCTCGCCCTGAACTTGACACACCTCATTACTCTATCCGCCGCATTCGCCTTCAGGATGGAGAAGAATCAATAGCCAGCTACAAAATCGACAACCCACTGGCCGAAGAAATGACCAGCGTTGAGGCGCTTCTGTCTAACCCACTCGAAGCGCCCAAGCAACCTGCTGTTAAAGCAGTCGGCCATAGCAGTCCTGCCCCGGAAAGAACCCAGGAGCAGCGCGACGAACGTAAAAACCAGAGACGGTCTCAAGCAAAAGCCGCCGTCCAGCCGGCGGAACCTAAGCCTGGCGAAGCCGGGTTCATCAGCAAGGTAGCTAATGCTCTTAAGGGCTTATTTTCCGCCGAGGAAGAACAACCGAAAGTCGAGACAAAATCTCGTAACCAGCGCAACCAGCGAAACAATCAAGGCAACGATCGCGATAGCGCTATTAGTGGTGGCGATGGCTCCAATGGAAGCAGAAGAAGTAGTAATCGCCGCCGTCCTGACTCTCGCAGCAGGAGAGGCGCTCCTGAGCGTGATAACAATCAGGAACTGAGAAGTAATGTCGAACAATCTGATGAGAAGTCAAAAGCGACCAAAGCAGATACAGAAACGAAAAGCGCCCAATCGAAATCTGCCAAGGACGACTCACAAGAGCCCAATATCCGTCGACGCCCGTCCAATGACTCGCGTCCCAAGAGACAACGAACGCGCAAAAAGGGACTTAAGATAAATACTCCAGAGGCTCAGCTTACCGAGGAAAACATAACAGCTGCTTCAGTAGCTCAGATTGAAACAGACGCACCTATGACTGCTGAGCCCATTGCTGACGAAACCTCAGATAAGGATGTGGCGACCAAACCAGAGACAAAAAAGAAGACAACCAAGGCATCAAAGCCTGAAAAGAAAGAAAAAGTCACTTCGAAATCTTCTGACAGTCCTGACGCGCCTAAAAAAGCAAAAACAACCAAAAAGGCTGGCACCAAAAAGACTAAAGAAGCCGATAGCGCCAATGGTCTGGCTAAGCCTGCGACTTATGTGCGGCCAGCAAATGATCCTCGCCTTGCCCCAAAAACTGTGCAGATAAGTATTGAGAGCAGACAGCTTGAGTCTGGTTTCTCTTCTGCTCTCGACACATCTACTCGGGCAGTTGTGGCTTTGGAGACGCGCAACATTCAGCGCCCGGCAAACGATCCAAGGGGACCTGCTTCCGTCTGAATATCTTAAGATGATTTCAGGGCCATTTAACCCTTGCTAGGGCCAGATGCATCGCTATAATGGCCCCCATCTTTGGAGGGGTGGCTGAGTGGTCGAAAGCACCGGTCTTGAAAACCGGCGTATCGAGAGGTACCCAGGGTTCGAATCCCTGTCCCTCCGCCATATA
>Ga0181559_10000959_pt1 | contig 27775 bp, 20 predicted proteins | sample 011ome_21_FD_133752 | JGI IMG/M metagenome (GOLD analysis project Ga0181559, IMG submission 133752) | Coastal salt marsh microbial communities from the Groves Creek Marsh, Skidaway Island, Georgia - 011508AT metaG (megahit assembly) | ecosystem: Environmental > Aquatic > Marine > Intertidal...
GACGCGAGAAAGAAGGCTCCGTTGTTGTTTTGCGCGGTGGTGGTGGTGCGGGTGCTCTTGCTTTTGGACAAGGACAGCGCCGCTCTGAGCATACACAAAAAGTTTTTAAGTGACGACGAAGAAAGAGTTTTTGGAGGGTCGGAGAAAAGCGAGAAATTCGATTTTAGGGTTTAGTGATGTTGGCACTAAACCCTAAACTTTAGGTATTGGAACACGTTCTTTCTTCTCCCGTTTTACACATAGAAAACAAACTCGCGCGCGAGCGTTTAAAAAGGGATTCACACGAGAGAGAGAGAGAGAGGGAGAGAGAGAGAGAGAGAGAGACCTTCTTCTTCTTCTTCTTCTTTCTCGCCCGAGCGATGATGACGATGCTTTCTTCGTCCTCTTCTCTTTCCGAACAGAGATTGGTTTCGAATGGACTCGCGTCGACGTCAAGGAGGACGTTTTTATCGTCGTCGTCGTCCTCGTCCTCCGCGTTGTTCGCGAGAAGGAAGAACAACATCAACAAAACCATCGGCGGGAGGAGGAGAGATGGAATCGTCATCGCGAACGCGAGCGGCGACAGAAACGACCGCGTTGACGAGAAGAGGAAGAAGAGCGAGGGCGACGACGACAGAAAAACTTCCTCTTCTTCTTCTTTGCCAAATAAGAGGGAAAGTTCTAATTCACAACAGGAACTCGAACAGAACGCGAATAATAATCGAAGAAATAACAACCGGAACGGACCATCGAATATATTTGGATTTTCCGCTCTGAACGATTTAGCGCTGAAAGCGAAAGATATACTCGCCCCGGACGCGACGTCTTCGGCGCCGCCTCCGGTGGCGAAAGACTCGACGATGGATCCACTCGAGGCTATTCTCGCGTGGCATTTAGGTTCGTCCACGTCGACTACGCTGACGAGTCAGGAAGTTTCGGATACGATCGTGAATGAAGTGACGAGTTTTCCGGCGAATAAGCTGGTGAGAGGGCAAAGTCCGTCCGTGGCGATGCATTTGCCGATTCCGTTTATTCGAGCGCACGAGAGAAAGTTTCGAGGGAGGAAAGAGTTGGCGATGGGGAGGAAAGCGGTCATGGAGACAGAGATGATGACGAGTAGCGGGAATGGAAGCAGTGGTGTGAAAGATGCGACGACGATAATCGATATCGACGATAGCAACGATCCTTTGTTGGCGAATTTACGAGTCGCGCTCGAGAGTTGGCAGGAATGGTCGGCGCCAACCGTGGCGTTGGCGTTGCGAGGAGCGCTGATGTCCGCGAGCGCTTTGCGAGCTGCAAGTGGTTTGAGCGGGAAAGGTAGAAGAGAAGGTGAAGCGATGACTGTTCTGTTACCGAGCGAAGGTTTAGGTAGGAGCGATTTGAAGAAGTGCTTCGATTTGTTGTGGCCAGACGCGCCGTTTAATTTCGAGAGTTACGGCAGTAACATGGTTGACGCGTTGAACGACGAAGAAGACGAAGAGGGCGTAGCACCGATAGTCCAAATGAGTCAAGGCACAAAAGAGGCATTGAGTGAACGCAAACGAGGTGAAAAGAAAATGGTCGTGTTGGTACACTTCGCCGCGCCTGGGAACGATAACGCCTCGGAATCCGATGGCGAAGCGATGGTCAAATGCGCAGAGACGTTGTTGGAAAAGAACGTGCCTTTCGTCGCTTTAACGATTTGGCTCGACGACTCGTTAGCTAAAGCCGTGCAATCTGGAAGACCGAAGAAAGAAGAGAAGGAAAACTTGAAGCAACGAATGGAGAAGCGAACGCGCATTTTACTCGGACGGTCCGTCAAACGCGTCGAGGCGAAGAAGAAAGTCGATCGCGCATTTGCGTTGGCCAAGAACGACCCGACGGGAAGATCTCTCGTCGCGTTGGAAGAATCCATTCGCGAGGCGCAAGCAGTAGGAGCGGTCGCTGAAGACGGCGAGCAGATGTTGCGCGACGTTCGTTTGAAAGCCCTCGCGATGGAGGAAGTCAGTTTAGCGAACGCTTTGAAATCGCAGTGCGTGGCGGTGCCGATGGACGAACAGAGGTTAGTCGCGACGTTAGAACGCGCGAGAAAAATTTTAAGGCAAAGTTTAGAGTTGGAGAAAGAAAAGGCTCAATTGTCAAAAATGATCAAAGAGAGAAAGAGAAAACAGATGTTGAGAAACAAACGGAGGGAAGCTCGTCGCGCGGACCCATTCAGTAGCGATGATGACGATGAAGACGTCGAATTTTCCATCGATGAAGAAGACGAAGAGATGAGAGCATCATCCTCACCTTCCTCCTCCTCCTCCTCTTCTTCTTCTTCTTCTGCCGCATCGGTTACAGTGGACGTCAGTCAATCTGACGACGACGAAGATGACGAAGACGAAGACGACGATGAAGACGGAAGAGCGAAAGGGAAAACTGTAGTGTCGTCGTTTGATGCCGATCCGTTTGTGAGTAACGATTCATCCGTAGAGAGAGCGAAGGAGCAAGACGGCGTGATGGTCAAAGAAGGTTCGCCCGAACGCGAGCAGCTAGCCACGGCGATTAAATTAGCCGAATTTGCGCTCGAAGCGATCGCTTTAGAATCCGATATGCGGAAAACATTAGCCGACGAAGCGTCTCGAACGTACGATTCGATTCCAACTTTGGAAAATTTGCTACTCCGCGCGACAAATTTAGCCTCCTCGGGTTTACCTTTGACGCAAGAAGGTGCGGCAAAGCTGAACGCGTTAGTTTCTAGAATTCAATCGAGAACGACTGCGTTGCAAGAGATGGAAGGCGTCAAAGCCGGTCTCGTGGAAGCGCTGGAGTTGAACTTACGCGGCGGCGATTTAGCTTCTGGCGGCGTCGCTGAATTGGACGTCATGAAACTCGAAGAAGCGATACGAAGAGCGAAAGCGTCGGCATGGCCGTGGAAATTGGAAGAAGAAGTCGTCAAAGCGACAATTGTGTTAGGAAAATGGCAATCGTTGCGAAAAGTAGAGGATGCAATTGCGTCGAGATCGAAACGAAACATCAAACTCGCCATCGAAGAAGCCGAGGCGAAATTCACCGCCGAGGAAGATAAGATTGATTTGCGAAGAGCGAAAATAGCTCTCGAAGAACTCGAAGCCGAAGATGCGTTGGAAGGCGGCGATAAGCGTTTGAAAGCGTACTTCATGGCATCGAAAGTAGCGTGGCAAAGTGGATCGGTCACTCCTGAATCTGCGCAAATGCTCGCGACGTTGCGCGAGTCTTTGGAAATCACCGCGGCGGAGCACGAACAAGTACAAAGAATGGCGAACGCAAGTTCTTCTCTAGGTGCGGAAGAAAGCAATAAGAAAAAAGCTCAGGATCTCGCGACGTTGAATTCGATGCGACAAAGAACGGAACGCGTCCGCTTCGACGCCATGGCGGGCGTAGGCGTACGCGGTCCAGTTTTCGAAAGCAACAGCAAAGACGAAGCCGGAAGTTCGGGAGTGTTTGAAGCAATGACACAAGAAGAAGAAGAAGCTATTCGCGTGTGGGCATCTGCTATTCCAGACGACGACGGCGCCGGAGAAGCGGCAGGCTCATCCGAATTCAACGACGAAAAGACCAACAACAACAACAGCAGAAGCGGCGCGGATTCGTCCGCGACGACGTGGCGCAAAGTTGGAGACTCCATCATTTACAACGAAGAAGAGGTTATTGGCGTTGGTTCAGCTGGCACGTACGTTTTCAGAGGCTACGTTAGACACACGTCTCGCGCGAGACACGCGGTCGCGGTTAAACGCATCGCCAGACCCCCGGGAAAGAAAGGACGAGAATTGGTCCGATTAGTTGAACGCGAAGTCGAATTGATGACTGCGTTGAACCAATCGCCGAAAGTTCCGTTCTTCCACTGTTGGGGAATCACAAACTCAAACGTGTTCATCGCTTTAGAGCTGTGTCCAGAATCTTTGCGCGAACACGTCAGTCGACAAAACGCAACTTTAGGCATCGACAAACGCGTCGGATTATTGAAAGGCGTTGCCAGCGGCATTGAGTGGCTCCACGATGCTTCCAAACCACAAGGGTGCATCACACACAACGATCTAAAACCAGAAAACTTGCTGGTGACAGCGAATGGGGAGGTGAAAATCGCGGACGTTGGCTTAGGCGTCAAGTTATCGAAAGAATCGAGGAACGGATCTAAACACGATCAATACTCCTTGTCCACGTTTAACAAGTACGGCGTGTCCATTTTACTCGCAGGAAGAGCGCCGGAGATTTTACAACGTAAACCGTTAACGCCTGCCGCCGATATATGGGCAATGGGCGTGTGCTTCTTTTTCGTATTAACTGGGTTATCCTCTCCGTTTGGCTCAGATCCAAACAAACAACCCTCGGATGAAGACATCATCGCTGGGAAGCGTAACCTTCAAATTCTCATGCGAACGCCTGGATTGAGCCCGCGACGACAGGTGGAATCGAGGCACTTATTATCTGCCATGTTGGACCCGAATCCGAGAGTTCGACCGACTGCCGCGGAGGTGTGCGTGCACCCTCTGTTGTGGAATAATCAACAAACCATGCTTCGCGTGCGCGCTTTACACGAACGCGGTGCGTCCTTGGGTAATCAATCTTTGACGAGCGTGTTGGATAAACTCGCGACGTCGGCGATGTTACATCAAGGCAGTTCCGCGGGTAGTAGCGATCGCGGGGCGCTTTTAATGGCTGTGAACATGGACTCCACGGACTGGCAACGCAGAATCGATTCGAAAATTCTCGAGCGAGTGTTGAGCCACGCCGCGAATTCGAGTCGCAAGAAGATGAAGAGCAACGTCAACGGCGACCATCCGCACAACAAGAAACCTACGAACAACATTGGTAGTTCGGCAACGATCTCTTCCTCGGCAACCGTCCAAACTGAAGCCATCGGAGTGAAACCGTACGGAAACAATTTTGCAGATTTGTTACGATTCTGTCGAAACGCTTACGAGCACCCACCGAACGAGAAAGAGATGATTGCTATGATTGACGCTTTAGTCGAAGCCCGTAATTTCGGCGAGGCGATTGATTCCTTGCCCGATGGACTTTTAGAAAAAACGAATCTCAAACGCGCATCGAGAGCAGAGAGGAAAGCGCTGTTGGCGGCTTATTTGATGCATTTATTCCCTGGGCTAGCGTTAGCAGTACACGAGGTATCTTTGGCGACAGAAAAGATGACAATCAGCAGATGATTCTGACGCGTGAGGTTTCTTCGTTTACATGCTCTCGTGTGTTTGTGTGTGTTTTACCAGTAAGCGTTTTAAAGTATATATATATTATAAAAAACCGCCGCGCGCGCGTATCTAATGAATTGAAATCTTCTCTCTCGTAGAACTATCACTATTTTCTCTAAACCTCTGTTGTGCATACTCGACTCTTTCTGTCAAGGGTCTCTGTTTACCTCCGCGAGCGATTCTATCGACTCAAATTCATCCACGAACAATTTCTTCGCTCTTTCAATCTGGATTTCAGCCGATGTTTGGATAAAAACCATCACGGACGCCAAAACGAACGCGTACGACCCAATTGAACTTAAATCTTCTGTCCATGATCCGTGAAATAAAACGAACGCATCGCTTCTTCCCGTTGAAATTGCCAGCATCGCCCTCTCGAGGAGATTGATGTTCACCAGAATCGCTCCCGCTACTTGCAACGGCCTAACGCTTCGCGACGCAATCTTGCCAACCGTGATCCAATTCGGCACAAGCGTCGACAATTTCACCGTAACCTTCTTGATTCCTAACAACCTGTTACCGACTCCTTTTGTCGCCTGAATATTCTCCGCGCGAACGATCGTCTCCTCCGTCGCTTTCTTCTTCGCCGAGTCGTCATGAAACAACTCCAAACCCACTTGAAAAGCAACCAACGCGATCGATGGAAGCGCGTACATTAACACCTTCGATCGCGGCGCCGACTCGATCAAAACCTCGTCTATTTGCTCGATATCCATAGTAGCCGCTGCAATCACAAAGTTCGTGGCCGCGACCACCGCAGCGTCTCCGAACAACAAAGCCGACCGAGACGATTTATTCGCCGAAATCCTCTCCTTCTCGGCGACGTTGTGCGCGAAGAAGCACAAACAAATGAACGTATAAATCGCATCAAAGACGATCAAAAACTCGTTCCTATTCGCATTCGCCCGCACAATTTCACAAATCTCGTTCCTAAACACGAACAACACCGAACTGACGACGTAAAAGAACGAGGACGATCGTCGCAAATTTGTAGCTCGTTTCCTGTCCTCCCTTTCCTCTCTCTCGAACGAATACTGTTTAAATTTCGTCTCCGACGTGAACGCATCTTCGATCGATCCGGAGTGCTCTTGGATGACCTCATCGATCGAAGAGAGCGAAGAAGAGGGCGACGAAGACGACGTCATCCAGAAGAGATCGGTATCATTGTCTTCTTCTTCATTTTCTCGTTCTTCTCGCTTTCGCGCTCTGAAGACGACGGACTTTTGAAGTGGGCACCTTCTTCTCTGCCACAATTTTTTGGTGTTTTCCCTACGAAAACGAGTGGTCTTCGCGGTGCCTAAATCAGAAGAGGAGGAGGACACGATGTGATGAACAGTAACTGCCGTCGCGGAAACGAGAACACTCATCTCCTGGCCAGAGAGAGAGACAAAAAAACAAAGAGAGAGAGAGAAACGAGATCTTCTCTCTTTTAAGATCCGCCCTGCGCGCGGAAGAAGAAGCGGCGGCGGCAGCGCGAGGGCGCGAAAAGGTTGTTGCAACGACCCAACAGAGAGAGAGACGTGACGACTTTTTGTGTGGTCTCGAGTGTGCCTTTTTGAAAAAAAAACAGAGGAACAACCCCTACTAAAAAATGTGAAAATATCGATTTAGAAACCCTAAATGTAGGTGTGTCGTTCGGGAAATCTCTTCTCTGCTGAGCAGCGCAACAACAACAACAACAACAACAACACCAACAAAAGGAAAAGGCAAAAAAGAAAGGATGCGCGCTGCTGCCGCCGCCGCTGCTTCTTCCGCGCGTTTCACTCCTCCGTCGTTCTGTTCTTCTGCGAGTAGTAGTAGAAGAAGAAGAAGAAGAAGGATTAGTAGTTGTGCCAATGCGTCGTCATCACCTAATAATGACAAAGATACTATCATTACTCACAACAAAGAAACGAGAACGTCCGTGATTGTAATCGGCGGCGGGTTAGCCGGATTAGCGGCGTGTTTGGAGCTGCAAAAGAGCAACGTACCGTACGTTTTGTTGGAATCTTCGGATGGGTTTGGCGGTCGCGCGAGAACAGACGTCGTGGATGGGTACACGTTAGACCGTGGATTTGCAATCTATCTCTCGTCGTACGAAGAGTGCAATCGGATTTTTGACGCGGAGGATTTGGATTTGCGTAAATTTTATGCGGGCGCAGACGTGAGATTTGGGAATCAGTTTTATCGCGTCGCGGATCCGTTTCGTCACGTTTTGGACGCGCTGCCGAGTTTACTTCCGAATCATAAGATTGGGTCGCCGGCGGATAAAGTGTTGGTCGGTTTAGTTCGATTTCAGACGCTATTGCTGCGAATGAATCCGTTGCAAAGAGAGAGTTCGGAAACGATCGAGGAACGATTGAGCGCGTTTGGTTTCAGCGAGGAGATGGTGGATAGGTTTTTTAGACCATTCTTAGGTGGGATTTTCTTCAACCCGGAGTTGACGACGGATTCGAGGTTGTTCGATTTCGTCATGCGTTCGCTGGCTTTGGGCGAAAACTGTTTGCCGGCGAAAGGCATCGGGGCCATGGCGGAACAGTTGGTTGGGAAATTAGACGAGAATAACGTGTACGCGAACGCGAAAGTTGAAGCTATTAAGAGTGCGAGCGATGATGGTGATGATACCGTAGAAGTGCGCGTGCGAATGGCGAACGAAGAAGGCGAAACTATCGTCAGAGGTAAAAAAGTCATTGTAGCGGTGGAAGGACCGGAGTGCGATCGATTGCTCGGCACGAAAGATAAACAGAGAGAAAAAGGCGTGGGGACCACGTGCGTGTACTTTTCCTGCGATAAACCGTACGACGCGGAGAACCCGATGTTATACTTGGACGGCGAAAAATACAACAAAAAAGGCTCGAACAAGAAAACGTTGGTCAACAACTGTTGCTTCCCGTCCGTCGTCTCGCCAACTTACGCGCCGAGCGGGAAACACTTGTGCTCTGCATCCATAATCGGCGTCCCAACCGAACTCTCAGACGAACAAATCGCAGAACAGGTGAAATCAGAACTCACCGAATGGTTCGGTCGGTCCATCACGAGTTCCTTCCGGATGTTAAAGGTGTACCGCATCCCGTTCGCGCAGCCCGTACAAACGCCCGACGCCAAGGGAAGCTCCAAACTCGCCTTCGAGCAAACGTGCGAGAGCGGGGCGATGAAAAACGTCTACTTAGCCGGCGATCACAGGGATGCGGCGACCTTTGACGGTGCCTTGATCAGTGGGAGACGGTGCGCCGAGTACGCGAAATCGAACATCTTTTAATACTACATCTGTCATCATCCGCGCTTCAACAAGTTTTGCATTTTCGTGTTGTGTTTTTTGTCGAATTTTTCTTCAAAAGTTACTTCTCTCTCTCCCCTTTTCGCGCTTTGAGCGATACTAAAAGAACGCGATCGATAAACCACAACCAAAAAACTAAATGAACTTTGACCAGCCGCAACCGTCCAGCGCGTACCCACCGAGCGAACTCGTCTGTTCGTCCGTTCTCGTCGACTTACCGACGAACAAAGACTTCACCGAGTTGATACGGAGGAAATCCGAGAAATTAGTTTTCCATAAGGCGCAAGTAAGCGCGAGAAGTTCCCCGAACCCAGTACCGATCGCGTGCGTGTTAGTTTTGAACAACGATCGAAACGAGCGAACGAAATTGAAAGTTAAGAACGATGCGTTGTGGAAAAATGATGGGGTGCCGGTGATTGCGGCTGATTTTGGCGGGAATTCTTTCGTGAAGACGTTGAGTGGTGGAAGTCGAATTGGTGGAGCAGACTACGTGGTGGGAGATATGGATTCGTTACGCGCTAACGAGGACGACGGCAGTGGCTTTGATAAAGCGGGGGAGGAGGACGACGAAGACGAGGACGAAAGAAGAAAAAAAAGACGAAAAGCGTTGGCACAATTGAACGGAGATATGATTGGCGACGCAGAACAAGAACGGATGAATGAAGGTAGAATAGTGTTCGTAAACAGGGAGCAAGTGCGGAAATCGCGCTTCGAAAACGCAGACGCGAAAGACGCCGCCGTCGCCGACGGCGCGGGAAACGAAGAAGACGCAATGGTAGGGGAGTTGATCGACCTCAGTCGAGACCAAGACACGAACGATTTGGAGAAGTGTTTGAATTTTATTCTCGAGAGAGGTAAAGATAGTCTCAGAGACCCAGTCGTATCGGACGTGGTGATTTTTAACGCCATGGGCGGGAGATTCGATCACGAATTTGCAAACATCTCGGCGATTTTGAAAGCGCCCGGGTTGTTGAAAGGCGGGCCGAGCTACGTGTGTTACGACGCGTACGACAACGGGGCGACAGACGAAGAAAAGTTAGGGATACAGATTTCTTTTCCCATACGAAGAGGGTACACGGTGTTAAAATTTAAAGTTCCGGCGAAATCGTTGGGGATCTTTCCGCTCAAGGGGAGGGCGAAAGTGTGGACGAGCGGGTTGAAATGGAACCTCGGAGAAAACAAAAACAATTCCAAGAAGAAAGACGACGCCACCGCTGCCTACAGGGACGACCGTTACATCGAAATGGGCAGGAAAATCAGTTCGAGCAACGAAACGACGTTCGCGGACGAGTCGAAGACGAAAGTGACCGACGTGCACGTCAAATGCGACAGGGACGTGTGGTTCACGGCGAGGATTCGATAGTAAAGTCGCCATATAGAAGCAGCAGCATTACATGTAGAAAGAGAGAAAGAAAAAGAACTAACTAGAAGTGTACATTTTTAAATATTAAAAGGACTAGACTAGAATTGCATTGCTAAATAACCAACTCTCTCTCGCGCGCGCGCCTACGATCAAATAGGTCTCACTTTCATGTGCAAGTTCAACAAAGACAGCGCGAAGCACTTCAAATCCTGCACGAAATAGTAAAACTGTTTCAACCCTTCCGGATCTTTCGAGTTCTGCACGTCTAAAAGCGACCCAATCTTCGAGGTTTGAAACGACGCGTGTTCGTCTCCGCACACGATTTCCAGCTCTTGCTGCCCGACGCGGTCCGCCTCCGGCCAATCCCGGTCGTCTTCTTTCAAAACTTCCGAATCTAAAACCATTCGTTTCAGCTCTCGCATAACTACACGCAACAGTGAAAAGACAGTAAAAATGATTATTATTTGTGTATATAAAAGCAATCAAAAAAAAATGCACTCACCCGCTTTCGATACGCACATCTCCTTTCGTATGCACTTGTCTCCTTTATAGTTGCTGTTGTTGGCGTACCGCAATTTCCCGTTCGGTTTGAACTCAAACTCGAGGAACTCGTGCCCGAATTTGCCCTTGTGGCCCTGAGTGAAGAAAAGAATAACAACAACACCAACCACATCAGAGACGCAGAGACGCAGAGAGAGAGAGAGTTAGAGACGAACGCATAAAAGATATACACATAGTTTCGCGACGGGAAAAATGGAGATCGCGCTTTGACGCACAAAATGCGAAAAGAAGAAAGAAGTCGAACACGAGAGAGAGAGAGAGAGAGAGACCCGGGGAGGGGGGGAAAAAAAAGCGCGCACCACGTAGTACCGGACGTAAAAGTCTTCGTCCTCTTCCTCCGTCATTATCGCGTTTTTTGTCCGTCTGCGCGTGCGTCTGCGTGTGCTCTCTCACTGGTTTTTAAGTAACGCGTTTTTTTTTTCGCGTCTCGACATTTCTTTTTTTCCAATTTCGAGGCGCACAAATTTTGCGCGCATTCATATCGCATTAACACATAACGTCATCGAAGAGATGCGGGATTGACCGCTGGAAGAAGAAGACCAGCGCGATGAGGAGCGCCGCTACCGATGGCAAGAACAACAAAAGCGACGACGACTGCGACGAGGAGGACGTGCTCCTCTCGTGCGCGTCCTTCACGTACGACGAGGGAATGCGCAACGCGCTTCTCGTCAAGACGACGCCAAGACGACGACGGTTAAAAGGACAAAGAAGAAGAGAATATCTCTTCAACTGTCCGGAATCGTTCGCACGTTTGAGCATGGAGACGTACTCGAGACCGAGAGGAGGGTTTTCTGCGATTTTCGCGTTCGATGATATCTGCGAGAGCTTAGCGGGCGCGTGCTCTTTGATCTTACGGTTGAGCGCGGATGGACACGAGAAAGTCGCCGTGGTCGGGAAACGAGGCGTGGGAAAAGTCGTCGAAAGGTTAGAGAAAAATTTATTATTCGCGCGCGCGGGCGGGCAGTCTCGTCCGTGTTATCGTAACGCGGTCGTTTCGATTCTTTCTTTCTTCTCTTTCTCTTTTTTTAGCTGACGCGGAGGTTTCTCTTTCTTTTTCTTTCTTAAAACTCACAGTCTCTCGGCGGTGGCGAAGTGGAAGCACCCGAAAGTCACGGGGGTCGCGTTGGCGGGCGAAGAGCGCGACGCGAGAGAGGATGAAAATTTGTGTTATCAAGACAGCGACGTGATCGTTTGGCCGGTGATGGATGTCGAGGAGGAGGACGTCGAAGGCGTGGAGGTGTGCGCGCTGTGCAGGTTTCGAGAGAGGCGCGAGAATCGAATGCGGAAACGGAAACGGGGAGGCGTCGCCGAGGAGAGTAGTAGCGGTAGTACCAGTAGTTGTAGCAGCAGTAGCAGGAAGCAAGAAGAAGAAGAAGAGGAACAGATAGAAAAAGGAACGACGACAGAACAAAAGAAGCGAAAAGAAGCGAGAGAATTTAGCAGCAAACCGCCACCACCGCCACCGCCGCCGAAACGGATGCTCGGATACGTTTTGGAAGTCTTGGAGAACGAAGACGAAGACGAGAACGATGGAGAAGGCGGCGAAAATTCTAACGAACCAGTTCGAATTCTCATCTTAAACTGCACCGAGGAAGACGTGAAGAAATCGAAACATGCGCTGTGTAAATGTTTAGTGAACAACGATGGCATGCGTAAGCATAACATCAGTGGATTGTTTTTCCTGTCATCCTCCGCTTCTCCAATAGACTACGGGAAGGAAAACGAAGGCAACAAGGGGATAATTGAAATCGATCGTAAAAACGTATTCTCGATTGGTGGTCATGGCGATAGAAGTCACGTCGAGGTTGGGTTTAGGTCCTCGACGAGACACTTAGCGCGTTTACATTGCGCCGCTCCATCCGTGTTTCCTCTTCCGGAGAGCTTGATGATGACATCGAAATGTCAGCCTTGCGAAGAAGACGATTCCAAGAAGGCGACGTCGACAACGATGATGACGCCAAAAGCTCTTGGATTATGCGATGAGGTTGCCTTTTATTCCAATCGAAACGCAAACGGTGTTAAGAACCAACACAAGATAACGCGTGGCGAAGAGATGCTGAACGAGCGAACGGGGGATCCAAAATTGCCTAAACTTGGCTTGCGCGACGTTTTCGAAAACTTGGAACAGTTTGATGCGTTCAAAGAAAATGCGAGGAAAGCTAGACGCCATATTTTCGGCAGTTTCGACTGCGATTTACAAAAGAAGAAGAAGAACGAAGAAGAAAAAGAACCCGAAGTAGAAGAGGATGACGAAGAAGATTTACTACCGGCATCGTTCGGTAAGTATCCCGCTCATCCGAAGAAAGGCCGTGCGGCTCCTCCGAGCGCGTTGGGAGGTCCCGAGACCATCTTTTTAGGCACCGGATGCGCCGAACCGTCCAAGTACCGAGCAGCATCCGCGATTCTCTTGCGCGACGAGGAGGAAGGAGGAGCTTCGAAGTCATCTATGTTACTCGATTGCGGCGAAGGATGTTTAGGCGCCATGCGACGGTATTTAGGTCACGAGGAATGTCTGAACACGCTGAAGACATTGAAAATGGTTTGGATTAGCCACCACCATCCGGACCACTGTCTCGGTATCCTCGCTGTTCTCGAAGCTCGATACGAGACTTTGCTGCGACAGGCATCGTCGTCTCCCCTCACTACGCCACCACCTCCTTTGCTCATCGTTGGTCCTACGCCAATCCAAAAATGGTTCGAAACCATTGACGTTCCGAGTTTCAAATACACGTTTGTGAAATCAAGCGAGTTGCAAGCGCGCGGCGGCATCGGCGGCCCATTTCACATCTCCGTCATGAACAAGCCTGGTTTGACGCATCCTCCTCCGCCACCTCCACCTCCTTCAAAAGGTAACAATTCCGCTTTGTTGCAGCCAGCGCATCCCAACGTTGCCGCACGCGTCGCGCAAACCATCAACTGTCAACAAATCGTCGCCGTCCCGGTAACGCACTGTCCGGAAGCCTTTGCGATTATCCTCCGCGGATTATTCACCACGAAGCGCTCCGTCGCGTACAGCGGCGACTGCACGCCATCCAAAGATTTTGTCAAAGCTGCATATGCGGTGGATATATTAATCCACGAAGCGACGTTCGGGAACAGTTTATGGTCGCACGCGAAGAAGAAGAAACATTGCACAACCGAGGAAGCGTTACGAGTCGGTCGAGAATCAAACGCAAAGACGGTATGTTTGACCCATTTCTCGCAACGGTACCCGAAGGACATTTTTGCTTCTTCTTCTTCTTCTTCTTCTTCTTCTTCTCGGCAAAATCATGAAAATCAACACGTGTTCGCGTGCGCCTTCGACGGCATGCGCGTCAAATGGGAAGACTGGGATCTTTTGAAGTCTCACCGGGAGCGAATCTCGGAAGTTTTATCGCTCAAGACGCCAGAGAAAATTGGGGAAGAAGAGGAAGAAGAGGATTTGCAGCAAATGGAGATCGATTAGATAAAGAAACAGAGACAGAGAGACAAAGAGAGTAGTTCTGATACAGTGGTGTTCGAAGCGTAGATCATCATCATCATCATCATTCAGAATGAGATTTAGGCATTTAATTACTAGCGCGGCATGTACAGATACTCGTAAACAAACTTTTCCCAAATTCATCCATCAAGAAACGCCAAACTAAATGCACGCGAGAAACAGACACCAACACAGCGTCCTTCCTCTCGGGGAAGACGCGGAAGGCGCTCCTCCAGCCGCGGCGCTCGCCTCTCCCAAAAAGCAAGCGCAGCAACAGCAACAGCAACAAGTGCCCTCTCCGAGAGCTTTGTTGATTCAAATGCTCTTCGTCGTCCTCTTGGCGTGCATCACGTTCACGTATTCCGAATTGAACTTGAACTTTTTTCCTCCGTCGTCGACAAAAGAAAAAGATATCGCCGAAAATACCCCGAACGACGACGATGAGTACGTCAAAACGACGAACTACGACGAAGAATTAACGGAGGAAAAACAAGTACCCGCCTCGAATGAGGAATATCTCGTGCCTTGCCCAGATGTAGCCAGAGTGAATCGAGAAGATTACGAAACCGATTTAGAATACGTGTTGGAAAATTTCAAAAGAACTGAAACATTCTCCCATCCGTTCGAGGAGATTGTGTACGTGTGTAACGCTATGCCTCCAGAATTGTACGAAAGGATGAAGTCTGATTTCCCTCTGATTCAATCGATGGAACCGGCGGAGGGGGGAAGGTGTTCGAATCCAGGCGATTGGATGTTGGAGAAGTGCGCCAACTACTCGGCGGCGGGGTCGAATCAATTCTACGACATGCGATGGAAGTTGAGCGGTTACGACGTGATAGATCCTGAGAATAGCGAGAGGTTGGACAAATCAGGTTTTAGAGACTTTGAGAGCGCGAAGGAGACTTGGAAAAGAGTGGAACAGATTTTGTTCAGCGAACGATTCCAGAATCTCGTTTACGACAAGCTGAAATTACCCGAAGAGTTCAGAGAGAAGATGGTGACTGGTAACGTGCCGACAGATTTTAGGTTGCAAACGGACAAGATGGGCGCGAACGGCTACGCGATTGGAGTACATCCAGATACGCCGAAGAAGTTAGCGACTATGCAATTTTATCTCCCGGGTCTGCACGGAGGAGATGCAAAGAAGCAAGAGAGCAAGTACGGGACATGCGTGCACACGGCGAAGCAGTTCGAGGAGAGAGACAGAGCGAATAACAACGCTGTACGGTGCGAGAGGAAGTTCGGTTTTCGAGAGAACAGCTTTTATGCTTTCAAAGTGCACGAAACGAGTTATCATAGCGTAGAACGCGTCATCGATGCCGGGGAGAGGAACACATTGTTGGTGAATTGGTATCGTGACGTTCCGCAAAAGTTAAAAGCGACGAAACGAAAACGAAGAACGAAAGGCCGTGGCCTCATGTAGAAATAGCGTATAGTAGATAGGCTGAAAAATCAAACTTTAATGTAATAATATGTATAGCCATCGCCCGCCTAGATTCTTATTTATACTCGACTTTCTAATCTTCTTTCTTTTCTAACTGACAGACTACTTCTAAGAAATCAGCGTGCCACGGAAAGTGATCAAACGCGGCGAGCCTTTTCACTCTGTGCGTTTCGCTCAATTTCTTCTCGCCTAAATCTCTCGCTAAACTTCTCGCGTCGCACGATATGTATATTATATCTTTGAATTCTCTCACTAAATCTAAGGTTATTTCATCCAATCCAGCTCTTGGAGGATCAACGAGAATAAAATCGTTTTCTGTGAACGGGTATTCCTCGCCTTCGATGTTCTCTTCGCCTCGTTTCTTTTTTTGCAGCCGGGAGAGGAATCTTCTGGCCACTATCTCCGCTGGCGCGTTTATAATCGTTCCGTTGCCTATAGAATTCATCTCTAAATTCACTTTTGCCGCTCGGCACAAGTTCTCGTCCCGTTCTACGCCTATAACTTTACCTCTCGGAAAATATTTTGCGAGATAACACCCGTGGTTCATGTTTCCGGAATAGAATTCCACAAACGACCTCGCTGGTTGTGCAGCAATCTCATCCGTCTCCATCGCTCGACACAGCCAATTCGCTGTCATTTCCGCGATGTCGCCGTTTGGGTTTGAGAACGACCCCTCGGGTTGTTTATATCGTAAAATTCTGCTCGTTTCGTTACTCGCGGCGTCTTTAATCTCCATCTCTTCGACGACGAAATCCTCGCTGCTATTGTTTGACACTCTCCTATCACCTTTCGTCCTGCCAACAACCGCTTTCACCCCAATCTCTTTCGCTAACAGACCACTCACCTCCGCAAAATCTTCACGAAACGGTTCTCCTCTCCACAACGTCACCACGCATTCAGTGCTCTTCCTGTTCTCGTGAAGCGTCACCGCTGAGAGCCGACCTTCTCTCAACGACTTGAATCGATCGTCCTCGTTCAACGCGTCGCGCAGTTTGTTCATACTCCCTTGCAACGACTCCGACGCGATGTCGAATTTGGTTTCAATTCTCGTAATTTCAGACCTCTCGAAGATGCAGTAATCAAATTTCATTCCCTCTTTCGCTTTCTCTTCCTCCGATTGATTCTCTCGTTCGCATATGCCGAATCGAACCCGTTGCCGAAAATGTTTCAACTTTGGACTCGGAAAGACTTCAAATTCGATTCTTTCTGAAGAAGAAGAAGAATGACAAGAATAAAACGGCCTCAGCAAATTTTCTATCTCGTTCGCTTTCGATCTCAGAACCTCCTCGTACGACTCCGACGACAACTTGTGCTCCTCATCCTCCGTTAACCGCGCTTTCGTGAACAACTCTCTGCTCACAAAAGGTAAATTTGGATTTCGAATGATGAACCGCTTCTTCGCTTCCGAGCATTTCTTCTTCCCCGGAGACATGCTTCTTCCTTTTCCTCTCGAATGAACCCCAGAAATAGAACGAGAAGATCGAATAACGAGACAACAACCGCGAGTAGTGCTGCTCGAGCCGCCGCCGCTACCTCTGACGATGATGATGCTTCTTCTGAGCGCAAAAGCGGCTGCGGAAAAGGGCATGTATTTTCCCCTCTGCCGCCGCTTTTTTTTCTTTTGGAGTTGCTCTTTTTTTTGAAGAGAATTTTTGTGTTTTTTCTCTCGATTTTGAGAGAAACCTAAAGTTATATAAATAAAAAAGTGCCCCCACACTCTCCGAAAAGGCAAAAGAGTTCCGCCGATAGACGACGCGCGCTACCAGCGCGAACGTTTCGTTCTCTTCTCTCATCCGTGTCTCTCTCCGTTTCTTCTTCTTCTTCTCGTTCTTCTTCCTTCGCGTGGCGCGTCTCGAGAAAAACACCAAAGAAAAAAAACTCCCCTAAAAACTCTTCTTTTTTTGCCACGTGGCAATAAAAAAGTGAGATCTGAAAGGCACCTCTTTCTTCATTTTTTTTAAAAAAAAGTGCGCACCAAACAAAACCAAATGCTTCGCAAACTGCTCTTGTCGTCGTCGTCCTCTGCCGCTGCGCGACGCCGGCTGTTCGCGTCTTCGTCTTCCACGACGTGCGCGAACAACAAGACGAGCACCACCAAGAAGAAAAGCGATAAAACGAAGAGAGAGCAACCGTGCTCGGCGCTCGTGATCATCGCCGACGCGGCGCACGGATTAGGTGAATTTTGAGATTCTTCTTTTTTTTTTTTCCCCGTCGCACGAAGAGATACAAAAAACTTTTTGTGCGCTTTTGAGAGCAACACTTAACTTTAACTCTTGAACAACACACGCTCTCTTATCTCAATCTATCTATCTATCGATGCGATGCGCAAAAAAAACAGGACCATTCATCACGGACGCGTTTTTGAACTACGCGGACATGTACTTCTTCGTGGCCGCGGCAACGCCTTCGGAATCCGCAAAGCTTGAAATGCAAGAACAGTTTCATTCGTATTTTATGGGAGAGAGGCTTTCGATTGAACGCTTGGATTTGAAATCCCACGTGGACGTCGGGATTTGGAAGGATAAAGTCTTATTCACGCACGGGAGAACGCCGGATATTGTGGTGGCGAACGTGGGGAAGCTACCGCAGACGGTCGCGGAGAGCATGCACGAAACGTCGTGCGCGCCGCGAACGTGGGCGGAGAAACCGCAACATTGGGCCCGAGCTTGCGACGACATGAAGGGGGTTCTGAACGTGCAAAGTGCGTTCGCGGGGACGATGGTAGGCGGAGACGAGAAAGTTTTAGGGAAAGGGTGGCAAACGCTCAGGTCACCGGAAGAGTGTTCGTGTCACGTGAGACCGAGAAAGATTGTGAACGTGACGCAGGTGATTCATCCACCGTGCGCGCACTCCATCGCGCCGTATCGGGTGTCCCTCGCGAGCATTCAAGCCGCGACGAAACTGTTGGCGAGAGATTTCAAAGGCGAAAAAGCGGAGGAAGAGGTGATTTGCGCGAGCATCGATCCAGGGTGTTTACCGGGAATGACGTGTGGGATGCCGCCGCAGAATCCGTACCAACCCGTACAAAAGGATAAGCTTCAAGGCGAGCACTTCGAAAAACACGGCATCACCGAGAGAGAGAAGTACACGCAGTGGGCGAAAGCTTTCGTGCCATTTGTTTTGGGCTTGGAAAAGCCGCACAACGGGAAAGCTTTGCACGTGCCGGGGTTCCCAGGCGTCCCAGCTTTGAAATAAAATGATGGGAGGAGGAGGGGAGAAAAGAGAAAAATACACGCAAGAACACAAGAACACACATCATAGAATCATCGCATCACCATCCATCATCAAACGACACTTTTGCGCGAAGCAAAAAAAAAGACATGGATGAACGCAATCGCGCTCGCACATTTTTTGTTTATAGAACTATATCATCGCTGCTAACAACATCTACATTGTATATATATTGTAATATAATATATAACTGCACTACATTCACTGCTTTACGATCCGTTTCAAGCCAGGGTACCAATAAACGGCCTCTTCCCAGTGTTTCGCACCAATATCTAACAAGACCGCGTTGACCGTCGCAAAATCCACTCTCTCTAAAGCGCTGGCTAAATCGTTCAACTTTACGCCCAACTCGTGAGTGACTGCGCCGTTCTCTTCCGAGATATCTTTCCCCATCAGATAAAACAAACCTCCAATCTTTCTACTCACGACTTCTAACTCTTTCTTCTTCGCGAAGGATACGCTATTGCTATCGCTATTATTACCGCCAAACAACCCTTCGTACCTCTTTCTGAAAGTCTCGCAACATTTCGCATACTCAGGTTTCACTCGCGAAAAATCGCACGTCTCCACGGAACAAGTAGCCGGTGGCGTAGGCCACGCCGGCGCTGGACCAACCCACGCGCCCCCAGAACAATACCGCTCGCGTCCACGAACCGTTGTGGACGTCGTTCCTGGCATTTGCTGTTGCTGGTACGGTTGATTATTAAAAGCCGCCGAAGCCGAAGGAGGATGTTGTTGTTGTTGTTGTTGTTGCACCACTAACGGCTGTTGCTGCGAATTCGGATTGAAAAACTGCGTCGGTGGTTGCTGCTGCTGCGCAGACGTCGCGCTAACCGATGCCGGCGGTACCGGAGCCGGTGGCATAAAATGGTGCTGTTGCGCCGGAGGATCCGCGGGCGCGTACGACGCCGGTTGCTGCTGCTGAAATCCAGGAGTAAAAACCGGCGGGGACGACATCTGTTGATACGGAGGATATCCACCAGCGCTACTCATCGTAGGAGGTGGTGGTGCCATCATCGTTTGTTGTTGCGGTTGCTGAGGGTAGGCAGAGGAAGAAGAAGAAGGAGGGGGTGGAGGAGTTGCGTTGTTGGTGGTATTGGAATACGGCGCGTTGCCGATCTGATTACTCCCCACCGGTTGATGATGACTTTGGTGTTGATGATTGAGAGGAGGAGGAGGAGGAGGGGTCGCTTTTAAATCGGATAAAGGCGCTGAATCTCTGAATCCCATCGTTGGTTCCTGCGAACGTTCCACTGCGTGCGCGTGAGAGATAGAATGAAGGAGAGTGACGTTTGATATGTACTGCGCGCGCGCTTTTAGAAGAAAAATATTCTCGAGCGAAGTAAAAGAAAGGATGAAAATTTAATCACGTAAACGACTTTAAAAGACTCTCTCGTCGCGCTGATGATACACACACACACCACACGCAATTCTTCTACAATCTAATCTGCCCCTATTCGATAGACCATATCCAATCTACCGTGCTGCAACCGCAACTCGTTGCTGTTTTTCCATCGCAAAGTGCTTTTATTTTGGATTTGCTTTTGTTGTTGTTGTTGTTGTTGTTTAGTGGCGCTAGAATCCAAGTCGTCGAGCGGAACGCAGGGCATCCGTTGGGAGGTGCCAAGAGGAACGACGCCGCGCGCAAAGGCGTGACGCCAGCTCGGATTGACGTTCCATACGTACACAAAACAGCGTTCGTGGAGGTAGGCGGCTATCTGGTGGCCCTCTTCGTCGAATGCTACGGCACCGAGCGAGGAGCAGATGACGTTGGAGGAAATAGCGCCCGATTTCTGTTCCGATTGTCTTCTCAAGTTGTTTGTCGATTTTGCAGGGCTTTGTCTCTGTAAATCTCCGATGCCTAATCCGAAGGTTTCTTTCGCCAACGCTTCGACAACGCCAGAGACACCGCTTGCCGCGCTGCTCGCGAATTTTTCCGCAGCGTTGTCCACGGTGTCGTCCTCCAACGTGCGCCATTTTTGTCCAACCGATAAATCGTAGACCGCTAACAGCGATCCGCCCTTCACGGCGCCATGAAGACCAACGGCTAAGCGCTTCGTCGGTTCGTGGAATGCGACGTTACGACAGCGTTTAGCGAGCATCAACGCTAACGAGACGACAGAACGTTTACACGTCTTTCGTAAACCTGAAGGCGTAGTAGGCGTTTGCGTGGGCGTCGGCGAGAGCTGCACGGCTAACGATATTTCCGCCATTTGCATGCCACCTCCGCTACTTGAGAGTGCACCACATATGTTACTACTCACGCACAACGAAAGCATTTCTGCGATTGAAACGACGTGTGGCTCAAATGTGCGTCTTTTCGTGGAAGATTGTAAAACAGCTTCTGTTAAGGCATCGATGGATGTTGCGTGCAAAGGCGAATCGGCTGGAATTTCGCGGAACCGTTTCATCACGTGCGCCACGTAAAAAGACGGTGAGGCGGACGCCAAAGCTGTCAAAACTTCAAAAGAAGACGATTTGAAAGCATCTTCGAGACATCGATTCGGATCTCGGACGCAAGAAAACCAATCGTTGTTGTTGATCACGTTCGAACTGACTAAAGTGTCCTCTTCGCAGTCGTCGTCGTCACCGTAAATGCCACTTCGTAAAATGCACGAGGCCAACGAATGCACGAGCGTGGAATCGTTGTCGCTTGCGTGAGCGACAAACTTCAAGAGATGCGAAATAGCCGCACCCTTCCAGGCATCTGTGATTCGAGCATCGCTCGTGCTTTCGTCGGAAGAAAGTAAACCAACCGCGCACACAAAGAGACCAAATACGCCTTTGTGTATTTTCGTACTCGAAGACAAAAGGATAGCTTCGTCCTCTTTCCGTATAAAAAAAGCGTGCCAAAACGATGCAACCTCATTTTCTCCTTCTCGTTTATTATTTTTAGCAACAGCTCTATCGAACAAGTCGCCTCTTTCTTCTTCGTCACGCTCGTCCTCGTCCGCTTCAGGGGGCGCCGGTAAGCGCAACGCTTCAGAGATGCCAGCTTTGTGAAGAACTGCTTTGGCTATGTTCCTCGCCGCTGCCCGAATGCACGGTGTTTCGTTCGACCAAAGAGATACGCAACGGAAAAATAATTGCCTCGCTTGCATTTCGGTGAGTTCTTGGATTTTTATACATTCAGTGGCTGAATTCTTCATGGATTCGGCAGAAGAAGATGCAGCCACCTGAACCGCCAATCGAGCAATCGCAGCTTCCATGAAATCGTCGTAACTTGCCTCGTCGTGGTCATTTTTATCGTCCCCGAGAAGTACCAGCGTCGTTGCGTCGTTGTTATATCCAAAACGAACTTTCGAAAACACTACGCTTCGTTTTTCCCGCCCGTTGGTTACTCGAGAAGCAACCGATAACGCAGATGCGGCAACATCTGAAGATTGCTGCGCCAAACCATTCTCTACAATTTTCCCAAGATTCGCAAGACTAACGCAGAATGGAGCGTAGGGTGAAGCTAGCGGCACGATGTCTTCGCGAAACCAGCTGCTCACGTTTGAAGATTCTCTTTTTGATGACGATACGCCGTCTCGCACTCTCCAAAACTTCCCTCCGCCAGCAAACCTCATCTCTGGTGGTCCCGTTGGTCTCGATTGTTTCCACATCTCCACACTCAACGAAGAACTGTACAATTCTCTCTCCAAAATTTCATCTCTGAGCGTATCCCAAATCTTTACACTTCCTGAAGCGTATAAAATTCGAAGCAAATGCATCTTCTCGTCGAGAATGATTTCGCAAACGCCTCGTGTCAGTTTCGAGGGGTATAAATCATCGTCCGGTTCGAATCGCGAGAACAGTTTACACTCCGCAATTCTAAACCGAATATTGTTACAATTATTAATTTCATCTTCAGTATGATACACTAATCCTTCCTCTTCGGTAACGACTCCTAAAACGCCAACATCGCCATTTTCCGATATCGTCATGAACTGAACTATTTTTTCTTCTTGTTCTCTACCTTTGTTACAATGGAGCGGTAAGATTGCAACTGTTGGCGCAATGTGATGCCGAGACTGCGCGACAAGTTCGAGGCTTCGCTGACCTTTTCTCTCCTCAATCTTCCAAAGTTTTGTTGTCCCATCGTCGCCGCCGCTCGCGAAGAGAAGTAACTCATCGGCTAAAATCATATCCTTATTCTTCACAGAGGGAATTTTCACCTGAGCGAGACACCGAACCGCACCTTTGTGATGATGTCTGTCAGAAGTGAGGTGCGCCTCTTTCACATCATCACCAGCATCAACATCATCATCCATTGAGTGCACTTCAACGACACCATTCGCGAGTCCAAAAGCTACCAAGCTAAATCCTATGCCGTGCTTACTACTACTACTACTACTACTACTACTACTACCGCTGCTGCCGCTACTGTTGCTTCTAGCGTTGGAGGTATCTCCACTCTTTACGTTAGATTGCGCCATCGTCGTCTTCCTTTTCCTCCATCGCTCTTTGATTAAATACGTCTGCGAGGAAACCACCGACTCGTCGTCGCAACTTTTTAGGGCACCGTCGTATTCCGATGCGTTCGTCGCACTCGTTGCCGGCATCTTTTGAAAACGCCTTCTTCCACCGCCTAAACCGGCAAACTCAGCAAATCTTTTCTGCGCGGCGCCGTTTCTGTTCGTATGTGCATCTCCACCGTCATTATCATCATCGGTCGTATCTGTCGTTGCTGCCGACGATGATACTGCTGTCCCTGTAATTGCTTTCTCTTTCTCCAATTGTTTCTTTGCGAGTTGTTGATATTGCTTTTCAATTTCCTCTTTCACGTTGATCAATTTCACCTCTCCGTCGTCAAACGTTGCCAAGATCTCGTCGCATTGCACACCTTCTGGCGCACCAAGTTTTAAACTCACCACCAGCGCACCGTCGATGTTATCATCACTACTGATGATGTTGCCGCTACTACCACCGTCGCCGTCGCTCCCATGAGTACAAATCTTCGCGATCTTCTTCATCGTCTTTGCGTCGTACGCCGTCGCACCCGAGTCCAACGTTGCCACCACGACAACTTCCAATCCTCCTTGCATCTCCAACAAAACGCAATCTAATATTCGTATCATCGTTCTCGAATCATCCATGTGTTTCTTTTCCTCGCATTGCATGGTTTTCTTGTTCCAAACGCACACGCTACCATCCCTCGCTATCGACGTTACGCGAAGCGAGGCGCTGCGAAACATCGATACGATTTCCGCGCCGTCGTGCCCGCGCATAATGTGCGTCGGTTTTAAAAGAAGCTCGTCGTTTTGCATCAGCGCAGCTTTTATATTCCGCGCGGATGCCAGAGTGGAACTTTGCAGAGATGGCGAGCATTGCCACCGGACGATTGATCCGTCTTCGCTCCCGCTCCATATCGAAGAGGAAGAAGAAGAAGAAGAAGGAGGAGGAGAATTAGACGAGGAAGAAATCACATCGTCCTCGTCGTTCTGAACGACACAAAACGCCAAATGCTCGTTCTCTCTCCACGCGTCGCGCAAAGCGACGCCGCGATAACCCTCGCTCTCTCCATCCTCGCTGCTTCCCTCTCGTCTCAAAACTGCCGCTCGACACGCCTCGAGTTCCGCGTCGAATTTCATGAGAATTGTTTTTTTAACTGCTCTTTTTTTTTCACAAACACAAGTCTCGAAAAAACAAAAAATCACACCCGCCCACTACTCGGCGCGTCCACCAGAGAGACGACGGACGAGAAAAGAACGAACGACGCGGACGGGTTTCGGGGTGTGTGTAACGGAAGCGCGTTTAACGCATCTTTGAGCGAGTGGCTTTTAACGCGGGAACCAACAACGATGATGCGCGAGAAAAAAAAATTTTGTTTCGATTTTTTGTTTTTTTCTCTCTTGTGTTTTAAAACAAAAAAAAAGACCCGAAGAAGAGAGTTTTTGGACTCCTCTTCTCGTTGTTTATCGTCAAAGTAAAGGGAAACGACGACTCGTCTTCCTTCCTCTCTCTTTGCTTTTCGTAAAGATGAGAGCGCTTCTCGTGCTTCCGTCTTCTTCGTCGTGTTCTTGCTCTTACTCTGCCTCTCGTTGTTCTTCTTCTTCTTCGCGGGTGGTAGCGTCGTCGTCGGCGGGAATACCTTCTGATTCTTCGTGCGCGAGAAGAAGGAATGGGCGACAACAACGGTCCGAATCTTTTTCATCCTTCTCGTTCTCTTCGTCTTCGTTAGCGGCGCGACGTCGCGTGTGTTCTTCTTCCTCTTCCTTGACGACCACCGCGGCGTCAAAGAAGAAGAAGAACACGAAAAAGAGCAAACGATCATCGTCATTGCCGTTAAAAATAAGAGCGTTGATTTCCGTGGACGTCGGTCCGGCGGCGATTTTAGGAACCAGTTTGATGCTCTCGTCGATAGCGCTGTACCAAATTCGAGCCTCTCGACCGGAGGTTTCGAGAGATAAAGACGTGTTTTTCTCCTCGGTGGGTTTGTTGTGCGGGGGGATTTTGGTGTTTCAAGGGTGGCGATTGGACCCGCTGATGCTGTTTGGGCAACTCATGACGGCTGGGACGGCGGTGGCGTTCGCGTCGGAGACTATCAGTTTACGGCAGAACTTGTTAGAGGTAGAGGAGGAGAGAGGATACGGCGGTTTATCGGACGACGACGACGACGAGTACTACGACGACGAAGAGGAGGAGTTTGGCGGGAGAAGAGGCAGAAGAGGCAGAAGAGGCGGCAGCGGCGGCGGAAGAGGACGACGGGGGACTAACAATCGAGGGTACGCTTTGCCGTCGCAAACGCAAAGCGGGTTCCGGAGGTTCGACGATTCGTTCGACGATTTGTACGAGGAAGAGGAGGACGCCCGCGGGATGACGGGAAGAGGAGGATTTAGTAGCGTTAGCGAAGCGCGATACATAGGTAACGGTGGTAGCGCGAGCAGCAGCAGCGGCGGCGGCTCGAGAATGTCTTCTCCCTCTGCTGCTGTCGGGTATTCGAGTACTTTTTACGAGGAAGAGGAAGAAGAAGAGGCGGGAAGCGACTTCTCTCGCGAGTTTCAGCGCTCCTCAGCCTCTTCGCAAGGAGGACGACGACGACGCGAGGAACGAGACAAAGACGACGACGACGACAAAGCCTCGCCATCGTCGTCGAAACCGTCCTTGGACGTTTGGGGAAGCGAAGGCGACGATGTATTTTGAACATCCTCTTCTTCTTGTACATTTTGAACATATATAATTACATTGAAATACGCACACACACATGGTTTTCGTGGTACTATTTTCTCTTTCGTGTTTGTGTTTCTCTCTTCTTTCTTCTTTTTTTTTTCGAGAAGAGAGAGATCGATTTGGAAGTCGTGGTGAGATGAGAGAGATCTATATGGTAGACTACTAATAATTATCTTGATGAATGTCTCGTCATAAATTTTTGCTTTTAGGCGTGAAAAACCGATGAGCGGCCGGTCCACGCCCGCAATCCCAAACCTTCGGGTGCTCGTCGTGGACGACGACGTGTTGTGTTTGAAAATAGTCACAAAAATGTTGCAGACGTGCGGGTACACGGGTGCGTTTCGCGTTCGCATCGTCGCGCGGTATCGCAGAAAAGCGCTTAATTTTTTTTTTCTCCCCCCCCTCTCTCTAGAAAAGGAGCGAATTTCGCGAAAAAAGGGAGCGCGATTTGATTTTCGAAAAGCGGTGCTCGCGCGAGTGCGGATGACACCGGATGATTCGAGACAGTCGCGCGTCGCGTGTTTCTGATTCGTGCGGACGCTTTCGGAATCTGAATGGCGTTTTTTTATGCTCGCGCGCGCGCGGTTCGCGACGATGCGCGATCGCGTAACGAACACAATCGAAAGCAATTTATCCTTTTTTACGGGAAAAAGCGTGTGTGTTGAGAGATTGGTGGTGATTACGCTTACGTGTGCAAACAACTGACCTTTGTTTTACTCTCTCTCTCTCTTTTCTTCATCGTGCCGACAACAGTGACATCCACGACGTCTTCTGTGACCGCGTTAGAGTACTTGCGAACGAAGAAGGAGGATTTTGATATCGTTTTATCCGACGTGCACATGCCAGACATCGATGGTTTTAAACTATTGGAACAAATAGCGTTGGAAATTGATATTCCGGTGTTGATGATGAGTGGGAACGCGGATCAATCGGTGGTTTTGAGAGGGATCATTCACGGTGCGGTAGATTATCTGTTGAAACCGGTGAGGATACACGAGTTGAAGAATATTTGGCAGCACGTGGTGAGGAAAAATGGGACAGATTCGTTGCAGCGGTCCGGGTCGATGTCGATGTCGCCGGCGAGGTCGGGTAGAACCAGTCCGGAGAAAGAATCCGGAATGAACGCGACCTCGAATGGAACGCCGTCGAATAAAAAGTTGAGAACGATTGCGGCGGCGAATAATGCCGTATCGGCAGACGCGAGTGCTGTGGCAAAGGGAAATAAGAAAGCGAGCATGGTGGAGGGCGTAGCAGAGTTACAGCAACAACAACAACAACAACAACAACAACAACAACAAATAACGACGAACGGCAACGATAATAATAATAACGATAATAATAATAACGATAATAATAGCATCAATACAGCTCCAGCTCTAGTGGTAGGAGCTGCAGGAGCAGGACAGCAACAGCAAAACCAGATGAATGTAGCACCCTATCCAAACGCCGGGGCAGCACCGGGAGGAGCGCCAGGAGTAGCAGTAGCACCAGGACACCCTGGGGGTGGCCACCCGCCAATGCAATCACATCAACAACAACATTTAGACGGTTCTATTCCGCAACCGGTTGGTAACTTGATGGGAGGATATGTAGAAAACGGTATGCCTCAGGGAGTGCATCCGCAATACCATCCGCAAGGCGGTCCTCCGCCAATGGGATATGTAGATCCAAATATGATGAGTGGTGGTGTTGGTAATAGTGCTGGTGCCACTGGTGGCGTAGATATGAATGGTATGCCGATGCAAGGAAACGGAGCACCTGGAGCCGGTCAACCTGGTGGAAACGGGGGTGGAGGCTCGAAAAAGCCTCGCGTAGTGTGGTCCGCAGAGCTGCATCAGCAATTTGTGAATGCTGTGAACCAGTTGGGCATCGATAAAGCCGTGCCAAAGCGCATCTTGGACTTGATGAATGTGCAAGGGTTGACGCGAGAGAACGTCGCGTCGCACTTGCAAAAGTATCGACTATATTTGAAACGTTTACAAGGAGGACCGAACAACCCGAGCGGTCCTGGCTTTCTGAGCAACAAAGTAGCTGGTGGCGCGACTGGCGCCTCGAAACCATCTGGGAAGAGCAAGAATAATGCGAGTAAAGTTAGCGTACCTGGTGGGTCCTACCAGTTTCA
>Ga0181559_10000963_pt1 | contig 27717 bp, 15 predicted proteins | sample 011ome_21_FD_133752 | JGI IMG/M metagenome (GOLD analysis project Ga0181559, IMG submission 133752) | Coastal salt marsh microbial communities from the Groves Creek Marsh, Skidaway Island, Georgia - 011508AT metaG (megahit assembly) | ecosystem: Environmental > Aquatic > Marine > Intertidal...
AAAAGGTGTGTCGGAGCGCCTTCCGCGAGCGCGCTGATGAACGAACGGGGCGACGGCAAAAACTCGCGGCACGTGTCGGCTTTTGATGCTCCACCGTGGCCCTCCCGGAGTCGCGAGCGGAGCCACGTCATAAAATGACTCGATCAAAAGGTATCGAGTCAGCCCCCGCACACCTCAACGCGCAAGAGCAGCCACGATGTCCGCCACCACCTCCGCGTCTGCGCGTGTCTTCGCCTCCGTGGCTATCCGCGCCTCGGGCGCCGCGCGCCCCCGCGTCGCGGTCCTCGCGCCCACCGTCTCCGCCCCCGCGAAGTCGGCCAGGCTCGGGCCCGAAGGCCATCCCGGACGCGGCGCGAAACTCGTGGTCCGCGCCGACGGCGAGGGCCTCGATCGCGACGCCCCCGAGCTCCAGGAGAAGTTCGCCATCATCGGGTGCGTGCATCCTCGCGGCGACGACGCGCGTGTTCCCGACGCCGCGCGTCTCCTCGCCGACCGCCCTCGCGCGCGGTTTATCCGAAAACACCGACGAGCCCGACGCCCCGAACGAACGCCTTTCTGACCGTCGTCCCGAATTCCTTCCCGGCTTCCTTCCGCGCTTCCAGGTCCGGCGAGCACGAGTGCCAGAGCTGCATGTACACCTACGTCCCCAAGAACGGCGACGACTTCTACCCCATCTCTGCGGGGACGCAGTTCAGAGACCTGCCCGACGACTGGCGGTGTCCCACGTGCGGCGCGGAGAAGTCCAAGTTCAAGAATATGGGGAAGGAAGTCGCGGGGTTCGAGCAGAACCAGGGGTACGGGCTCGGCACCAACTCGATGACCGGCGGCGAGAAGAGCGTGCTCATCTACGGCGCGCTCGCCTTGTTCTTCCTGTTCTTCATCTCGGGGTACCTGCTCGATTGATCTCTGAGGGTTTAGGGTTTCGCGCGCGAGATGAGACAAGAGAGCGCGAAGCGAGGCGCGATCGTCATTTTAGGTGGAAATAAAAACACGAAACGTCGACGCGCGCGACCCGCCGTTCACCTCTCCATCCCGAGCGCATCCCACGCCGTGCCGGCGGCGCGCGCGGCGGCGGCGGCGGCGAGCGCGCGAAGCTGGTCGTCAGTCGCGCCGCTCGCGGGCCCCTTCCTCTCCTCGAACCCGAGCACGGCGTACGCGAACGCGTTCGCGCAGCTCGCCTGCGCGCGGACGTCCGCGTCGGTGTCCGCCGCCCCGGCCTCGCCCACCGCGTGCGTGTACGCGCGGAACGGATTCGCCGCCGGCGCCGCCGCGAAACGCGCGCCGAGGGCTCGGAAGACGCCCAGTTCGCCCGCGAGGTCGGCGAACGCGTTGGCGCACGTGAATACCGCCGGCGTGTTCGGGCGCTTGAGCGCCGCCACCAGGTCGGACGCCCACGCGCGCGCGAGCGCGCCCCCGCCGCCGCCCAGGCCCGTGTTGAACCCCATCACAACGCAGGGCGCGCTCGGCGACAGCCGCGACAGGTACGCGCCGGCGGTTTCCGAGTGCGCGGACGCGGTGAGGTTCGGGGCGAGGCGACAAAAGCTCGTCGCGCGCGAGGCGGTCGTTGAGACGTCCACGTCGGGGCCGACGAACGCGAGGTGCACGCCGCCGCGCGCCGGCGGGGACGCCGTCACCACCTCCGACCAGTACGCGGTGCGCTCCAGCAAAAACTGCTCCGTGCGCGCGGAGGCGCCCGCGAGGAGCACGGTGAGCGGCGGCGCGTCCGGGTCCGCGTCGCCGAGAGCCTCGGTCTCCGCCACCCCCGCGGCGCGCGCGGCGGCGCGCGCGTCCCGCGCCGTCGCGCCGCGCCGCGCGTCCCGAATCGCGTCGGCGACGCGCGGCTGCTGCATGGCCCAGGCGAGCGTGACCGGGAAGCTCAGCCCGTCCAGCGCGTGCGGCGTGAGCGTCGGGCGCTCGTCGCCGCGCCCGGCGAGCGCCCACCGCGTCGCGGCGAAGTCGTCCCAGTCCACGGCGCCGCGCAGGTCGATGCCGCGCGGCGCCGCGCCCGCCGCGCGCGGAGGCGTCGCCGGGAGCGCGGAGAACGACGTCGACGGCGACCACGAGTACATACCGCCAACCCCGACGCAGTCCTTCGCGGTCGTCGCGGTCGTCGCGGTCGTCGCGGTCGTCGGCTCAGCCGGCTCAGCCGGCTCAGCCGGATCGGCCGGCGTCGAAGCCGGACCCTCCGAACGCGGAGACGCGTGAGACGCGTTCGGCTTCGAAGCCGGAGCCAGACGAGGAGACACGCGCGTCGTCGCGACGCGAACCACCAGCGCGCGCGTCGGTTTCTTGACCAGCGTCACCGCGACGGCTTCGGTGTCCGCGCCCGGCGGGAGCGCCACGCGGACCGCGCCGGGAAAGCCCGGCGCCTGCAGCACGAGGGTCGCGCCACCGGGACCCGACGTCGAGAGTTCCACCTCCGCCGAGCACGCCGACGCGCGCGCGCCGGCGGGGAGCGGCGCGCGCACCACCAGCGTCGGGGCGGATTCTGTTTCTGTCGCGTCTCCGGCTTCCCACCAAGCCTCGCACGGCGGCGCGACGCGGGGAAGGCTTCCGGGGAAGGCTTCCTTCGGGGCGTCTTTTTGTTTTTTCGTCTCCGCCTCCTTCGCGAGCGTCGCGGGTGGCGAACCCCCGGACGGCTCGGTCTTTTTCGCGTGAACCGACCACTCGCCGTCCCGCGACGCGCGCGTGCGCACTTCCGGGGGGGCGTTCGCGCCGCCGCCGTACTTGAGCGTCATGCTCTCTATCTCCCTTTTGATTTTCGCCTCCTGCGCCTCGCGCTCCTCGGCGTTCGCGGGCCCCGGCGCCCGGCGCGCCGCCGCGACCTCCTCGCCGTGGAAGTACCACAGCGTCACCGCGAACCTCGGCTTGGCCGCCGCGAGCACCTCGTGCGGTACGCGCGCGTCGGACTTGAACAGCACGAGCCGACCGCCCAGCGGCGCGACGTCCGTCAGACGCACGGGCTTCTTCTTCCGCGCCGAAGACTCGGCTTCTTCGTCGCCTTCTTCGTCGTCGCGCCCGCGGAGCGTGACGACGTCCCGCACGCCCTCGGAGACGTCCATCGCGCCCGAGAGCGAGACATAGGACGCGGGTCCACCGTCGCGCGTGTCGCGCTCGTCGCTCGCTCTGTCAGTCACCGCGGTGCCGAAGCCGTCGGCGGCGGCGAGACTCCGCCCGTCGCAGTCGGCGAACGCCGCGGCGTCGGCGCCGTCGGCGCGCAAACACCGGAACACCCTGAGCTCGCCTCCGTCGCCCTCCTGCCAGTCCGGGTTGAGGTACAGGAGCGCGGTGAGCAGGCGCCCGTTCCGGTCGGGGTTGTCCACGTGTCGCACGTAGCGCGCGCCCGCGCCGGGGTACACCGTGCACATCGCCTTCGAGCGCGACGCGACGTCGCGCGCGTCGCCGCCCAGCTGGCCCAACTCGTGCACCAGCGTGTCCGCGCGCTTCATGGCGTCCGGCAGGCGGCGCCACAGCGGGTCGCCGCCGTCTCCGTCCGCGGTCTCTGAGCCGTTGAACCACCCGACGTGGTCCCCGCGCACGTCGCGCATGGTGTACTGCGTGGCATCCCCCGCCTTGCCCCCGGCGAGGACGCCGGGCGTGAGGTGCCCAGCGTCGTGCGCGCGGCGGATCTCGTCGCGCAGCTCTCGCGTCGTGTCGGGCGGGACGAAGCCGTCGACGACGACGAAGTTCTCTGTCTCGAGCCTTCGGTGGATCTCCGCCAGACTCTCGTCCATGAGCCACCACCACTCGGACTTACCCAGCAGCGAGTACTTGGTGCGGAGGTAGAACAGCGCGTCCGCGTCGCCGTCGTCCGTCGCATCGCCCGATCGTGAACCAGATCGAGTCGACGAAGAGTTGGCACCCCGTTTGTGCTTCCCTTTCGGCATGCCGTCCAAGGCCCCGACGACGAAGACGCCGTCTCCTACGCGGCTGCCGGTCGGCACGCGCGCCAAAACGCCACGCGACCGCGCCCCGCGCCTCTGCCCGGCGCCGGGCGCGTGGAGACACGCAGTGGCCGGTGCGGTTGCGGGTTGGTCGTAAAGTCAGCGAAAACAAAATTTCGTCGCCTTTTCGCATCACCAGGCGTTCGCGCGTTCAAAACCGCGACACGCGCGCGCGTGCGGTGGCACGCGACGGGCCCATGTCCGGTGGACTGTTCGGCAGCAGCGCCGCGCGAGGAGGCGATGCCTCGTCCGCCTCCGCCGCGCTCGAGGCCATGACCCTGGACCCGGTGCGTACCCAGTCTGACCAGCGCTAACAACAGCGCTCCCGAACCGCGTTTTAGGGTTGACGTCGACCCCCCGCGTCCGTCTCGCCCCGACTCGAAGCACGCGCTGACGCGCGCTCCTTTCCACAACCCCCACGCGCAGCGCGCGCGCGGTCCTCACGCGCACAGCGCGTCCCAGGCGGGTCCCGCCGCGGGCGGCGTTCGACGCACGCTTTCCATCCCGAAGGAGTTCCCCCGCCTCCTGGAGCTTGACCCGGCGTCTCTCGCCGAGCTCCTGCTGGACAAGGAGTCGTTCGCGCGATTCCTGCACGGCACGGAGGGCGCCTCTGAGGCGCGCGCGTTCACGCGCGACCTGCGCCTGGAGATGGAGAGCATGGCGCGCGCGAACATCGCGCTGGCGGAGGAGGCGGCGGATCTCCGCTCGCAGATTTCCGTCATTCGCGCGGTGGACATGAAGCCGGTGGCGGCGGCGTACGCCGCCGCCAAGGCCAAGACGGACGCGCTCGTGGGCGAGCACGACGTCGGCAGCGCGTTGCGCTCGCTGCGGGAGCGCGCGCGGGCGAGCGACGCGAAGAGCGAGGAGGTGCACGAGAAGTGGCTGGGTGGGGAGATTAAGGATGTCGACGCGTTTGTCGAAGAGTTTCGGCGTCTGCGGGAAAAGCACCACGAGGATGCCGTCAAGGCGTCCATCGTCGAGCCGGTGTTGTCGGGCGCCGGCGCCGGCGCCGGCGCGCGCGGCGCGCCGCCGCCGCCTCCGCCGGCGCGGGGGTACCCGGGGAGGCCGAGGTACGGGTGAGACGTAGAGCGTCGGTTTGCCGCTAATCTATAGCTAATCAATCTAACGCCGCGCCGAGGTCCGTCACGGCGCGATTCTCGAGACGACGAACACGCCGCCTCGGCCCCCTCGCGAGACGCGCAGCGTCTCGTCGCAGAAGGTGTTCCGAAGCACACCGCGCGGTCGAGGCAGGGGCAGGCGGAGCGTCGGGGGCGTCGGCGTTCCGCCGCTCGCGGGTTTCGCTCCTATCTCCCACGACGTGAACGTCACGGCGACTTCCCGCGCCTCGGCATCCAGCGCCTCGATTTCGCCGCGCACGCCGACGCGAACCTCGCCCAGCGGCCACGGAAGTTCGGCGTCCACCACGTTGTCCACCTTTTTGTTCTCGAGGTCCACCACCTGCGTGTTCGCGACGCCCTTCGCGTTGGTCTCCGCCGAGCCCGCGAGGGCGGGCGCGAAGGCGAAAAACGCCTTGTACAGCTGGTCGCTGACCCGCTGAAACGCATCCTCGTCCAACACGCCCGCCAAAGGCGACGTGAACGTCCCCGCGACCCCGTTCGGGTCGTTGGTGCTGTACACCAGGCTCCATCGACCGGAGACGTCCGCGAAGGGGACGTCGCCTCCCACGGCGCCTCGCGACTCGAGCGCCCGGCACGCCTCGAGGATGGCAGCCTTGCACGCGCGGGGGTCCGCGCCTGGTCTGCGCGAATCCGACACCGCAGAGAGGAGCGCACGTTTCGTGACGACGACGTCGTCATCAGCGACACGTTCGTCGTCACTCGCGAGCGCCGCTCTCGAGGCTCTCGCTCCCGACGCCGACGCGCGCGGTTTCCTGCGCGGGCCGGGGAACGCGCGCGAGACGCGCGTGGCCAGCGCGGAGGACGCCATCGCCACCAGTGCTCGTACCGCTGTGCGGCGCTTGGACACCTCGCTCCGGCAACAAACGCGAACTCAGGACTGGGTCGTTCATGGTCCTTGGCCGAAACAAGCAGGGCTTTTTCTTGAGGTTTCCGCCGAGCATCGCCCCTCGAAAGTCGTCGGCGGCGGCTGTGCCGCGGCCACTCCTTCACGCACCATGAAGAACAAGAAGAAGCTGAGGCAGAAACAAGAGGAGGCGGAGGCGATCGCTCGCGGCGAGCGCGCGGAGGAGAGCAGTTCCGAGGAGTCCGAGTCCGAGGAGGAGGCGGAAGCTGCCGCCGCCGCCGCGCGAAAGGGCAAGAAACGCAAACAGGCGGCGGCTGACGATGGGGACGCGTCCGAGGATGAGATCGAGGACAACCGCGACCGGCCTCGCCCGAAGGTGGATTTCACGGGCGTGAATGCTAAGGAGAAGTGCTTGATTCTCAGCTCCCGGGGCGTCACCTCGCGTTACCGCCACCTCATGCTCGACATCGGCACGCTGATTCCGCACAGCAAGAAGGACAGCAAGCTCGACACGAAAAATCCGCGCGACGCCGTCGTGGAGGTTGCGGACATGAAATCCTGTTCCAGCGCCATGTTCTTCGAGTGTCGCAAGCGCACGGACTGCTACATGTGGCTCGCGAAAGTCCCCGAGGGCCCGAGCGTGAAGTTCCACGTCGAGAACGTGCACACGATGGCGGAGCTGAAGCTCACCGGAAACCACCTCAAGTTTTCGCGCCCGGCGCTGCACTTCGACGCGACGTTCGACGACGCGTCGTCGCCGCACCTCGCGCACATCAAGGAGATGCTGACGCACGTGTTCACGACGCCGTACAAGCACCACAAGATGAAACCGTTTTTGGACCACGTCTTCGCGTTTTACTGGGAGGACAACCGCGTGTGGTTCCGGAACTACCAGATCGCGTACCCGGAGGGCAAAGAGGCGCGCGGCGTCGGGGCGACGCTCGTCGAAACCGGCCCGCGGCTGTGTCTGCACCCGATCAAGATCTTCGCCGGCGCCTTCGGGGGGCCGACGCTGTACGACGACCCCACGTACGTCTCGCCCAACGTCGTGAGGCGCGAGGAGAAGAAGAAGGACCAGGGCAAGTACCAGCGCAAGGTGGAGAAGAAGGCGGAGAGGAAGGCGCACGCGCGCATGAACGCGCTCAAGCCGGATGAACTCGACGGGTGGCTCAAGGACTAGCTGAGACTTGAGAGGGCGTTTTTTTGACATACAACACGAAGGCACAACTCGTTCGCGTGATGACTCGACGACTCCGAGATGCTCGCTCGCCGCGGGAGACACCTCGACGAGGGACTCCGGCGCCACTCGGAGGGACACGGCGCGGGCGGTGCGCGTCGCGGCGCGCGTCGCCTCGTGACGCGCGATGGCGGGTCCGGAGGCGTCGGGGAGGAAACGCGCGCGCGAGCACGACGCTTCTAAGACCGCGGGCGCGACCGCCGCCGCCGACACCGCGGAGGACATCGCGGCGTTCGCGTCTCGGCTCGGGCGATGGGGGGGCGCCGTGCGATGCGAGCGCAGCGCGCGCGACGGCGAGCCCGCGCTCGTCGCGGCCGCGTTCACCGCGAAGGGCGAGACGATCGTCGCCGATCCCCCCCTCGCTGCGGTGCAGGCGCTCTCGAACCGGGGTCGTTTCCTCGCCTGCGCGCATTGCCTCGCGCCCGCGGGCGACGACCCGGCCCGCCATCTCGCGCTCGCCGCAGGCCGCGTGTCCCGCCGCGACCTGGTCGCCGCCGCGGTGGAGTCCGAGCGGCGCGGCGCGGACGTTCAGCCCCCCGGCGTCTCGCCGCTCCCGCGCCTCGCGCCGCGCGGCGCGACCGCGCGCGAGGGGCCGACGCCGTGCCGTCGCGCTCGAGGCGGGTGCCTCGAGGTTTTCTGCGGCGAAGCGTGCCGCGACGCCGCGCGCGGGTGGCACGCCATGACGTGCCTCGGGAGCTGCGGAGAGGGCAGCCCCATGTTCGAGTTCGAAAGGCACGCGCGTCGTTCGCACGAGTCCTTCCTCCTCGCCGCGAACGCGCTCGCGCGCGCCCTCGCCGACGCCGGCGGGTCCGACGGCGTCGCCGAGGGCGAGGCGGATGCGGCGGAGGGGGATGTTTTCGTCGGCGCGGGCGACGCGAAGACGAACGCCGCCGCCGCGTCGCGGTGGACGCGTCTCTTCGCGAGCCTTCCCACTCCCTCCGGGCGCTGGTGGGACGAAGACCGCGCGCGCGTCGCCTCAAAAGAGAAGGACGACGCGAAGAGCGCGAAATCGGCACGCCGCGCGTCGCGCCGCGCGGAGACGCTCCGCGAGCAAATCGAAGACGCGCACCAGCTTTTGTTCATGGCCTGGGGCCGGGCTCGCGGTTTGCGTTCGGAGAAGACCCTGGAGCCGTTCCTCGAGTTCGACGTGTTCGAACGGCTCGTCGCCGCGGTGGACCGATCCGCGCAGCCGCTCAACACTGAAAACCCCGCGGCTCGATACGCGCGCGCCGTCTCCGCCGCCGCCGCCAGTCCCGACGCGAAGCGCGCGTGCGCCGCGCTACGCGCGGCGGCGCGCGCCGCCGGCGCGGGGAACCTCTTCCGCGGCGGCGACCGGGAGGACAGCGACGAGGCGTCTTCTTCGAGCGACGACGAGTCGTATGCGTCTTCTTCTTATTCTTCTTCTTCCGACGACGACGAGGACGACGAGGAGGAGGACGGCGAGTCCGGCGACTCGTCGCTTCGCGAAGACGCCGACGGCGCGCGCCGCGCGACCGACCCGAACCCGTCCCCGGCGCCGGGCTCCTCGGACGACGACGTCGTCGATCTCGTTGAGACGGCCACCGCGTCGTTCCCGAGGCTCGCCGCGCTCGCGCTCGCGCCCGCCGCGGCGCTCGCGAGGCACAGCTGCTTGCCGAACAGCCAGGTGGAGATGGCGACCGAGGCGCGCGGGCGCGACGGCGAGAGCCCGCCGGCGTGCGGCGGGCTCCGCGTCTCGCTCGTCGCCCTTCGAGACGTCGCGCCCGGCGAGGAAATCACCGTCGCGCGCGTCCCGGTGGCGCGCCCGTTGGCGGAGCGCCACGCCGAGCTGATCCGCGCGTTCGGCGGTGTTCAAAAAACGCACATCGCGAGCGCATCTGCCGAGCAGCCGCGCGCGTGCGCGTGCGCGCGGTGCGTGTACGAGCTCTGCGCCGCGCGAGGCGTCCCTTCGCCGCTCGCGGCGCGCGAGCTGTGCGCGCTCGCCGACCAGGCGTCCGAGGAGGGGCGGCACGAGGACGCCGAGCGGTGCGCGCGCGAGGCGGCCGAGGCGGACCCGGACCGGGAAACGGGCGCGTTACACAAAGTGGGCGTCGCGCTCCTGGGGCAGGGCAGGTGGGCGGAGGCGCACGAGGCGTGGGCGGAGGCTTACGCGTCTCGGTCTGAAAAGCAGCCGCGCGACCGCGAGGCTTTCGCGGCGCTCGCCGCGCAAGTCGCGAAGGACCGAGCGTACGCGCGCGCGAGTCGCGAGTACGCGTCTTCGTCCGGGAAACCCGGGGAAGCGACGGACGCGGACCCGAAAGCCGCCGTTCCCGTTCGTTCGCCTCGCGCGCTCCATCCCTCCGCCGGAATCTTCACGAGCGGGCCCGAAGACGACGCGGCTTTGCTGACGCCGGAGGCGTGCGCGGTTTGGATCGCGCGGGCGGAGGCGGCGGCGGCGGCGCGGGGCGGGTGGACCACCAGCAGACACTACGCGGTGCCGACGACGGACCTTCCGGTGCACGAGATTCCCAGCCTGTTGCCGCTGTGGAACGCGTTCCTCGCGCGCTCGCTGGGGCCATTCCTGCACGCGTGTTTCCCGGAACGCGTCCGCGCTGGCGGCTCGAACGTGCGCGTGCACGACGCGTTCGTGGTGCGGTACGACGCCGGCGCGCAGAGGTACTTGCCGGCGCACGTCGACCAGTCAGAAATCTCCGTGACGCTCGCGCTGAACGCGCTCGGCGAGTACGAAGGAGGCGGGACGACGTTTCCCGACCCGACGCGGGTCACCGCGCGCCCGGACATCGGCGGGGTCGTGGCGTTCGGGGGGGACCTGCGTCACGCCGGGGCGCCGGTCACGAGAGGCGTCAGGTACATAGTCGCGGCGTTTCTCTTCACGGTGTGATGACCAAGTCAACTTGCACTGAAACAAAACGCGCGAAAACGTTCGGCCGCCGCACTCGTCGACACGTGGCGGATCGGGGAGCAACGACAACGACTGCTCCGAATCGAAGGACGTCACATCGCCCGTGCGCGGAGATGTTGCGCCACGCCCTGAGGCTTCGCGCCGCCGCGCCCGCGGGGCGCTTCTCCCGCCACTCGGGCACCGTCGCGTCGCCCGCGACGGACAATGCCCCCGTGCTGGGCTGGATGGGTCGCCCCGAGACGGACGCCAACCGCCCGAATGAGGAGTTCATTCCCGCGCGCACGCCCGCGGACGTCGACCGCGAGCACTTCCGCGAGGCCCCGTCGGTGCGTTTCTGGAACGCGTGGAGCCACGACGACTCCAAGTCCCCCGCGGCGTCCGTCGCGGACGTCCTCGCGCAGATCTCCGCGGCGACCAAGTCCCCCGCGGACGCCGCGTACTGGGCGTACCACGTCTTCCGCAGCTCGTGGTTCCTCGGGCAGGGCGCGGCGGGCATGCTGGTTTCCTCCGTCGCCGGGGCTGGACCCGAAGCCGCGCCGACGCTTTCGCGCGCGCGCGCGGGTGCGGCGGCCGCCGAGCGGCTCGTCTCCGAGGCCGTGCAGGTGTACGCGCAGGACCTGAAGCGCGTCAACGACGGGACGCACCGGGCTCCGTATGACATGGACCCGCGGCACCGCCAGTTCAACCCCGCGTTCGTCGCCGACAAGTCTCTCCGGTTCGCGTCGGAGGCGCGGTCGACGCTGCGGAAGCACGCGGCGGCCACGAAGCAGAGGCTGGCACGGGAGGGCGAGGGGTCGGCCACCGAAGTGGGCGCCGAGGACTCGGAAGAGACGCGCGTGTGGCTCAGCTCGCCTCTGTACCCCGACTACTACCTGAACACCTTCCACTGGCAGACGGACGGGTGGCTGTCGAAGGCGTCGGCCGAGGTGTACGAGGTCTCCACCGAGACGCTCTTCGTGGGGAGGCAGGACGCCATGCAGCGCACCGCGCTGGCGCCGCTCAGGGAGTGGTTCGACGAGACGCAGGAGAGTGCGACCGGCGAGAACGTGAAGCTGCTGGAGATGGCGTGCGGGACCGGTCGGTTCCTCACGTTCACGCGAGACACGTACCCGAAGATGGACGCCGTCGGGCTGGACCTGTCGCCGTTTTACCTCGCCGAGGCGCGGGAAAACGCCGAGTACTGGGAACGGTTCAGAGCCGGCGATTTGAAGTCCGGGGGACACGCGGGAAACGCGCGCGCGGTGGCCTCGCTCGCGACGGGGGCGCTGCGTCGAGTGGGGAGCCTGGCGAAAGCCGCGGGTGTCCCTCTGCCGCCGCTGCCCGCCGCGCCGCGCGCGGCGGAGGAAACGAGAGACGTCGGTGAAAAAAAGGACCTCGGACGCTGCGAGTTCGTGCAGGCGGCGGCGGAGTCCATGCCCTTCCCGGACGCCTCTTTCGATGCGGTGACGTGCGTGTACCTGTTCCACGAGCTGCCCCCCGCGGTGCGGAAGGAAGTGGCGCGCGAAGCGGCGCGCGTGCTGAAACCCGGCGGCGTGTTCATCTTGGCGGACTCCATCCAGCTCGGCGACCGCCCGCGCGTGGACGCGCACCTCGGGCGGTTCGGCGACTTCAACGAGCCGTATTACCGGTCGTGGCTCCGCGAGGACACCGTGGAGCTGTTCGGCGAGCGGGGCGCGGGCCTGGAACCGTGGACGAAGGAGCTGTGTTCGAGCACGAAGGTGCTTTCCTTTCGTAAACCGCTGTGAAATAAAAAAGAACGCGCGTTCTCGTCGTCGACGTTCCTCTCGCGTGGTGACGTATCACCGCCGCTCATCTCCGGCGTCTCGGGTCGACGTCGTGGCACTCTCCTTCCACGGAGTGCACGCCAGAGCACCCCGCGAAACACGCCGTGGTGTACGTCACGCCGTCTTCGCCGCACGCGGGTCTCCACCCGAACGCGGGTGCGCCGACTTCGTCTCGTCCCCACGCGGCGACGCAGCCCGAAACGCAGTTTCCGTCGGGGCTTCGCTCGCGCGGGCACCTGCCGGGACGCGCCGGCTCCGGGGGCATCTTTGCGTCTGTGCGGACCAGAGACGACGCGCACCGCGCCCAGCACGCGTTCGCGTACGTCATCGTGTCGCCGACGCACACGGGATCCCAAAGCTCATCTTGGCACGCCACGCGACACGCGAAGAGTTCCTGTTCGAGCGTCCGAGGGGCGGGCGCGCGGGGCGGCGAAGGGCCGCCGGACGCAGCGGCGTCCGCCTCGAGGTCGGCGTCCGCAACGACGACGAGCGCGAGCGCGAGGACGCACGCGACACGGAATATGCCTTCGAGACGCATGGTCTCGGGACGCCGAGCGAGGTGAGGAGACGGTTTGAAGGGACGGTTTCTCCTTCTCGCGTAAAAACGTTTCGTCTACGTACGTTTTTCGCCTCGGGCGCGCGAACGGGCAAACGACGAGTCTCTTTCCGGTTGCGTCTCCTTCTCCTCCTCGGTCTTTCTCGTTCACGCGGCGACGGATTCCGACTCGCCCGTGATTTTTGCTTTCGTCGTGGAGTCCGTGCAGCCGGCGCGCTCGTCCGCGGCCACCACCGCCAGGACGTCCGCCAGCGAGATCACGCCCACCGGCCTTCTCGCGTCGTCCACCACCCAGACGCGATGCACGGCTCTGGTGTGCATCAGCTCGAGCACTTCGCCCACGGTGGCGGTGTCTTCGCACGACACCGTGAGCCGCGCGCCTTCGCGCGCGAGCGCGGCGCCGTACGCCGTGGACTGCGGCGAGTACGCGCGGTCCTCCGCCGGGGGGACGATCGGCGTGATCCCGTGCGTGTGCACGAGGAACTCGCCCACCGGAAGAGCGAACGCGCCGAACGCGTCGGGGCGCAGCGCGGCGATGTCCGACTCGGAGAGGTTCCCAACGAGCACGTCCGTGCCGTCGTCCACGATGGCCACCGCCTGCACGCTCGAGCGCTCCATCTCGTAGAAACAGTCGATGACCGGGACGGAGACGCTCAGGCTCACCACGCGCCTCCCGCCCTGCGCGCCGAGCCCGAGCGACTTCACGGGCGCGTCGAGCACGGACGGGTCGAGCAGCTCGCGGTTGCGGCGGAGGTACATCGCGACGTCGCTCTGCGCGACGACGTCGGTGACCATTCCGCCGGCGTCGATGACGGCGAACCTGTGCGGGCACTGGCGCAGCATGAGCGACCCCGGGCTCGAGCGGGCCTCGCTCCCGCGCGCGCCTTCCATGTCGTCCGCGCCGATGCGCAGGCACCGACGCATCGCGTCCGCCAGGTTCATGTCCTCCGTGGCGGCGGCCCAGACGCCGGTGCCGTCCCATCGGCTGCGCACGTCGCCGAGCCTGGTTTCCGCGTACCTCTGGCCGAGCGTCGTGAGTTCCGCCATCCTGTGCAGCACGGGGAGCTCGGACGAGGCCGTGGCCGCCGCGTTTACGCGCTCGAGGAAGCCCAGGACGATGTCGCCGACGGACAGGAAGCACTGCGCGTCGTAGTGCGCGCCGTCGCTGCGTGCGGAGGAAAGCGAGTCAGAATTTGTCGCACGCCGTTCCGAGCGCGGGCGCGCGCGAGCGCTCGAGCGCGGCGTACCTGTGCATCTGCACCAGGGGGGCGGACTGCACGCGCATGAACGCGAGGCTGGCGAGGGCCTCGCCGACGGTCTGGTCAACGCGCAGGATCAGGGGAAGGAGCGAGCGGGTGGGGTGGTCGCGCTGCGACGACTCGGCGGCGAGCGCCTTGCGAGCTCTGTTGGAAGAGGAAACGAAACGCGACAGTCAGCGGTGGAGCGTGGCGCGCGTGCGTGATCGAGGGGGGCTACCTGAGGTACTCCGCGAGGTTGGTGCGGCGCAGGAGCGCCAGAGGAGCTTCGGTGGTCTTCGACATGTCGGGAAAGAGAAGAAGGCCGAAGGTGCGGCAGCTTATACGGCCTCGAGGTGAGCAGTCGTGGCTTTGGCGAAGTCGTCATTTTTTCTGGGGTGTGCCAACTTTCGAAAAAGAGTGTCCCATGAATCTTGGCACCCAGTTACCCAGTGGCGGCCGCGCCTGGACGCCGCCATGGCGCCCGCGGGGAAGAAGACGTGCACGGTGCTCCTCGTAGATGTTTCCGCGCCGAGCATGATCCCCCACCTGGGCTGGGTCGGGGACGCCCTGTCGCGCGTCGTGCAGAACCGCATGATGCACGCCAAGGCGGATGAGTTCGCGCTCGTGACGTGCGGCGCGCGCGAGACCAAGAACGACGTGCACACCGAGGGCCTGGAGAACGCCGCGATGGCCAACGATCAAGATTACGAGGAGGAGTACCTGAACGTCTCCGTGGACGTGCCGATGGCGTGCGCGTCGCCGGAGACGGCCTCGGCCGCGGCGCGGCTGGAGGATCTGGCGGGCGAAGACGCGCCCGCGGATTACCTCGACGCCCTGACCGTCGCGTCCGACGTGCTCGTGCGCCACGAACGCGGCGGGGGGTTCCACCGCCGCGTGGTGTTCGTGACCGACCTCAAGACGCCGTGCGCGATCGACGACGCGTTTCTTGAGGGCATAGCCGCGGGCATGCGCGGCGCGGGCGTGCAGCTCGTGGTCGCCGTCGTCGGCGCCGCCGACGCCGCCGACGCCGAGACCGTGTCCGCCAACGAAAAAACGCTTCGAGATCTGTGCGCCGCGCTCAACGTCGGCGCGGACGGCGTGACGCCCGTGCCCGAGCCCGCGCGGTCGCGCGTCGACGACGCGCGCGCGGTGCTGACGGAGTTGCAGATTAAGAGGGTGAAGCCCACGACGACGTTCCGGGGCGAGCTGCGCGTGACGCCGTGGATGTCGCTGCGCGTCTGGGGGTATAAGAAGGTGAGCGAGGCGAAACCGCCGGCGATGCGGCTGTTCGACGGTTCCGCCGGCGCCGCCGCGGACGGCGACGGCGACGCGCCGATGGTTGTCCGCGAGCGCACGTTCACGTCGTACGCGGACCCCGACAACCCCAAGGACGTCCCGCCGGAGATGATGCTGTCCGCGTACCCGTACGGCCCGACCAACATCCCCATCCAGGACGACGTCGCCGAGCTCGTCAAGTCCAAAAACGACAAGGGCATGGACGTCTTCGGGTTCACGCCGCTCGCCACGGTCCCGCCGTGGTACGGCATGGAGGAGGCGCGCGTGCTCGTGCCGTGGCCCTCGCGCGCGGGGAGCGCGGCCGCGGGGATGGCCGCCTCCGCGGGCATCTCCGACCGCGAGGCGGGCAAAGCCGCGGCGGCGATGTCCTCGCTGGCGCGCGCGATGCAGCGCAAGGGCGTCGCGGCGTTGACCCGCGCGGTGTGGATGCAAAACTCGGACCGGGTCAGCTTCGGCGCGCTCACGCCGCATTGCGTGCGCGAGGGCGACTTCCTGCTGTTCACGCCTCTGCCGTTCGCGGAGGACGCGTACGCGTCCAGCTTCAGGCCGCTCGTGGCGCGAGTGGGACCGGCGCGACCCGAGAACCTAAACCCGAACGAGCCGACGGGCGAACGGACCAACGCGCTCGGCGCCGCCGCCGACGCGCTGGTGGACGCGCTCGACGGGAACGGGATCGACCCGTGGCGGTGCTTGAACCCGTCGCTGGCCAGGACCAACGCGCTGCTGCACGCGCGCGCCGCGGACGCGTTCGCCGCGCCGCTCGCGGAGGCGGCCAAGGGAGGGCCGGCGGCCGCCGCCGCGCTCGACGCGCCGCCGCGCGCCGACGCCGAGCCGCCGCCGGCGCCGGGCCCGGACCGGACGGCGCGGGCCGCCGCCGCCGCGGCGGCGTTCGCGGCGGCGTGCGGGGGGCTGGGCGCCGCGCCTCCCGAGCCGCGCCTGGCGGGGACGCGTCGCGCGCGGCCGCTCCATGGCGGCGCCGGGGAGGAAGGCGACCTCGGGGCGGAAGGCGGGGGACCCGGCGCGGGACCGAGGGGCGCGACCGGGGACGCGGAGGACGCTCGGGCGGCGCGACGACGGCGGACGGAGCCCGAGCGCCCCGGCGGGCAGCCTCCTTCGGTTCCCGAGCCCCCTCGCGTCGCGACCGACGTCGACGGCTGGGTTCCCGTCGCCGCCGCGGTGAAAGAGGAGCCCCGCGACACGATGCAGATGGACACCCTGCGCATGGACACGCTTCCGGTGGACTCGGAGGACGCCGCCGGGGTGTCGGGCGCGGCGCCGGCGGAGGCGGCGGCGGCGGCGGCGGCGGACCAAGCGGAGGAGGATGGCTTCTTCGACGACATGGAGTGAACGACGCGTTCGATGGGTACCTTTAGTATCGCGAGTCTATACCGCCCAGTCCCCGCGCGCGCCTTCGCCGCCCTCTCTCGCCCTTCCGTTCTCCGCCTGTATTTGCCTCCATATCCGCTCCTGCTCGCGCACCTGCTCCTCGCGCAGGCGGTACAGCGAGTCCCTCCGCCCCTCCTGCTCCTCGCGCAGACGCGCCACCAGCAAACGCTCCATGTCCAGCGTCGTGTACGCCGGCGCGAACCGGAACATCCGACGCGCGCGCTCTCTCTGCGCGTCCGTCTCGTCGCTCGGCATTCGCACACCGTACTCGATCCCGAGCAGCAAGCCCACGCCGGGCGCGTCGTCCTCGCCGGCGAACGCCGGGGGCTGGCCGTCGGGGCCGGGCGTCTGCTCGTCGTCGGGCAGCCGCTTGGCGGCGGCGGCCTCGCCGCTGGGGAGCAGCACACCCACGTACGCGCGCTTGCCGTTTTCATCCAGCAGCTCCAGGAGCCGCCGCGTCATGGTCTCCGAGCGCAGCGTTTGGTGGTACGAGACGTACCGCGCGAACATCATCGCGACGAACGCGAAGAACCCGACGCCCAGCACGGTTACGAAGAGCGACGACCACCAGGCGGGCGCGTTCGCGTCCGCGTACTCCGCGCTCGGCGCGACCAGGGAGACGCACGCCGCGGGCTGGCCCGAGGCGTTTGCGTCCGCATCGCAAGGACACGCGGACGCGGTCTCCGCGGTGGCGTTCACCGCGGCGGCGACCCAGCGCTCGCACCGGGAGGCCAAAGAGTTGGGATCCGAGTCATCGGGCGAGGACACGTCCGCCATTGTTCTTTTTCAGGGCGCGATCGCGCGCGCCTAGCGCCGAGCGTACGCGCGAGGCGGCCGGAGAGGAAGGGAAAACGCGTCAGCGCGGCGCGCAGCCGCTCGGCTCGGACTGTGGGACGCAGTTTTGGCGCCCCGCGAACTGTGCAGGCGCAACCTTTCGAAGCGAAGAGACCTGACGACGAGGTCGAGTCGGGAGAAGCGTGAGCGAACAACACGAAAACTCGCGCGAACTTCGGTAGATATTTTTTGTCGAACAGGTATCAAAGCGTTCTATGGGCAAACAGTCCGATTTCACGAAAGGAATCCGGCAACCCGTGCGAATCTGCCGAGCCAAGCTCCCCTATCTTGGAAGTGGATGCGGTCGGGTGCCGTTATCGAGAATCAGGTTTTTCGTCGCCTTACGAACGCGACGCGTCTCCCTCACACCATCGCCATCGCCACGCGCCCGTACGCCGCCGCGGAGACCGACAGCACCGATGCCTTCTTACCGCGGCCTCGGCCGCCGCCGCGACCGCCGCGGAGACCCTGTCCCCCCCGACCCCCCCGTCCTCCGCCGCCTCCGTCACGACCCGCGTTCCGCCCCCCTCTCCGTCCCCCTCCCCGGCCCCTGCCCCCGCCGCGGCCGCCCCTAGCCTTCTCCCGCGGCGCGGGCTCCGGCATCGCCGGTGCCTCCGTCCCCGGGAACCCGCCGAGCGCGCCCGCGCCCGCGCACGGCGACCACTTGACGCGCGCGGCGTCGAGCGCCGCCGCCGCTTCCGGCGCGCGCGCGGCGTCCGGCCTGAAGACGCCCTCCACGGCGTCCGCCAGCGCCAGCGCGGACTCCGCCGCCGCCTCGATGCACGGCGGGCCGAGGCACCAGTCTCCGCACGCGCCCGTGCGCGTCTCGGAGTCGAACACCGCGGGCACGTTCGCCGCCGTCAGCGGGTTCGCCGCGCCCCAGAGCTGCGTCCTCGCCTCGGCGGGACGCAGCGTCCCCGGCTCGAGCCCCGCGGCGCGCTCGAACGCGTCGAGCATCTCCTTCTCCACCTTCGCGGCGACGTCCGCGGGGACAGCCTCCTGGGGACACTTGTTGTCCCTGGCGTACGTCGGCGTGCTGTGCACGACCCAGCACTCCCCCCCCCGGGAACCCGGCGCCGGGTCGTCGGCGCCGGCGGCGCTCCGCCGCTTGGCCGTGACGTTCGAGCACCACGCGACGACGTCCGAGCCGACGACGTGCGCGCCCTCCATCGCCGCGGCGCCGTTCGGCAGCGCCACCGGCTCGTCGAACGCGAGCATGAGCGCCCACACGGAGGACAGGATCAGCTTGCGCTGCCGTCTCAGCTCGTGCGTCGGCCGGATCCCAAACGCGCACTGAAGCGCATTCGCGAGCTTCGGCGCCGCGCTCGCGCCGTCGGGGAACGTCGCCGTCGACGCGAGTCGCGCCGCGCACTTCCCGTTGTGCGCGACGGCGACGAAGTCGAACGCGCCCAGCCGCTCGCCTCGCGCGCCGGGGCTCGACGCGAGGTCCCACCGCGTCGGAGCGTTGGAGCCGCCGCCGCGGGGGGTCATCGCGCCGACCCACTTCGGGCGCACGACGTCGACGCGCTCGGCGTCGGCGAGATGCGCCGTGAGCGCCTTCAACCCGCCGACGCCGACGTACCGCGTCGCGCCGTCGCGGAAGGGCGCGAACGCGCCGGACGCGGCGTCCAGCACGCCGACGCGGTCGTCGGGCCACGCCGCGATGAGCCCGAGCTCGAGCCACTCGGACGCCATCGCCTCGAACCTCGACCCGGGGGTCGCGGTGAAGTACTGGGTCGAGTGATCCCAACTCACAGCCCGTCCGAGGACGTCCACGTCGTCTCTCGTCGACGCCCTCCCGCCGACTGCCTTCTCGCCGGTGTCGAAGACCGTGGCGCGGATGCCGCGGGACGCGAGTTCCCGCGCGAACACGAGGCCGGAGATCCCGCCGCCCACCACGGCGACGTGTGCCGGTGCGTCCCCCATCGCGCGTCGCGCAGTGACGCGGCGACGAATACCAAACGCGTTTTCGGAGGGATAAGGACGCCCGGAGAGTGGCACGTGGACCGACACTCTCGAGCGCGAGCATGGAGTCGCTCGACCAACGCGCGGTGATGTGCGTCGCCGCCGGGTTCGCGGCGGGCGCGCTTCTCGGCGCGCACCTGAAGGGCGCGGCGTGGTGCCCCGTGCCCGGCGCCGGGCGCCGCGCCCGAGGAGACGGCGCGTCTTCCTGCGCCTCTTCGAAGGAGGATTTCATCTCCCGCCTCGGGATGATCCCGCACCCCGAGGGCGGGTTCTTCGTGGAGACCTACCGCAGCGGCTCCGCGCCGATGACCAGCAAGGGTCTGACGGACCCTGCCGGGGACGTGATGGCCACCGACCGCGGCCCCACGCCCGAGCGGAACGTCATGACAAGCATATACTACATGCTCACGGCTGAGTCCGACCACCAGTGGTGGGCGAACAACATGAGCGACCACGTGCACTACCACCACGCGGGCGGCACGTTCATATACAACCTGGTTTTACCCGACGGGTCGTACGTGGAAAGGCGGCTCGGGACGAACGTCGCCGCGGGGGATCAGCCGCAGGTGGTGGTGCGGGGCGGGTCGTTCAAGTCCGTGCGGCTGGAGGAGGGCGCCGAGTTCGGGATCATCGGCGAGGGCGTCGCGCCCGGATTCGACTTCCGGGACTTCAAGTTCGTCACCAGGGAGGAACTCGAGAAGCTCAACCCCGAGGCGTTCGCGAAACACGCGGATCTCATCAAGCCCGACCCGGAGGACACGTTCGACCAGTACTACGAGGGGCGGTGAGGGTGAAGAGAAAACGCGGGGAGCCGTTTTCCGTTCGAAGCGAGCGCGGACGCGCGATTGGTCCGTTGTTTACCCCCGCGCGCGGCCGCGTCCGTCTGTTCCTCTCGTCAGGCCCTCCGCGTGAAACCGCACACCCTTCCGTCACATCTGGAGCCCCTCCGCAGCCGCCTCCTTCAGGGTCTGAGCCCACTGACTGATCTCCTCGTCGTTGGGGTCGCGGCCGTTCTCGGCGACAAACAACTCGCAAAGCTGGCCGAGGACGTCGAGCGCCTCATCCTCGCCCGCCGCCGCCTCGCCGTTCGCCTCCGCGGCGTCCTCAACGGCACATTCCTCGTCATCGTCGGAGGAGGACACGTCCTCGTCGGGCGCGGCGTTCCCGAAGTCGGCGAACGACATCTTGCGCGCGGCGGTCTCCGCCGCGGCGGGCGCGGCGAACGCGGCGAAAAGAGAAGCCGCGGGCGCCGGCTCAGCCGGTTCCGAATCAGGCTCCGAATCACCCTTCGCCTCAGCCTGCGTCGCCTCCGCGGGCGCCTTCTCGCGCGCGTCCAAGACGCTATCGGGGCTCTCCACGTGGGGCTCCGACTTGGGGACGGTTTTCGCCGCGACTTCGGGCGTCGTCGCCGCCTCGGGCTTTTTCGCGAGGAGCGATTTAGCGAACGTCGACAGGTTCGGGTCGGAAGGCGCCCACGTCTCGTCCGCGCACTCGAACCCGCGCAACTTGCTCGCGACGAACGCGCGCGCGATCGTCCCGGGCTCGCCCGCGGGGGTGAGCATCATCACGCCGTGCATGGCGTTTTTCCTGGCGGCGAGCTCCAAAAGTTGGCACAGGTGTTTCCCCAGGCCCTTGCGCTGCGCCGCGGGCTCGACGTGCAAGTCGCGGAGGAGCAGGACGGGCACGCCTTCCATGGCGTCGCGCACGTCGCCCTCGACGCTGAAACGGAAGTGCGCGAACGCGACCGGGACCGACTTCCCGGTCCTCGGCGCCTTCTTGGACTTGGGAGCGCGCTCGGTGACCAGGGCGAACCGCGACGACGGGTCGCACATTTCATCCATGAGCGCTTGCGGGGACCAACCGTGGCCGAGCGGCTTGAGGTTCCGGTGCACGAGGTCCTCGGCCCAGTCGAGCTCATCGTCGGTGATCGTGTTCCCCGTACGGAAGTGCACGTCCAGCGCCAGGCCCTCGCGGTCGTACTTCGTGAAGGCGCCGAAGCTAGAAAGCACGTCCCGGTCGCCTCCCAGCTCATCGCGTAACGCGGTGCGAAGAGTGGTCAGGTGGTGCTTTTCAGTCTTGATGGACACCTTCTTGTGCAGGGCATCGCCCTTGCTGGACTTACCCTTGGACTTAGAGCCGCCGCCCTTGCTTGATTTGCCGCTGCCGCAGGAAGACATGGTGGCCGCGCGCTCGTATCTAAGCTCGAGGGAAGCTCACGCACCGCGACGTCTCGTCGCGTGTTCCGCGCCTGGGAGCTGACGACGTATTTTTGAATATTTTTCAAGGTTTGTTCAAGGACTCCCGGCGAGTTCCGAGCTGCTTTTCACTGCACCGAAACTCCTCGCCGACGTCAGTCGCGAGGGCGCGCGACTGGCGACGGGGGCGCCATGGGCATCAAGGGCTTGCCCGAGGTGCTCAAGCCTTACTTGATCCCCGTCGAAGTGTCGCGGCACAGGGGCAAGAGAGCCGCCGTCGACGCGTACTCGTGGCTGCACAAAGGGATGTACGGCTGCGCGTACGACCTCGGTGTGAAGAATCACTACTGGAAACAGCAACGGCGCGACCCGCCGTACGTACGGTACTGCGTGCACCGCGCGCAGATGCTGCGGCACTTCGGCGTGACGCCGGTGATCGTGTTCGACGGCGATCGGCTGCCCGCGAAGGGCGGCGAGGAAAAAGAGCGCCGCGATCGGCGCGCGGAGTGCATGCGGAAAGGCCACGAGAAGATGGCGGTCGGGGACAAGGACGGCGCCGCGTTTTTCTTCGCGCAGGGTCTCGACGTGACCCCCGCGATGGCGCACGAGCTCATCGCCGCGCTGAAGCGGGAGGGGTTCGAGTTTGTGGTCGCGCCGTACGAGGCGGACGCGCAGATCGCCGCGCTCGCGCAGCTCGGCGGAGGCGAAAAAGGGGGCGTCGACGTCGTCTTCACCGAAGACAGCGATCTCGTCGCGTACGGGTGTCCGACGGTGCTGTTCAAGCTTGACAAACACGGCGCCGCGATGGAACTCAACGTCGCAGACGTCCTGGCCGGTCCCCCGGGGAGCACGAGGGGCCGGGACGACGCGCGGAGCCAGATGCGGGAAGGAGCCGCGGGGGAGACCGCGACGCGTGCCGAGGCGGACGCGGGCGCCGGCGGCGACGCCGACGGGCGACCCGCCGGCTCGGACGATGACGACGCGCCCGCCGCGACTTCCGCGTCCGGACGCGAGTCGCGCGGGAAAAGACAAGCCGCCGCGAAGAAAAAACGTCCGGCGAAGGGCACGCCTCTGGACTTCAGCGGGTGGTGTCTGACGCGGTTCCTCGAGCTGTGCGTTCTGAGCGGATGCGACTTCCTGCCGAACGTGCCGAGCATCGGCATCAAGCGCGCGCACGCGCTGATGTGCGCGCACGGCTCGGCGGCGGCGACGCTCGCGGCGCTCCGCGCGGAGAAGAAAGTGCCCGTCCCCGAGGCGTACGAGGCTGGGTTCCGACGCGCGTTCTGGACGTTTCGGCACGCGCGCGTGTACGACCCGTGCCAGAAGCGGCTTCGCCCGCTCACGCCGCTGCCAGAGGAACTGGACGCGCCGAGCGCGGAGACGTCGTTCCTCGGCGCGCACGTCGAGGACGCCGTCGCCGTGGAGGTGGCGGAGGGGAGGCTCGACCCCATCTCGCGGAAACCGTTCGTGGTGCCGCCGAGCCCGCAGAAGCAGCGGGGCTGGGCGCCGCGCGGCGGGCGCGGCGGGCGCGGCGGGCGCGGCGGGCGCGGAGACGCGCCGCAGCCGCTCGCGCGGCCGCTGGCGTTCGCGAACCTGTTTGCCGCGAAGGCGAAGCGCGCCGGCGCGGCGCCGGCGCCCTTCGACGACGCCGACGCGCTGGACGACGACGCGATGGCGCTGATGATGGAGCGCGTGGAGAAGGAGAACGGTGGCGGGGACGCCGCGGACGCGGCGGACCGAGGCAAACGCGGAACCGGGGGGTCCGGGTGGGTCCCGGCGACCTTTTCGCGGGCGCCGAGCGCGGCGGCGGGGAAGACGGAGCCGCGCGACGCGGCGCCCGCGCGAACGAGTTTGCCCGCAAACGTGTTCGCGCGCGCGGCGCCCGCGAAGAAATCCGCCGAGATCAGCAGGCTGGCGGGTCTGTTCAAGCGGGTGGAGGAGAAGAAGCACGCACGCGCCGCGGACTCGCCGCCGGCGCCGGAGGCGGCGGAGGCGGCGGTTCCCGAACCGCCGGCGGCGCCCGCGGCGGCGGCGCCGCCCGCGGCGAGTGTCCCTCGTGGCCCGATGGACGCGTTCGCCAAGCTCAAGGCGGTGTACTACGCGGACGCGAACAAGAAACGCAGGCGCGCGTGATGTTCCGTTCGGTTTCGGTTCCCGACGACGCTCGAGAGTGTCCCGTCGCGGTACGTCACGCCAGAGCGAGCGTCGCGAGAAATCGCGCGTACCTTAGGTACTGTGCGTATTAAAAACGAACCCGTCTCACTTGTTCGCGCGCCGCACCTGTTCCTGCTTGCGCCACAGCTCCATCGTCTCGACGTCGCCGTTGTCGTACTGAATCTCGTGCGCGCACATCTTCGGGTCGAACCCGACGATCTTGCCCTTGTAGAAGGTTTCCTCAGGCGGCCAGTAGATCTCGATGCGCACGCCAGACGCGTTTTTGCCCTCCGCCGCGATCTGCGCGCCCTCGTGGCCCTCTCTGGCGTTGTCGCGCATCTGCGCGTCGAGGCACCGCTGCTTGCGGCTGCGCTCGAGGCAGTTGATGCAGTTCCCGCACCGCGCCGCGCCTTGCATCGACACCTTCAGCGCCCCGCCCGCGCCGCTCTTCTTGCTGGACATCACCACCGTCAGCTTCTTCTTCGGGCGCCAGGCCGGCTCCGCGCACTGGTCCTGCTCGTACACGGACATGGGCTTCGGGTACGGGTGCCCCGGGAACGTCTGCTCCAGCGCGGCGCGAATCGCCTCGCGCATCGCCTCCGCGTCCCCGAAGATCTGCGAGTCCTTCTCGTTGTACACCTGCGCGTTGCTGAACATGAGCTCGACCGAGATGAGGAAGTCCCACACCGACGCGTACCCGCCCGCCTTCTTCAGCGACGCGGAGATGGACTTGAAGTCCACGGGGTTGGCGATCTCCCGGTAATAGTCGGGCATCTGCTTCCGCGTGGGCAACAGCTCGAACAGCTCGGAGACGAGGCGACCCTTCACCTTCAGATCCCGCGCCTTCTGGAGAATCGCCCGGCACTTCTCAACCTTCGCGGGGGTCATCGCGCCCGTCTCCTCCTCCGCCTCGGCTTCCGCATCATCATCGGATTCCTCCTCCTCCATCTCCTCGTCCGCGTCCGCGTACGACTTCTGGCGCTTCGCCGCGCGCCCGGAGGGCGCGCGCGGCGGCGCGCGATCCTCCTCCTCCTCCTCCTCCGCAAACGCGGGGTTCAGCGTGAACCGCGCGCCGTCGCCGGTGAGCGCCTCCACGAACACGTCGGTGTGCTGGCGCAGGATGGAGAGCACCGCCGCGTTCACGCGGCGCGCGCCCGCCACCTCGGGCGCCTTGGAAGCCTCCACGGCGGCGACCAGCGCGTCCAGAGACATCGACGCGCCCTCCGCCGACTCCAGCGCGTCGCGCGCCGCCGCCGCCGCCGGGCCGAGCTGCGCGCCGCTGAACCTCCGCCGCTTGGCGTGCGCCGCCGTCGCCGCGACGCGCGCGGTCGCGGGCGCGTTGGGTTTCTTCGGATCGAACGGCGCGTCCTCCACCGTGACCATGCGCGGCGGCGGCGCCTCGTCCTCGGGGCGCGGGTACTTGCGCGGGCGCCCCACCGGGCGCCCCGTGGGCACGTACGGCGGCTTGGGCGGCCCCTTGGGCGGCCGCCCCGGCCCCGGGCGCCCGAACCGGCGCGCGATGTTGGCGAGGTGCTCGGACGAGCCGTACATCGCGCCCCCGTCCGCCACCGCTTTCGCCAGCGCGCGCTCCTCGTCCTCGTCGCGCCGCTGCGTCTCGAAGTCCAGGCGGTCCGCCTCGAACGGGTCGCGCTCGTCGGCGATGTCGGCGTCGGAGACGGGCGCGGCCCACCCCGGCGGCCGCGCCCAGTCGGGCTCGTCGCACGACTCGTACACCGCGACGCTCCGCGGCAGGGGCTGCCCGGGGAAGCGCGCCGACATGGCCTTGTGGAACGCGCGGCGCAAAAAGCCAGCCTCCTGGAAGATCTGCGAGTCCTCGTCGTTGTACGTCTGCGCGTTCGTCAGCATCAGCTCCACCGCGCAGGCGAAGAACCACGGGCTGGCGTACGAGCGCTCGGGCGCGCGGCGCAGCGCGCGCTCGATGCTCCGACAATCCACCGGGCACCGGATCAGCTCGTAGTAGTCCGGGAGCTCGCGCGGCCCGGGGAGCTTCTCGAACGGCTCGATGAGCAGTCGCGGGGGCTCGTCCTCGTCGTCCGGGTCGTCATCCGGGTCGGGCTCGTTGCGAAGCACCTCGAGCACCTCGAAGCACCGCCGCCGCTCCGAGTGGCGCATCTTCCACTGCGCGGGACGCGACGCCCACACGTCAAACGCGCCCATGTGCACGCGGTACCGGCCTTCGGGGGACAAGATGCCCCTGTGCTCCTCCTCGATGCGTCGCTCTTCCGCGCGACGAGCCTCCTCGGCAGCCGCGCGCCGAGCGTCCACCTCGTCCGCCGCCGCGCTCGTCGCCGCCGCGTCGGCGCCGAGAAGCGCGCCGGCGCCGGCGGGCCCCGTCTCCGCGGGAAGCCACTTGACGCGCTGCATGGGCAGGAGCAGGTCCTCGGACTCGCCGTCGTCGTAGCGCACGGTGTGCTCGCCGGTGGCGGGGATGAAGCCCTCCACTTTGCCGAGGTAGAAGCTCTCGTCCATGGGCCACCAGATTCCCACGCGACGGCCGACCACCGTCTCGCCCTTCCTCGCGCCGAGCGCCGCCAGGTAGTCGCCCAGGTGCTGCCCGTCGGCGCCCGGCACGCGCATCGACTTGCGCCACTTCTTCGCCTGGCCCATGCCCGCGAGGCGCTCGTACTCCGCGGGCGAATACGTCTCCCCGGTCGCCTCCACCAGGATGCGCTCCTCCTTCGGGCGCCCGCCGGGCTGCCACAGCCCCGGCGGCGCCTCGCCGCACGTCACCGCCAGCGGCGTCGGGACATCCTCCGCGCCGTCAATCGCCGCGCACGCCGACTCCGTGAGGTACCCAGCCGCCTCGACGTCCCCGCCGGCGCCGCCGGCGCCGGCGCCGCGCCCCTTGGCGCTCGGCCGCTCCACCTTTGGGAGCGGCGGGCAGAGGATGACCGCCGCCGCGACGGTCTCGATGCGCGGCTGCGCGCGCTCGAACCTGGCCTCGCGGTCCGCGCGGGCATCCGCCTTGCGCATGTGATTCCTCGCCGAGAAAATGGCAGCCTCCAGGTTGGCCACCGCCTCGGCGTAGTCCATCTCGCGCTGCTTCTCCGCCGCCTCCGCGCCCTCGCGCTCCTCCGTCTGCTCGTACCTCTCCAGCTGCGCCATCAGGCCCTGCTGCACCTCAGCCTCCGCGTACCCGAAGAGCGTGACGGCGTCCAAGTCGCTCTCCGCGTACGCGCGCGGGCGCGTGAACTGCGGCAGCGCGAACTTGGTGGGGAAAATCGGGGGCTTGCCGATGAGAAGCCCGGCGGCGGTGCCGCCGTAGCCGGCGAGCGCGAGCGCGGCGGACCGCGCGGCGTACCACGCCTGGTTCGGATACTCCGCGAGCCGGTCCGCGCCCGCGTCCTTCACCGGGTCCGAGTCCGCCACCGCCGCGAAGGCGCGCGCCATCGCCGAGTCCTGCGGCGAGCGCTTCACCTCGTACGCGGCGTCCTCGGTGATGCCCAGCAGGGGCGGGAGCCCCGCCCACAGGTGCGGACACCACCGCGGCGCCGCGCCGCCCTCGGGTACCGACTGTGGGAAGTCGTCCGCGCCGACCATCGCGGGCGTGGCCAGCCCCGCGGACGCGCACTTCACCGCGTCCCGGAAAAACGCGCACGTGCCCTCGGGCCTCGCCGCGATCGGCGCCGCGGGTTCGCGCTTCGCCGCCTCGGCGTTCACCTCGCCGGGAGGCTTCGCCTCGGTCGCCGTGGTCCCCTCCACCTCACCGTCCAGCTTGTTCGCGATGGGTTCGTCGTCCTCTTCGCTCTCCCCGTCCCGCATCTCCTCGTCCGCCTCCTCGATGAGACGCTCGATCTCGGCGTCGAAACCGCCGGGTTTCTTCTCCTCGGACGAGCTCCTCGGCGACGACGCGAGCTCCGCGTTCTTCGCGCCTTCCCGCGCCTCCGCGGGAGGCGCCGACGACGAGCCCGCCTGCTGCTTGGGCATGCCCACCCAGCTCTGCTTCCCGAGGGACACCAGGGGCGTCGCGCCGGGCGGCACGACGCGCTCGTAGTCGTCCTCGAACAAACCGGCGGGGCGAGCGCGTCCCTGCGTCGCCCAGTACAAGCCACAGGCGTTGCAGAGCGTGAGCGGACCCTCCGGCCCGGGCCGCATGCGCGTCGTGTCCTCGCGCGCGCGACCGCACTCGGCGCACTCGGCGCGGGGTGGTGGCGGCTCGGTCTTGGGCTTGGCCTTGGGCTTGGCCTTGGGCTCGGCGGAACGAAACGCCAACGCCTCCGTTCCCGGAAGCGGGTACTTGCGC
>Ga0181559_10000972_pt1 | contig 27551 bp, 16 predicted proteins | sample 011ome_21_FD_133752 | JGI IMG/M metagenome (GOLD analysis project Ga0181559, IMG submission 133752) | Coastal salt marsh microbial communities from the Groves Creek Marsh, Skidaway Island, Georgia - 011508AT metaG (megahit assembly) | ecosystem: Environmental > Aquatic > Marine > Intertidal...
AAGACGCGGTGGAGAAGGGGACGAGGCGATCGAACCGAGAGAGAGAGCGAGACTGACGAGCGGCGCGCGACGCGCGACGCGCAGTGCACGCGGAGGAGAACGAGGTGAGACAAGCGCTGGCGCTGCTGAAGGGGGCGCTGAAAAAACATCCAGGAGCGTTCGCGCTCGGGGCGGGGACGTCGGCGGTGAGGGTGTTCGCGAACGTCTTCGCGTTGTCGGCGGTTTCGGACGCGAGCGCAGAGTTTCACGAACAAGTGCACTCGGTGTTGTACGCGTTGATGTCCGTGGCGTCGAAGAGCGATTTGGTTGGGATGCATGAGTTGTGTAAGGGGTGCGTGGAGCTCGCGAGCGATTCGAAGAAGGTGTTGGAGTTGTTTCCGGGGAAGCGGTACGGGGGCGAATTCGGCGCGGCGGACGACGATTTCGAAGACGAAGCGAGTCGTGAAACGATCGTGTTGTGTTGCTTCGACACCGCGCTGGCGCACGTGAAGCGAAGCGAAGAGACGAGTGGGCGGAATGGTGAGGCGGGAACGAACGGTTTGTCGTCGTCCACGAGCACGGGGCTGATGATTGAAGTGCAGAGTTTGGAGTGCGCGATGAACGTCACGAACACGGCGTGCAAACTCTTGGAGTGCGCGTTGTTGACGAATCCTCAAAACGTCGCACCGTTAACGACAAGTGAGTTGTTGTTCACGCTCTCGCGCTTGCTCGTCATCGGCTCGCGAGACGTGCAGCTCTCCGCCGCGGCGGTGCTGAAGAATCTCATAGCGGACATTCCAATAGTGCTGGTGCCGTGCGACACCATTTTAGCCGCGATCGCAACGTTGCTCACGGGGCGATCGCTACGACGCGACGATAAAGTCATTTTAGAGTTGGTATACGCGCTGAAAGAACTTGCGGGTGAGGATGTCTTGCGAAAGCACGTAAACGTGTTGGCGACGTCCATACTGACTGCGATCGAATCGGCGCGCGATGAATCCGTTCGCGCAGTCCTTTTCGACGTGCTTCGGATGTGTCTGTTGATGCGACCTTCGTTGGCAATCCAGGCAATAACTCTGCTTCCTCATGCGGTGGCGACGAAAGGTTCAGACGCTTTGGTTGAATGCCTGGCGATGGCGTTTTCCAACGCGCGCGAGCAAGACGTCGACGACGAGGACGAGGTTGAAAAACGCTCCAGACTGAACGAAGGTGAAGGTGAAGACGTGCACACGGTGACGTTCGATTACGACACTCGATCGGAGTGGATCGAAAGTTGCATCGTAACGTCAATGGAGTTTTTAGGTGGCCCAGACTCTGCATACGCGAGAGAGGGCGGTGGCAGTCAGTTGCAACGTGCCGACTCAATGGAATTAGAAAACTCGCTTCGGGATTCCGCGCCGAGCGAGTACCAACGAATTTTAGCGATCTCGGTGATCGTGCGTTCTATCGCTGCATCAACGGGATCTATGCGTATTCGACGCATCGCCGCACAAGTTACGTATAAATGGCTCGGATGGATTCGAGCGTATGATGGCGACGCTTCGGACGCGCCAACGACGCGCATGTACGCGCTCCTCGCCGAGGCTGCGAACTGTCTAGTAAACGTTCAAACAGATAAAGAGAACAAGGCTCCACCACTGTTGAGCACGAAAGACATTTCTTTAGATATTTTGACTTGGCCGTGGACTTCGATCGCAAAGAGAGACCCGAGCGCTCTGCTCGACGACGAGACGATTGAAGGCGATCGAATGGCGAAACTCGCCGCTCTTAATCTCGCAGTTTCTCTCGCATCATCGGAAACTTCGGGGGAAAAGGTGAGCTCTGAAGCAGCTCGGCAAGTTCTCACGAGAGCCTTTGCGGATCAGGATGCAGGCGTTCGCTCGTCAGCGGCAATTGCGGTGTCTTTCGTGCACGTCCTCGCGTCCAATCCGCCCTCGGGTATCGGCGCTTTGCAGCGTCTCAGCTCGTTGAAGGATGCCAAAGAGATCTCAGTGCGGAATGCATTTGCGACCGCACTCGGGGGGCTCGCTGCCGCCGGGGTTTTGCATGGTATTCAGAAAGCTGCCGGAAATGAAGCTATACGCACCGCCGCGAGACTTCACGGTAACAGAGCCGTCACCGCAGCGTTCAAGACGTGCAGCCACGAACTTGGGAGCGATGAAGCAAAGAATGCGATGAAACTTCTCGCAGACTCTATGCAGGCGTTTCATGAAGTCGTAAAGCGAGAGGTCATTAAAGCTGTGCACTCAATCGACGGTGATGACGTCGCCGCCGGCGCGCCAAAGACACCCGGAAAGTTTAACAGAAACAAACGACGTCTCACTGCGGGTACGCCAAATGCAAATAGGCAAAGGAGTGACGCGCAGAAGGCGCCTTCACTGAATGCGGCGTTGACTCTGCAAGATTTAAACAGCGCAGGACAGCTTGAAGGCGTTATTTTAGATCGTGCCGATCCAGACGGTTTGGTCGCCGCGAGCGGTTTGCGTTCGTTGCGCTACGCGTTTGAGATTTTCAGCGCGGCGGGAGATTTTACCGAAGATGGTGAAACATTGAAAGGTGCCAGTGCGCTCGCGCAAGCGGCGTTGAGAACTGCACATCACAAGTCGCCGCACGTTCGCGAAGCGTTATGCGAAGCGGCGTCTGCGATCGTCTCTGATGATATCTTGCTCGAGATGGCGCCGCCAAAGAATGAGCGTCCCGAGGATCGAAGGCGCAGTAGTAGTGCGGCGTTACTTCACGCGGAGGCTGTGGTTAACGCCCAACTCACGTCAGGTCTTCAAATTCTCCGCAACTTGAAGGAAAGCATAGACACTGCCCCAGATTCATTCATTAAGGAGTCCACGCTGCGAACGTTTGCCGCGGTGGCAGAAACTTTGACGATTCCGGGTGCGACTTCGGCAGCCGTCATCGTGTACTTCAAAAACATTATCGACATGGATCTCACCGCGCAAAACTGTGCGATTTACTTATTGCGGCGTCTTGCAAAAAAGCGTCAAGTTCGAACGAGAGAGTTATTGTTTGGCGTTCAGGACGTTGCGGCGCAAATTGGCACGTTACTTCCGCTTCACGAGCACTCCATAGCGACGCTCGCCGAACTAGCGAAGATGTCGCCGCGGCAGCTGTTGGAAGAAATTTTGCCTCTCTCCATGATGCGCCTGATTCGCACCGCGATCGGCGCCGGTAGCGAGAAGCAAGAAGATTTGTCGATTTTACAGGCGTACGCGCATTTGTTGAACAAGGACTTGCACCAGCTTGTAGCGGACTACAGTTACGAAGCCATCGCAGAGCTGATCAACCCAAGGACGCTCAAGCCTTTGAGTGAACAAGAAAGCAACGCGTTCAAATCCTTTTTGCAGAAGTACAGCAAGGATGATCTTTTGACGCTTATTTCCAATCAAAAGTTTTACATCATGAAGGCTCTAATCACACGAGCCGGTGCGGCGATGAAAGACGAACAAGAAGACATGATAACGTCCGCAGCAACCATGATGACAGTGTTCAAGGCGCTCGCCGACGCGGCGCAGTCGGATGCCCACGAGGTCAGTGATTTTTTCCGTCCTCACTTCACACGGATGGAGATGGTCTTGTTCGATAAAAGTGGTGATACGCTCTCACACAAGCGATATATTCGCTCATTGACCATCATGGTTTGGATCATCGGTAAACACTTGCCGCAATTCGCACCAAAAGTCATGGCGCATCTGGCGCACGCGCTCAACAATCCAGAGCTGCGTCGGACTGCGTTACAGAGCTGGAAAATACTCGTTCAAGTCTTGTCCGAGCGTCCTGCGCACTTGCAGCGTGCTGCTGATCAGATAGTCGTCGCCATGTTGCCATATTTGGACGCGAACGCGCAAAAGGATGACGAGCATGGCTCGGACAAAATCGCTCAAGCGAGAGCACTCGAAGACGCGAATCAAGCGGCGGCGGTGATTGACGAACTGGTCTTGCGGCGAGGAGACGTCATGCGAGGCAATCTGGCTAGATTACCGATGTTACCTGACGTTCAGCGTCTAGAAGCCTCGAATGCGCGTATAGCACAAGAACGAGGTCTCGTGTCACTTCGCCAACTTCTCGGCAGTTTGACGGAAAGCCTGGCGGACGAATCTCTTGCCGTTCGCACCACCGCTTTGACTGAAATTCGGCGGCGCGTGAGCAATCCCGATAACGGGATGGAGATCCAGGGACTAATCCAAGGTGTCGAAGGTACGGCGGCAGACCCCATCATGAGTGCATTAGTTGCAGCGCTTTTGAAGTGTTGCGAAGGTGAAGGATCGAGTGAGGCGTCTCGTCGCGTTCAACGCGCTGCGGCGCAGTGTTTGAGCGAACTCGGCGCGATCGATCCAGGTCGTTTGCTCATCGCTTCGCAACAAGTACAAGCGCTTAACAGTGAGTCAATCACGGTTGCGAGTATTCTGCTTGTCGATCATCTCGCGCGAACCGTGCGCGGGGCGAACGATTCAGATATGCTCGATGCCGCAGCGTACGCGGTTCAGTGCGTGCTCATTCACGTCGGTTGCCGCCCAGAAAGCGTGGATGAGGACGATGCAGTTGGTCTTGAACTTCCCAAAGGGCACAGCGCTGACGGCATTGAGTTTTGGGAATCATTACCCGATGAAGCTCGCGTGGTATTGGCACCATGCCTGACATCCATGTATTCCATCAGCGGCATGAGCAAGGAATCCAACGTCAAGCAGAGGCCACTGTACGGTAGCCCGACTGCAGGAACCACTTTCAACAAGTGGATCGTGTTTTGGTGCCGAACACTCGCGCTCGAAGCGTCTGGCGAAAACGCTCCGTTGTTCAAGGCAGCAGTTAGCGTATTTCGTCACGATATTCGTATCGCTTTGTTTCTTCTACCATACATGGTACTCGACGCAATTCTTGACAATGAAGAACGCAAAAACGAGGTGTACTTGGAGATCGTCGCTGCTTTGACCGATGCTGCGGGTGGAGATCGCGCGAGCGAAGATCAGAACTTTTCAGGATCGAGTACGTCTCATGGTCGCACTGAACTCGCCGCGCAGACGATATTCTCTCTACTCGATCAACTTAAAGGTTGGGCCGATGCACAGCAAGACGCTAGCGGTGTCAATCCTGTGCATAGCTTGATGCGCGACTTGTCCTTCACACTTCTTGCCAAGGCTGCGCAAAGGTGCGGTGCAAGTGCACGGTCGCTGATGTACTTTGAAGATTATTTACGGTCGAATAAGATGGTGTTGAATCAAGCTACGTGCGTGAAGCAGCACGACATCATGGACGTCGACGTGAGCTTCTTGGCGACGATTTATCAAGGCTTGGCTGAACCAGACGCGCTCGTATCAATTCCGCGCTTGCGCGCCACACCTCAACCTGAAGATCAGCTCTTACAGCACGAAGAAGCTGGAGAATGGGAAGAGGCATTGGTACATTACGAAAGCGCCTTGCAGCGCGGCGAAGAGCCCATGAATAATCTCGGCATTTCTGTCGCTGAATGGGGACGCTTGCGGTGCCTGCAAGGCTTGGGGCATCTTCGAACTGTACAGCGCGAGGTTGAAAACCTGATTCGAACGCGCCCTGACGCCCCACCGACGTTGGCCGAGGCTGGCGCCGCCGCCGCTTGGCGACTTGGCCAATGGGACGATCTGGACTCGCTTTTAGGGAAGATTGATTCTGAAAATTCAAGTCACGTCAACAGCGGAATGAAGCGCTCGCACAGGCAGATGCATGTTGCACCATCGGCGCTCACACCCAGTGGAATGCCACTGACGGTCGGAGTGGGTACTCAATTAAATGCCGATGTCCCGCAACTAAGCGCAGATGCCGCCATAGGGCGTGTCCTCCTCGCTTTGCACAAGAACGACGGTCACGCGTTTCAGGTGGCGTGCGCATCGGCACGGGACGCACTCATTACACCTCTCCGCGCGGCGTCGATGGAAGGGAGTTACTTACGCGCACACGCCGCTTTGGTTCAATTGCATTTACTTCAAGAAGCCGAGTCCTCGTACAACGCCGTAGTTTTGACAGAAGAAGCCCGTAAGGCTGCCGCAGCCGCGAAGACTCGCATACCAACAGATTCGTCAGATATTCCGCTCTGCGCGGTGAAAGAATTTCAGTTTTGGCGCGACCGACTCGATCGCACACCTCCGAACGTTGCCACTCGAGAGCCTATATTGGCTTTCCGTCGCACGATTTACAAGCTTCTCGGCGCGAAATTGGCGGCGTCGAAGACTTGGTTGGAGCAAGCCAAGGTGGCGCGAAGCGCAGGACACTACGGCGCCGCGCAACTCGCGTTATTGGAAGCGCGTTCGGAGATTGGAATGTCCCTGCCCCTCGCATTGGAGCAAGCCAAGCTACTCTGGGCCGGGGACAGTCACCAACGTGCCGTGTTGGAAATCGAAGAGGCTTTGAAGGATCAAGACGCCGTTGCGGCGCATCCCGAACACGCCGCCAAGGCTGTTTTGCGATTGGCGCGATGGGCTACCGTCACCGGTCAAAAGCAAAAGAAAGAGATTCTCACGCTCTACGCGAGTGTTATTAAAAGTCATAAGAGCTGGGAAAAATCTCATTTCCACGTCGCTCGATACATGGATGAGTGGATGAAGGACGCGACGAAGAGAGAGCTCAACGGCGAAATCGGCGCAAATTTGCCCGCCTCAGTCCGACGGAAAGGCATAGGTGGCGATGACGAGGAAGCGATCGACCTCTTGAGTGAAACTGTGCGCGAGTACGGGGCGAGTATAAAATATGGTCATAGGCACATTTACGAATCACTCCCACGCATGTTGACGCTTTGGTTCGACATCGGCGACAGAGTGTACGAGGCGGAGGCGGAGGGCATGGAGAATCGAAATTCAGCAAAGCTTAAGAAAGTGTTTGCCGAAGTTTTGTTCGCCATAAACACCTTTTCTGATCAGCTGCCGCTGTACAAATGGCTCACAGCTCTTCCTCAGCTTACATCAAGATTGGCGCACAACGATAGAAAGGTGCGAGAGCTGGTGCAAACGCTCGTGACTCGACTCCTCATCAACTACTCTGATCAAGTCTTGTGGGCGCTCGTACCGATGGCTCGTTCGCGCGACGCAGTTCGCGCGAAGAGCGCCAAGGATGTGCTTACGAATGCAAAACATGGAAAGCAAGACAAGACGGGCATGCGTGCTGACCGAGAGCTCATAAATCAGTTTGCCCTTGTGGCTGATCAACTCGTCAAACTGTGCAATTACGCGCCGAAGACGCAAGCAAAGAATGGTCGACCTCCTAGGACCTTCAGCTTGATGAAAACCTTCCCCGATCTCGCCGCCCTCATGCCGACTCGAGTGATGATTCCCGTGCAGAAGTCGCTCACGGCGACGCTTCCGCCGGCTGGCACGAACCCGACGGATCACAGACCGTTTCCGCCCGGCACGGCGACGCTCTTCGAGTTGGGCGACGCCGTATCGGTGCTACCTTCGTTGCAAAGACCGAAGAAGCTCACGATGCTTGGAAGTGATCGGGAAAAATATGCATTCTTGTGTAAACCCAAGGATGACCTTCGTAAGGATTTGAGAATGATGGAGTTTACCACGATGTTGAATCGCTTGCTGGCGCGAGACGCCGAGAGTCGCAAACGCAGACTGTATCTCAGAACGTTTAGCGTCATCCCGCTCACCGAAGATTGCGGTATCATCGAATGGGTGCCGAACACCACTGGCTTTAGACACATTATTCAAGGTTTATACGCAGACGACGGGCTGTACCACAAGAACTCTCACACAGAGGTGAAGGAACTTTACGAAAAATGCAAAGGCCGCAACCCGACGTCTTGGTCTCGAGAAGTTTTGAGTCGACACCCACCCGTGTTCCATCGCTGGTTCTTAGAACGTTGGAAAGAACCCGCGGCTTGGTTCGCCGCTCGTACTGCGTTCGCGCACACTGCGGCGGTATGGAGTATGGTCGGCCACGTCGTCGGCTTGGGCGATCGACACGGAGAAAATATTTTGTTTGATTGCAAAACGGGTGACGCCGTGCACGTCGATTTCGCGTGCTTGTTCGACAAAGGTTTAGAATTAGAAATGCCCGAGCGCGTTCCTTTCAGGTTGACGCAAAATCTCGTCGACGGTCTCGGCGTCGGTGGTTACGAAGGCGTGTTCATGCGAGTGTGCGAGATTACGCTCACCGTCTTGCGTTCGCATCGCGAGGCGCTCATGAGTGTCCTCGAAACCTTTGTGCACGATCCTTTGGTAGAATGGACGAAGAGTTCGATTCGCGACGCTTCGCGTGGTGGACGTTCAACGTCGTCGTCCACGCGTGGCAAAGACGCGCTCGAAAAGATTCGTTCGAGACTCGAAGGCGTCGTCGTCGGCGTCGGCGCCGCGCCGTCGTTACCGCTGAGCCCGTCGGGACAAGCGCGACGTTTGGTCGAAGAAGCCGTGTCGCTCTCAAATCTTGGCTCGATGTACATCTGGTGGATGGCGTGGCATTAAGAAGACTCAGTAAGAAGTAGTAGCTTAGTATTCGTGTAAGATTAATAGCCGGATAAGTAGTAAGACAGTGGTTGGCGACGCGCGCCGCCGAGCGCTAAAATTGGTTCAAGTGCGTCGATCGCATCGCATTAATACCGACGATCGTACGGCGGGAAATCGTCGTCCTCGCCATCGTCGCGTCGATCGTCCGCGTTCTCCGCGAACTGCGACAAGAATCCCAAAACCGTATTCGCGACGAAGAACAAAAACATCAAGTTGAACAGGAATCCCATCCCCCCGAACCCGAATCCGAACCCGTACATCGGCATGATCGGCATCGGCATGAACACGGAGTTATACCCGTACCCGTACCCTCCGATCGGCGGCGCCGCGCGGCTCTGCGCGCTCATCCTCGGCGACGCTCGCGACCGGCTCGACGCTCGAAAGCTCCCGCCGCCCACGCGTCCGCCGCTTCTCGCCGCCTCCGCCTCGTCCGCGTCGATCGCTCCCGTCACCAGCACGCTCGCCGCCACGAGCGCCGCCAACGGCGCGTTCAGCGTAAACGTCGCCTCCTCCTCGCGCTTCGTCCCTCGCGCCGTCGTTCGCATCGTCCTTCGCGTCGTCGTCGTCGTCGTCGTCGTCGTCGTCGTCTTTCGCATCTTCGCCTTCGTCGTCGTCATCTTCACCAGCGGCGTCGTCATCGCACCGCGCATCATCATCGTCGCGCGTCGCGCGTCTTCGAGAGGTGCGTGTTTTTATTCGCGCGCGCGCGTCGTCGGCGTCGTCGCGTCGTCGGCGTCGTCGTGCGTCGCGTCGCGCGCGCGATCGGCGTCGGGACACGTCATCGGGTCCGTGTTCTTAATGTTCGCACTGATCCCTTAACGATACATCATTATACGTACTCAGAATGCGTATAATGATGTATCGTAGTGCTATCCGTCTGCATCTCGACGACGTCCCGGCGCCGGCGGCGGCGCGCCGCGCACCGCGACGCGACGACGGGCGACGATGCCGCGCGCGACCGTCCTCGCCGGGTCGTACGAGCGCTTCGTCTTCGGCTACGCGCACGCGCGCGGCGCCGCGAGCGACGCGAGCGACGGCGCGACGACGACGACGCTCGCGAAGCGCTTCACCGTGGACGCGCACCTCGCGAGCGTCAAGGCGGTCGCGTGCGCGGGCGGACTCGCGGCGAGCGGGGGGAGCGATGACTTGATACGAGTGTATCACTGCGACGGCTCGGGGGCGATGGCGGACCTGGGGACGTGCGTGGGACACGGAGGGGACGCGCGGGCGCTGGAATTTTACGCGCCGCGCGGGTACGCGCCGACGCGACTGCTGTCGGGAGGCGCGGACGGCGCGCTGATGGTGTGGGACGCGAGCGATAATTTTGAATTGTTGAAAACGATGCGGGCGCACCGGGGAGGGGTGTGCGCGATCAGCGCGCATCGGAGCGGGAAGGTGGCGCTGACGAGCGGGTGCGACGCGCACGTGGCGATGTGGGACATGCGAAGGGGACGCGTGGCGTATAAGTTTAAGACGCCGGAACGCGTGGAGGGGTTGGCGTTCACGTGTGATGGGTCGGAATACGTGAGTAGACTGACGCAGAAGATCACGCTGACGGATGTTGAGGCGGGGAGCGTGGTGACGTCGTTCACGACGCCGGCGAAGACGTTGACGTTTGACGCGCGCGGGCGAATGGTGTACGTCGGGTGCGAGGGCGGTGACGTGCTCGTGTACGACGCGCGCATGGCGGCGAAGGAGGGAGCGGTGAGTCGCATTGCCAAGGCACATCCGCAACGCGTGCGCGGATTGGCGATCACTTCGGCCAAGGGTGACGAGACCGTGGGAGACTCTGGGCCGAGCGCGCTCGTCACCGCCGGTTCCGAAGGCGTCGTGCGCGCGTGGGATTTGCGTCGCGCCTCTGGGCCGCGCGACGAAAACCCAGGAACTCCCGTCGCCGAGATCAACTCTGGTGCTCGATACACGTGCTTATGCGCGATGCCAGCGGAGACTGTACCGGACGCACCAAAGCCAAAGTTGCCCGCGCCGAAGCCGCGCGCCGACGCGCCGGCGAAGAAGCAGGCGGACAAAAGCTCAAAGGTTTCGACATCCAAAGACAACAAACCCGCGTCATCGAAGCGACATGATATGAAGCAAAAGAAGCGTCCAGATATCGGTGGCGACGATGACTTCGAAGTCGTTCCCGAAGAGCACGAGCCCGCGGCGAAACGCGAGCCGAGTCGGTTTGATTCCGACTCTGACGGCGACGCGCCGTACGCGAAGCCTGCCGGCGGCAAGAAGCGGCAGAAACAGCGTCAAGGACCGGCGTACGAAAAGACAGCCACGTCAGCTCGTCGCAAGGCGAACAATATTAAGCACAAGAAACGTAGATAGGAGATAGATATATCAATATTAATACAAGTGGCTGACGTGCACGGGTTCTTCGGCGTCGAGGTCAAACGGTACCAGGACAGAAATCGCCGGTTCGCCGTCGTGCGTTCGCACGTGGTGCCAAAAGAAAGGCGGCGTGTATATCATGTCGCCCGGATAAAGTGTGAACGTCAATGGTGTCGCGTCTTCAAAGTCTGGAAACCGATCTCGCTCGTCGGCGTCGCCCGCGTACCACGCGTCCAAATTCACGCGCGACAGTTCCGGGCGATCACTCCGCTGATACATCGCGCGAAAGTCATCCTTATGAAATATCGTAAAGGTTTTTACGCCTCGAATCATGATCAAAAACCCATGGCATAAATCATAATGCAAAGGCGTCACGTTACCCGCCGCGCCGAACCAAACGCCGCAATTTCTCAACGCGACGTCTTCCGCGAACACCTCACCCACCGCCCCGACGTTCGCCTCGACCGCGAGCGTCGTCGTGCACTCCGCGCGCGCGTACACGCGCTCACCGTGCTCAAAAATAGCCTCGCAAGCCTCCTCGAACGTGCCGGATTCATTCGCGTCGCAGTCCGCTTTGATGAACGCGCCGCGAGCGCCCTCCCGAGACGTCAGCACCGTCGTCCGCGCTCCCTGGCCCGCGTCGGCGAAGCGCTTCGCGTCGCGCCACGTTCGCACCGCCGTCGTTTCGCTCGCGAAGCCTCTGAAGACGTGCGGCGCGCGCATGCGCGTCGTCGTCGCGAACGCGTCGATGCCTTCGTCCCGACGCGTCGAAATCGCATCTTTTCGAGCGACGACGTCGCACATCGACGCGAACGGCGCCGCGGCGGCGGGAAACGATCGGGCGCGGCGTTCGTCGCGCGCGCCGCGCTTCGCGCGCGCGATGTGCGCTTCGCGCGCGCGCGCGGACGTGTGTCGAAACGCGCGAGATAACCCGGGTGGCGGTTCGGTTCTCGACACAGTTTACCCTGAGGCGCGGGGAGTCGGCGGCGCGACGTTCGTTTCATCGGTGTCGGGGTGTCTACGACATTGGCAAACGCGAGGAAATACTCGCGTGGAATATTGTGTGGTGCTAATCGATGGACGAACGCTGGTTCGTTCGTCGGATGGAGCGCGCGGCGACGCGCGGAGCGTCGCGCGACGGCTCGCGTCTCAGTCGTACTCGCCGTTGGCCTCTAAGATCTGCTGCGACGCTAAACGAATGGCTTGTTTCTTGCTCGTCGCCTCAGCGCGAGCTTCATCGTTGCCTAAACGCACGGTGGCGACGTAACGCGCAGTTTCGTTCGTTGAGGCGGTGTTGATGCACTCTCCGACGAGGACGCCGCCCAAGGTGAGGAGATGTCCGTACGCGTTTTCCATTTTCAAATCTTTTTTCTCCTTGAGCTTGGCCGACTCTTGCGCCGGGGCGTTGTAAATCTCGTGACCGTAGATTTCGAGCATTTCTTTCGCCGCGTTCGCCTCGGCTTCTTTTTTGCTCTTCCCGATGGCTGTCGTCTCCCGCTGCTGTTCTCTCGGCGCTTGTTTTGGCCAAACGCATCGCGCTTGGAACGCGGGCTCGTGATCGGCCGTGCCCTCGATTCGATGCGACATCGTGTGACCGTTGAGTTCGATAATCAATCCTTTCGGGTTGGTGAATCTCCTTTGTTTTTTTCCCTCCACGACGACGTTATAAACGAACCACTTCGCCAACTGCTGCACCGCCTGAGGTCCGCCGGCCATTTGATTCACCATGTACACCGCCGCCTCGACGAGCGTTCCCGCGCTGTGTTCTTCAACCTCTCTGCCTCCTTGCACGTGTTGTGGCAGACATTCAGACACCAACTGCGCCATCGACGCATTACTCGCTACCTCTGAATACTGCCTCGTCGCCTCTCCCGTATCCTTGCACAGTCTGTTCCCGACGATTTCCTCCAACAACGCCGCGCCAAATATCTTATCCCCGATCAACGCGTGCATCTCCACATCGCTCGTGCTCACGTGATGTTGCGTCACATCTCGCAATCGCGTCGGCACGATGTCGGCCTCGATCAACCGCGAGCTCAAATCGTGCCAAAGTTCCAACGACGGCTTTTCGCGATACGCATCCTCGCACTTTCTTTTAAACCACTGATCTCCCCCGAACACGTCCAGCTTCAGCCGCTTTTGCGACTTGGCGGACGGCCCGAGGCGCGGTGGCGGCGCACCTCCCATCAGTCGTCGACTGTCGGGGACGAGGACGCGAGAGAAGGACGGCGGCGACGCTCGAGTGGACGCCCGAGGGCGTTGACTGCAGGCGGCGGTGACGCGGGAAAAGGCGCGCGACGGCGACGACGACGCGCGGAGGACGGTGCGTGACGGCGCGGTGCGCGCGGTGCGGTCAGTGGTCGACGTCGACCGTGTTGACGCGGCGAACGCGATGCGCATGCGCGCGAGAGAGTGGCGACGGGAAGCCGAGAAGACGCGGCGGAGAGGCGGCGGAGAGGCGGTTAAGAATAATGTTACACGCGCGTCAGCCGCCGAATTGTTCGGGGCCGTGACCGGCGAGGGTTTTGATGGCTAAACTCAACTCCTCGGCGAAGAACGGGTTGTCTTCGTCCGATTGCGCGAACTCTTCCTCGGTCCAGAGCTCTCGCAGCGCGTTCAAGCCGACGTTGACGTCGAGCAGTAGCAAGGATGGATCGTACTCCACCAGGCGAGCGACGTTGACGCGAGGAAAGGCGTCGCGAAGGGCGCGGAAGCGCTCTTTAATCTCTGGAATGTCGCGCTGAAGGAAGCTCTTAGAGTCTTGTCGCAAAATCGCGCCGACGTCGGCGCCAGGAATCATAGTCTTCAGCTGCGACAATCGAGCCACGATGGCGCTCGAGCTCGTCAGGAGTAACTCTGGATACCCGTAAGCCATCTTTGCCGCATCCGCCGCGGACGAGCACAGACAAATTTGCTTGATTCGCTCCAGCGCTTCGCACAGCGAGCTCAACGTCGGTTCGCCGAGCATAGCCTCCACGGCTCTCGAATCCTCCTCCATTTCGCACGCGATCACCCCTCGCTCAAGATCCATCACGAGCGCCATCGTGTACTCGGCGGCCATCTGATCGAATCCCGTTCGCGTCTCCCCCCCCGCTCGCCAGAAATCCCGCACCTCTCGCTCCGCGTCCAATCGACGCGCCTTTTCGCTTCGCTTCAGCCTGCGCACCGCGTCCTCGATCGTCCGCTCGCCTCCCGGCGGTAAGCTCCCATCCTGTCGTCGATACGGTAAATCATACAAAAATTCCCCGTACGCCGCCGCGAGCGCGTCCAGCGGTCCCTTCACAAACTTTTCGCGCGTCTTTCGCGCGCCGAATGAAATCTCGCTCAGCCAATTCAACGTCGTCGCGATCCCGGGCTGGAATCCGCGCGCGCGCTCCGACATCAGCGCCGCGCGCATGGCGTCGTAGTCGTTGTCGAAATCGTCCGGGTTTTTCGGCGCCCGCGTCGCGCGGCAGCGCGCGCGTTGTCGTCGCCGACCGTGCCGCTCTGGACGACCGCGCGGCGCGACGGACGCGCCGCGCGACGCGCGCGCGACGCGCGACGCGGGCGGCGACGACGTCGTCGTCGTCGACGACGACGTCGACGCGACCGGGCGCGCGCGCGCGCGCTCCATCGCGCCGCGCTCGACTCTGCGGCGTCGTCGTCGAATCGACACTCGCTGACGCGCGCGATGGCGCGCTCGAGCGTCGACCGCGCGCTCGACCGCGTCGCGCGCGTCGCGAGTCACGTCGACGCGTCGTTCGCGACTCGCGACGACGCGCGCGACGCGCGCGCGCGCGCGATGGCGGCGTACGTCGCGGAAAACGCCGCGGGCGCGGTGGTGCACGCGAGCGACGACGCGACGCCGTGGATCGACGTCGATCAGCGCCGCATCGACGCCTTCGCGACGTGCGCGAACGATCATCAATACATACACGCGCGCGACGCCCCGGGCGGGGCGATCGCGCACGGATTCTTGACGCTGAGCCTGCTGACGCCCGCGACGGCGGCGCGCACGACGCCCGCGTGGTCGACGCGCGCCGTCAATTACGGCCTCAATCGCGTCCGTTTCGTCCGACCCGTGCGCGCGGGCGCGCGCGTCCGCGCGCGGGCGATCAAAATCGTCGCCGCGCGCGCGTTACCCGACGCCGCGGGCGCGGAAACGGAGTATTTAGTCGAATTAGAAACCGCGCCGAGCGCGTCGTCGGCGTCCGCCGAGCGCGCCGAGCTCGCCTTGGTCGCGTCTTGGATCGTCCGTCACTACGTCTGACGTCCCGCGCTCGCGCGTCACCGCATAACCAAATAACCCTAGTTTAGCTCTGTTTCGTTTCGTCTTCGATCCATCGTTCGTCGCGTGCCGTTCGGCGCTCGCGTCCGCCGCGCTCGCGTCCGCCGCGGCGTCTCCAGATCGCCGCGGCACCGCGGCACATTCGTCACATCGAAGTGCCGCGCCGCTCGCGCGCGCGGCGACGACGACGGACGCGCGCGCGCGCGTCGACGACGACGACGACTCGAACGCGCGTCTCGACGCGGCTCGCCACGCGCGCGCTCGACCGCGCGGCGACGCGCGGCGCGCGCGTTCGTAAAACGGCACGCATTCGCGAGAATTGAATTGAAATTCAAGACGCGCTCGACGACGACGACGCGCGGATGGACGCGACGCGCGCGCGCGGAGGCGCGCGGATGGACGCGTGGCGCCCGATGATGACGCTGGACGCGCGAGACGGAGGCGCGATGGGCGCGGTGAGGACGATGCGGGACGGGACGACGCGAGGGGAAGGCGAGAGAGACGCGCGCGAGGGGACGCGCGCGAGAGGAACGACGACGACGACGACGACGACGACGACGACGACGAGTTTGGACGCGTTCGACGCGCGGTTAGCGCGGGCGAGGGAAAGAGCGATGCTCGCGAGGGAAGAGACGGAACGCGTGGAGAAGTGGTTGCGAGACAGCGCGGCGGCGACGCGGCGAGGGGAAGGCGCGAGAGGCGAAGGCTCGAGAGGACGGCGGTCGGACGACGACGGAGGCGTGAAGATGGCGATGGCGAGCGAGGAGGACGTCGAGGTCGAAGAGTATGATTATGGGGTGGAAGAAGAACGCGCGATGCGCTCGTCGATGGCGACGACGTTGGTGGCGAGGGAATCGATGTCCTCGTTGTTCGTGCCGCAGCGTTCGCCGGCGAGGTCGGTGATACACAGGCCGATACCGAGGCGGCCGCTGAGCGCGAGCGTGGAGGGCACGGAGTGGACGACTTTACGAGCGAAAGCGACACGATCAGGCGACACGCGCACGAACGTGTCGATAGTGAGCGATGAAGATGGTAGGAGCGCGTTTCAATCGCTCGCCAGGGACAACCGCGCCGGGCTGGACGGACTAGGCGACATGGTGGCGAGGACGACTATTTCGAGCGGCGTGCTCGACGACGGAGGGTTGGACGGAGGAATGAGTACGCCGCCGCGACCGCACCGATCGCCGCTACGTCCACCGGTGGCTCGTCCGAGGAATCGCACACTGAGCGAGGATTTCTCTAGTCCCGTTCGCCTGTCGTCGTCGATGGAGCTGAGACATTCCACCAGCTCGCGCATGACGTTGTTAGAATCCGTCGCACACGAGGCAGAGTACGAACGCGCGCGTATGTCTGAAAAGTCTTACGACGATAGCGAGCCTCGGTAATGGTAGCGACAAAGCTTTTCCAAACTTCACAAGATTTAGTGGCCAGAAAACTAGTAAACGTATTTAAAAGAGCCTATTTAGTTCGATAACGACTTCGCAAATCGCTGCATCTCACGCATCATCCCCAAAACCTTTTCAGCCGCAGTCTTTTCCGTCGCCTCGCCATCCTCGCCCACGGGTCGAAGCGCTGCGTCGACGATATCGTCAAGTTCCTCGCCCGCCGGTCGCTGCGCGTACTCATCAATGAGCTTGAACCGTCCCGGCTCCTCTGGGTCTTCCAAGAAAAGTTTCCACGCGCTCGGATACGACTTGTACAGACTCCCATTGCACCACGGCAGAGGTCTCAAAGAGTACGTGACCGTCATCTTTCCTAAAAAGTTGTCTCTCATGCGCCGAACGTTCAATCCAACCCCGGCGTCGCCGCTCGCCAATCTCGGATTCAACAGCACCACCGGATACCCCAACTCGTTCGCTCGACCCGTGGCCTTTTGTACCTTCTCTAAAGACATCGGATCCGGCGCCGCGAACACCAAAACGCCCTCGAAATCATCCGTCACCAAATTCCTATCGTCCACGCTCGCCACCTCAAACGCGACGTCGTCTCCCCACCGCGCTCGCAACATCGCCGCCGCGCCCGCGTCCGGGAACACCGCCTTCACCCCAGTCGCACCACTCGCGCTCAATTTCGACAAAAACTCTCGAGAGATCTCCCACACTTTCAGTTGATCACCCGATTCGCTCATCACGTTTCCGCTCATCGGGTCCCAGAGCTCTGGGATGAGCAGCTCGACGATGCTTCCCGCGACCCCACGCTGCATGGCGTCTCGCGTCGCCTTCGCCGCTTGCCCGACGGCGTCGAAGAGGTTATCCGGCAGCACCTCGTCCTCACGCGGCGCCGGCGCCGCCGCGACCGGCGCGAGCGAGCGATCGTCGTCGTCCCCGCTCGATGTGGATAAACGCGCAAACTTTTGCGCCTTCGTTCGCGTCGTCGCCGCCGCGCCGCGTCGCGAGCGCGTCCCCGGCGTCGCGCGATGCGATGCCTTGGTCAGCGTCGCGCATCGCGTCGTCGTCGTCGTCGCGCTCGAAATCATGTCGTCGTCGTCGCACTCCGAGGCGCGCTGTGATGTCTGCGGTCGCGCGAAGCGCGCAGGGCACGCCGCTCGACGGCGCGCCGCTCGCGACGACGGCCGTCGTGATCGCGGTCGCGATATCTTTCGCGCTCGCGCTCGCCGCGAACGGCGATTTCGCGCGCGTGTGCGCGTCGCCGCGGTTGGCGTTTGAACATCCGCTGTCGAGCTATCATCGCGTCTGGACGTCGACGTTCTCGCACGGGAGCTTCCCGCACGCGCTGCTAAATTGTCTAGCGTTCGTTCCGATGGCGTCGGCGCTCGAGCGATCGATCGGGACGACGCACTTCGCGTGGTTATTCGCGACGTTCGCGCACGCGGCGTACGCGCTCTCGGCGAGCGCGGCGACGGCGCTTTGGATGGCGCTCGGATATCGCGCGTCGTACGAGAGCTGCGCCATAGGAATGTCTGGGGTGGTGTTCGCGCTGATCGTGTGCGAGACGAACGTGAACGACGTGGAGCGGCGAAGCGTGTTCGGGTTGTTCACAGTGTCGAGCGAGTATTACCCGATCGCTCTTCTGCTTTTCATTCAACTTTTGATGCCTGGCGTCTCTTTCATCGGTCACGCGGGTGGTATCGCGGCTGGATGGTTGTACGTTCGCGGATACTTGAACTTTTTGCTCCTGAAGGAGACGCACGTGGAGTATTTAGAGAAATTAGCGATTTGCGCGCCCGCGCGCGCCCTGGCGTCGTTCGTGCCGTCAAACGCAGATCGGGGCGCGCGGCCGAACGCGGAGGCGAGTTCGACCGCATTTCCCGCGTTTTCGACGGTTAGAGCGATCCCGACTCGTGTAAGTGAGGTGACGCGCAACGCGTTCGCGGGTAATTTCCCGGGCCAAGGAAGGAAACTTGGCGGCGACGGGTCCACGACGGGTGAGATGGCGAATCTCGTTCGGGTCGATCCTCGGGCGTTGGATACGTTAGTAGAGCTGGGATTCGCAGAACACGCCGCGCGGCGAGCGTTGCAAGAATGTGACGGCGACTCGCAGCGTGCGATCGAGTTGTTGACGGAATCAGCGGCGCACGACGCGAATAGCGACGAAATAGTTTAGCTCGACGTAGAGAGTTGTATTTTTTGTATCGATATTTTGAAAATTTGCTGCTCGTATTGGTGGATTTCGAGAGTCAAAAGTGCAGACAGCAACGTATGCGTCTTAAAGTCTTGATACTGCGACCTGTTCTTGGCTCAAAAGCGCAACAGCGTCGCCCTTTTTTTTCGTTTTTTTCATGCACGTGATGGAGTCCATCACGCTAGTTTCTGGTCCGCAGTCGGCTCGCGGCGAGAGCATTCGTGATTCTCGCGGCGGCTGTGGACACCATGGTCGCGGTTGAGCGCATAGACAAAAGAAATACCGTCTCGCACCCCCCAATGGCGCCCGCCTATTGGTGCTATCGTATCGTTGCCGCGGGCCGCGTCAAAGCGTCGACGAGACGTCGCGATGAAACATCGCGACAGCTCGCTCGCGCTCGCGCGGCCCGCAGCTCGCTAAAAATGTTGTGCCTCTTCTCGTGCGCGCGCACAAGAAGACTCGCCAAAGAATTCTCATACCAAACGTATCCTCACTCACTGAGTTTGAAGTGCATACTTCATCGACGGAGCGATTACGCACCTTCCTCGGCGGCAGCCTTCAGCACAGCGAGGGCTTCTTGAACCTTGGAGGTGAGCGCGTCCGGAGACTCGATCAAGTGAAGGACCTCCGACTGGTCCATCTCGAGCAACATACCCGTGATCTTTGCGGCGTTGGCGGCGTCCTTGCTCTCAACGAGCGGGTAGAGGGCTTCACCAAGAATCATGCGCTGTTGATCCGGAGCGGCGGCGGAGAGCTGAGAAGCGAGAATAGCCATCGGGTTAGCCGCCTCCGCCGGCATCGGCGGCATCGGCATAGCCGCGGCGGCGTTGTATCGCATGTTTTGACGCTGGCCACGGCCACCGGCTGGGCCACCTCGGCCACCACGGCCACGCTGGGCGCCCGGAACGCCTTGGCGTTGCGGCATCGGCATGCCGTAACCCGGCATGCCCGGCATGCCCGGTCGCGGTCCGCCCGGCATCACCGGTTGGAAACCGAAGCCCGGTTGCGGTTGCGGCGGCATCATACCCGGAGGCGGTTGGCCGTAGTACATAGGAGCACCTGGCACGCCCGGCGGCGGCATGTACGGAGCCATGCCACCCGGCATACCGGCGCCCGGCATGCGCTGCGCGAATTGCGCTTGGAGACGCATGCGGCGTTCTTCCTTGCGTTGCGCGAGAGCGACATAGAGCGGCTTGGCACCGACCATCTTACCGTTCATCTCCGTCACCGCGCGGGTGGCTTCGTCGGGAGAAGAGAAGGCGACGAACGCGGAACCGCGAGAAACGCCCGAGGCGTCACGCATGACGCGGCAAGAGGTGATGGTGCCAAACTCCTTGAACAATTCGCGAAGCTTTTCATCGTCGGTGCCGTCCTCAAGATTTTTGATGTAGAGGTTGGCGCCCGCCATCTTTTCCATGCGTTCACGGCGTTCTTGGTCGAACTTGGCCTTCAATTCGGCTTCGCGCTCAGCCTTCTTTTGCGCTCGGCAGACAACCCAAGTCTTTTCATCCTCGGTGTACCCGTCGAGCTTTTCGACCGCGGCCGCCGCGCCTTCAGGTTCTTCGTAGCACACGAAGCCGAAGCCCTTAGACTTGCCTTCTTCGTCGCGCATGATGACGCAGCTCGTCACCGCGCCGTGCTCGGCAAACTTTTCACGCAACTTTTCGTCGCTCAAGTTTTCGCTCAAGTTCTTAACATAGACGTTGTTAAACTTGGCTTCGCCGGTGTTCGAGCGCTCGGCACGGCGTTGGAACGGACCGACGTACACTTGCTTGTCGTTCAGTTCCATACCGTTGACGTTGTCAATCGCCGCCTGCGCCGCCTCTTGGGTCTCGAATTGCACGAAGCCGTAGCCCTTCGAGTTCCCTTGGCCATCCATCGCCACCTTGGCGCTCGTGATCGTCCCGAACTGCGCAAAGGTATCGAGCAACGCCTTGTTGTCGATCGCCTTATCGAGATTCTTGATGAAGATGTTCCCCACGCCAGATCTTCGCACCGCCGGATCTCGCTGCGAGTACAACACGCGAATCGGCTTCCCGTTGATGACTTGAAAGTTCAACACATCAATCGCGTGCGCCGCATCGTTCGGCGATTGAAAGTTCACGTACGCGTACCCGAGCGATCGTCGCGTGATCAAATCCCGGCACACCCGAATCGACACCACCGGTCCGATGGATGAGAACTTTTCGTACAGCTGCGCCTCGGTCACCGAGGTCTCCAGGTCCCCGACGTACAGCGAGCTCGTCCCCGCCCCCGGTTGTTGCGCCGCGGGCGTCGTCCCATCCGCGTTCGCCGTCGCGTTCGACGCTTTCGCATCGTTCGTCACGTTCGTCGCCGTCGCGGCAGACATCTCGCGTCGTCCTCAAAAACTCGTTCGCTCGGAACGTCAAGAAATTCGGCGGCGCGATGCGATCGCGTCCCGGGGCGCGTCTCGAGGCGCGCGTTCGCTGTGTTCGGCGACCGTCGAGCGCGTCGACGTGCGCGAGCGCGTGATGTGCGAAAACGACGTGCGTCCGTCGGCGTCGCGTGAACCGTCGTTCGCGAGCGCGCGCGCGACGTGGAGTGTCGCGCGCGCGCGCGCGCGATGCGCGATGCCGCGACGTCCCGGCGGCGCCGACGCGACGTGGCGTTTAGGGCTTGCGCGCGTCCGCGCGTCCGATCGTTCGCACATGGAGGTTTTTCGCACAGTGTACGCGATTCGAGTCGACCACGCGCGCGACGCGCGCGATCGCGATATCCGATGCGATCCGCGGACGGCGCGCGACGACCGCGAAAAACCCGAGTGGGTCGAGCGACGGGTCGCGACTCGCGCGTTCGGCGCGCGTAGACGACCCTCGAAACGCGCCGTGTGATATCGGCGCCGCGCGCGGTGTGATTTCGGACGTCCGACGACGCGCGTCGACGCCGACGCGCGACCGCGTCGCGCGCGAGTGCGCGACGCGGCGGCGGCGCGACGACGACGCGGAGTGGTCGGGCGCGATGACGCCGACGACGGCGCGCGCGAGCGCGCGCGCGCGAGCGACGAGGGCGCGTCGCGACGAGGAGGCGGTTTCGGAATCGTCCTCGGCGATGGACGCGGGCGCGCGCGCGGACGCGGGCGCGCGGACGCGGGCGCGTGGGGGGGGGAGGGGCGCGCGAGAGGAGGTTTTGGAGGAGGAGGAGTACGCGGCGCGGTTGGAGGCGATCATCGAGAGGGATTATTTTCCGGATTTGCGAACGAATCGGTTGAAGGCGGCGCTGCTGGAGGCGACGAGACGGGGAGACGCGCGGGCGATCGCGGCGGTGCATCGAGAGATGAACGTGGAGAGGATGCGAAGAGTTGGTTCTCGGGGTGGGGTGGTGGGGACGCCGAGCATCGGGGGATCGGGGACGACGGCGCGCGACGCGGAGGCGAGCTGGGAGACGGAGACGCCGCAGAGGGCGAACGATTTTGAAGACGACGACGAAGAGGAGGAATTCGTAGACTACGAAGGACGCGGGATCGAGGGCATGCGTGGGAGATCTACGGCGTACGAGGAGGACCGTCACTTGAGCGTGAATGGGTTTTTGGCCAAGTACACGTCGGAGGACAACGCTTCGTTTACCGAAATTGTCAAACAAAGCGAGGCGAAGCGGGCGTTAAAGAAGCGGCATTTGGAAGCCGTCACGGCGCCACCGTCGCGTCGAGCGGCTTTAATCGCCGCCCTGGCGTCTCATCCCCAGCCGTCATCCGCGTTGGCGCTTGTCGAAGGCGCAGAGGTTGCCGAAAGTGATCCATCCGCAGCAAAGGTGGTCGCCGTCGTCGGTCACGATAGCCTGTACACCGCCCCAAATGGTGTGGCTTTGTCGTTAAAAGAGCGCCAACGCATCGTGGCGAGCGAACCTAAGGTCACGATTGCGGCGAACACGCGATTTGTGGCGCCAAAGCCACGCACAGACGGAAGCGAAGGTAAGCGCGCGGCGCTGAAGCGCTACGAGCGCGTGCACACACCGAGCATGACTCCGGGCGTCGAAGGGAGCCCAATTATGACGTGGGGTCAAATCATATCGACACCATTACGCTTGGAAGATACGGAAGAAGAACTAGCGGGCGCGGGGAAGTTTTCGATGAAAGGTTCGAGCGCGAGAGAGCGAAAATTGCGCGAACTCACCGCGCGAAACGCGAGCGGTTCCGCAACGCCGACGCCTCGGACGCGACGCGGCGCACCTACGCCGAATGGACTGTCGAAAGCGGGGAAGAGTTTACTCCGACGCGTCACGACACCCGCTCGACGCGCAGCGACGACGCCGAGAGATAGCGATTTGCGAAAATCATATAGCGGAAGGACGCCGCGAACGACGCCGGCGAGCCATGGCGGGTTACTTAGATTAGACGATTAGGTAGTTGCAATGTACTAGTTACATCGAATGCGTTAAGTTATTCTATAGTGTGGAGTCAATCGTGTCACTCCCTATACGAGCTCATCGAGCGGGAACGCTTGCGTGAGCAGTTCTGGAATCGCCTCTGGGTTGTCGAAACGCTGGCGCAGCTCCGTCTCTTGCGTGGGCACTAAGTGCACCGAGTTGCGCAAGTATGTCGGGTTAACGTCGATGTCCCAGCCGTATGCTTCTTTGATTCTCTTCAACGTTTGTACTTGGCGAGCCGCGGTTGCCAAATGCTCTTCGTACACCAAGTGCACGTATTGCCGCTTGCGCGCTCGCATTTCATTCATGAAGAACTCAATCCAGTCGTGTCTTTCTTGGAAAGTTTGCTTGAACTTTTCGAAGTCAAACACAACTTGTGTCGGTATGGGTTCGTCCTTCGATTCCGGCTTCAACGGATCCGAGAACTTCATCCAAACACCCGTCTCCTCAGCCGCCGCCAACGAAGCGTATTGGGCGAGAATGTTCGCGCGCTCAAGGAAGAAGACGTTCGCCTTGGGGAATTCATCCAAGATCGTACGTGCGATGCGTCTGGTCGCTCGAGCACCACCCAAGGCGTTGTTCCAACCAATTCTCGTCATCACGTACCGATAACCGTGTCTCGCCGCGCCCAACAAAAGCTGATCGAGGAACGTACGCGGGTGGTTCACCAAGTTGTTGAAGACGTCCTCGTCGACGCCGAGCTGCAAAATCTTCGGCTTCATGTCCCGCGTCACCCAGTCCATCTCTAACGCACGTTCTGACCACAAATCTCCAATGTCCAAGAATCTGTTGTACAAAGGAATATCAGAGTGGAAACCGGTGTCATCTTCCCAAACCACCGTGTCTTCGTCGGCGTTGAATGCTTGTCGCAAGAGTTCAGACATCAGCTGTGCGCCGGAACGCGCTGTGTTCGCTAACACCACGAGCTGCGCCGAGACGTCGGCCGTACCGAGCAAGCCCATGCGGCGATTCACGAGCTTTTCAGTCATGACATCTACGTTATCAGCCTCGGACCAACGAACTTGATCGAGAATGAAATCGAAAATGAAAGACGAAGGATCGTGCACGTAGTTGAGTGTCCAGTCTACTAAACGCTGCGTTTTCACCTCGGGATCGCATCCCGTCCACGACTTGCCGAGACTGAAATGATCCAGCGCAGTCGCATCGGGGTAGAGCTTACGAATCTCCTTGCAAGGAACTTTGATGCGCCAAATCTTCTCCGGGTCGTTTTTATCTACGACGAGCTTGGAGCCCTTCTTTGACACGCGTTCGCCCACTAAAGCTTCGTGATCAACCTGCTCTAAGCACATGTCTCGCCCATCTTGGCCGCACAGCAATGGATACGCAGTATCGCGATCTAAAATGACAGCGTTATCGAAATGTAACACCTTGAGCGTCAAGTACATCGGCCCCGTCCAGGCGTTCGCGATGCAGTGCTCGTCGAACGGAATGGCGTCGAGATATTCCTTATTGGTGATCAGCGACGCAAACAGTGCGGAATGCTTCTCCAGCGCCCCCATGAAACCAGCTGATGCGAATCGTTTGTCTCCCCCGGGATCCGCCACTAAGAAAACCTCCTTACCGAGCGTCGCCGTGACGGAGAACAAATCCGTCGGGTCTCTCAAGAGCTCGATGTTTGTATCCATGTACAGCCCACCGTGGTGATACATGATCTCAAACTTCATCAAATCCCCAATCATCGAAAACACGTTTTCATGATGCTTTAAGTTGTACTTTAACGCACGCTTGATGGTGTGATAGGTGTACGGAAAGTTTTCAGGCGTAATGTCCGCGCTCCGCCAAAGCTTGATCTTCCATCCCACCTTGTGAAGAATCTTCTTGTTCTGGTTCAAGAACGCGCGCTTCACGTTCGGCAGCTCTGAGCCGAGCCAAATCGCGTGCCCCACGGGTTTCACCTTCAAGTGATGCACCTTGCCATCCGTCGGGTACTCATTCGTGGGATACCCATCGCCGGGATACCCGTCGCCGGGATACCCGGTCGCCCCGAGCGAGGCGAATCGCCTCGCACGCGCGTGTCTCTCACCCTCTCGCACGTACCCAAACGCCACCGCTACGACAACAGCGACGAGTGAAACTAAACTCACGATCCCACGCACGCTCACCAACCCATCTCTCCGCGTTCGACGCCCCAGACTCGTCGTCGGCTCGTCCTCGAGCGCGCGATCCTCGCTCGCCGCCGCGCTCGTCGACGTCCCCAGCAACGCCACGCGCTCCGTCGCGCTCGCTCGCGCGCTCGGTATCATCCCGAGCATCCTTTCCCGCGCCTATCCTCGCGCCGCGCGCCCTATCCTTCGCGCACCCTCCGTCGCCACGCGCGATCGACGCCGCGCTCGCCGAAGGGTGTTGAGTCCTCGATTCGAACGCCTCGCGCGAGTTCGCGCGTTTCCCGTCCCCGCGCGTCGCGCTCGCGTCTCGCGCGACGTCGGGTCACGCGCGTTCGCGCTCTTCTCGACGCCTCCCGTCGCTCGCCGCGGTCGTGCGCGCGGTCGCCGCGACCGCGGGGTGTGACGCCGTCGCGCGCCGCGTCGCGGATGTGGCGTCGCGCGAGTCTCACTCTTTTACACACGGATCTTTCTGAACATCCGGCACGCCCGGGTGTTTTCGAACGACGCCGTCGACGCGACGCGACGCGCGCGCGGTCCGCGCACCGCCGCGACGATGTCGGCGTGCCCGGGGGCGTGCCGCGGGGCGTGCGCCGCGAGCGCGTGCCGCGGGTGCTTCGCGCGGGGACGGACGCGCGAGAGGCGCGACGGTGCGAAGGACGGCGACGTCGAACGCGGGGACGATGATTCGGGCGCGCCGCGCGACGTCGGGGACGCGTCGTGGCGGCGGAAGTACGCGGGCGCGTTCGTGGCGTTGGCGTTCGCGACGTGGGCGCTGAGAGATGGGAGAGGGGCGTCGTCGCGGCTCGGGAAGGCGTTCGGGTGGGCGTGTCGAGACGCGCTCGCGGCGAGGAGCTGCGCGCACGAGACGGCGGTGCGCGTCGGACTGGGAAACTCGTTGTTTTTCGCGTTCATGCTCGTGGTGACGTTCATGGTGAAGGAAAGCGATCGGACGAGCGCGCGCGTGAGGTTTAACGAAGGTTTTTGGTTGGTGAAAGGGGTCATTTGGCTCGGGTTGCTCGTCGCCGCGTTCGCGGTGACGTTGAACGACTACTCTGGGCTGGTGAACGTCGATCGGTTCTTCGCGGCGGTGTTCCTGCTGATCCAACTCATCGTTTTGCTCGGTTGGGTGTACGATTTGAACGATAAGCTCATGTCAGGCATGGATGAAGGGGGAAATCGGAGTTTAGCGCTCTTGCTGACTTCGTCCGCGGCGACGTACGCGTTCGCGTTCACCCTGGTCGGCTTTCTCTACAAGCTCTGGGCGCCGTCGAGCGAATGTCATCGAAACATCGCGCTTATCACGTGCATGTTGATCGTGTGCGTGATATTTTCGGTGATTTCTCTGCACGCCCGCGTCAACGGAGGCTTGTTCACGTCGGGCGCGATGACGTTTTATTGCATGTACGTGCTCGCCTCGGCGTTGGCGTCCGAACCGAACAATTACGCGTGCACGCCCGCATCAAAAGATGGTGATTTGAGCTCAATACTCTCGGTCATCGGATTCGTCTTTGCCCTGTTCGCGCTCGGCGTCACCGCGCACAGCGCCTCGTCCAAGAGCGCGTTCGCCGGCGAAGGCGCCGAGGGAAGCGAAGATCCCACGTCGACGTTCAACGTCACCTTCTTCCATTTCGTCTTCTTCACCGCGAGTTCTTACTGCGCCATGACTTTCACGGAGTGGACGAACGGGCGGAGCGCCGCCGGTTGGGAGAGCGCTTGGGCCAAGGTCGCGGCGGCGTACGCGAGCGCCGCGCTCTACACGTGGGCCTTGCTCGCCCCCTTCGTCTTGCGCAACCGCGAATTCCGCTAGCGTCGATCGTCGCGAAATCGTCTTAGACACTAGTACACTAGTCACATCATTACAAAAAATCGCCCAGTCGTTCGCTCACTTCCTTCGCGTCGTCCTCGACGTCTTCGTCTTCGCCGACGACTCCCTCGCCGCCTTCTCGTTCCCGAGCTTCGCCAGGTACGCCAGCACCGCCAGCGCCGCGACGTCCACCGCGCCCGCGAACGGCGAGATCTCCTGTCCGCTTCCCTCCATCGCCATCGCCATCGTCGCCGTCGCCGTCGCCGTCGCCGTCGCCGTCGCCACCGCCGTCGCGACGCGTCCCACCGTCGTCGTCGTCTCGTCCCGTCGCGCGTCGCGCGCGCGCGTCGCCGCCCGCGTCGTTCGCGCGCGCGTTCGCGTCGTCGGACGCGTCGTCGTCGCCGTCGTCGTCGTCGTCGTCGCGATCATCGTCGTCGTCGTCGCGATGTGCGTCGTCGGTCGGTCGGTCGGTCGGTCGGTCGGTCTCACGACGAAAGCTGAAAACACGGACCTCCACCGCGGACTAACCTGACCCGGAACGGATAAAGCGACCGCGCGACGACGGCGACGGCGACGCCGACGACGCGCGCGCG